>ENA-ORDI01000016-ORDI01000016.1-marine-metagenome-genome-assembly--contig:-NODE-16-length-104263-cov-4.683950_pt1 | contig 104263 bp, 106 predicted proteins | sample MGYA00248628_ERZ508525 | MGnify/ENA primary metagenome ERZ508525 (study PRJEB26195, sample SAMN05422138) | marine metagenome | isolation source: East of Porto Seguro, South Atlantic Ocean | place... | reverse complement strand
ACCTCTGGCAGACCAATGTTGAACCGGGGTAAAGGTAAAGACAGTATTCTTTACTTCTAAGTCTTCCCACCAAAGAAACTCTTCCACATTTTTAATTCCTGATTTAATTAAAAGATCTTTATCTCCTTTTGCGACGAGAAATAAAGCATTTGGATTAAGCTTATACAAGGCTTTTAAGCTAACTATATCTAAGTGGTCATAGTGGTTGTGACTAACTGTAACTACGTCTATACGCGGCAACTCCTCTAAAGAAATAGCTGGTGCAATTAGACGTTTGGGACCAGCCCAAGAAAAAGGGGAAGCTCTTTTAGAAAAAACAGGATCGGTCAAAATAGTTAATCCTCCAGCATTTAATAGATAAGTTGAGTGCCCAATCCACACGGCGTAGTTCTTAGATTCTTCTCCCAACTGTTTCCATTGATCTGAAGTTTCTATTTGAACTACTTCAGGCTCTTTTCGAGTGAATCGCCACCTCAAAAATTCCTTTAAAGATCTTTCGCTGTCGAAAGAGGTGTGGTTGGTATTACTAAACGTTTCTTCTGACATTATAAAATTAGAAGCTATCACTAAACATATAAGAAAATTTTTCACTTATTAAAATAAATTTTTTAGGGTATAAAGTTGTTCAGCTGTAAGTTCGCCTTTTTCCTCCGCCTCAATACATTCTTTTAATTCAGCTCTATTTTTAACACCCAAAATAACTGACCCAACTTTAGGAGTACTTAATGCATACCTATGGGCCAAACTAGCCGGGGACTCGTTCCATTGAACAGCCAACTCTCTAAATGGTTCTGCTCGCAGATAATCATCAAAATCTTTTTTATCAAAACCTGAAGGATGCGGCTCTCTGTCCATACTTCTAGTTAAAGCCCCTGCTTGAACCGCCCTTATGGCTAGGATAGAAAGATTGTTCTTTTGACATTCCTCCAAGATTACATTGGGATTAAAATTTTCATCAACGTAACTTATTGCTCCTGCTGAGTTCAATGGATTTAAAACACATTGAATAGCTTCAGGAGGTGTTTCATGATTTATGGCTTTTACTAAAGCTTGATGTTGACCCAAGCCTCCAATGCCCCAATGATCAATTTTTCCTTCTTTCTTCAATTTTTCAAAAGCAGGTATAACGGCATTAAAGTAGGAACTTAACGAAGTTGTATTCCTTTCTCTCATTTCATTGAAATTGGAGAGCTCAAAATCGTCTTCTCGTAACTGGGAGTGCAAAAGGAAAAGACTTACCTTTTCCATATTCATGCATTCTAAGCTTGTGGTTAAAGATGAATTTAAACGATCGTAAACCTGCGCATCAGGTAAAGTTCCAAGGCTACATTTAGTGGTAAAATTCAAGCCATCTAGATTCTTTCCTTCAAACGCTTCACCCAAAACCCTCTCCGCCTCGCCTTTTCCATACATAGGAGCAACATCAAAGTGATTAACGCCTTCTTTAAGAGCTAAATTTACAGTTTTTACTGCTTCCTCTCTAGTAGTCTCTCCCCAAACCTGTCCCAAGCCTCCTCCTCCTAAAGTAAGGGAGCTTACTTCCCCAAAGGGAAAGAATGGTCTCTTGTTCACTGAGTTTCGATGTTTAGTTAATTGGAGGAATAATTTTTTCTGCCATCTTTACCCAATAGGTAGCTCCAATTGGCAGTATTTCATTATGTAAATCTTTTAATTGTTTAATTATAGTGAGTATAAATTTATCAATCAAAGTTGTTTTATTCTGCATAACCCAACTATACCAAATTATAAAAATACCTCTTAATGCAAGTTCACCTTTTTTTATTTGGAATATTCTTTAGAATTCACTCCCTTTAAACATGACAAAAGAATTAGAAATAGGATGGGAGGAATGGATTAACTTACCTTCTCTTAATATTCCTGCAATTAAAGCAAAAGTTGATACAGGAGCTCAGACATCTGCATTACATGCAAAGCATATTGAGGTATTCAAAGTAAAGAAAAAGAAGCACGTGAGATTTGAAGTTTCTCCTTTGCCGGAAAAGACTAATTTAACAATTTCTTGTTCCGCCCCTCTAATAGATAGAAGAAAGGTTACCAGTTCAAATGGAGAGTCTGAAAATAGATATATTATTAAAGCCACATTAATACTTGGCGCAAAAGAATGGGAAGCAGATATATCTTTAACTGACAGAGAGTCTATGCAATTTAGGATGCTTTTAGGAAGATCAGCTCTAGATCCTAAAATAATAGTTCATCCTACTGAGAGCTTTTTGTTGGGTGGATTAGATAAAAGTATCTACAGAAAGAAAAAAATAAAGCCTCTTAAATCCAGAAGAGCTCTTAGAATTGCCTTACTAACTAGGGAACCAAACAATTACTCCTCTAAAAAGATTAAATTGGCAGGAGAAGCTAGAGGTCATGAAGTAGAAACCATTAATACAACTAGATGTTATCTGGATGTAGACATGGACAATCCTCAAATATATTACGAAGGCAATCCTCTCCCGAAATACGATATTGTTATTCCTCGCGTAGGAGCATCCATTACATCCTATGGTCTGGCAGTTACTAGGCAGTTTCTTTTAACAGGCGCCATTGCATTGAATCAACCTCAAGCAATAGCCAATTCCAGAGACAAATTAATGGCACATCAGCTCTTAGCTTCGGCTGGAATTGATATACCTGTAACTGGATTTGCATCTTCTTCAAAAGACACAAAAGGAATTATTGACACAGTGGGCAGCATCCCTCTAATCATAAAATTAGCTGAATCTTCTCAGGGTAGAGGCGTAATTTTAGCGGAGACAAAGAAAGCTGCTGAAACCGTTATAAGTGCATTCAGGGGTTTAAAAGCTAATTTCTTAGTACAAGAATTTATTGCAGAGTCTAAAGGCGAAGATATTCGATGTCTTGTAGTAGGAGGAAGGGTAATAGGCTCTATTAAGAGAATCAATAAAGGTGATGATTTCAGATCAAATATTCATCAGGGAGGATCTGCTGAAAAAGCTATCCTATCAAGAAAAGAGAGGTCAGTAGCAGTAAGGGCAGCCAAAGCTCTCGGCTTATCTGTTGCGGGAGTAGACATACTTAGAAGCAAAAGAGGACCTTTAGTTTTAGAAGTTAATAGTTCACCGGGCATACAAAGCCTAGACCAAACTCTTGAAATAGATGTTGCGGAACAAATTATAATTTTCTGTGAATCCCAAATCTAAATTAGTACCCAGATGGGAAGCTAACTTCTGAAAGCCTTGTTTATAGGGGTTTAAGAAATCTGGTGTCCTCAGGGTGAGGTGATGCTTTTACTTAAGTTTAGTTGGCGACTTCTTTCCAAACGAAAAACTTCGTCACTATAATAAAACTTAAAATTATCCATATGCCAATTCCTAGAGTTGTTGTATTTAAAATCAGCAAAGATGTTCCGTCATTAGCAATATCTCGCAATCCAGTAGCTATAACACTCAAAGGAAGAGCATGAGCAAAAGGTTGCATAAGTTCAGGCATAGAACTGATTGGGAAAAAAACACCTGATAATATTAATTGAGGAAAAATAAACGCACTAACCATAGGTCTAATAGCTTCTTGAGTTTTTGCGATACTTCCCAAAAAAAATCCTAGACAAAGAAAAATAATAGTACCAAGTATGACCATGCCGTAGAGTGAGAAGAAACTACCTACAATTTTTATATCTAAAAGAGCTATTGCAAGACCAAGAACAACTGAGATTTGCATTAGGACAATTGCCATTCGAGCTAGAACAATTGAAATAATAAAATCTTTCGGTTGAATGGGGGTTACAAAAAGTCTTTTTAAAATTCCTCGACGTCTGTATTCAACTATATTGAAACCACTACCAGCAATACTTAGATTCATCAACATGAAAGCCAATAGTCCAGGAAGTAAGAAATCGATATAACGTTGAGGCCTTGACTTAACATCTTCAATCTTAACACTAAACATAGGCTCAGCATTTCTTAACTCTCGCTCGATAGAAAGCAAACTTGTGTTAAGAGCTTCTTTAATTGCCCCTAATTGTCTTACTTGTGAAGCATCCAACAACAGTCTTAATTCACCTGTTTTCTCAAGATAATCAAAGTTTTCAGGTATAACGATAATAGCTGTTTGATCACCTAAGAATAACTGTTCTTTAAGATCAGACTCCTCTCCTTCTGTAACATTAAAGAGTGGATCACCTGTAACTAGTTCAGAGAAGTTCTTTGATATGGTATTGGTGGAATTATTCACTAGACCTAAATTTATGGGATCTGGTTCTCCTCCTGAGAACAGAAAAACTCCTATAAAGACTAGTGGAAAAAAAAGACTAAACATGATTGATTGACGATCTCTTAAGAAAATCTTTAGAAATACTTTTGCTAGATGGAGTTGTAAACTTGTAAACATCTTAATCCCTAAGTTTATGCCCCGTAAGAGCAAGGAATACATCTTCTATATTCCCATGCAAAGGTACTTGCAGTGGTTCTGAAGCATATTTCTGAATTAAGCCAAGTGGAGTGTCTTCCGCCACTAATTTTCCTTGATCCATAATTGCAATGCGGTGGCATAAGTTTTCTGCCTCCTCCATGTTATGAGTAGTTAGTACTATGGTCATACCTGCAGCATTAAGTTCTTTTACTAGGTTCCAGAGATTACGTTTTGCTTGAGGGTCTAAACCTGTAGTAGGTTCATCTAAAAATAGAATCTTGGGATTGTTAACAAGAGCACATGCAATTGAGAAGCGTTGCTTTTGGCCACCTGAAAGCTCTTCAGGTTTGGCCTTTGATTTATCAAAAAGGTCTACTTTTTTTAATAAGTTTTCAGAATCAATTTCTTGAGAATAAAGCTTACCAAAAAGAATTAGTAGTTCCGTTAAATCAAGTCTGTCAAAGTATTCGTTAGCTTGGAGTTGAACACCAATAATTTCTTTTACCTTAAAGGCATTGCTACTTACATCCAGACCATCGATTAAAGCCGAGCCACCATCAATATCGTTAAGACCTTCAAGCATTTCAAGTGTTGTAGTTTTACCTGCTCCATTTGGACCAAGGATTCCATACACCTCACCAACTTTTATGTTAAAAGTAATTCCATCAACAGCATTGAACGATTCATTTTTATTTCCTGGTTGAGGGTAAGATTTGAGAAGATTTCTAACTTCAATAATATTCATAAAAATTTTTTTAATTGTACTTTGTTTTGAGCTTTAAGTTCGGGTACTATCAAATTTTATAAAAATCTACATTTTGGAAACTGAGCCTCTGAAAGCCTTATTCTATAAAGGTTTAAGAAAGCTGGCGTCCCCTAGGGGATTCGAACCCCTGTTGCCAGGATGAAAACCTGGTGTCCTGGACCAGACTAGACGAAGGGGACACTTCATTTGAAGCGGCATTGTAAGAAGCAAGCCTTAGAAGGTCAAACCTTATTCTACTGAAGCGTAGTCACTTTTACTTCTAAAGTAGATAGTCAAATAGATAAAAATACCACTGATTAAAATTCCCATCCAAAATTCGAGCGTTCCAAATAACAAAGGAATGTCACTAATTTCAGAGACTGCCAGATTTTCATACTCCTTAGGGAAAGAACTTGCTCTAGACCAGGGTTGTAATCTTTCTATTAATGCATCAAAAAATAAAGTTGAAGCAAAGGCCACCCTCTCAACTAATACAAAAACCACGGGAGGTAATATCGCGGCTACTACAGGTTTGCGTGAATAAGATCCTGCCAGCATGATCCAAGTCAGAATAGGTAATGTCCACAAAGTCTGCAGCCACAAACTAAAAATAATTCTAATCCAATCAAACCAGGGATAGGCATTCCAAGCCCAAGTAAATGGAACTATGTCTGAAATTGCAAAAAAGGTTGAACCTGCGGTCACAGATACTAAGTGTAAAAACACTAAAGCGGGAATGATTAATAAAGGCGCAACAATAGTAGCTACTATTAATTTAGAAAACACAGTATAGGTATCGGATACGGGTAGTGATCTCCAAAAAATTATACTTTTGTCTTTCCTTTCATCAAAAAAAGTACTTAGACTAAAGGCAAGCAATGCAAATCCCAATGCTATTACCAAAGGAGATCCCAAAACTAAAAGGCCTGCTCTTATTGCCCCCTTTCTTTCTTCAAGGGTAGATTCTTGCATCGATTTTATGATATCAGGATCAGTATAAATTTCTGTTGAAAAACTGAAATCCTCAGTATTTACCTCTGTTAAACCTACAAAAACCAAAACTACGACTAAAAACATAAAGCTAGCAACTATCCAAGGCAAATAAATAAATGCCCACTTGTGCTCTTGGAGTTCTCTTCGAATCAAAGCTTTTAGGGATTTCATTTAGCTTCTCCCTCTTCAGTATTCTTCTTCATGACAGCAAGAAAAAGATCTGCGATAGCTGGAGGATAAACTTCACCAAAATCTTTCAATTTCTCTATATCAACTCCATCATAAAGATAAACGGGGCGTCCTAGTTCAGTTTTAATTAAAAGCGGATTAAGGGCTTTGGCTTTTTCTAAATTATCAGCTTTAGGCCTAAGTTCTAAAAATCTTTGATTTAAATCTTCAATAGAACCACTCAAAACTTCTTTACCTTGATCTAAAAAGACAATGTCAGAAAGCACACCTTCAATTTCTTCAATCTGATGCGTACTTATGATAATTGTCTTATTGCCATCAAAGTAATCTTCAATTAGTTGGGAGTAGAATTCTTTTCGGTAAGATAAATCCAAGCCTAAAGTTGGTTCGTCTAAAACCAATAATTCAGCATCTATTGCCATGACTATAGATAGATGTAGTTGTACTACCATTCCCCTTGAAAGAGCCCTTATTCGCGAACTTCTTTTAATATTTGTCTTAGAAAGAATTTTTCTGGCTTTGGTTAAATTAAAATTTGGGTGAACACCATCAACATACTTAAGAACCTGCCCTACAGTCATCCATCTTGGCATCACAGCAACATCTGTAATGGAACAAACTCTAGTTAGTAATTCATGACGATCTTTTTTAGGTGATAGACCAAGAACCTCAAGCTCTCCCTTAATATCGACCAGGCCTAAAACGGCCTGTAAAAAAGTCGATTTACCTGCACCATTTGGTCCAATTAAACCCATTATTTGACCCTGGTAGACATCCAAGTCAAAACCTGCCAGAGCAGAACCATCGGCATAGTTTTTCTCAATGTTTCTTGCTTTAATTACTATTTGAGATTCCATCATTAGCTCTTCTTAACTAATTCAACTAAATCTATATCTAGTTGTTGTGCTTTTCTTAAAATTGTAGGCCAGTCCCCTTTTAGAAACTTTTCCTTTTCTATTTTAAGTAATTGCTTTTTAGCTGGTTCAGTTACAAACATGCCTAAACCTCTGCGTTTTTCAACGATCTTTAAATCTACAAGTTCTTGATAAGCTTTAGAAACCGTTAATGGATTAACCCCTCCTTCAACGGCCATCTGTCTTACGGAAGGTATAGAATCACCAACATCCAGAACACCGTCGATAATCAAAGAAACAACGTGATTGCGAACCTGCTTATAGATCGGTTTGTCGCTAGTCCACTGCATGGGTTAAGTTTTTAAACAAGTGTATTAGTAAAGTAACACACTTACAAGGAAAACTATTTTTTTAATTGCTTTTGAATGGCAGCAAAAACTCCTCTAAAAATATTTGCTTCCATATGATCTAATTTAGATCTTCTAAAGAACCTGCTTACTCTAGTTAATAATTGTCTAGGATTATCAACTTCGTAAAAGTCTACTTCTTGCATAACTTGATCAAAATGCTCTATCAATCTCTCAATTTCAGCATTATTGGCCAACGGCACATCCCACTCTTGTTTTTCCAATTTACCTTCTATAGACAAACCGCTTAGCCTTATTTCATAGGCAAGAATCTGGATTGCTTGTGAGAGATTTAAGGAAGGGTATTCTTGGCTAGAAGGTATGTGTACATGAAGATTACACAATCTAAGTTCTTCATTTGTTAAACCTCTGTCTTCTCGACCAAAAATGACTGCTATTTTCCCTTCGCCTTTCTGGCTTAAAGATACTATCTCTTCTGCCGCTTCTTTTGGACTTACTATAGGCCAAGGAACTTTACGATTTCGAGCACTGGTTCCAACCACAAATGTTGAATCCGCAACAGCTTCTTTAAGGTTCTCATGGACAACTGCCTCTTCAAGCACATCTACAGCAGCTTTAGCTCTGTTAAAAGCCTGCTCGTGCGGAAATTCTTTAGGAGATACAAGTCCTAATTGCTTGATACCCATATTCTTCATAGCTCTAGCAGCTGCACCTATGTTCCCAGGGTGTGTGGTTCCTACTAGAATAAACTTTACAGACTCTTCAATCAGATTCAATGAATTATGTTTTCCAGACATAGCTATATTCTATCAGGCCACTTCCTTGCTTCTGATAGAATACGCAGCCTTCAAAAATTAGTTATGGAACCAAAAGTAAATATAGCTCTCGAAGCAGCTAGAAAAGCAAGCAAGGAACTTCTTAGGTATGCTGACGAAGTAGACAAGATGGACGCAATAGAAAAGGGTCCTACAAATTACGTTACAGAATTAGATAAACGGTCTGAAGAAATCATCATTAGTTCACTCAAAAAAACTTATCCCAAACACACATATTTATCAGAAGAAGTAGGCGAACTTAAGGGCTCAGGTAAAGACATAGAATCAGTTTGGATAATTGACCCTCTTGATGGCACCACCAATTATATTCATGGTTTTCCTTATTACGCCATTTCTATTGCTTATGTAGAAAAGGGAAAAACTCTTCACGCCATAACTCTTGATGTTTCGCGCCAAGATGAATTTACTGCCAGTCTAGGAAAAGGCGCCTATTTAAATAATAGACGTATCAGAGTTAGCAAAAGAAAGGGGATTAAAGGAGCTCTTCTAAGTAACTCTTCGCACGACACCGAATCTGGAAAAATTAGGCATGACAATATAGCTACTTTTAGATCGCTTTATGCTCATGGTTTGACCATTAGAAGAACTGGCTCTACGGCTTTAGATTTAGCCAATGTTGCTGCAGGAAGACTTGATGGGTTTTGGGGGAGCGGTCTTGAAGACTGGGATATAGCTGCAGGAGGCTTATTGGTACAAGAAGCTGGCGGTCTAGTTAGTAATTACTTTGGTGAATTGGAGTATCTGGATGGAGGAAATATTCTTGCTTCCACTACTAAGTGCTTCAAACCAATGCTAAAGGCTATACAACCTTTTGCGTACGTAGCTAACGATTAGGGTAAATCATTAAAGTCTTCTTTTTCCTTTTCGGGAACAAATAAGTGCTCACTGGTTAGGCCCATCATAACCAATGCATTTGAAGCTATGTATATGGAAGAATATGTTCCCACAATAACTCCAAGTATTAATGCAAAAGCAAAATTCTTTATTAACTCCCCTCCGAAAAGATAGAGAGAAATTAATACCAATAAAGTTGTTAAAGAAGTGATTATGGTTCTACTTAACATTTGATTAAGCGAAAGGTTAATTACTTCTTCTATCTCAGATCGTCTCTGACTTCTTAAGTTTTCCCTTATCCGGTCAGAAACTACAATCGTATCATTTAAGGAATATCCAATTACCGCTAATAAAGCAGCCAATACGGTTAAATCAAAATCAAGTTCGAACAAAGAAAAAATTCCTAAAACGATAATTACATCATGGATTAAAGCTAACACAGCAGCACCTGCAAACCTAGACTGAAATCTAAAAGCAATGTAGAGCATCATAAGTCCTAAAGCGAGTAACATTGCTAAGCCACCATCATCTCTTAACTCACTGCCAATTTGAGGTCCTACATATTCAACTCTCCTCAAAAGAATTTCATCAGAAGTCTCTTGTCTTAAAACTTGAATAATTTCGGCTCCTAAGGTGTCACTAACACTACCTGGAAGTTTGATTAAAACATCTTGAGTTGATCCAAAAAGTACAACTTGAGCACCTTTGAAACCCGCTTTTGTTAGGCTTTCTCTAACTTCACCTACTTGTACTTCTTGAGGATAATGGAGCTCAACTAAGGAGCCACCGGTGAAGTCCAATCCCCAATTCAATTGCTTTAATACAATAGAAGTAACGGAAACAACTACCAACAAAAGAGAAATTCCTAGAGCAGCTTTTCTCCAGGACATAAAGTCTATTTGGAAATTCATATCGCTAACCTACTTAAATTCTTCTTTTTCCTGTAGACCAGGTAAATAAACCCTCTGGTTCCAACAATAGCTGTGAACATAGAAGTAAGGATTCCAATAGAAAGAGTTATTGAAAATCCTTTGATCGGACCAGTGCCAAGTGAGTAAAGAATAACGGCAACTATAAGAGTTGTTATGTTCGCATCTAAAATAGTTGAGAAAGCTTTATCGTAACCTTGATCAATTGCTTGTAAAGGGTCTGTCCCTTGCTTTAGTTCCTCTTTAATCCTAGAAAAGATCAACACATTAGCATCAATAGCCATACCAACAGTTAGAACAATCCCTGCAATTCCAGGCAGAGTCAAGCTAGCTGATAAAATTGACATAATAGCCACTAAGAGAAGAATATTAGTACCAAGAGCCAAGCCAGCGGCTACACCAAAAATTCGATAATAAAAAACGGTAAAGATTAGTACCAAAGCCATGCCTATCTCCATGGAAAGAATCCCCGCGTTTATATTATCTTCTCCTAAACTAGGCCCAACTGTTCTTTCTTCAACGAATCTCATGGGAGCTGCCAAAGCCCCAGCTCTCAGGAGTAAAGCTAGTTCTGAAGACTCTTGAGGGCTGTCCAGTCCTGTGATTCTAAACTGAGTTCCAAGAGCAGCTTGAATGGTTGCCAAGCTTATAATCTCCCTGATCTCAAAAGTTTGTTGAACTGCAATTTGGTTTCCTTGGGAATCTCTCTTGTAAGAAGTCTTATTTTTTTGTTCTACAAATACAACACCTAGTCTTTTTCCAATATTCCCCCTTGTAGCTCGATGCATGCGAGCTCCACCTTGACCGTCTAGAGTTATGTTAACTTGAGGCATCCCATTCTCATCAAAACTGGCTTGGGCTGTAGCTACTTGATCTCCGCCTATAATAATCTGATCTTGTAACTCACTTTCTCCCATTCTCTTATCTCTATGAGGATAAGAAGTCTTTCTTGTTCTTGGTGTATCGTATTCAGCTTCTAGATGGAATTCCAAGGTAGCAGTTTTACCCAGTATTTTCTTTGCTTCTGCAGTGTCCTGAATGCCAGGCAATTGAACCACTATTCTTTTTTTACCTTGTCTTTGAACTATAGGTTCAGAAACTCCCAGTTCGTTTACTCTGTTGCGGAGCGTTGTTAAATTCTGGTCTATGGCATCAGCTTCTATTTGTTCAATTTCTTCCTCATTCAATCGTAAAAAAATATTAAATTCACTACCTTCTGTATAACTTACAGAAAATTGAGGGTAATTGTCTTCAATTAGATCAATTGAAGAATCAAAATCTGACTCTTCTTTAACTTTTAATGTTATAGACTGATCTTTTTCAACAAATAAAGAGGAGTAACGTATCTTTTCTTCTCTAAGTTTTCTTTTTAAATCTTGTAAAGTCCCATTCTGTCTATTTTTTAAAGCTGCCTGTGTATCTACTTCCATTAGGAAATGAACTCCCCCTCTTAAATCTAGACCCAGTTTCATGGGTTCAGCGCCTATATTTTTAAGCCATTGTGGTGTTGTGGGAGCCAAATTAAGAGCAACTATGAGGTCATCGCCTGCAGTTGAGAGAAGAGATTTAATCCTAAGTTGTTCTTCAGTTGAAAAGAGCCTGATCAATGCATAATTATTATGAAGCTCTACCTCCGGAACATTTTCATTATCTAGACTATTTTCCAGAATCTTTTCTAGTCTCTTTTGAAGCTTTAAGTCTGGTGATAGAGCGCTATCGTTATAAGATATCTGAACTGCAGGGTCAGGTGCATAGAGATTCGGTAAAGAATAAACGATACCAAAACCTAATACTATTAAGATAAGAAGATATTTCCAAATACCAAAAGGTCTCACAGTATTAGCTAAATTGAGTTGATGGTTCCTTTTGGAAGAACATTTGTAATAGAAGCCCTTTGTATCTTTACCTTTGTATTATCACCAAGATTGACTTCAAAAAATTGGTCACTAATTTTTGTAACTCTTCCAAGCAACCCTCCAGAAGATACAACTTCATCTCCTACTTCAATGCCATTAACCATTTCCTCATGTGCTTTTTTTGCCTTATTTTGAGGTCTAATCATCAAAAAATAGATCAAGACAAAAAAGCCAATTAAAAGCAGAAAAGTAGGGTTAAAAAAAGTTGTTACTCCATTCATATCATTTCTCTATATGGGGATATTCTGAATTATCCCAAGTATCTCTGCATTTATCTACGAAAGCTTCAAATTTATCTTGTTCAATAGAATTTCTAATTTCTTTCATCAGGTTCAAATAAAAATGAACATTGTGAATAGTGTTCAGAGTCGACCCAAGAACTTCTTTTGTTTTATCTAGATGAAAAAGATAGCTTTTTGTAAAATTTTTACATGTATAGCAGGTGCAATTAGAGTCTAAAGGTTCTAGAGAATCTCTATTATGAGCATTACGAAGTTTCACTACCCCTTCTGAAGTGTATAGATATCCATTTCTGGCATGCCTAGTTGGAATAACACAATCAAACATATCTATGCCACTGAGTACGCTTCTTAAAATATCCATGGGAGTGCCTACCCCCATTAAATATCTAGGTTGATTCTTAGGCATGATGGGGCTAATAAAATCTACAACTTGGAACATTTCTTCAACCGTTTCTCCCACTGACAATCCGCCTATGGCATAACCTTCGAAACCAATACTTGTTAGTTTCTCTAGTGATTCTTCTCTTAAATCTTTAAACACTCCTCCTTGAATGATCCCAAATAAGCCAGACTTTTCTGAAGAAAAAATATCTCGACATCTTTGAGCCCACCTCATGGATAACAGCATAGATGCTTCTGCAATTTCCTTTTTTACAGGAAACGGAGTGCATTCATCTAAGACCATGGCTATGTCTACTCCAAAATTTAGTTGCAGCTCCATACAAATTTCTGGAGATAAAAATATTGAATCTCCATTCAATGGCGAGTTAAATTCCACGCCTTCTTCTGAGATTAATCTGTTTTTAGCGAGACTGAATACTTGATAGCCTCCTGAATCAGTCAGAATGGGTCTCTCCCATGACATAAAGTTATGCAGTCCTCCGTGTTTTTTAATTATCTCAATGCCAGGCCTTTCCATTAGATGGTAAGTGTTTGAAAGTATAATTTGAGCATCCAATTCTCTTAAGGCACTGGGTGATAGTGTCTTGACTGCACCGTAGGTCCCCACTGGCATAAATACGGGGGTTTCTATGTTGCCATGTCTAGTGGTAATCCTACCAAGCCTTGCATTTCCGTCTCCAGATATCAGCTTAAAATTAAAAGTCATAATCTATCGGTTGAGGGCTCAAACTAATAAACATTGCATCTCCATAGCTATAAAACCTGTAGTTTTCTCTTATGGCATGGTCGTAAGCTAACCTTATCTTCTCATATCCCCCAAAAGCACTCACCAAAAGAAGTAATGTGGATTTTGGTAAATGAAAATTAGTAATAAGAGCATCTGACACTTTGAATTTAAACCCAGGGTAGATAAAGATATCTGTTTCCCCCTTGAAAGGTTTTAGAACACCTTTATTTTCCAAACAGATGGACTCAAGACACCTTAGGGTTGTCGTGCCCACACAAATCACTCTGCCACCCTTATCTCTTGCTTGATTTATTTTCTCTATAGCTTCTTCAGTAACTTCAATCGACTCCTTATGCATCTTATGGTCTTTTATTGGTTCACCTTTAAGGGGTTTAAAAGTACCCATTCCAACATGTAAAGTAACGTTTACAATATTGGTCCCATTTGAACTGATTAAGTTTAATAATTGCTGATCAAAATGAAGTCCAGCTGTAGGGGCTGCCACTGAGAAGTTCTTTATTGGATCGGCGTAAACTGTTTGATATCTTTCTGAATCTAAAGGACTCACTTTTCTTTTTATATATGGAGGCAGAGGAACATGGCCAAATTCTTCAATTATTCTTCTTACAGATTTCGAAAAATTAACTAACCAAACCTCATCCTTCTGTTCAGTAAGAATTAAAGTTTCTTTGCTTGGGGAGAGGAAAATTTTGTCTCCTTTCTTTAATTTAGAATTTGATTTTGTTTGAACGAGGCAGCTTGTTTCATCAAGGATCTTTTCTATTAAAAATTCAACTTTAGAACCAGTCTCCCTTATTCCAAACAGCCTCGCTTTAATAACTTTGGAGTCATTAACTACCAACACATCATTAGGTCGAAGAAGATTTGGAAGATCTTTAAATATCAGGTCTTGTAAACCATCTTTAACTAATAAAAGCCTGCTATTACTTCTCTCTTCCAAGGGAAAGGAGGCTATAAGCTCCTTAGGAAGTTGAAAATTAAAATCTTCAAGTTTCAATGTATCTCCACATCTGGCTCTCAGAAACCTCTAAATACCTGAGAGCCTTCTACAATGGTACCGGAGGGGGGACTTGAACCCCCATGATTAAAAAATCGGGGGATTTTGAATCCCCTGCGTCTACCAATTCCGCCACTCCGGCAAAAGTCTTAGTAAAAAGTTTACTTTGAAAGGTTAAACTCTCTTCTTAAAATTATATTCTTGTATCTTATGTTGAGATTTTGGTTTAGGGAAAGAGTTTTTTCAGTAGTTAAATACTGCATTTCACCATTTATTAGGTTTGAAGTAGAATTTGAAGAAGGCATTTCAGAGAAGGATCTCAATAAAGTTAAAACCATTTATGCCCTTCCTGATAAGTCTATTAGCGAATTAGTTGCATTAGATAAATACACAAATAAGCTAAATGCTCCGTCACCTAAAGAATATTTTGAGGAAACGAATTTACAAAGATACATTTGCTTAATACCGCCAAAGTTCAACATAGGCGAGCAAAAAATTAAGAGATTTTTACCCCAAAACTTACCTGAAATACTAACCTTAGAAGATGATGAAGTAATTTTGGTACCTGTATCCTTTTACTGGGGTATGCATCCTGATAAACAAAGATCGTTTTTTAAAATAGTCTTTTCACAATCTTGGGCAGTAAGTGGTTCTTTTAAGAAATTCTTTAGAGTGCTTTTGCACGGAAGGTCTTTAGTTATTAAGTTTAACAAACCCTTTATTCTCTCTGAACTAAAAGAAAGAGATAGAACTGTAGAAGAAAGCTCAAGATTGATTAGTCGTTATTTAAGAGCCCTTTTTAGAAAGACAAAGAAAGCTGCTATTGGACCAGACATTTCTCATAGAAGAACTTTGGTTAGATCTTTAGCTAGAGACAAGGTAGTAAGAAAAGAGATAAAGGTTCAAAGTAATGGAGATCTTAAGAGAACAAGAAAGCTAAATAAAAAAGCATTTAAGTACGCTAATGAGATCTGTTCAGATATTAATTATCCAATTGTAAGAAATCTACAAAGAGGTTTGGGTTGGTTCTGGAATAAAAGATATGACGGTATTCAAATTCAAAACTTGGATAAAATTAAATCAATAGCGGATGAGAATGGTCTCATTTATGTGCCCTGTCACAGGAGCCATATTGATTACCTGGCTTTTTCTTACATTCTGCTAGAAAAAGGTTTGATGCTTCCACACATAGCTGCTGGAAATAACATGAATCTGCCTATCTTAGGAGGTATAGGTAAGGGTGGTGGAGCATTCTTTATGCGCAGATCATTCACAAGTAACAAGTTGTATAGCCTTATCTTCTTTCAATATTTCAAACGATTATTGCAAAGAGGATCGTCTGTTGAGTTTTTTCCTGAAGGTGGTAGAAGCAGAAGTGGGTTTTCCCTTCAAGCTAGACCAGGCCTCTTATCCATGACAATAAGAAGCTTTGCTAGTTTAAGCAACGAGAATGTTAAATTGATTCCTATTTATATTGGTTATGAAAAAATTATTGAAGGTAATAGTTATTTATCGGAATTATTGGGAGAACAAAAGAAAAGAGAGAGCCTTCTAGACTTATTTAAATCAATTAAGGACTTTAAGAATTTTCTTGGCACTGTCTATATAAATGTGGGGAACCCTATAGACCTTAAAGATTTCCTCGAAAGTGAACTGGGTGAAAAAAACTATAAGATTAATTCACCTCTAGATCGACCAAGTTGGCTAAAAAAAACTACTAATAACTTAGGTACAGAAGTGATGAAGGGTATAAATGAATCTGCTGTTGTTACTACATCAAGTTTGTTTTCTCTGAGCCTTCTCACTGAAACAACCCAGACTTTAGATTCAAATTCTATAAGTAAACGGATTGAAATGTTTATCGATCTTCTAAAAAAGAACGATGACTATAAAGATGTATGGCTGACAGAAGAATCTCCCAAAAAAGTAATCGCTAAAACAGAAGCTCTGGGATTAATTAACAGTCAATTGATCGGAGGAGAAAGAGTATTTAGACCCACTAGAAACGAAGCTGCTCTGCTTAGTTTTTATCAGAATAATATTTCTCATTACTACCTTCTCTATTCGTTAATCTGTCTGTCACTAAAGTATGTAGAAAAGTTGTCTGAAGAAGAAATTATAAGGTTAACAAATCTTGTCTACCCATTCCTTCAAAGTGATTTTTATTTACCTTGGAAAGGTGAACAAATCAATAAGGTTATTGCTAAAAATTTAAAGGCATTAATTAAATCAGGTTTAATTGTTAAAAAAGACAAGGGTCTTTTAAGCAAACCCGAAAAAAATGGTAAAGAATATAGAGATTTCTGGGCTCTAAGCAACATCAGTGAACCTAGCATCAAAAGGTTCTATATTGTCATGAGTACTTTATGGAAAGAAGAAGGGACGGATGTAGTTGAACTCCAACAAAGATGTGTTGCAATCGCCAACAAACTTCAACAAATTGAAGGTTGGTTGTACACAGAATTCACAGATGCTTCTAAATTTCAATTTTTTATAACTAAGCTCTTAGAAGATAGATATATAAAAGAAAACACAAGCAATAAGTTATCCGCTTCAAGAATAACTAAGAGGGTTCAAAAAGAATTCCAACAATTCTTCAACCAAGAATTTATGCATGAGGTCAATCAACTCAATTTAAGAGAATAAACATCATAACGAATTGTTTTGCCTTTTAAAGAGTATGTTGGCTCTAAGCCTGCAAGGCTCTGAGCTTTTCGATGCCGTTTAACTATAACTCTGTTTTTGGCTTTCTTAAGAGAAATTTCTAACAGTTCCTCACCTGAATTTTCTACAACCAACTCTCTTAGAGCCTGAACCTCTCTCTTGGCTTTTGATTTGCCCATATTCTCAAACATTGGATCTAAATAAATAGCATCAGGGTTTGATCTTAATTTTAAAAGGTAGTCTTTTGAATCAGAACAGATGACTTCTATTTTCTTTAGACTAGGAATCAGTTTATTTTGTCTCTTGAGCCCATCCTCTAATAGAGCATGGATCCAAGGGACTCTTTCAATCAAAATAAGCTTGTCTACAAAGGAGCTGAATAGCAAAGCATCTTTGCCTAGACCAGCAGTAGCATCAATAAACAGACTTTTTTTTGGCAGTCCCCTCAACGACTTTACAAGATTAACCCTGTGGCTCTGTTTAGACCATTTTAGGAAATCGCTGAAAATAGGCTTTGAAGAATCCCCTAAACCTTGTTTTAAATAAATTAAGTCTTTGGAAACAACTAGAAAAAATTTCTTACTTGGTAACTCATCAAAATCCTTAATGTTTTTACTGAGAGTTTTCATACTTCCCACAAAAGGAAGGTTTAAACTTTCAGATAATTTTAGCGCTTCTCGATTTAACTCCTCGTCTGTACAAGTTATGACAAGATTTAGTGTCTTCATGTCCAATAAAGCAAAAGCCAACCACCCAGTAGTAATCTATAGATTACAAATGGAGTAAAGCCGATTCTTTCAATAAACCTTAAGAACAAATCTATTGAAATATAAGCAACAAGGAAAGAAATGGTTATTGCTATTAAAAGCTCAATTCCATTTTGAGACAGATCTAAAAAACTAAATCTAACTAACTCAACTAAAGCTATAGCTCCTATGGTTGGTATGGCTAAGAGAAAACTAAACCTTGAAGCTGCTGTAGCACTAAGTCCCAAAAATAGACCAGCTGTAATAGTGATGCCCGATCTTGAAGTACCAGGTATGAGTGCCAAACACTGAAAGAGACCGATTACAAAAGCACGAGGTAAGCTCAGAAAGTCTACATCCTCTTTCCCCTTGTTTAATTGCGCTAAATAAAGAAGGAGTCCAAAAAGAATAGTTGCATAAGCTATTACTTCACTATTTCTTAATTTTAAATCAATAGAATCTCTTAAAAAAAACCCAACTACAAGGATAGGAAATACAGCTACTACTAGGTTAATGGTCAAGTTGTTTCCTGGACTTGCGAGTTTCTCAGAGATTAAATTAATCAACATAGTTTTTACGTCAGATCGGAAATAAACTATGGCCGCGATTAAAGTACCAAGGTGAACTCCTACATCAAAAATTATTCCTTGATCCTCTTGCCTGAAGAATTCACTCAATAAAACTAGATGGGCAGAGCTGGAAACCGGCAAGAATTCAGTAAGTCCCTGAATAACAGAAAGTAAAACTAACTGCAGTGTATCCATTTATAACTTAACCCAATGTTCCTCACCAGATAGATAAACAGGGACTAAGTCTTTAGGATCAACTGTAGCCCCCTCACTAAATTTCTTTTGAGCTTCACTTAATAAATCCTGCGCATTTGGATATCTTGTGTAGATTGTTGCACCTAATTCTTCTAGCTGTTTCGTTATTAATTCACATCCATCACCCACAAAAACGGAAGTTGGAGACAAGTCTAAATCACTAAATTCTTCTACTTTAAGAACTTTTTCTGAAGCAGACTTCAGTTCTTCTTCAGTAAAAACAAAATTACCAAGGTAAACTTGGCCCATGTGGGCGTTTACCAAAACGTTTACTTCTGAAGAATGAAATTCCCTATTAATACCTTGAGCTATGACTTGAAGACTAGAAACAGGAATGGTAGAAATGCCTAAGCTATAAGCCAATCCTTGAGCAACTGAACAAGCCAACCTAGTGCCAGTAAAGGAACCAGGCCCACAACCTGCTGCTATAACATCTAAGTCTTGATAAGTTGCTTTTAAGTCATCCATCAGCTGTTGCAACAAACCCAATAACTTTTCAGTATGCTGTTGAGGCATTAATTCATGAAAGGAAACAATCTCCTTTCCCTTAGATAGGGCTAAAGAGCAAGCATCACTAGAAGTCTCTATTGCCAGTATATTGGGCATTAATTATTTTTTATATGGGCTAATATGAGGTCAGAAACCTCAGAAGGAGATCCTAAGCCTGATACTTTTAGATAGTTCAATTGTTGATTACGAGATCTTTCTAAGTAGAAATCTATTAAAGGAAGTGTTTGAGATAGATATACATTGAGTCTGTCTTTTACGGTTTCAGGCCTGTCATCTTCTCTCTGAATAAGGGGCTCTCCGGTTAGATCATCAATATCGGGAACTTTTGGGGGATTAAAATCTATGTGATAGTTCCTGCCTGAATCTAAATGCACCCTTCTTCCTGACATTCGTCCAATAATCACTTCATCTGGAACATTTATCTCTATAACTAAATTTATATCCACTTTTTTATCCTCTAAGGCTTGAGCTTGTGGAATAGTCCTAGGAAAGCCATCAAACAAAAACCCAGACACACAATCTTTTTGCTTAATTCTTTCTACTACAACATCAACTATGACCTCATCAGAAACTAAAATGCCATTATCCATTAACTCTTTGGCCTTTTTACCTAAATCAGTTCCAGTTTTGATGGCTTCTCTTAGCATATTTCCTGTAGAGATATGAGGAATGTGAAAGTTCTGACACAAAACTTCTGCCTGTGTCCCTTTTCCTGCTCCCGGAGGGCCCAAAAGGATTATTTTCATTTCCCTTCGCCTATTACAAAAGCTATAGAGAGATCACTAGTATCAGAAATACTTAACTTAAAATTCTTATACCCCATTTCTTTTGCTCTCTTCTTCGCTTCTCCCACTAAATTCAAGTAAGGAGACCCATTACTTCTCCTAAGAACTTCAATAGTTTTAAGTGTTATTCCTTCACTAAAACCTGTACCTAACGCTTTAGAGGCGGCTTCTTTAGAAGCAAAATTGTTACTTAAAAATGAGACCTTCTTATCAACTCCTTTACGACTCAGATAGTCTACCTTTTCACTTTCTGTCAATACTCTGTCAACAAATTTATTACCAAACCTAGAAACTATATTCCTTATCCTTCTTTTTTCTATTAAATCTATTCCAACTCCTTTAATCATATTTAACTGCTGTTTAATGAAAGATATTCTCTTATTTTTAAAGTTTTATTTCCTAAATGGTAGTCTATAGCCTGTCTCATAATTTGCTTGGATGCTAAAAGAGTATCCGAACTGGAAAAATTTCCTCTAGCTAAATTTAAGATATCTCTTCCACTAAAGTTATTTTTATTATGTTCCGAACTATTTTCAGGTAAAAAACCAAGTAAAGGATCAAATTTATAATTAGTATCTTCTTTTATTTCTATATCAGAATTGCCTTCAAATTTTAGATTTAAGCCATAACCAATTTCCTTCAACAAAGTAAGTTCGAAAGACCTTAAATTCTTCTCCAAATTTTCTTTATTCTTATTATTTAAACTGCCACAAACTATTAAATAGTGGTCAAATATTTCAGGATGGGCATCTTCTTTTTCAAGAAGTTTTATCAATAGTTCATTTAAATAGATAACCGAGTTAAAAGCTTTAGCAATAGGAGAAAAATACTCCTCAATCTCACAATAAGTAAGATTCTTAAGTTCACTTTTACCACTGCAAGAGACAGAAAATAAACATGAAGGAGTTTTGATGACGCCTATCTTGCTCTTAGGTCTTTGAGCTCCTTTTGCAATAACCGAGACCCTTCCATGATTTCGAGTAAATAGATCAACAATCAGGCTGGTTTCTTTGTAAGGTCTAGTGTGTAACACAACCGATGGCTCGAGCGTTAATTTCTTATACAACTTTGTACCCCATTAAATTCAAAGCATGGTTGTCATTTGTCCAATCTTTTTTCACCTTAACCCATAATCTAAGCATTACTTTTATATCTAACATCTTTTCAAGTTCTTTTCTTGCAGTAGTTCCTATAGCTTTAAGTTTTTTACCTTGCGCGCCAATAACAATTCCTTTCTGACTATTCTTTTCAACATAAATAGTTGCATCAATATTCAATAGCCCTCTTTCTTCTTTAAAGTTTTCAATAATCACTGTCAGTCGATAAGGAATTTCATCACCAACCCTAGTAATACACTTCTCCCTAATGATCTCGCTTGCTAAGAACCTTTCTGAGCAGTCTGCAATCTGATCTTCCGGATATAAATGATCTGCTAAGGGTAGTCTAGAATTAATTTCTTCTTCTAGGTCCTTAACATTCTCACCCTTCAAAGCCGAAATAGGAATTATTGCATCAAAATCATAACTCTCTGCGATATCTCTGATGAAGGGAAGTAGGCTTTCTTTTTTTGATAATTTATCTATTTTATTAATAACTAATATTAAATTCTCAGTGTTCTTAGGGATTTGGTCTAATAGATATTGATCTACTTCTGAAAAATTTAAAGAATCCACAACAAAAAGAACTATATCGACCCCCTCTATCGCAGCTAGAGCTACTTTATTCATGAACCTATTTAATGCCCTCTTGTGACCTCGGTGAAACCCTGGAGTATCTACATAAATTATTTGATTTTGCCCAGTGGTTTTTATACCTAAAAGTCTTTGTCTGGTTGTCTGAGGTTTTCTTGAAGTTATAGAAACTTTTTGTTTAATTAAATTATTTAACAAAGTTGATTTACCAACGTTGGTTTTTCCTACCAAGGAAACCATGCCTGTTTTCTCTTCCGGGTTATTCATTTTCAAAATGTAAGTTAAGCACTAGTTTAGCCGCTTCTTGTTCAGCTATTTTCCTGCTTTTTCCTATTCCAATGACAGAAATATCTAAATCTTCTGATTTACAAGTAACTTTAAACCTGTCATCTCTCCTAGAAGGTCCTCGGTCAACTACTAGATAGATTGGTAAATTACATCCTTTTTTTTGCAACAACTCCTGAAGATGGGATTTAGGATCTCTGGATTCTTGAGAGGGTTCAAGATTTAGAATCTCTTTAAGATAGTAATTATCAAGGAATCTCTTGGCTGAATCTAATCCTGAGTCAAGGAAAATTGCTCCTACAATTGCCTCTACCACATTACCAATTATTGAATTATTTAAGGTAGATTCACCTTTCCCTAATATAATTTTTTTAGATAAACCCATTTCTTCTCCCAAAGTATTTAAAAAACTCCTGCTTACAAGAGAAGCTCTGAATTGGGTTAACTTTCCTTCTTGTAGATCTTCAAATTCTTCAAAAAGCCTTTCTGTTATGTAGAAATTGATAACGGCATCACCAAGAAACTCAAGCCTTTCATTATTATTCTTCGAAGCACTTTTGTGAGTTAGAGCTAAATCTAAGAGGTCTTTGTTCTTAAATTTGTATTTAAGTTTGACTGATTTTGAAACCACTAATAAATAAGCTATTTAATACGTTTGTTTCTCTTAAAGTTCGGCATTTTAGAAAAATACTCCCAATGAAGCCAGATGTACTCCCCTCTTCCAATAAGATGTTCTTTAGAAAAATAACCCCAAGCTCTACTGTCTAAACTGTTATCCCTATTATCTCCAAAAGCTAAGTATTTATCAGTTGGCACTTCCCAGACAAAATTTTCGTACTCAGATATTCCTAAAGTCCTTATCATATGATCTACATCGCCTATCGTCTCTAAATATAAGTTCTCATCTCCTTTCCTTTCGGAAAGCACTTGTTTAAGTTTAATTTCATTTACATAGATCTCATATCCTTTGATTTCTATTCTATCCCCAGGAACTCCAATTACCCTTTTAATGTATTTCTTGCCTAACCTTGTACATCTAGATTTCTGTAGTGGCAAGAACCTGCTTAAAAAGATTTGGCTTTCTCGAGCTGACAAAGAAGATAATTCTGGCCTAGCATCTTCAGGAGTGGCTTCACACAGGGTGTGAGGAGGCAAAAAAACTGCTACATCCCCTCTTTGAGGGTCTTTGCCTCTTGTAATTAGTTTGTTTACAGCAGGAAGTTTTAATCCATAAGCAAATTTGTTTACCAAAACAAAATCTCCAACTTGTAAACCAGGTTCCATAGAACTTGATGGAATCTGATAGGGTTCATAAGCAAAAGACCTTATGGATAGAATTAAAAGTATTATCCAAAAATATGATCTACTTTCACTAATTAAATTTTCTGATTTAAGAAATAATCCTAATAACCATGCTAACCCTGCAAATACGGTAGCAACTGTTAAAACCAAACCAAAATCAAGATTTAATTGGAAAACTCTCCAAAGTATTACGAGTACTACTATAAACATAGCTCCACTGGATAACTGAGTCCCAAGCTTGTTTGAATTTTTGTTAAAGAAAGTCCATGCAAAAAAACTGATAAGACCAGACACAACTGAAAGTGTTAGTACTTGGTCCATGCCTAGAATCAGGTTTGATACCATTTCAATCATTAACCCTTAATACTGATAAAAAAGCTTCTTGAGGAACTTCAACTTTCCCAATCTTTTTCATTCTTTTTTTACCTACTTTCTGTTTATCAAGCAGTTTCATTTTCCTAGTAACATCTCCTCCATAAAGTTTAGCTGTTACGTTCTTCCTATAGGCTTTTATTGTCCTTCTAGCAATTATCTTTCCACCGATTGCAGCCTGAATAGCAACATCAAATTGCTGTCTAGGAATAACTTCCTTGAGAGACTCAATGAGTTGCCTAGCTTTAGATTGTGCGCTGGATCTGTGTACGATAATAGCTAATGCATCTACTTTATCACCGTTCAAAAGAATATCTAATTTGATCACATCTCCTTTCTCATATCTGTTTAGAGAATAATCTAAAGAAGCATAACCTTTGCTAACCGACTTAAGGCGATCAAAAAAGTCTATGACTATCTCACTTAAAGGAAGGTCGTAAATCAATTCAGCCTGATCGGCAACATAACGTAAAGAGCATTGACGACCCCTTCTGTGATTGCAAAGTGACATAACAGAACCTATATACTTACTAGGAACTAATATATTTGCTCTTGCTATAGGCTCATGTATCTCTTTTATCTTATTTGGTTCAGGTAAGGAACTCGGGCTCTCAATTCTGCTCACTTTACCCTCATTATCCAAGATTTTATAAGCCACTGTAGGTGCAGTAGCAATTAGATCTATATCGTATTCTCTATTTAGTCTTTCAGTAATTATTTCCATATGTAAGGTGCCAAAAAACCCGCAACGAAATCCAGCTCCCAAGGCATCTGAATGCTCTGGCTCATAACGTAGAGAAGCATCGTTAAGACAAAGCTTCTCTAAGGCTTCCCTAAATGACTCAAAATCGTCTGCACTTTGAGGGAAAAGAGCTGCATAAACTTGAGGATTTACATCCTTAAAACCTGGTAGTTGCGGAGTATGTGAATTGTTTTTAATAATTGTATCTCCTACAGGAGCACCTCTTACTTCTTTTATAGAAGCACATACAAAGCCCACTTCTCCTGAACGCAATTCGTCCAACTCTTTCTTCTTAGGAGTAAAGACTCCGACTCTATCTACAGAATGTTTTTCTTTCTTGGAATGAACTTCAATTAAATCTCCTCTTTTAAGAGATCCATTTACTACCTTTACCAGAGATACTACTCCTAAGTAATTATCAAACCATGAGTCGATTATGGAAGCTTGTAACGGAGCTTCTATGTCCATTAAAGGCGGAGGAACTTCAAGGATAATTCTTTCTAAGACTTCCCTTATGCCTATTCCTTCTTTTGCACTTATACAAGGAGCATCAGATGCATCAATACCAATAATTTCTTCAATTTCGTTCTTCACCCTATCAGGATCTGCCTGATTTAGGTCTATCTTATTTAACACAGGGATTATATTGAGACCTTCTTCAATTGCGTTATTACAGGTAGATAGAGTTTGAGCTTCTACACCTTGAGATGCATCTACTAAAAGAATGGCACCCTCACATGCGGAAAGAGACCTAGAAACTTCATAAGAGAAATCTACATGTCCAGGAGTATCAATCAAATTGAGTTGGTAATTATCACCACTATCTGCAAGGTAATTTAAATTAACGGTTTGGGCTTTGATTGTAATACCTCTTTCTTTTTCTAAATCAAGGGAATCCAAGACTTGATCCGTCATTTCACGATCACTTAATCCACCGCAAACTTCTATAATTCTATCTGCTAAAGTTGATTTGCCATGATCGATGTGAGCAATAATAGAAAAATTTCTTATATTCATAACCAACAGGCTCTCTTATGAGCTTAAATATGGGTAAAGATTAACTATTTTGTAAGTTTTAAGCTACGAAATGTTTGAACACCATTACGTACTATACCAACCATCACAGCATCAGAACTTTCTTTAGCTTTTTCTAACGCACTAGAAAGATCTCTGTTATTTCTAATTTTGTTATTGCCTAAATAGGTAATTATGTCTCCCTTCTGAATGCCCAGTTGTGCTGCTAACCCCTCAGGATTTACAACCGTTACTAGCAAGCCGTGAGTGAGTTTCTTTTCGTTTTTTTCTTCGAATGTCAGTTCTCGAGCAACAATCCCTAAATCGCTTGATTTATTTTCAGAAGGAGAACTCGCCAAGCTTAAATTTTCTGGCAACTCCCCTACTTCAACCTTTATCTTTCTTGACTTTCCATCTCTTATTATCAGAGCATTTACACTCGATCCTGGCTTTATACTTCCTACAGTTTGGGGGAGATCGCCGGAATAAATTATTTTGACTCCATCAAATTCAATTATTACATCTCTTACCTGAAGACCAGCTTTCTCAGCTGGACTGTCTGGAATTACTTGACTTACAAGTGCTCCCTTAGGAACAGATAATCCCAAACTCTTAGCAAAATCGCTTGTTACTTCTTGTATGCTAACGCCTAACCAACCTCTAGATACAGAGCCTCCTTCTTTTAGTTGGTTAACTATATCCATTGCATAATCTATGGGGATAGCGAATGAAACGCCCATGTATCCACCTGATCTGGTGTATATCTGTGAATTTATACCAACTACCTTACCGTCCAAATTAAATAAAGGGCCACCAGAATTTCCTGGATTAATTGCAACATCGGTTTGTATGAAGGGAACATAGGAAGAGTCAGAGCCATTTGGAATGCTCCTACCTTTGGCACTAACTATTCCTGCAGTAACAGAGAAATTAAGCTGAAAAGGCGAGCCGATTGCAACAACCCATTCTCCCACCTTTAAATCTTTTGATTTCCCGATTTTTACTACTGGTAAGTTTTTTGCATCTATCTTTAATAATGCCAAATCCGACCTTACATCAGAACCGATCAATTCTGCTTTAAATTCTCTTCTGTCACTCAAACTAACTAATATTTCATCAGCATCGGCAACAACATGGTTATTGGTAAGCAAATAACCATCTTTAGAAATAATAAACCCCGATCCACCAGACCTTACCTGCCTTTCTTTCCGGCCTGAGTTTGGTCTTTCTCCAAAAAATCTTTTAAAAAAATCATCGTCAAAAGGGTCATTAAATCCCCTGGGACTAAATCCCCTACTAGAATAAGAAACAGTTTTGCTACTACTTATATTTACTACGGCAGGAGATGAAGCTTCAGCTAACTCCGAGAAATTCGGTAATAGTTCGTTCGCACATTCAATATTTGAAGATAGTAAAAGAAAAAAAAGAGGAAAGGCAGCAAGATATTTACTCATGATATTAGAGAATTAAGTTATTTTAAATTATTCAAAGAGAAATTGGCATTCCTGAGTATCTGAGATTTCTGTTCTGAAGAAATATTTCCACTTACAGAAATAATGTATACCCCATTTTTTGTTTCTAGATAAGCTAATTTAGGAGCTCTTCCTTCCCCAAAGTCACTAAAAGCATAAGAAGCTGGAGACAAGCTAACCCTGAAAGTTTTTCCATTCGAGGGAAGTCTGTAATTTGCGTAAATCTGTCCTTTGCTACCTGAATTTAGTTCCTGTAGGGTAGCATCCATTCCCGTTAAAGCTTTATCTAAAACTTGCATGGCTTGTGGGCTAGTTGCTGCTGCCGCTATTTGTTGAGATGTCTCAGAGGCGAATAATTCTTCTGGAGATAAATTTTCTTCTGAAAAGTTAAACACTCCGGAAACAACTAACACTAATCCAGCTGTTACTGCTGAAGCTAAATACAGCTGTGTTTTACTTATAGGATAAGATTTTTCTGTTTCACCAGTATTTTCACCTAGTTCCACTGCTACTCTTTTAGAAATATCCATATCTAAAAAGCCTAAAGACTGATCTTTAAGTCCAGATTTTGTTATCTGTAGCCTCATCCAATAATTTCTTAATTCTGGATTAGCTTCTATTTCTTCTAACACTCTCCTTAATTCAAACTCTGAAAGTTCTCCATCAACTAAAGCTGAAATTCTCTCTTTTATTGCTTCATTCATATTCTTTTCGATTGTCTAATTAACATTACATTATTATCCAAAAGAGGTGAAATTTTCTCTTGGATGATCTCTCGACCTCTGAATATTCTAGATCTAACTGTCCCTATAGGACAGTCTAATACTTCTGAAATTTCTTCATAACTCAGTCCCTCAAATTCCCTCAGAGATATGGCAGTTCTAATATCCTCTGGAAGATTGCTTAGGGATTCAAATATCATTTCTCTTAAATTATTAGCGGCTAATATCTCTTCAGGAGAATCGCCTCCTGGAATATCAAAAATATCCACACTCGCCTCTTCCGAAGATAAAATCTCAGATTCTGAATATTCTTTTTTTCTTTTCTTTGAAGTTAGATAATTCTTGGAAGTATTAGCGGCTATCCTATAAAGCCAAGTATAAAAAGCACTTTCTTCTCGAAAGGACTCTAACGATTTAAAGGCTTTTATAAACGACTCTTGAGCTATGTCTTCTGCAAGGTGTCTGTCTTTAACAAATGTCAGTGCTAAGCCCGCTATTCTAGACTGGTATTTAAGCACTAAGAGGTCAAAGGCCTTGTAATCGCCTCTTTTAGCCCTCCTAACAAGGACTAAATCTTTATCTTTGTTACTCTTTTTTAGATCCATATTCACAGATATCTTTCTCGTAGACTAGAAAGTAGTTAAAAAGTTCTAGAATTTTATAATTTTTTAACCCTTAGTGGCTAATTGTAAACCTCCTCTTAATCCAAGATCTAGTTCTTTTATTAAATAAATAGGTATTTTTAGAAGTAGCTCTTTCATGGTGGGACTGTTTTCAAATTCAGTTCTAAAAGTTGTATGATTTATCGATTCTAACAAGGTATTAGCCATTGAACCTGAGATATAAACGCCGGAAGTAGCACCCCATATTAAAGCTACATATCTTAAATAAACAGCTAGTAAATAAACGATTAAATCTTTGGTTTTTAGACAATTTTGGTCTTGGGTATTGGCCAATATCTCCTCATTACTAAAATTACTGACCTCTGAAGCATTAAGATAACAAAAAATGTAATTTATCCCTTTTCCTGACAAAAAATCTTCAAAAGTAGGCATTCTCGATTTTTCCTTTTCAAATTTTTTAATTATTGATTTAAATTCTTTGAGACCTGAAGGAATATTTATATGTCCAGCTTCGGTGAAAATAACCACTCCTTCCACAATGCCAGCCAAGCCAAGACCTGTTCCAGGCGATACTAAGATCTTAGATCCTTTTTTGGATTCGGTAACATTTCCTATTCTTCTAATTTCTTTTTGTTCCAAAGCTTCTATTGCATGGGCTTGAAGCTCAAGATCATTCAAAATCAATAATTGTTTTGAAAACAATGTCTCTAATTTTTTTTTATTAAATTCTAAATTAGAATTGGTTAACTTAACCTCTTCTCCTAGCATAGGTGCGGCTACTCCAATGATTGCTCTCCTAATAGGTATGCCTACAATTTGAGAGCAATAACCTCTAAATAATTGTTCCGCAGACTTGCTATCCTCTAACTTTGTTTCATATCTGTTTTTTAAGCTCTTGCCATCTTCAGTAATAGCCAATCTAGCATTTGTTCCACCTAGTTCAGCTATTAAAATTGTTTTATTTTGATTCATTTGTAATAATTTCTTTTATAACCAAATTTACTATTCTAGAAAGTTTTTTAGGTGGAACAACCTTTTCTAATAACCAGTCCGAAAGCAGTACATCGTCTTCATTTAATAGCGTTAAATAGGATAATTTCATTTTATGATCTAAATCTACAAAATTGTTTTTTACAAAGGGTAATAAAATTAAATCCAACTCTTGAAGCCCCCTTCTAGACTGGAAATAGGCTTTTTTCTGTAAATAGGAATCCATGGTAGGTTTATAATAGTTCACTACCATCATGGATAAAAATAAAGTTATAGATCTTAATTATTTAAGTGTTCTGGAAATCACTGGTAAAGGTGCACCTGATCTTTTACAGGGGCAAATTACTTGTGATGTTAATAAAGTTAATTTACACAACAGTTGTTTAGGAGCTCTATGCAACGCTAAAGGAAGGATCATAAGCTCGTTTATTTTATATTTAATTAAGGAAGAGTCTTACGGTCTAATTGGTCCTTCAAAAACTCTTATCAAGACAGAGACAGAGTTGAATAAATACAGCCCCTTTTATCAAGCAGAACTCAAACATAATAAATCCCTTTCTTTCTATGGAGTAGAAAAAAATACTTTTGAAGACTTCTACAAAAAGAAAATTGGGGTTGATGTAAATACCGTTCAAATTAATTCTGATAAATTTATAAGCTATCTAAATAAAAAATTCATACTAGCTGTCATCGATGAAACAGATTCTTCTGTTTTTAATAACCAGTTTGAACACTATAAAGATAGCAATGAATGGCATCTTGATGAAATTCTTTCATTTAATGTAGAAATATCAGAAAAAGATTCTGAAAAATATACTCCTCATGAACTTAATTATGATGTCACTAAAAGAATTGACTTTGACAAAGGTTGTTATACGGGACAAGAAATAGTAGCAAGAATGCACTATCGAAGTAAAAATTTACCTCGATTAAATTTGGTTGAAAGTTCTGACTTGAAAATAAAAGAAAACATGACTGTAAACAATAAAGAAAACAAAAAAGTTGGAAACATAGTTAAAGTAGTAAATTTAGCTAAGAAGTCACTTTGTCTTATCAGTACAAAAGATAAAAACCTTCATACTCCTCTTAAAGTAAAAGAAACAAATTCTGCTTTACGTTTAAATTAAATTGTTAAATTGACCAATCTATAGGACTAAAACCTTTAGATTCCAAGAATCTATTACATTTAGAGAAATGTCTACTTCCGAAAAAGCCTTGATGTGCTGAAAGAGGGGAAGGATGAGATGAATTTAAAACTAAGTGTTTATTAGTGTTGATGTTTCTTCCTTTTTGTGACGCGTATTTACCCCACAACATAAATACTACGGCTTCTCTTTCATCTACTTTTGATATAATTGAATCAGTAAACTCTTCCCAGCCTCTTGAAGAGTGTGAACCTGGCAACCCCTTTTCTACTGATAAAATACTATTTAGGAGAAGTACTCCTTGATTAGCCCAAGATAAAAGACATCCACTAGAGGGAATGGGTAAATCAAGATCATCGTTTAACTCCTTAAAGATATTTTGTAGTGATGGAGGAGCTTTTATTCCTTCAGGAACAGAAAAACAGAGTCCATGTGCTTGACCTAGTCCATGATATGGATCTTGCCCAATAATCACTACCTTAACTTTGTTCAGGGGAGTTAAATCTAAAGCTTTAAACATTTCTTTCCCTTTAGGAAAAATTCTCTTACCTTTCTGCTTTTCTGATTTCAGAAAAAGCTTAAGTTCTTGCATATAGCTCTTCAGGAATTCTGATTCTAATTCCTTCAACCAGGTTTCTTCGAGTTGTATTCTATTAGGTAGACCTGTTTTCATAGTTTGAAATTCAACGAGTAAGGTAATACTAAGAGAAAACCAGTTTCTAGCAAAATGATATGAATTGTTATCCACTATATCTGTGGATAACTCTATGGATAACATTAAATGTTAAATAGGAAATCCCTTGATGTATGGTTTATAGGCAAATTGATCGAAATTTAACCTATTCTCTATTTTTGTAATAAAATCAACAACTTAAGTAATTTATACAAATTTTATGATTTGAATTTGTTTTTTGTTTTTAATATTAATTTCATTGATATTTGAGTGTGTAAAACAAAATAAATATTTGTAAAGAAAACTAAGCTGTTAAAAAGTGAATTTCTCTTTAAAACACAAGAAGATAGCTAATTATTTGAACTGTATAATCCCAAAATAGTGGGCTTTGGTCACTAGCTTATTAGCCTAACATTTACAACATTCTCTATGGAGGAAAGTTTTGCCAAGGCTTCATCCGTGACCTCATTTTCAATGTCTATTAAGTTATAGGCAACATCGCCCCTACTTACATTAGTCATATCAGATATATTTAACCCCAAATCTCCAAGGCTAGTAGTTATTTGTCCAATCATGGCTGGCACATTTTTATTTGTTATGGCAACTCTGTATTTAGTAGATCTTGGTAAATTAACATTAGGAAAGTTGACAGAGTTATTGATATTTCCTGTTTGTAGAAATTCTGTAATTTGTTCTACTGCCATAACGGCACAATTTTCTTCAGCCTGAGATGTGCTAGCTCCTATATGAGGTAAAAGAATAATGTCTTTATTTTGGTTTGCTCTCTTTATAAGATCTGGTGTTGGAAAATCAGTAATAAAATTAATCAGGAACTTTTCATCTAGCGCTTTCAAAATTGATTTATCATCTACAACTTCATGTCTTGCAAAGTTTAGTAAAGATGCTTTCTTTGCATGTTGAAGAAGTTTAAAATTCACAATTCCTGTTGTGCTCGCTATAGCTGGTATGTGAAGTGTAATAAAATCAGACTTAGAAAAAAGAGCTTCTATCGTCTCCGTAGGTTCTACTTGACTAGGTAATTTCCATGCTGCCTCCACTGACAAAGCAGGGTCATATCCTATAACCTTCATTTCTAAAGCAACACCCATTCTGGCAACTTTAGAACCTATTGCTCCCAGACCCACTACTCCCAAAGTGGCTCCAGATAGTTCTCTTCCTTTAAACTTCTTTTTATTCTCTTCTAAAAAAGGTTCTAGTTCTTCCATCTTATCAAAGTGTTGTAAATTATTTACAAAATCTACACTTGAAAAAACATTGCGTGAAGAAAGTAAAAGAGCAGCCAAAACTAGCTCTTTTACAGCATTAGAATTAGCTCCTGGAGTGTTAAAAACAACTACGCCTTTTTTTGTGCACAAGTCTACAGGAATATTATTTACCCCAGACCCAGCTCTAGAAATTGCCTTAAGAGATTCGTTTAGATAATTTTGGTTAAATTTGGTGCTCCTCACCAAGATACCGTCAGGGTCTTCGCAATTTTCATCTAGAATACAAGAAGAATTAGATAGCACTTCCAGCCCACTTGGAGAGATATTGCTTAAGGTCCTAATTTTATACTTTTTCATTATCTGTTAGTCTTAAAAAGTGCGCAGGATACCACTATTTGATTGCTTTCTCGATAGATATGTTAGCGGAGTCGAGAGCAAGGTTTGAGATCAAACTAAATTCATTTACATGCTCAAAAAGGGTTTCTAATTTTTTTATTAAATAATTAAAAAAGTCCTTTAGTTCTATCTACAGCTGACAACCAAGTTTCGTACTTTGTATTTAAGAGTGCAACTTTCTTCTCTTCCGGTTCAAAGGTTTTATCACAACTCCAGTTAGATTTAAGCGAATCTAGATCAGGACAAAGACCTGAATTGAGACTGGCAAGATAGGCCGCTCCTAAAGCAGTTGTCTCTATAACCCTTGGTCTCAATACTGTTAGACCTAAAACATTTGATAGCTGTTGCGAAAACCAATTGTTGGCTACCATACCTCCATCAACACGTAATTCTGAAAAAGAAGCGCCATCATTCTTCATAGCTCCTATCAAATCTTTGGTTTGAAAGGCTATGGATTCTAAAGTTGCAGCGGTCAAATCAGCTATATTGGTATCCCTTGTCAATCCAAATACTGATCCTCTAGCGCTTGGGTCCCAATGGGGTGCCCCCAAACCTGTAAAGGCAGGTACTACCAAAACTTTAGAATCTGAATGTCGAACTTTAACTATCTCTTCGGTATCTCTAGCAGTCTTAAAAAGTTTTAGACCGTCCCTTAACCACTGTACTGCCGACCCTGCCACAAAAATACTTCCCTCCAAACCATAAGTAGTCTTTCCATTAATTCTATAGGCTATGGTAGATAGTAGTTTGTTGGTTGAGCTCAATTTTTCACTTCCTGTATTAAGCAATAGAAAACAACCTGTCCCGAATGTACTTTTTGCTTCTCCTGGATTAAAACAACACTGTCCAACCAAAGCGGCTTGTTGGTCCCCTGCTATGCCACCAATCTTAAGTTTCCCGCCAAACAGAGATGTTTCACCGTAATCATGTGTGCAATCACAAACTTCTGGCAGTATTTGCTCAGGGATATTTAGAAGCCTTAATAGATCTGAATCCCAGCAGTAGGACTTAATATCAAACAACATGGTCCTAGAGGCATTGGTGGCATCAGTTTTATGGCACTTTCCTTCGGTCAACCGCCAAATTAAAAAACTATCTATTGTCCCAAAAGCAAGTTCCCCTTTTTCTGCTTTCTTTCTTGCTCCATCAACATTATCTAAAATCCAAGCTAACTTTGTCGCAGAAAAATATGGATCAATTAGTAAGCCTGTTTTTTCTTGTATCTCTTCCTCAAGTCCTTTTTCTTTCTTTAAGACATCACAGAATTCTGAAGTTCTCCTATCTTGCCAAACGATAGCAGGGTAAATGGGTTTACCTGTTTTTCTATCCCACAAGATAGTGGTCTCCCTTTGGTTAGTTATTCCAATAGCTGCGATATCGCTTGGCTTAAGAGAGTTTTTTTTAATTAACTTATCTGTAACCTTAACAACTGACTTCCAAATCTCTTCAGGATTATGTTCTACCCAACCATCAGCTGGAAAATGTTGCTTGTGTTCCATTTGTTCAAAGTTGATAAATTTACATTTCTTATCAAAGAGCACAGCTCTTGTACTGGTTGTTCCTTGATCTATTGATATAATCTTTTTAGGCATCTAATCTGGCTTATATTTCCGTGTTTAGGATCATAATCTAATCTTATTCATCAGTAACTTGATATCCACAAGAAATCCACAAAACTTTTTAGTATTTATTGGCTTGTAATTTCCCTAAAAACACAGTATCTTGTGTCTCTAGAAAGAAAACAACACTATATATAGTATTTAAGCAAAAACAGAAAAATACCAAAAAGAAAACTACAAAACCATGGAAAACTTAAGAGAATCAGAACAAAACCCAGCGCCTACAAAAACAGAACAAAAGACTAAAGCCCCAGCAATAACACCAGGACAAATGAGAGTGATCAAAAGGAACGGTTCCGTTGTTCCTTACGATCAAGAAAAAATAGCGATAGCAATAACAAAAGCATTCCTAGCTGTTGAAGGGGGAGCGGCAGCAGCATCAACAAGAATTCATAATAAAGTGAACGAATTAGCAAACGTCGTAACAATGACTTTTTCTAGAAGAATGCCATCAGGAGGAACGCTCCATATAGAAGAAATTCAAGACCAAGTAGAACTTGCACTTATGCGTTCTGAAGAAAGAACAGTAGCAAGATCTTACGTTCTTTATAGAGAAGAAAGAACCAAAGCAAGAAAGGAAAGAACCGGAGAAGCAGAAGGAGAAAAGAAACAAGAAAAAACAGGAATAAAAGTCGTTCTCGATGATGGAACGGAGTCTAACCTAGACGAACAAAGACTCTACACTATGGTAGCAGAAGCTTGTGAAGGTCTTCAGGATGTTTCAATTGACGAGATAATAGAAGAAGCTAAGAAGAACCTTTACGACGGCGTCTCTATGTCCGATGTTAGACCATCTTTAGTGATGACAGCTAGAACATTAGTTGAAAAGGAACCCAACTACACTTTCGTAACTGCGCGTATTCTTCTTGATAATCTCAGAACAGAAGCCCTAACTTTCCTGGACGTAAGAAAGGAAGCAACACAAGCAGAGATGGAGAACCTATATCCTGAGGCTCTGGAAACATTTATTAAAAAAGGGATAGAGAATGAAATTCTCGACCCTGAGCTACAGACATTTGACATCAAAAGACTAGGAGAGGCACTAAAACCGGAAAGAGATAAGAACTTTACTTATCTGGGGCTACAAACGCTCTACGATAGATACTTCATACATAAAAATAATATTAGGTATGAATTGCCACAAGTATTTTTTATGAGGGTGGCAATGGGTTTGTCTTTAAATGAAGAAAAAAGAGAAAAAAGAGCAATAGAGTTCTATAACTTGTTATCCAAGTTTGACTACATGAGTTCTACTCCTACTCTCTTCAACTCGGGAACAATTCATTCACAGCTTTCTTCTTGCTACTTAACGACAGTACCTGATGACTTATATGGGATCTACGGAGCTATGCAAGACAACGCCATGCTATCTAAATGGGCCGGAGGTTTGGGTAATGATTGGACACCTGTCAGAGGTCTTGGTTCACACATAAAGGGAACCAATGGTAAATCACAAGGAGTCGTGCCTTTTCTAAAAGTTGTTAATGACACGGCGGTGGCTGTGAATCAAGGAGGGAAAAGAAAAGGGGCTGTTTGTTCTTATCTTGAAACCTGGCATATAGATATCGAGGAGTTTCTAGAACTAAGAAAAAACACGGGAGATGATAGAAGACGTACCCATGATATGAATACAGCCAATTGGGTACCTGACTTGTTCATGAAAAGGGTTTCAGAAGGAAAGCCTTGGACTCTGTTCACTCCAAGCGATACACCAGACCTGCATGATCTTTACGGTAAGGCTTTTGAAGAAAGATACCAATATTATGAAGGCTTAACTCAAACAGGAGAAATGGATTTTTATAAAAAAGTTGATGCTGCAGAGCTTTGGAAAAAAATGTTGTCAATGCTTTTTGAGACTGGACACCCTTGGATAACCTTTAAAGATGCATGCAACCTTAGATCGCCACAACAACATATTGGGGTGATTCATTCTTCAAACCTATGTACCGAAATCACACTGAACACAAGCCAGGATGAAATAGCCGTGTGTAATCTTGGCTCAGTGAATCTAACACACCATTTAAAAGAAGGAAAACTAGACCTAGAAAAGCTAGAGCAAACCATAAACACTGCAATTAGGATGTTGGACAATGTTATTAACATCAATTATTACGCTGTGCAAGCAGCTGAAAACTCGAACAAGAAACACAGACCAATAGGTTTGGGAATCATGGGCTTCCACGATACTTTGTACATGCTTAAAATGCCTTACTCCTCAGACGAAGCCATAGAATTTGCAGATAGATCTATGGAAACCGTAAGCTACTTTGCAATCAAGGCTTCAAGCAATCTAGCTAAAGAAAGAGGAAGCTATTCTTCTTATGAGGGGTCCTTGTGGAGCAAAGGCATTCTGCCAATTGATTCGGTAAGTCACTTGAGGGAAGACAGGGGAGAAGAATACACAGCAATAGACCGAAGCACTACCTTGGATTGGGATTCTTTAAGGGAGTTAGTCTTGGAACAAGGTATGCGAAATTCGAATGTAATGGCAATAGCACCGACTGCAACCATAGCCAACATAACAGGAGTATCACAATCTATCGAACCTACCTATCAGAACCTCTATGTTAAATCGAATCTCTCCGGAGAATTCACCGTAACCAACCTACACTTAGTAAATGCTCTTAAAGAGCTAGGGCTTTGGGATTCAGTAATGATTAACGACCTAAAATACTACGACGGAAGCCTAAAAGAAATACCGAGAGTGCCGGACGACATTAAAACCATTTATGCCACTGCTTTTGAAGTGGAGCCTAGGTGGCTTATTGAAGCAGCTAGTAGGAGACAAAAGTGGATAGATCAAAGCCAATCCCTCAATCTCTATATTGACGAACCTAATGGAAAAAAACTAGACATTATGTACAGAATGGCTTGGTTGAAGGGTTTAAAAACAACCTATTATCTGAGATCTAGGGGAGCGACAACAATAGAAAAATCAACTATTGCAACAGGGGAGCTAAATGCTGTAACCGCATCACAAGAACCAGAAGCTGAAGACATGCCTGAAGCTGGTTTCACATCGGATCCAGACTGTGAGGCTTGCCAATAAATAAAGGAGAAAGATATGTTAAGTTGGGAAGAATTTGACGAAAAAGAAAAAGAAACGCAACTGGTAAAACCAAAGCAGTATAAGAAGGAACAAAAAGCGCCTGTAAGCACAACTGTAAAAGAAGAAAAAGAACAGCCAAGAGTAGCTCTTAGTGTAGGCAACTCAACAAACAGGCTAGAAAGAGCAAAAAAAGCGATTGAACAATTTGACCAGCAGATAGGAGAAGAGGCGCTGGAAGGAATGGGGTCTAGGGTGGATGTAGACCAAAAAGCTATGATCAACTGTAGAGCTGATGTAAATCAACTGGTCCCTTTTAAATATGACTGGGCATGGCAAAAATATCTGGATGGGTGTGCCAATCACTGGATGCCCCAAGAAATAAATATGACCGCTGATGTAGCATTATGGAAATCCGACCAAGGACTCTCAGAAGACGAAAGAAAGATAATCAAGAGAAGCCTCGGTTTCTTTTCTACTGCAGACTCTCTTGTGGCTAATAATCTTGTTTTGTCTATTTACAGACACATAACAAATCCTGAGTGCAGGCAGTATTTGCTTCGTCAAAGCTTCGAAGAAGCCATTCACACTCATGCCTATCTTCATGTTATCCAGTCGCTCGGCATGGACGAAGCCGAACTCTTTAACATGTACAGAGAAGTCCCTTCTGTAGCCAGAAAAGCATCCTGGGCCTTAGATTTTACTAAAGAGCTAGACAATCCAAACTTCAAAACAGGTGGATTGGAACAAGACAAGAAACTGTTAAGGAACCTCATTGCATTTTACTGTGTTCTCGAAGGAATCTTTTTCTATTGTGGATTTACCCAAATTCTTTCTATGGGAAGAAGAAACAAAATGACGGGAACATCAGAACAGTTCCAATACATACTAAGGGACGAATCTATGCACCTTAATTTTGGCATAGACATGATCAACCAAATCAGGTTGGAAAATCCTCGACTGTGGGATGAAGAAATGCAAGATCAAGCAGCTGGGATGATCCTTCAAGGAATGGAGCTTGAAATAGAATATGCCAAAGACACGATGCCAAGAGGAGTTCTAGGTATGAATGCCAGTATGATGGAGGAATACCTAAACTACATAGCTAACCGAAGATTGGTTCAGATAGGATTATCTGAAGAATTTCCAAATGCTGAGAACCCTTTTCCTTGGATGTCTGAAATCATGGACCTGAGAAAGGAGAAAAATTTCTTTGAAACTCGCGTTATTGAATATCAAACGGGGGGCGCGCTCAACTGGGATTGATGGTTGAGGTAATAGGACATAGAGGCTCATCAAAAGAAGCTCCTGAAAATACTTTGGCATCAAGCCGGTTAGCCTTTTCTGAGCAGGCTGATGGCGTGGAAGTTGATGTTCGTATGACTAAAGATGGACAACTTGTCTGTATCCACGATAAAAATACTTTAAGAACAACAGGTGTAGAGGCTTTAATTAAAGAGAAAACTTTGGCTGAACTTAAATCTATGGATGCTGGACAATGGAAGGGCGAGCAATGGAAAGGAGAGGCCATCCCCTCGCTTCAAGAAATACTTGAATTTATTCCTCAGGGGAAGAAAATCTTTATTGAAATGAAAGAAGGCCTACATACCATAGACCCATTAATAAGATGTATTGAAACAAGTAATCTAAATACCAAGCAGATCTCTGTCAATTCATTCCATCAAGAAGTTGTGAAGAAGATGAAACAAGAAATGGAAAAGATTACCACCAATCTTTTAGTCTTTTTTGAGAGCAATGAAAACAATACAGATGAAGGGGTTCTAAACAAACTTCTAGAAAGTAATCTTGATGGTGTAGGAGCTCAGAACCACCCCAGGCTTTCTCCTGTTTTTGTTAACAAGATATTGGAGGCTGGTAAGAAGGTTCATGTGTGGACGGTCGATAATGTGGAAGAAGCAAAAAACTACAAGGCAATAGGCTTATCTTCTATAACCACAAATGTTCCTGGGCTTATTAAATCTTCTCTCTAAAAATTAAAAAAACTATTTATTCCTAAGTAATAGACCTTTATAGTCATAGGACTATGAAAGATCATGCCATAGGATTCTTGGGTCTTGTGGAACAAGCGTTAAGCAAAGTTCCAGAAGTCGATGTGTACCAATTAAAAAATAGGCTAGAAAAGGGTGAGCAATTTACCCTGATCGATGTCCGCGAAGACAATGAATGGAACCTCGGAAGAATCCCGACAGCTATCCACCTTGGAAAAGGTATTATAGAAAGAGACATAGAGTCCACTGTTGAAGATAGAAACACAGAATTAATCCTTTATTGCCAAGGAGGATTCAGGTCTGCTTTGGCAGCTGAAAGCCTGAATAAAATGGGTTACCAGAATGTATCCTCGATGAGTGGAGGTTTTAGTGCTTGGGTAGAAAACAATTTTTCAATATCACAATAGAAGGAGCAAAGATGAGTGAAGACGGTTCAAAACAGATCAGATCAGAAGTAACTAAAGAAGGAAAGTTATTAATCTCAATTCAAAGCACTGAAATCCCAGAACCAAAAGAAGACGAGGTGCTTATAAAGATTGAAGCTTCTCCAATAAATCCTTCCGATTTAGGTCTACTAATTGGACCAGCAGACGTGTCTTCTCTTGCAGTGTCAGGCGAGGGAGAAAATGCCGTTGTAAGTATGGATATTCCTAATGGTTTACTCCGAACGTTAGATGCACGAATTGATCAATCTCTACCTGTGGGTAATGAAGGAGGAGGAATAGTAATGGCAACCGGGGATAAAGTTCCTGTAGATCTGATTGGAAAGACTGTAGGAGTAGCTGGTGGTTCTATGTATTCACAATTTCGGTGCGTCAAAGCTTCGGCATGTTTTGTAATGAATGAAGGGGTTACACCTGCCGAAAGTGCATCTTGTTTCGTAAACCCCCTGACCGCATTGGGGATGGTAGAAACCATGCGACTGGAAAATCACTCAGCATTGGTCCACACTGCAGCCGCTTCAAATCTAGGTCAAATGTTAATAAAAATCTGCCTCAATGAAGAAGTACCTCTGGTTAACATCGTGCGTAAAGAGGAGCATGTTGATATGTTGACCGGTCTTGGGGCCAAATTTGTCTGTAACTCCAGCCGGGATACTTTTATGGAGGACTTAATTAAAGCTCTGATTGAAACTGGAGCAACAATTGGTTTTGATGCCACCGGCGGTGGTAGACTTTCTGGACTAATACTCACTGCAATGGAAGTTGCGGCCGGTCGCACAGCTACTGAATACAACAGATACGGTTCTAATACCTTTAAACAGGTTTATATTTATGGTGGCTTGGATAGGTCACCAACGACATTAAACCGATCCTTCGGGTTCTCATGGAGTCTCGGGGGATGGCTTCTAACCCCATTTATAGGACGCATAGGACCTGAAAGGTTCGAAGAACTTAAACAAAAAGTTGCTGATGAAATAAAGACCACTTTTGCGAGTCATTACACAAAAGAAATTTCTTTGGTTGAAGTTCTACAACCTGAAAATATTAATGTTTACTCAAAACAAGCAACTGGCGAAAAGTACCTGATTAATCCAAACAAATAATCAAGCTATTTGTTCAATACCAATCTGGAAAGTTTGCTTGGTGAGCTGCAGATAGGAGCAACCGTTAATCCCCCCTCCTTCACAGTTGAAAAAGCTAAAACAAAATTATGAGATAGTTGTGTATTTTCATAGAATTTTATTTGTTAGACCATACGACGAGACCTAGTTCCTTAACTATATAAGTGTACGAAAAGAAGACTTATCGGTATCAGCAGTAAGAGAGCAATCCAAACATAACTTCTCCATGTTTTGTATTCGTCTTGATTCCTGTAAGCATCTATTCCTGCCGCAACAATTATTATGAGCATGATAAGTAGATTGACAATTACAAATGTATCCATCACTTTGTTCTAAAAGTTCAGTTCTATCGTATTGATAAAACCTTAAAATGGATACTGTATTTTTAAGTATTACTAATGTTAGGCTTGATTACATTCTAGTAAGAATAATAAGTAAATAATGGATGTAAGTTTTGTCAGTGCAGTAAAAAAGATAACAGGAGACTCTGGGCTTCTCCTAGGCAAGGATGTTTCTGAAAGAAAAGCAGGTATCTGGATTGAAGAGCCAATAGCAGCTCAAGCTATTATCAGGCCTAAAGACACAAAAGAAGTATCTGAAATTTTAACTTTGTGCAACAAAAATAAATTGCCTGTTGTCCCTCATGGGGGGCTTACCGGTTTATCTCAAGCGGCAATTACCAAAAGTAACGAAATTGTAATTTCAACGGAACGTATGACAAAGATTGAAAATATAGACCCTATAGGTCGTACATTAACTGCACAATCAGGAGTAAAACTGCAAACTATTCAAGAAGCTGCTGAATCTGAAAATATGTACTTTCCATTGGACTTAGGAGCAAGGGGTTCCTGCACTATTGGTGGAAATGCTTCTACTAATGCCGGTGGTAACAAAGTTATTCGATACGGTATGACCAGAGACTTAGTACTTGGCCTAGAAGCAGTGCTCGCAGACGGTACCATCATTTCTTCTATGAACAGCATGATAAAAAACAACACTGGCTATGACTTGAAACAGCTGTTTATAGGTAGCGAGGGCACTCTTGGAATAATAACTAGAGTAGTTTTGCGTTTGCAAGAAAAGCCCCTTAGTCAATGCACTGCTTTATTAGCTGCAGATTCTTTTGACAAAGTTAAAAAAATTCTAAAACACCTAGACTCAGGTTTAGCAGGTAATCTCACTGCCTTTGAGGTGATGTGGAATGAATTCTACACCTTGGTTACCACACCCCCTGCATTGAGTAATCCACCCATTCAGCAAAACTATCCATACTACATTCTTGTTGAGTACTCAGGATTTAACCAAGCTGTTGACACCCAACATTTTAATGGTCTTTTAGATGCAGCCTTAAAAAAAAATATGATCGTAGAAGCTGTCATAGCACAGAATGAAAAAGATAGAAGTGGTCTTTGGGGCATTCGAGATGACGTCGAACAACAGTTCCAATATGGTCCTATTAAAATATTTGATATCAGCTTACCTATTAACTCTATGGAAGCTTATATAGAAGAAGTAAGGGCTAACCTAAAAAAACATTGGAAGAATTTCCATTGTACAGTTTTTGGACATGTAGCTGATTGTAACTTGCACATAATAACCGCAGTTGGATCGGGCGAGAAAAAAGCCATTAAACTAATGGAAGAGTGTGTTTATGAACCTCTGAGAGCTATTAAAGGCTCTGTTTCAGCAGAACATGGTATTGGACTAGAAAAAAAATCTTACTTAAATGTTTCTAAAACAGAAGAAGAAATAAAATTAATGAAAAAGCTAAAAAAGAGCCTTGATCCAAATAACATTCTAAACCCAGGTAAGGTATTTGATTAGAAGGCTTAAGGTCTCAGCTAGAAAAGTTAGTCAATAAAGAATTTAATTTGACTCTTTCGGGTACTTTGTCTGCTCCGGGGATACCGCGTTCAATCATAAATGGTAAAAGTGCTTCAATAGCTTTGGGTTCATCAAAATGACAAATATTGGGGTACATGTGGTGCATCACGTGAATCTGCATGGAATGATTGAAAAATCTAGGCATGCCATTACTCCAAAACCTTGTGTCCAGGTATCTACCTTTAGGCAGTTTACTATGGGGTTCCATCGAGAAGAAAATACCAATAAAAGACGTGGCTAATTTTCTTGGAAGCCACCATAAGACTAAGGTCTCTAGAGGATAAAATACAACAACAACCATCTGAGCAAAGAGGAACAACATAGAAAACAGACCTCCCCTTTCCATGGCTTGTTTGAACGAAGGGTCTTCTATAGAAAACTCTTCCACCATTTTGGCTAATTTTCCATCAGTTCCTGTTTGAAGGTGTACATTCAGAGCTGATTGCCACCAATGATCAACATGGGTATGTCCATAATCTGGATCTCTTTCAGGATCATTGGTGTGGGCATGATGCTTCAAGTGAGTGGCCTTTAAAACATCATGGGCTTGAGCTAGAGGTATGAGAGAAATTTGTCCCACAACAGAGTTCAACCACTTTAAGTTCTTATGTTTTCCCGAGAGATGGCCATGTTGACCTGCGTGAGAAGGCAGGTAAGAAAAGGCTGTTGTTATAGTAGACATTAAGAATCCCGCCCACAAAGGAATAATGCTTTGCACAACTAAAGACCAAATCACCACCCACAAAGCACATTGCCCTAGTCCAATTACAATCATTTCCCATTCAATTCGACCCATTAAAGTTCTAGCAACCTTCCTCTCTTGTTCTATGGAAAGATCTTGGTAGTCTTGGTTTGCTAGTTTATCCACACCCATCCTCTGTACTTAGCTAATAGGCCTAAGATTAAACCCAGCAAGTAAGCTAATAAGACGAAACCAAACTCATGAGAGTTCTGGAAATAGTATGCAGATGTTGCATTAAAAATACTTCCCCAAAATATTAATCCAAACCAAACTAACCCCCAGTTAGTTATATGTTCAAAGAATAAAGTTACAATCTTCATAGGTTTAGCTTAAATTCTATTGTATCTAGATATCCTCAAAACTTCCATGTCGTCCCTTTCCACTAGAGAATCTGGCAGCACCTTCTTTGGTTTCCCCTGATTCTATTACTTCCCTACCTAATTTTGTTTCATTTAACAGGGCTTCAGGAAGAGACATATTCCATTGTTCATAGGCGGACATTCGGTCATTTCTCATACACAGTTGAGGGAACTTGAGTAATTCTTGTGCCAATGACATTGCAACCTCTAAAGCTTTTCCGGGAAGACATAATCTGTTGACTAAGCCCATTGCTTTGGCTTCTTCTCCCGAAACACCTCGGCCCGTCAAAATTAAATCCATCGCGTGACTCATCCCTATCATTCTAGGTAACCTAATGGTGCCACCATCAACTAAGGGAACTCCCCACCTTCGGCAATAAACTCCAAATACTGCATCTTCGGCTGCCACTCTTAAATCACACCACAAAGAGAGTTCTAGGCCACCGGCAACTGCATAGCCTTCAACTGCAGCTATTACAGGTTTGGACATCAATAATCTAGTTGGACCCATAGGACCATCTCCATCAAGAGAAATCTTGTTGCCCTTTCCATCTTTAGAAAATGCCTTTAAATCTGCACCTGCACAAAATACATCCCCTGTTCCAGTTAAGATAGCTACACCACTATCGAGGTCTTTATCAAATTCTTTGAATGCTTCAGCTAGAATTTCTGCAGTTGCCCTATCCACTGCATTTTTGCTTTTGGGCCTGTTAATTGTTATTACAGTCACCCTGTCCTGTTTGTCTACATCTACAGTCATGGCACCCTAACTCTTCGTTTCTTCCTCCGCAACAATGTCTTGCATACCTTCCCATTCTTCCCACATATTACACATGGCGTGTTTAGAGCGTTCCCAAGGATCGTTGCCTTCCTCGAATTCAAGCCATTCGCCCATTTGGCCTCTATCAGGATGGTCTGATACTCCATTAACAAGTTTGTTCGGTTGTCGTTTCTTATTACGTAATCTGAAAATTATGTTTTTTCGAGACTCAGTTCCTTTTTCGTTGCGGGAACCAGAATGTGGAATGTGATACATCGTAATGCATGCATCGCCCGGTTCCATAAGGACTTGGGTAGGTCTCGCCCATTTTTTCCCATCTGGAGTTGATTCAGAAGTCTCGTCAACAAATTTTTGTTGGACAGCTTCGGGTAAATAAAATAAACCACATCGATTAGGAGCATCGTAGTTTATTCGAGGCCAGCCTGGTCCCTCAGGTCCAAGACGTCCGTTGGTTTCATATTGCCAACGAAAGAATTTTTCAGTCTCATGATGGGCTCCTTTCAAAACAGAAGTCTGACCCATTCCTTCTTCCATCTGGTCATTAAGACAAGCAAACACAAAAGCAGTAAAACTGCCCAAACCCAGTGTCATTTCTGGATCTTGAAACAAGGGCACCATGTTATGACCCATTACATCCGCACTCCTACCTAGATCTCCTTTTGGGCCAGATGCGATGTACCGATAGTAAATTTCTTCTTCCGTACCTTCTTGAACTTCTTGGGGCGCAGCTATGGTTTGACTACCATCCATATGGATTTGTTCGCCGTAATACGGCATGTCTTTGTCTTTATATCCAAGATTGTTGAAATGATCTCCAGGTTCAGTTTTTTTCAGTACTCCCACTTGGGAGTAAATGGGTGGATCAAATTGACCCATAATTTCATGGAGTATTGGGGTAAGAAGAGAAGCATTAACCAAATCAGTCATTTCTTTTTCGCCGCCTAGATTCTCACCTTTTTTTGCTTTGCTGATCCTTTTTAGTGCTGCTTCTATCAGTTCCATGGAAATCACATTTTTCAGAACAATGTAACCATTACGATAGAGATCGTGCTTTTGTTCTATGGATAATTTATTTATCTCCACACTCATTATTTACTCCCCAAAATTATTCTCCATTTTAACCACGAAGAAAAAAAGTAAGAAGTTTTAAATCTTGGAAGTTTTGACACATTTTGTAATACCTTTAAAAAAAAGACCTTGCCTAGCTATCTCGCACTGCTCTCTTAAACGAAAAGGTTCTACATATCTAAACCATTCACAGTCATAACAAGGTTTAATCAATAAGAAGTGATTATTAGAAAAGCTTTGACTAGGAGTGCTAAGTAACATCAAGATTAAAATAAACTTGCCCATAATCGCTTAAGTTTTTGAAAACTTTGTTCCTGGAGCATAATATCGATCATGCCATATACCTGACGGCGGCTCTCCAGTAAGAGGCATTCTCCAAGTCCTTACTTTTGATTCTTTTGTCCTTACGCAGAAAAGAGCTCTTTCTTGGTCGATCGTATTCTGAACGTAAGCTTCAGCCATTTCTTCTGGGCCGTAACGCTTGGCTATCTGTCGATAAAGATCTCTCCAAGTATCATCATCTCCTAAGTCGTACAACAGTTCAGCTGAACCTTCTACTACTATTTTTCGATATGGCAAAGTTTGCTCATCTATGCATAAAGAAACACGTGAATCTCGTTTCAAACAGCCAAACCATTCGGACTTAGCCCTTGGAGTAAAATAGATACAACTATCTTCGTACAAAAACCAAATGGGAGTTACCAATGGCGAACCATCTTCCCTGACCACACCAATCCTCATTAATATCCCATCTTCCTCTAAAAACATCTTTTCTTCTTTTTCTGTCATTACAGGCATTTCTAACCTCCTTTTTTACATTCTAAGGCCTGAAAACATAAATCCTGACCTTCTTCAGGAATTTCTCCAGTTTTATCCAAAATGCCTTCCAACTTCAAGTTTACTATCGTAGGCCCCTCTCTATCTACAGTTACCAAAGTCAGATGGTCAAAAGACATTTTTTGGTTTGGACGATGTGCGCCTCCGGTTGTTCCCAACATGATGTAGTCTCTCCCTTTTCTAACTTGATGAGAATAAGTGTGCAAGTGTCCGTTAAAAAGAGTATAGGGACGATTTGATAAAGCGTCTTCCAAGGCTAGAAAGTCTGGCTCTTCCTCTTTTAACCAGACCGGTTTATGCATAAACAGAAAAGTCCAGTGAACATCAGGATTTTCAGCCAAGACTTTTAAAAAATAATCCACTTGATTCCCACTTACATCTCCCGTCAACCTTTCCGGCATTCTCATATACTCCATTTGTGAAGCTTTTTTCAAATCCCCACTTTTTTGCACAGCTTTAAAAGCTGCTCTAGCAGAAGAAAGCTTCTTACTCACTTCTTCTGAGTAATCCTCAGTATCTAAAGCAAGGAACAAAACATTTTTATAGATAAAGTGGTAATACTTAGGACCGTATCTTTCGGACCATAAATCTTGCATAACTTTATTGGTTAGATCGTGATTACCTCCAACATAAAAGACTGGAGCTTGCGTTCTAGAAGCCCTTTGATCAAACCATTGCCATTCTTCTATTAATGCAGAACGGTCTTCACTATCCCCATCTATGAGATCACCTATACTCATAATTAATTCAGGTCTCAACAATGCTAATTGAGCTACTGCAACTTCAAAAATACGTTCTCGCTCTCCCCCGTTTAGATCAGAAAATACTGCAAAGGTAAATTTTTCATTGGTATTGTCGAACTGACTGTGTGTCCAAGGTGCTGGACCTTCTATTTTGCTTTCAAAGATTTTCTCGTTAACATCAGAATTACCATTATTTGTTCTAACTTCAAATTCAGTGTCGCAACCATAAAGAGATAATAAGGTAAGAAGAATTACTATTTTTTTCATGATGATCCTTTAAGTTCCTATTTATAATAGATTCTAATACTTAAATAACCCAAGGAAAAAAATGGAAATACTAAGAACACCTGATGAAAGATTCAAAAATCTTAAAGGTTACCCTTTTGAACCACACTATACGGTAATCCAAACACACGATAATTCTGACCTAAGAATACACCATATTGATGAAGGCCCTAAAGATGGTCCAATACTTTTGGCAATGCACGGACAACCAACATGGAGCTATCTGTATTCAAAAATGATTCCACATCTAGTTGCAGAAGGAATCAGAGTCATAGCCCCTGACCTTCCAGGTTATGGAAAATCAGATAAACCAGCTACGAGGCAAGACTATAGTTATCAAAGGCAGGTTGATTGGATGACACAATGGCTAATTCAAAATGATTTCAAAAATCTAACTTTTTTTGGTCAAGATTGGGGAGGCTTAATAGGCTTGAGAATGATTACAGAAGAACCAGATAGATTTGCCAGAATCTCCATGGGCAATACTGGATTACCCTACAATCCAGACACACCGGATGAGGTTATTGAAGAAGTACAGGCTTTTAAAAAAAGTGATATTAAGCTTACTCTCCCAGTCATGATGAAACATGTAATGCAAATGGACGGAGCAAACTTAAGTAATGATAAAAAGACGACCTTTCACCCCGCATTAAAATTTATGTATTGGCAGAAATTCTGTTGGGATACATCCAATTTGCCTATAGGACTAATAAGTTCATCCCAGATGGAGACAAGATCTATGCTCTCTATGTCAATTCATTATATTTTCCAAAGATTAGGTCTGGAAAGTATTTCTCCTTGTTCCTCTGATCTTGTTAGAGCATACGAGGCACCTTTTCCTGATTCATCTTATAAAATGGGGCCGCGAGCAATGCCTAACCAAGTGCCCATAATACCTGATACTTCATTAGAGGCACAAAAGGTAGCCAGAGAGTTTTTTAGGACTTCGGATAAGCCTTTTCTGTCTGTATTCGCAGGTGATGATCCAGTTACTAATGGTATAGAAAGAGATGTTCTGGAGATGGCACCCAATGCAAAAAGTGCACCGCATATTGGTGGAGGTCATTTTTTTCAATGGAATCGTGCCGAAGAACTCTCAAAAGTTCTCATTAAGTTTATTCGTTCAAATTAACCTCTATTGTTTTAGGATGAGGCGTCCCATTTCTGGTTTTCTTATTTCTTTATTAACTTTCAAGTAGTTAATTATTTCTTCAGAAAAATTAACTTTTCTGTCTTGGTATTCACCTTCTAAGAAAGTATCGTAGAGATCGCCTCCTTGAGCTAAGAAGCTTTGAGTACCGACTTTATACTTTTTTTTCATCCCCAAAGGCTTTCCATTAATTTCAACACTTAAGAGCCTATTATTGATGGGTCTTTTTAAATCATATATTGCCTTGATACCAGATACTTGAATCATTCCTCTTTCCATAGACAAGCCTTGTTCAAGAATTGTCTTAACTTGCTTTCCATTCATAGTTGTTGAGACCAAAGTATTATGAAAAGGAAAGGCATCTAAGATATTTCCTTTAGTAACTGGACCTTCAGGCAGATCAGCTCTTAATCCACCAGCATTTTGAAAAGCAATTTCTGAACCTGTAACCTCCCTTATAACATCGGCAGCAAAGTTTCCTAAAGAAGACTCAGCTACATAGTCCCTTACCAACCTAATATCTGAATAGCCAACAACTTCTCCGATTATGTGGTCTACTTTTTCTTTGTAATAAGAAATCTTTTTTTCCACTAAAGGGTCGGGCTTCAACTTATCACTCCAAACTTTTAATAATTTTCCTTCGTGTCTGGTTATTCTTTCACCATCAAAAAAAAGTTTTAAATAACCAAGCCGAGTTCCGTACCCATAGGTTTGTACGATTATGGTTCCTGTTTTGGGATGTACATATGGAACTTCTATTCCTCGATGCGCGTGTCCACTAACAATGACATCAATACCTTCAACAGCACCTGCTAATTTAATGTCTTCTTCAAAATCTCTTTGTACTTCAGGCCTATGTTCTGCATCAGTCTGCATCGGACCTGTCTTACCTTGATGGGTTAAAACCACTATCACATCCACTAGAGATCTGAGTTCTTCAACCTCATTTCTAACATAGGGGATCGGATCACGAAAATCTAAAGCTTCTACATAAGATGGCAAAATTACACTTCTAGCATCTAGTCCTATAATCCCTATCACACCCAATCTAATACCATCACGTTCTAAGATGGTAGAAGCTCTACTAAATAACTGGCCGCTTTCTTTATAAAAAATGTTGGCCCCAAGAACAGGAAAAGAAACTCTATGGATTCCTCTCTTAAAGGCTTCAATTCCATAATCAAACTCATGGTTGCCAATGCCAAAAGCATCGTATTCCATGGTCATCATCATCTCCATCAAAGCCTCACCTTGAGTAAGATTAGCCAACATTCCAGTAAACATGTCACCTGAATCAAAGAGAAAGACGGTATCTTCTTTATCTCTTAACTGCTTAATTAGAGTTGATAAATGAGCTGCACCTCCTAACTTAGGTGATCCTTCTAACCAGTAAGCTGGGATGGGATCGAAAGCACTGTGGAAATCATTAGTATGCAGAATAGTTATTTCTTTATCGTCCCCAAACAAAGGATGATTTAAGGTAAGTAACAATAAAAATAAAAGTAGAAGGAGTTTTCTCATTTACATGTTTTGTGTCGATTTCGCATAATCCAAAGCATTTTTTAACCTCCATCTCCCCAACCTGAGCCTCCATTGGCTCCGCCATTCATGGGGGCAACAAATCCACCTGACTGGGCAGCTGCTGCAATATGGGAGGAGATATTAGAGATTTGATCTAAATTGTTACCACACACTGCGCTGATCTTTCCTTTTGCAAAATCACTCATGCCTTTTATCTTGGAAGTGGATCCATTTGATTTATCTACCAGTAAGGTCTTCGATTTAGAGATGAGGTAAACGTCTTCTCCTGATACAGCTAGATGAAAGGTATATTGTCTAAAAGCTCCGGCAAACTTTTCTCTGAAATAAACTTGACCCTTGGGTAAAGAAACTTTACAGATTTGCCCTTTTTGATCTAAGAAGAACATATCGTCCGCAATAAAATGCGGCACTATGATGTTTTTAAATTCTTCTGAATACCACAACAAACTACCTGAAGAAGCATTTAGACAGTGCACAATATATTTAGTCCCCCATTTATTTAAACCTTGAATGATTAAATAGCCTTTGAAAGTACTGATTAAAGTGGGCGTACCTTTAATTTTTGTCGACCAAACAGTTTCTTTTGCATCTAAGTTATATCTTGCAACAGATTCTTTCTGTCCTAAAAAAACTTCGTGGTTTTCTTGCATTCCAATTGCTAAAAATTATTAAAGATAATTTAACCCAGATTCAGAGGAGGCATCACCTTGAATTCTTGAGTGATACATCACTCTTGCCTCATTTAAGTCCCAAGGACTTGCTTGATGCATTAAATTTCTGTTGTCCCATATTACGGCATCTCCTGGAGTCCAGGAATGATGATAAACACGATCTCCTTGGCAGGCAAAGTCATTAAGCTCATCGAGTAAAGCTTTTGAATCTTTTTTAGACATTCCAGGTATTCCATAAGCGTGCCTACCTATCAATAATGATTTTCTTCCCGTTTCCGGATGAGTCTTAACCAAAGGACGAAACGGATGTGGGTCCACGTCAAAACCATATCCACTAAACTCGCTTTCCTCTTGGGGCTTATGTTTGTATTTTGCCTGGCTATACACATAAGAATGATAAGCACTTAACCCTTCGATCTTATCTTTCATTTTCGGATCGAGAGCCTTATAAGCTGCAGTCATATCCGCCCAACCTGTTTCCCCGCCTTCTTCGGGTACTTGATGAGCTGTAAAAACCGATCCTTTTGCCTGAATGGGCATGTATGTACTGTCGTGGTGCCATTCCATATTACCTCTTAAAGATTTAACTACGTCATCATCTACCGGATCTCTTATGCTGCCATCACTCCGTACATTGCTAATTGGTGCTAGATCAAATTCCATTACACCAAATAACTTTGCAAATTCAATTTGTTCTATAGTACTAAGATGTTGATCAGGAAAAATAAGTAAGGAGTGTCTTAACCACAGACTATAGAGTTCCTTTACTTCTCCTTCTGTTAACTTTGATAACTTTACATCCCTTACTGTTGCACCAAAGGTTTTATCTAATTTAGTAACTGAAAAATGTTCCTTATTCATGAAGCAATATTATCTTATGGATTTATATATTTAATCTAAATGATAAATTTCCTTAGTTGGCTCTAAAATATTCTAGAGGATCCTGGTAATCCACTCCACCACAAAGGTAATTAACCCGGTTGTACCCCAATAACCTTTGCAATCTTTCTGGCATCTTTCTGATAACTTCTCTAGATATCCCTATATATTGATTTTCTTGCTGCCGTAACCAAGAGACATTGAAGTTGAGGTTAATAGATCTTCTAATTTCATTCTTTGTCTTATTTTCACCTCCTCCATGCCAAACGGCTCCATCCCATATAAGAAGCGATCCAGCTTTCATTTCAACTCTGGAAACTTCTGCTTTTGGATCCAATTCTTTTTCCCATTTATGACTCTCAGGCACCAACATTGTTGCTCCATTTTCAAGAGTAAAATCATCCAAGGCTATCAAAGTATTAGCCACAAGTGGTTGATGAGGTCTGGGTACTGGGTAGTGACCATCATCTTGATGCAGTCCCTGTTTATCACTTCCTGGTCCAGGACTCATTGCAACTGCTACTGACATCTGAAAAGCACGACCAAGGACACCTTCAACTATAAAAAGCAATAAAGGGTCAATAGAAAGCTCATCAATCGCTCTAGTCTTAGCATACAAATTAGGTATATGCACCGTTTGATAGCCCGGCCAACCTCTTTTTTTGTCATCGACTTGGCGGTTTCCAGTTACTGCAAATATAGGCTCAAGTTGAGTACACAAATCGTCTACCTGGTTTTGGGTTAGGAAAGAGGGAACAGCCGAATAACCTTTATCCTTAATCTCAGCAACGGAAGTATCGACTATCGTCTGTTGTTTCTGAGTTATTTTCAAACCAGCAGTCAGTCTTTCTGGCATTCTCATACCCTCTATTAATTTAACGTAATCTTCTAAGGTTTTTTCTTTCATTGAAGGAAGTTAAGTAATGCTTGGTTAGTCTCTACTGGAGCTTCTTGTTGCACCCAATGACCTATATTTGGCAGCAAGATTACTTCTTGTAAGTCCGGAATCGATTTTTCCATTGAACTTTGCAACATTTCCTTAGTTGCACCTCTGATAACCATATCTTGAGCTCCAGCAAGGAATAAAGTAGGTACCTTGATGGATAAATCTTCTAAATCTTCGGTTATTTTCCAGTTTCTTTCTATGTTCCTGTAATAATTTATTCCTCCCCGGAACCCTGCCTTTTCAAATTGACTAACCACATAATCAAGGTCTTCTTGTGTCAACCAGTCTGGTAACCCTTTGGCGGCACCTATTCTTGGTAAAAATCCGCCTGCACTGCGCTTGGAATCAGTAATTTGAGGTTTTTCTCTGGGTGAATCTGGAGAGAGGTAGAAGCTACTGAGTAATAATCGAGGATCGCTATCGTATTCTTTTTCCGCAACCCCGCCCGGTTCGTTGTGATAAAGAATGTAAAAGAAATTGTCTTTAAATACTGCCCTCAAACCTTCGAGAGGATTCTGATCCTGTCTGCCGCTGTAGGGGACACTCATAATCACCAATTTTGTGAACCGATCTGGATAGAGTAATGCACTGTGACTAGCCACAGGCGCTCCCCAATCATGCCCTACAATGGTTGCAGTTTCTTCGCCTAATGCATCAAGAATACCTACCATATCAGCGCTAAGTTGTTCAATATCGTATTGGTCAATTTCTTCCGGCGCATCGGTTTCCCCATATCCCCTCATATCTGGAGCAACTACTCGATAACCTGCATTAGAAAGTGCAATTAATTGGTGCCTCCAAGAATACCAAGACTCTGGCCAACCGTGAACGAATAAAACTAAGGGACCTTCAGATCCCATTTCAGCCAGACGCATTCTTATACCATTGGTTTCAATAAAACTAAATTTAACTCCTTCTAATGGTGAATTATTCATATTAACCTCATTTATTTTTGATTCAGTAGGACTGCTTCCAATTGCATTTGTCGCCATCATCAACCCGAAGATAATCAGTAACTTTTTTATTCGCTTTGTAACTAAAGGCAATTCTAAGGCCTCCCTATTCTATGGGTTATAGTATAGTCCATGAAAATCTGGCTGCTACCTTGTTTTCTGGGAATTTTAGCTATTCTTTCTGCCAATCTGGTTTTTTTAATTTCAGTTATTGAAGGTCATGTAGAAACTTGTTTTCCTTATTTTGAAGGCTGTGCATCTATCAGTGCATCTGGCCGTCACGGCCTCGCTGCCATTTTATTTAAATTAACTATATTGCCCGTGATGACTTTATTGACTATTTATTGGCTCATATCGTGGAATTACTTAAATAAAATTACTTCTGTAAGCACTGTTCAAAATAAGTTCATGTTAATCACAGGGGTAATTGGTTCCCTGTTCGGTATTTTGTATACAGCCTTTCTAGGTTCTGAAGGTGATGTGTACCAACTATTAAGAAGATTTGGTATCTACGTATTTTTTCTCGGTACCTTCATAGCTCAAATTTTAGAAATTAGGCTATTGTCGTCTAGTAAAGAATTTGAAAGTTTAAATTACTTAAAAGGAATGAAATTAATAACTCTCTTAATAGGTGTATTTATTCTTATATCAGCCCCTTCTTACGGATTCTTAGAGAATGATGATTGGTTCGAAAATGTTCTTGAGTGGAATATTTCTTTTCTGCTTTTCTTCTACTTTATTGCTTCTTCTTTGTTATGGAAAAAGAAGGACATAAAAATAGATTTACTTTTTAATAAATCCTAATAAGCCCAAGCTCCTTACTCAGTCAAGTGTTCAGTAAAAACCAAGTGTCTAAAGTTTTCGGATTGAACGAAATAATGAGGACTTTCTTTTATCTTTTTCTTCTTTTTCTTAACTAAGGCTACTCGGAAGGCTTTTGCATCCTTCAGGCTCTCAAGAAGTACAATTTTGTCACCTTTTTCTAAGTCATAAGTATGCCTAGAGTCGATTTCTCTGTAGCCCGATAAGCCTACGGTTTCATGGCTTCTCCGCATTTCGTAGAATAAGTCCTGTTTAAAGTGAAAAAGAAGAACGAAACTGGTATGTTTTTTCGATTGATAAACATCTCCAACTTTATAGGTAACATCTTCAGCTAGCGAACTACTCGCCAAACTGAAGATAGTTAATAATAGTATGATTTGTTTCATTCCAATATAGTTAATCTGGACTCCATCTTAAGCTCTACAAAGGTATAAAGTAAACCTCACATGGTACTAGTTCAAAAAACTTATTTTTTGTGTTTTATTGTTTCATCATGATGCTTCTTTAGGTAGGACATAAAAGGCGTTCCCCCAGTACCCCTGATAGTCGACCCTCCCCTCCCAAAAGGATTCTTTTGTTGAGATTGTTGATGTATATACATACCTGCATACTTTAGATGAAGAGAACGGAAGTTAGTCAATTGTTCCAAACAATTATTGTATGAATCTTTTAATTTAGCCGATTGATTGATCAGTCCCCTAATTTGGGATGAAGATTCAAGTTTTTCAATAAATCTTCTATGGTTGGGGGGCATGTACTCTCGCATTTCATTAAGATAGTGCCTTAAAGTATCGTTTGAGTGTTGAATTCCTAAAGCTCCATCTAGACTTGGCACAATACTGCTTTGTGCCCCGGTTTCTCCTCTATAAAATTGTGCTGTGTTTTCAAATTGGTTTTCAAATATTAAACCACTTTTCAAATCAGGGTTGTCTTTTGATCCAAAAATAAATGGTCTAACCCTGTGGTAATAAATATATGGATCGCATCTTTCTGTCATCCTGGAAAAAATTTCAATAACCTCAACTAGAGATTTATGTATCTTTATTAAAAGGCTTTTTATCTCTTTCTCTTTCGTATCTGAATTGCATTGAGACAAAGCTTCAGCAGCTTCTACAGCCTCCGCTGCAGCATGTTCTATGCAAACATGGACTGTTACAAACCAGTCTTCATCTACTCCACCCAAGAAGTTATTAATAAGTCCTACATTTTCTAAAGAAATAGGCTCTTTTTCTAATAGAAACCAATTATCAAGACAGTAGCTAGCATAGCTTAGTACGGGAGGTCTTCCCAAAAACCTAGCCACTTGCACCCATGGTTTCGCTATCACTTCAGGTAACCTCTCTTTAGGTTTGCGTCCTCCCCAGACAAAAGAGTGGGCAATAAAACTAAGCTGAACCATTGCTAGCTTCAGATCTCGTTTTGATTTTTTTACCAACAGCTCTTCGATTGAAAGTTCGTTCTTTTTTAACGATTTGATAGTTCTTGGAACTCGACCTGTCAGGAGCAATTTAGGCAGACTTGTTGCAATTTCATGCAATCTGTTAAGAGGTGCTGAAGAACTAATTGAATACTCTTTTAACGGGTTCTTACCTGGTAGAAAGCCCTTCATTCTTCCATAATTGAGTTCGTTCAGGCTCTATTTATCTTCCTAGTAATTTAAGGCTTAAGCAAATACTTCTGAAAATAATTAAAGATTTCTTGTTGCTTACTATCTCTGGCAGTTCTCCATCTATCATTGGTCTCTAAGTTAAGCGGTTTTCCTTTGTGATCAAATATAACCACCCTAGGCACACCTTCTTGTTTTGGAATTCCTAAAACTTCTAGTAAGGACATATTTATGTCATATGTTCCCAAGTCTACATGCAAGATTGAATAATTTTCTTGCATGTATTTCTTAACGGTAGGCAGTTGTAATGTCCCTTCAAGGGTTCTGCAGTCTGGGCACCAGTTGGCACCAAAAATAATGAGCGGCTGTTTCCCCTTTTTGCCATCGTTAATGAAAGAAATTAGTTCATTAGACGAAATCTCCTTCCTCTCATATGGAAGTGGAAGTGGCAACTCCAATTTTTCATTAGCAGGGATCTCAATAAAATCAGGAGTTATATTTGCGTAGCCTTCATTCATCAATAACAAACAGAAAAGAAGTAGTAATCTCTTCATTCTTTTAGAAGTCTGTTCCCAATAATTCTTGTGCTTCCATCAATCCACCGGCGTTGATTACATTGATATAACCTAGCTGTTCAAGAGCCTGCTTGGCCTTCTCAGCACGGCTACCGCTTTGGCAGTAGACATATATTGTTTGAGTTTTTTTTATCTTCTCTTTTTGAATTTCGTTGCTAATGTTTTGCCACTCAATGTGTTTTGCTGAACTGAGGTGTCCTTTATTCCATTCATCTAGAGTACGAACATCTATGACAAGAGCTTTGGATGCAGCAAGTATTTTCTTTACGGTGTCATTATCAATTTTTTTTATGGACTTGATGTGGCAAGGCATGTTCTCCGTGAAAATAGTGTCTCTAGTATGAGAACAAGTTCTAGATAAAGTACTTTTAAAAACTAATGTTTGCTCAAAAGGAAGGCTGGGACAGCGATTCAGCAAAGTTACTAAATAAGGCTGAGATTGAGTAGGTGACCAGACAATTAGCCTTTGGTTGTCAATTGCTTTCCAATTGTTGATGTCTTGAACCCTGAAACAATCCTTTGATAAATTCTCTGCAGAAACTAGGAGGTTTGCAAAGAAAAGGCTTGATAAGATTAGAATAAGATTTTTCATAATTAGAGTATTAATAACCCGCAGCTTGTCCATCCTTTCGGCTTTCAGAAGCTCCAAAATAAACTCCATCTTTTAACATAATGGCTTGGTATCCACCGAAAATACCTTTTTCATATTTGATATTATGACCCATTTTCTTAAGAGCATGTTCAATGTCTTCTCCAAACCCTTTTTCTAGGCTTAAAGTGCCTCCATCAATCATCTCTTCATCTGTTGGTTGAGATGAACCACTATGAACTATTCTAGGAGCATCGCCTGCTTCTTGAAGGTTAAAACCAAAGTCAATTAAGTTGATCAATATCTGGGCATGCGCTTGGGGTTGGGTGGCTCCACCCATAACTCCAAAACTCATATAAGGTTGGTTATCTTTTGTTACAAAAGCTGGGATTATTGTATGGAAGGGACGCTTACCTCCTTCTATGACGTTTAAGTGACCTTCTTTTAAACTAAATAGTTCGCCACGATCCTGAAGCATGAAGCCTAAGTCAGGTGGTACCATGCCAGAACCCATACCTCTGTAATTACTTTGGATCAAAGAAATCATATTCCCGTATTCATCTGCAGCGGTTAAATAAATAGTATCTCCGTTTTTGGGTATTCCTGACTGATCGACAAGCGCGGGTTTTGCTAGATCTATCATTGCAGCCCTCTCCTTAGCATAACTTTTCGAAATTAATTGTTGAATGGGAATTTTGGCAAAATTTGGGTCTGCGTAATGTTTGGCACGATCCGCAAAAGCTAGTTTTTTAGCTTCCACAAATACATGAATATAGTCTGCGCTGAACAGACCCATTTTCTCTAGATTGAAGTTTTCAAGAATATTAAGGATTTGAAGTGCAGCGATTCCTTGGCCATTCGGTGGCAGTTCCCAAATATCATAACCCCTATAATTTGTAGAGACCGGTTCCACCCATTCTGAATGAAATTCTGCCAAATCTTGATAAGATAAAAATCCACCTTGGCCTTGAATAAAATCTGAAATTGTTTTCGCTACTTCTCCCTCATAAAAGCCTGCCCTTCCTTTCTTGGAGATGATTTCTAAAGTGTTTGCTAGTTGAGGATTTTTAAAGATGTGTCCTTTTTTAGTGGTTTCTCCACCCTGCATCCACACTTCAGCGAAATTGGGGTACTTTTTGAATACATCTTTTGACCTATCAAGATAATAAGCAATGGTTTCTGTAACAGGGAAACCCTTTCGGGCGTATTCAATGGTGGGTTCAAAAAGCGAAGCAAAGCTTTGATTTCCAAATTTCTCGTGCAATTTAACCCAACCATCTACAGCACCAGGTACAGTAACCGGCAAAGGACCGTAAGGAGGTATTTTGTTCAATTTTTGCTCTTTGAAGTAATCGAGAGTAATGGACTGAGGCGCTGGGCCACTTGCGTTTAAACCAAAGAGTTTCTGTTCTTTCGCATCCCAAACAATTGCAAATAAGTCGCCACCAATGCCATTTCCTGTTGGCTCCATAAGACCTAAAGCAATGTTTGCCGCAATGGCCGCATCTATAGCTGTGCCTCCTTTTTTTAAAATATCAAGGCCGATTTGGGTTGCTAGGGGATGACTGGTTGCAATCATTCCATGTTGACCAATGACTTCAGAACGACTGGCAAATTGTTCACCCGTCAATCGATCGTATCCGTAACCACTCATACTCATTAAACTCAGCAATAAAATGATGGACTTAGACTTCATTATAAGCTTTGCTTAGCCGTGCTTTCCTTTGTTCCATCCTTTTTTAATTAAATATTTTTCAGCAGATTCTATAGCACCGTCTTCAAGGCTAGTTCCCATGCTATCGTTCCATCTGTTTAAATAACCAAATAAGGATATAACACCCAGAATTTCGACTATTTCTCCATCGTCCCAATGATCGTGAAGCCTTTGATTTAGGCTCTCATCAACCGCATTAGGAACTTGAGAGGCTGCCAAAGCAAAATCCAATGCTGCCCTTTCCGCTTCGTTAAATGCTTGGTGCGTTCGATACTCCCAAATATTATCTAATTGCTCTTGGTTGGCTCCGTATCTCTCAGCCGCTCTGATCGAGTGTGCTTGGCAGTATCTGCAACCGGCTGCATTACTACTTACCCAAGCTATCATCCTTTTCAAAGCTGAAGTGACTCTTCCATGATTTGCCATCACGGCCATGTTTAAATTTATAAAAGAGCTAGCTATCTCCGGTCTTATCTGCATTGTCAATACAGAGTTGGGGCAAAACCCAAGAGTTTCATTAAAAAACTCAGCCAGTTTCTTAACTTCTGAATTGCTTTCTGGTGAAAGAGGTTTTACTAAAGGTATGTTTTCATTCTTCATCTGATTTCAGTATATTTTAATTGTTAGAAATGCAGAAAAGAATAAAATGAATTTGTGACGAAAAGATTACTGATTTGTCCTTATCCCTTAGGAGTAAGCCCATGACCTCAATGACACAACAAGAAAGACAAGATTTTTTGGCCGATCTTCATGTGGGTGTTTTATCACTTAGTGATGACTCTCGTGGGCCCCTAACCGTTCCCATTTGGTATGACTATGATCCAGGTGGTGAGCTCTGGTTCATCACGGGACCTGATTCACGCAAAGGAAAATTACTTGAAGTGGGAGTTAATTTGAGTCTAGTGGCTCAATCAGAGGATCCACCTTATAAGTACGTCAGTGTCGAAGGGCCCGTCACGTCCATTCACGAAGCGAACAAAGACGACTTGCTTGCCATGGCTGTGCGTTATCTGGGACCCGAGGCTGGTAAACAATATACCGAAAATAGTGAAACCGGAGGCGGTGTAATAGTTCGAGTAAAACCTGAACGCTGGTTAAGCGTCGACTACGCTAAGGCTTAGAGGTTTAAACATTTAATTCTAATTCTCTACCACTCCCCTGTGTTCTCCATTGAAACCCAAGGTTCTTCGGGATCTAAAGGTTTTCCTATTTGGAGGAGTTCAATAGATATATTGTCGGGAGATCTTACAAATGCCATATAGCCGTCTCTAGGTGGTCTATTAATTACCACCCCAGCCTTTTTCAAACGTGAACATATTGCATAGATATCTATTACGTTATAGGCCAGGTGGCCAAAATTCCTTGAGCTAGAATCTAAATTATCTCCATCCCAATTATAGGTAAGTTCTACCTGAGCAGACTTATCATCTGGAGCTGAAAGAAAAATTAGTGTAAATCTGCCTTCCTTATTATCAATTCTTCTTATTTCTTTTAAACCAAGATGGTTGCAATAAAATTCTAGAGAAGATTCAACATTACTGATTCGCAACATGGTATGAAGGTATTTCATGGTTATTTAGGCATTAAGGATGAATATAATTTCACACTGCGTATACCGACGGTGTCCTATTAATCCAGGGTTCTGACTCCTCTAACTGACGAGCAATATCAATTAGAACTCTCTCATTGCCCATGGCTGCAAAGAAGTGCATTCCCAAGGGAAGGCCGCCTGGACCAATTGCACAAGGAACTGATATTGCGGGAAGACCAGTCATATTTGCAATTGGTGTGCCTGGTATAAGACTTGAAGCTTCATCAAACCACTGCTCAAGAGAAACATCTGAATTCAGAGTTATCGAGCCTCCAACCTTAGGAGTTCCCTTAATAAAAGTAGGTGTGAGTAACAAATCCCAATTATGGAAAAATTCACCGAATTCCCTGCTCATCTGATTTGAAAGAGCCATTGTTTGGTTTACATCAAAACCAGTAACTTTTTCTCCTTCTCTTACCATTTTTAAAGTAATTGACTCTAAAGTACTTGAATCAGGAGTTCTATTGGTCATTGGCGCAACACTATGAACAACAAAATGAGCCAATGAATACCAAAGAACTTTAAAAGCATCGAAGTAATCAGCTTGAACAGCTGTAGGCGTAGCCTCTTCAACCTTATGACCCTTCTCCCTAAGTGACTGAGCAATTCGTTCCAATTCATCCCTTATTCCTGACTCAAGTGGACCTGAACCCCAGTCATCAAAACTCACCGCAATACTATATGTTTCTGGAGCTTTTTCTAATCCAGCTAAAAAAGACTCTTGAATAAAGCTGTTCATCACTCCTTCCCCTGCGGCTGGTTTTGACACTGCATCAAGAAAAGCTGCTGTGTCTCTAACTGTACGACTGTTGCAACCTTCTGCAATTAAAGGAGAAGAGACATCATTCATAATGGGCCCCAAACTCACCCTGCCTCTACTAGTTTTAAGACCTAGATTACCGCAACAACTTGCAGGTATTCGCGTAGATCCTCCACCATCGTTACTGTGAGCTAAAGGAACTACACCGGAAGCAACTAAAGCTGCAGACCCTCCACTTGATCCTCCTGCAATGTGATCAGTATTCCAAGGATTACGAGTAATTCCATGAGATACAGACTCCGTTGTTAGAGTTAAACCGAATTCCGGACAAGCGCTCCTTCCAATTAACTGGAAACCTGAATTAAGGACATTTTGAGCAAAATTTGTTGTTAAAGGTGACACTAATCCTGCGGTTAACCTAGAGCCACTTTCTTGTGTTATGCCTATTACACTAGCCCCAAGGTCCTTCATAAAAGTAGGGACACCTCTGAATTTAGCTCCCTCTATTGCTTCCTCTTGGTAAGGTTCGTCGAAAATTGAAACAATAGCATTCAACTTATCGTTTACTTTCTTAGCAGCTTCTTGAGCCAATGTAGCGAGCTCATCTGGAGTAATTTCCCCTTTTTCAACTAGCTCGGCCAAGCCTATTGCATCGTATTTAACGTATTCTCCTAGTTTCATTAATTTCTCCTTTACTTAGTAATTATTACATTTAATGTTTTAGGAAGTGGAAATAAATCAATAACTCCAAGTTCAATCCTGAAATAATAAACCACAAAAACAGCTGTACCTACTGCAAAACTTGATCACTCAGTCATTGATCATAATAATAACCATTCCTTTAAAGATCACCCATTGGAAAATAGCAAAGAGCAGGGAAACCTCACAACCTCAAAAGGGAGAAAAGTTTAATACTGTAAAACCACGAAGCAAACGGTTCCAACTTTCCCCGTTTAGCTCCACCGCTTAGTCCAATTTGGAATACTCTTCAGATCTGTTATAAAGGGGAGTTAGAAAATGGTAATAGCTCAGATTAGAACAACCAATATTGAGGAATCAATAGATTTTTATATCAACAAACTTGGGTTTAAGCTGGAATTCTCTTATCGGGATTTCTATGCAGGAATTGAAACAGGAAATGGAACTTTTCATTTAAAACTTGTAGATAACAAGGAACCTTCAATAGATTTTGTGAAACAAGGAGGTCACTTTCATCTTTATTTCCCTACTAAAGATGCACTGGAAAAGGTAAAAGATCTAAAATCCAAAGGAGTTAAGTTTCTAACTGAAGCTCACGATACTGACTATTCCAAGAATGAATTCTCCATAGTAGATAATCAAGGGCACACTTTATTTTTTGGTGAAATCAACGAAGATTAGAGACGTTAAAGCTATCAGTTTTATTGTGTTCAGTAATAAATGTTCTTTAATGAGTGAGTTGAAATAAGTTGATTCCAACTTTCCTTGCAACAATTCATCAAGATTTTGAACGACATCTACAATGACTCATGACGGTAAATAAAATGAGACTAAAAAGGTTTGCTGAAAAATTTATTGTTATTCTTTTTACTGTCTCGCTTAATTCATGTTCTGTGGTAGGACAGTGGTGGTATGACCGCCTTGACATTTATCTTGCAAATTATTTCTTTGAATATGCTGAATTCACTAATAATCAAAAATATTTCATCAGAAAAACGACTAAAGAATTTAAGAGTTGGAATGCGAATTCTGAATTACCCAAATACAAGGATCTTTTAGTTGAAGTTAAAACTTTGAATAAAAAAAATACAAGCAAAGATATAGAAAAAATAATTGTTAAGGGAAGAACTCTTTTTCAAGAAAGTTATTATTTCTTTACTCCCTATATAGTAACTTTCTGTGAAGAATTAACTGATCAACAAGTTGATGAAATTTCTTTGAGTTTGGGAAAAAGAATAGATAAATGGAAGTCTTCTTTAGAAGAATCAAAAAACGAAGACTCTGTTAAAAACTCAATTGAGTCGTTTAGTAGATTCTCAAGATTTGTAGGAGTGAAGTTGACAAGGGAACAAGAAAATGAGTTAAAAAGACTCTATCCGAGAATTGAGAATTCTGGGTCTTATTCAATAGAGAACAAAAAAATTTGGAATACAAAATTAATTTCTATTTTAGAGTCGAGGAAAAAAGTAGGTTTTAAATCTAAAATTACATTGCATCTTGATTCTTTACTAAAAACCTTACAGGACAATGAAAGTGACAATGTTTATTACGAAATGATTGCGATAATAAACACTTCATTAAACGAGAAGCAAAGAGAAAAATTCCAAAGGAGAATAAATTATTTTATAAATGCTCTAGATAAGATTATTACAAGACAGAATTTTTAAGGGTAGAAGAAAGAAGAAGTTATACTTTAAGATACATGGGGAGACTTTTGATTAAAAAACTACTCTTGCTTTCTATCTTACTGAGTGCTTTTAATTTATTTTCTGATCATATAGTTTGCATAACAACACCGTGTGAGCAAGACCACGAAGATACTCATGACAATAATCATGACAAGGTTTTGATAGGAGCTATATTGATTGTTGGTGCGTATTTCTTATTCAGAAGTAAAGAAGAAGTTAAAACAGAATTTAATGGAACAAGTGGAATAAATTTATATAGAAAAAGAAAACTTGAAATAAGTGCTTTTACTTTAGATGTAGACAATCTAACTTATCCTAAAAATCTTGAGTTAAATGCCATAAAATTGAATCTTTTATCTTTTCAATATCAATTTTAAGCTCCATGGTTTACCTATTAAATCGTCTTTTCGTATTAGTTTCATCTGCCTATCGACCCCCACGCAAGAGCACCTACCACCCTACTCCCATATGTATGAAGTACATCTACATTTTCCCCCATTTTGACTGTTCACCAAAAATTACCCTAAGAAATGTTGAATTATTCAACCAACATTTTTCTTGACAGAGGAAAAATTAAATTGAAGACAGTTCACGTTTCGACTGAAGAATAAAAAGTTGCATTAAAGTAACTTTTAAATAGTATTATTATATTGAAAAGTTTGTTAAATTGGTCTCAATTAGAGAGAAATAAATGACAGTTTGTCATTTTAAGGAGAAAACAATGAAATTTTTATTAAGCTCACTAAAAGTCATATGTGCAATGACTTTATTAACTATTCTTTCTAGTTGCGCTACGCCAGTTTGGAATTATAAAGAACCAAAAGCTGGTTTAGTTCATTTTGATTTTGATCCAAACACTTTAAATTGTATTGAATTGACTGAGCAGGTAGTTAGAGTGCAAGGAATCATAACTGGTTTAGCCGATAAACTTAAAGAGCAAGCTGACAGAGGCACCGCTTCTACTAGTATAGGCTTGACAACAAATAATCCATTACGCGGAACGAATTTCCTAGGCTTTAAATCTGAAGCAGTTGATCCTGCGGTAGAAGAATATCAAAAAACTTTATCTATATTAGAAGAAATGCAAATCCTTCTAATTGATAATTGTTCACCAGACAAAATATAATCTTTTCCTTAACTTATACAAACTCGCCAATATCCAACATGCAAGTAGTCATAGTGGTAGGAGAACATTTATTACTAACTTGAGTGAGAAGGGAATAAGTACGAGAGTGATACAGGAGTTAGCTAGACATACTGTTAACTAGGATATCGATAGGATACCCATAATTAGGGTATAAAAAGCTCTTAAATGTTGTTAATTCAACAAAGTATGTTTATTTACTCAGGCATCAACGATGAATAAACCAGAGATCTAAGTTCTCTACGAACTTGGTAAGTAGAAGACGGCAACAATTGGGTTAAAAATATGACTACCATTTCCTCTTTGGGATTCACCCAAAATACAGTTGAGGCTGCCCCACCCCATCCGTATTCTCCAACGTCGGTTAATGATTGAGTTTTCACTGGATCCAGTATCACCGAAAAACCTAAACCAAAACCAACTCCCTGATAAGTTGTTTCACTAAAAGCTGATTGACTCATTTCTGTTAAATCTTTTCCTTCAGGCAAATGATTTGAAGCCATCATGGCTAAAGTCTTTCTACCGATGATTCTGTTACCTTCAAGTTCTCCTTGATTCAATAACATTGAACAAAAACGATAATAATCTGCCATAGAAGAAAGCAAACCTCCCCCACCAGAGAGCATCTTTCTTTTTTTTACTCTTGCTGTTTTGGATCCACCTGTATCAACTAATACCGGTCCTTTTTTAGGGTGATGTTCATAGAGCGATGCCAGTCGTTCAACTTTCTCCTTAGCACAAGAAAACCCTGTGTCTTCCATGCCTAATGGATCAAAAATATATTTTTGAAAATATTTGTCTAATTTCATTCCTGAAAAGTACTCTACTAAGTAACCACAAACGTCCGTGGAAACTGAATAGTTCCATTGATCGCCTGGGGAAAACTCTAAAGGCAATTCTGCCAATGTATCTATCATGGCTTGTAAATCTCCAGTAGCCTGTAACTTCGTCTTTCGATAGGCGGCATCAACATTGGTTCTCAGCATAAAATCGTATGTTAGTCCTGACATGTGTGATAGTAGATCCCTAATAGTCATATGTCTCTTGGGTCTTGAAGTTAAGAAATTAGGATAAATTCCTGACTGATAGACTCGTAAATTCCTCCAAGAAGGTATATGCCAATGAATTGGGTCATCTAGGCGAAATAGACTCTTTTCATAAAGTTGCATTAACGCGATGCTGGTAATGGGTTTAGACATTGAATAGATGCTGAAAATAGCATCTTCTCTCATCTCTTTTTTGTTCTCTCTGTCCATCAAACCAAGTGCATCTAAATAAGCTATTTCGCCTCTTCTGGCAATCAAAGTTAAAGTACCTGCATATTTGCCTGGAGCAACATATTGTTCATCAAGATAATTTCTGACGTTAGCCAATATTTTACTGTCCAATCCTACGGATTCTGGAGAAACGATATTTAGTGAACCCATGATTTATTCTTCCCTGTAATAATTCCTCATATGAAACTTGAAGGAGAAGATGTTGTCAAGAATGGATCCTTCTCTAAGAGATTTAGTTTACGCAGTTATCTCATTAGCCTAAAACAATTCCTGAGTTCATCGACGAACAAGTCAGGTTGTTCAAAAGCTGCAAAGTGGCCACCTTTGTCTAATTCGTTCCAATACACGATATTGTTGTAAACATTTTCTGCCCAACTTCGAGGAGTAGGAACAATTTCTTTAGGGAAAATACTGCAACCTGTAGGTATTTCTACCTTATTAACTTTTGGTCCAAACGCTTTTCCGAAACTTTCCCAATATAAACGTGCAGACGAAGCTCCGCTCCCAGTTAGCCAGTAAAACATTACATTATCCAAAAGTTCCTCCTTACTGAGGACGTTCTCTGGATGACCATTGCAATCGGTCCATTCATAAAATTTTTCAACGATCCAACTTGCTTGACCTATCGGGGAATCAACAAGTCCATACCCCAAAGTTTGAGGTCGGGTACTTTGTTGCTTTGAATAGCCTGCACCCCATTGTTGGTAATAATTTCCTCCTTCGAACGCGAGTTTATCCCTTTTAGTAGGGTTTTCTCTAGCCTCTTTTGTGGGAGGTGCCGAGGGCATATTCACATGTATTCCTTTGCAACTGCCTTTGTCTTGCATTGCAATTGTCGTTGTCACTGCGGATCCCCAATCGCCGCCTTGTGCAAAATACTCACTGTAACCAAGCTCGGTCATCAGTTCATCCCAAATGTCAGCAATTTTTTCAACTCCAAAACCCGTTTGTCTGGGCTTGCCTGAAAATCCATACCCAGGAAGTGAGGGGCACACAACGTTGAATGAATCATCTTCACTGCCTCCATAGGCAACCGGATCTACCAGTGGCTCTATCACTTTATGAAATTCAACGACAGAGCCTGGCCAACCGTGGGTTATTAATAAAGGCTTGGCCTGGCTATGAGGACTAATACAGTGGATAAAGTGAATATCCAAGCCTTGAAAGGTAGACAGAAATTGGGGGAGTCGGTTGTGATATGCCTCCCGTGCCCGCCAGTCGTATTCATTTAACCAATACTCACTAAGCTCTCTCATATATGCGTCAGGAACACCTTGGGTCCAATCTTCCACGGTTTCTTTTTCAGGCCATCTCGTTGAGACTATACGCCGTTTCAGATCTTCAATATCCTCTTCTAAAACTTCGATTTTAAATTCGCGAGTGTTACTCATCCGAGATACCTTCTCTTTATGTTTTGTTGTTGTCAAGAAAGAAGGTTTTCTCTAATTCCAAAAAAAGCTATTATTCTGGTATTCTTAAAGGAAGGAGAGTTGATATGCATGATCTTGTTATCAGAAATGGAAAGATTGTTGATGGAACAGGTGAGAAACCTTTTATTGGAGACATAGCAATAGATGGCAATAAAATAACTGCAGTCGGTGAAGTAAACGATACCGGACAAAAAGAAATTGATGCCAAAGACAAAGTAATTACTCCTGGTTGGGTAGACATTCACACTCATTACGACGGTCAAGTGTGCTGGGATCCTTATCTAACTCCTTCTAGTTGGCATGGCGTAACTACTGTCGTGATGGGTAATTGTGGGGTTGGGTTTGCTCCGGTTAAACCGGGATCAGAAGATTACTTAATCCAATTAATGGAAGGTGTGGAAGACATACCCGGTACGGCTTTACATGAAGGTATAGATTTTGACTGGGAATCTTTCCCAGAATATCTTGATGCTATTGATAAGAAAGAATTTGTGGTTGATGTTGGGGCCATGGTTGGACACGGTCCCATAAGGTCTTACGTGATGGGTTACGACCGATGCCAAGGCAAAGATGATGCTTCTGATGAAGAAATTAAAGAAATGGCAAAACTAATCAAAGAAGCCATTGAAGCCGGTGCACTCGGATTTAGTTCTTCCAGAACCTACCTTCACACGGATGTACAAGGAAAATATGTTCCAGGTACAGAAGCGGGACAAGCAGAAATGAGAGCCCTTTCACAAGCAATAGCAGCTGCAGGCGAAGGGACGTTGGAATTGGTCTCAGATTGGATGGATCAAGACATTGAACTGGATTGGGTTAAAGAATTTGTTGAAACCACGGGTAGAACCTTAACGTACGCTCAAACCAGCGGAGATCCTTTTAAAACCTGGAAGTATTGTGAGGAAAACTTCAGTAAGGGTGTAAATATTAGACCTCAATTTGCCGGCCGACCAACGGGCTTACTTTTTAGTTTAGAATCTTCTATTCATCCCTTTGTTGCTCATCCAAGTTTTAGAGAAATAGCAGATCTTCCTTTGGAAGAGAAAGTGCAAAGAATGAAAGATCCTGAATTTAAAAAACAGATTCTTAGTGAAGATTCTAGTTTTGGTGAAGGTCGAAACCTTAAATTAGCTAAAAGACTCATATCTTCTTTTGAAACCCAGTTCCCGATGGACGAGATACCTAACTATGAACCAAAAATAGAAGATAGTATTGCTGGAATCGCAAAATCCACAGGTAAATCTGAATTAGAAGTTGCTTATGAAGAAATGTTAAAAAATGATGGAAAGACATTTATCTATGCTTGTTTTGCACCTTACCCTAACCACACTCTAGATTTTTATAAAACGATCATTGAATTCAATAGTTCAGTAGCGGGCTTAAGTGATGGAGGAGCACACTGCGGATTAATTTGCGACGCTAGTATGCCAACTTGGAATGTAACGCATTGGACCAGGGATCGCGATCGAGGAGAAAAAATTCCTATTGAATATATAGTTAATAAACAAACCAGAGAGACAGCTAGAACCTTCGGTCTATTTGACCGTGGGGAATTAAAAGAAGGTTACTTGGCAGACATCAACATCATCAACTACGATGATTTAAAGGTCTACAAACCTGAGATGGTGCATGACCTTCCTACTGGAGGAAGAAGAATCATCCAAAAATGTTCGGGCTATGCAGCTACCATTAAAAGTGGTGTGATTACTTACAAAAATGACAAAGCCACGGGCCTACTTCCCGGATCACTGATTCGGGGTGAACAAAGTACTGCTGCTTGAGTGAAATCCACCCCCGACCTCTCAGATGAATTTCCTGAGGCGCTGGCGCTTCAACCCATACTGACTAATTACGGAGGAAAACTATCTTTTTGGGGGTCTATTGAAACCCTTCAATGCCCAGATGATAACTCCTTAATCAAAGAACAATTGAATACCGAGGGAAATGGCAAAGTACTTATTGTGGATGCTGGAGGCGTGAATACAGTGGCTTTACTGGGAGACTTGATAGCTGAAGCGGGAGAGAAGAACAATTGGTCTGGTATTGTGATTAATGGCTATATCAGGGATGTTGATATCATTAGAACTCTTGATATAGGAGTACAAGCCTTAGGAACTTATCCCGTAAAAAGCAACAAACGAGGCCTCGGAAAATTGGGAATTGCAATATCTTTTGGTGGTCTGACTTTTAAACCAGGCCAATACGTATACGCAGACAATAACGGTCTGTTATTGAGCGAAATAGAATTAAATAGACCTTAAAGCTTCAGTTATTTCCTGTGTAGCAGCCCTTCTGGCAGGCAACAGCCCTCCGAGGAATCCAACTATTAAAGCCAGAATCAGACCTTGCCCAATGATTTTACCGGTAACGGCGAAATCAAAAGCTGTTTGGGTAAAAGATACCGAAGCCAGAGTTGAAACCGTATAACCATTAAAAATCAAATAAGATAGACCCGCTCCTAACAATCCACCCAGTAGAGCTAAAAACATAGACTCAATCATCAAGGCAAATAATACGGAGCTACCATGAAATCCTACTGCCCTCAGTGTACCAATTTCAACCAAACGAGTTGAAACAGCACTGTACATGGTGTTGAGAGCAGCAAAAACTGCTCCGATAGCCATGATAATAGCGACGGTGTAACCAAAGACCTGAATAACAGCCGAAGCTCCGGAAGATTGTTCCAAGTAAAAATCAGCCTCTCCCTGAACCTTTAGATTCAATCGGGGATCCAATTCTAATGTGGCGGCAAAATCCGTAATAGAAGCATTTTTTTCCATTTGGACAATCGCAATCGAAGCAGAGGCACCTCTTCTGAAGGCACCTTGGATCACAGCAAGATCTGCCCATACTTCAGATTCGTGAACGTCTCCTCCAGTTGAGAAAATTCCTACAACTGTCCATTCAGAATCTCTGATTTTGATTGGCTTCCCTATTTCGAGCCCTTCGAATTCACTGGCTGCGCCCTTGCCGACTATGACCTCACCCCTACCTGGGAAAAAGTTTACCCCTTCGATAATCTTAAGTTCAGGTCGAATCTTAAAACTCATCTCTTGGACTCCCCGCAATGGTAAATTAGAAGTGTCCGCAGCACCTTTCTTCTTTACATCTATGATGGTAAAAATCTCAGCTGCTATCATTGGCCCATCTTCAGATTTCTTTATTCCTTGTGTATTTTCAATAATAGCTAGATCGGTCATGGCAATACCGCTGCTCAACTCAGAATTAGAACCTTCCCTAAAGATTAAAGCTCTATCATCCTGACCAGTGCTGGAAATAGTTTTGTTTAACCCTTCAGCCATGGCTAATAGAGATACCATTACAGCGACTGATCCAGCTATGCCTACAATGATGACAATGGAAGCTCCAGACCTTTGTAGTATCGTTCTGATGTTCATGCCAGTGATAGCTAATATCTGTTTCATTTCTTAATCCTTCCTTAAAGCATCTACAACTTTTAACCTCATAGCTCCTAATGCCGGAGGTAAACCCGCAATCAAAGCCATGACCAAAGCTGTAGCAAAAGCCCATAATATTACTGATGGTTGAAAAGAAATACCCTCAATAAATGCAGCCAAATCCTCTTCTAAAAATAAAAATACAATAAAGCTTATGGCGATGCCTATTGCCATACCCAAGAAACACATAAACATGGCTTCAACTAAAACCAAACACAAGATTTTACTATCTGAATAACCTATGGTTTTAAAAACAGCCAACTCTGGAGTCCTTTCTCTAACTGCCTGACTCATGGTGTTACCAGTAACCAGAAGCATGGTGAAAAAGACTGCAGCCAATATTGAATTCATGATTAAGCCAATGTCTCCAACTTGCTCAGCAAACATTTTGCTAAAAGCAGCTTCAGTGGAAGTCTTGGTTTCATCGCTTGAATTAGCAAACATTTTGTCGATTTCTTTAGCTATTCGCTCGTTGTCTTCTTTATTCTTAACCTTTACGACGTAATTCCCGACCGTTCCCTTTCCCCACATCCTTGATTCTTCAAAATAACTGTGATTGATAAAAGCTTGTTGGTCTCCGCCGTATACCCCCGAACCTTCTTCTTGAGAAAATATTCCTACTAAATCAAATTCCCATAAGATGGAACCGTCTTCTTTCACCCAAATATCGCCCATGATGGGAATCTTGTCTCCGACCTTCCAGTTGTATTTTTCAGCTATGGCTTTTCCTGCAACCATGCCGGTTCTGGTATTGACAAAATCTCGCTTTTCTTGCTCAGAGATAATGAATTCTGGATACACATCGAACCAAACTTCTGCGTTCACAGGCCATTTGGGAAAGAAGTTGTTAACGTCTATGTAAGTGCCGCCAAACCATTCTCGGTGCGCCACAAGATCCACACCTTCTACTGACTGTATTCTTTGGTGATAAGCCATAGGAAGGGGTTCGATAAAGGAAAGTTTTGACATCACGACAAGGCGATCATCTCCAGAAAAATCAACATCTTCAGTAAAAGCAACTGCAATAGATCTCAAAGTTCCAAATAAAACGAAGGCAACTGTAATGGAGCAAATGGTCAGAACGGTTCTAGTCTGCTTTCTTTTGAGGGCAGCTGAAATTAACATCCAATATTTCATTTTTATCCTTTGGCTAAAGCATCCACTACTTTAAGCTTAAGAGCCTTTCGAGCAGGAATGAAAGAAGAGGCCAAAGAAACAAAAACACCAATGGTAAAAGCTAATAAAATAGATGAAGTGCTCAAAAAGATTCCGTCCTCAGCCATACCCTGACTCGCTGCTACAATTAAGGGAATAGCTAAAAGGGTCAACCCCAGTCCTAGAATCAAACCAGTGAATATAATAATGAAAGATTCCAGCATTACCATAATAAAAAGCTGAATGTCTCCATAACCAATACTCTTTAATACCGCCAAATCAGCTGTTCGCTCTCGAACGGCTTGACTCATTGTGTTTCCTGTCACTAAAAGAATGGTAAAAAAGACGGCTGATAAAATAAGGTTTATCACTAATTCAATATCTCCAAATTGCCCTATCATCTCCATGGCCATCTGATTTTCAGGACCGGTTCTGGTGGCTCTATCAGAATTTTTAAAGTTTTCATCAATCTTGGTTGAAATACCATCAGCGAGCTCTGGTGATAAAACCTTAGCAATAATGTAGCTGGTAGTTCCCTTCATACTGACACGACTGTCATCAACGTATTTGTAATTAGCAATAATGCCTATTTCATCACCGGTATAGACTTGAACGGTATAAAAACCGACTACTTCAAATTCCCAATTGTAAGAACCATCCTCATTCATGGAGTGGGATTTGATTCTTACTTTATCGCCTATCTTGAAACCCTTTTGCTCTGCTAAAAGTCTTCCTACGAGTACACCATCTGGTCTAAGTCGCATCGCTTCTCGGTCCTCATCAGTGACTTGAAATCTCTTATACACATCAAAGTAATTCTCGTCTACTGCAAAAACAACTCCATCAAACATGCTGCCAAGCATGTCGCTAGTAAGCATGGTCATGTGACTTACCTTTTCAACACCTTCAAGGGATTTTACGTATTCGAATGTTGTATAGGGCTGGGTACCAAATATGTTGTACCTAGGCATCACCATAATAATATCTGCACTCATGCCTTTCATTTGACCTGTAAAAACAGCTGACATTGAATGCAACATCCCGAATAAGAGGAAAGCCGTTGCAATCGACAGAACGGTCAAGACAGTTCTAATCTTCTTCCTAAGAAGACCTGCTTTGATTAAAACCCAATACATGGTTAGTTAGAAAGTTTTCCTTTGTCTAAATGCAAGATTCTTTTTGCAAATTCTGCTGCCATTGGATCATGAGTCACCATCAGAATGGTCTTGCCATGGTCTCGGTTAAGAACTTGCAACAGGTTTAATATTTCTGTTGATGTCTCTCTATCCAAATCTCCTGTTGGCTCATCGCATATCAATATATCTGGATCCGAAACCAAGGCTCTGGCAATGGCAACCCTTTGTTGTTGGCCACCAGAAAGTTCATTGGGTTTGTGACTCGCTCTATCTACTAGGCTGACGATGTTGAGCGCCGTCTCCACATGTTCCTTTCTTTGTGAACTGGAAAGTTTTGTTAACAACAACGGTAACTCAACATTCCTGAAAGCAGTTAAAACTGGCAATAAATTATAAAACTGGAAAATAAAACCAACGTGACTTGCCCTCCACCTACTTAAGGCCCTTGAATTTAATGTATCTAGTCTTGCATTGTCCACTTCAACACTCCCTGAAGTTGGTGTATCAAGACCACCAATTAAATTGAGGAGCGTAGTCTTGCCTGATCCTGAAGGTCCCATAAGAGCTAGAAAATCACCTTTTGGAACTTCCAAATTAAGATCATCCAGTACGACTAGTTTTTCTCCGCCTCTCTGATAGATCTTATTGACTGCATTCACGCTTACTAAAGAATCTGACATTCTTTTCTCCTTTAATTTATTGAAACTTTTTGATTACTTTCTAGCTCTTGATCATAAGAAGCAACTACTTGGTCCCCAGCTCTGATACCTTTTATTATTCTAGAATAATTTGGAGTCTCTTCAGCTACTTCAACTAGTTTAACTTCTATTCTTCCATTCCTAATTAACATAACGTAACTGTTGTCACCTTGACTTAAAACTGCTGCATTAGGCACCACCACTCCTTCCTTTTTTTCTGTTGTGGTTTCCGCCATTTTTTGTAAGAAAGAGACTCGTATACCCATATCAGGCAGAACCCTTTCGTCTTTTTCTAAGAAACCAATCCTAACCCTTACTGTGGCTTTATTCCTATCTGCGGTGGGGATGATGGCAATGACTTCTGAAGGAATATCCCATTTGGGATAGGCATTTAAAGTAGCCACTACGGGTTGACCAGATTCAACTCTGTTGATAAAAGATTCATTCACATCCACTTCGATTTCAAGAGAATCCATATCGACTATGGTGCAGATACCAGTTGCGGTAAAGCCACCTCCTGCTGAAATGGGGGAAATCATTTCTCCAGGTTGGGCTGCTTTGTAAACCACGACACCACTAAAAGGAGCTAAAATTTTCATATCATCAAGCCTTTGTTTACTGAGATTAACTAAAGCCTGAGCTCCCTCCATTACGGCCTCCCGGGTTTTCAACTCATTTGGGCTAGCAAATTTTCCTTCGATTAAAGCGCTGGTACTATTGAAAGCGATTCGGGCTTGCTTCAGCTGCGACTCGGCGTATTCCAGATCAGCTTTATACGTACGGTCATCAAGTTGAGCGAGCAATTGACCTTCCTCTACGTACATGCCCTCTTCAATAAAGACCTCTAAAACTTTTCCAGTGGTCTTAGAGGAGACGGTTGCTTTTCTTCTAGCGACAACGTAGCCAGAAGCGTCTAGGATGCTGCTTGCAGAAGAGCCTGAGGTATTGACTGATTTAACCGTGAAAGTAGTTACTTCTTGAATATCTTCTTCATCAAAAAAGAACCAACCACCTACTAAGAGGACTAAAACGAATGCAGCGATGATGGAGACAATTTTGGTAGGAAAGGGCTCCGATTCTCCTTCCTGAGAACGATCTATCTTCAAGTTATTTAAGAGATCTTCTTTTTCACTCATAACTCTTTATCCATGGAGTTTATCCATTCTCTTATCAGATTAACGGCCTCCCAGTGCACTAAGGACCTACCTTGTTCGGGCATCATAACTCCGGGGTCGGTAGAAATCATCCTAAAAAGAAGAATTGATTCTTCAGCATGGCCAGGAACTATGGAGTATTTAAGGTTTCCACTTCCTCTTCCGGTAGCCACTGGACTCTTGTTAATCCCTAGATGGACAGGTCTGGTTTCATTAAAGTCTAAATACAATCCTGTTGAATTAGCTACTCCTGATGGGATATGACAGTGACCGCAATTAATTGCCATGTAGGCTCTTGCTCTATCTTCTAAAGGATGCGCTTCATCTTCCCAATCTACAGCTGTTTCATAATTATTAGGATAAGGACCGATAACACCCTCTTCTAATAAATAAGCCAATTGATTTTTTACGCCTTTTTTATACTCTAAGTCTTTGTCTAGATTACGTGCTTTTAGACCAATAGGAGATATTGTATCGTTGGTGGAATGGCACTCCTTACACTGATTTTTATTGGGAACCCGATAACGCACAAAGGTAGATATGCCTCCTTTGTTGACCCATGAGGTATTAATGGTTTTGCCAGCGACTTTGATAAACGCCTCGGTTTGGTCTTCGTTCCAGGCATATGAAACGGCTTCCCAACCCGATTCTTTATGCAATAAAACTCTCGTTTCCAAAAGATTAGAGCCCAGCTCTAAATTACGTTCGTCTGTGGGGTAATAAAAAGTTTTTATCAAGGCAGAGCCTACTGGAAAATCAAAAACCCAGTTTTTTTGAAATTTGGCTTTTGTTCCTTCAGGAACATAAATAAATCGTTTTTTATAAGAATAATCACTGAACAAAGTAGATATGAGTTCGTAGGGGTGGACATTCTCAGCAGGTACCTGTTCAACCTGATCAATAAAAAAATTAAATTCTGAAAGCGTCTCTGGATATTCTGATCCAGTAATATAGGCGTCGTTCACTGACCAAAGTGGCAAACTTAAAAAAATTACCAGAGAGGAAATTAAATAAGGCACTGTTATCAAAAACTAAAGTTAGATCCCTTCGGGTAGGTCAATGATTACTGGAGAAAGAGCTCTTATTTCACCTAGATAAGGACTCTGATCTCGAGTAATTGGGTTAGAAAGTGAAAGCATAAATTTGATTGGCTTAATGGCTAGGAATGTGGCTTCTCCATTATCAGAAAGAACTAGTTTTTCTTCCTTTGGCTGACCAAAAATCATTTCCGATAAAGGCAAGACACCATCCCAAAAAATATCAGGCATATTACCTTTAGAGACTTCAAACAAAATAGCTGCTACTTGTTTATCAAGGTCGGGATTAAATCCTCCAGAACCAAAACGATTCCCATGTACTTGTATGGATTTAGGGTGAGGATAGTAATTTTCATCTTCTGTCTCAGATCCATAAGTCACTATGGAAAGATTTACCGTTCCATTTCCTGATATATCATTATCAAAAACTTCTACGTCTGAATTCGCCTGTATGATTATCCCAGTCCCTCTCGGTACTTCTCCAACAATATTACCTTCAGGGGCAAAGTTGTCGGTATCGTTATCAACGACTTTGTTGCGAAAAACTCGAACATGATGACCACCTTGCTGGGGTAGATTAGGTAGATCAAAAACCAGAATACCACCGGTGTTGTGAGAAGCTATGTTGTCATAGACGTCTGCGTAGTAGGAGTTCTCTATCTCGATACCGGCAACATTGTAATGGGCTCTACTGTTACGGATAATTATGTTCTCAGATTGACCAACGTATATCCCTGCATCTGAAGCTCCAATAGCCACACAACCATCAATCAATACATCTTTAGACTCTACTGGGTACAAACCATAAGCACCGTTGGTGCTTTTCGGTCCTCCTGTCCATTCCGCTCTAAGATTGATCATATATATACCATCTGCCCCAATGACTTTAAGAGCATCTCCTTTGGCATCTTCTATGGCAAAATCTTTTAGGGTTACTTTGCTTGAGGTAACTAACAAACCTTGAGCACCTGATAGCTGATCTGCAAAACTCAATATAGTCTTATCCATTCCCTTGCCAATGACCTTAACGTTATCTACGTCCAAAGAAAGTCCATCAGAAAACCTATAAACACCAGCAGCTAATTCAATGGTATCTCCCGGTTTAGCTAAAATCAGAGCTTCTTGCACTTTTTCTTGGCTGTAAGATTCAGCATTTAGTCTAATGACTTCAGCGTTACAAGTTAAAGGAAGAATTAAAAAAAAGTATAAAAATAATCTATGAGGCATAAGATGGTCCTTTCATTCTTTTAGCGATCGGTAGTAACCATAGCCCTAACCATGTGCTGAAAAATCCTTTTAAAAATACATGAATAGTAAAAGGGAGAGCCCAAATAAAGCTGGCAACAACATCCGGAAATATAAAATAACTTAGAGGTTTCAGCCATGAGTAAAACCAAGGCAAGAATTCACTCAAGAAGGCTGCATTAGTTAGAGAAAGCACTGTGGCTTCAGAAGTAAACACGACTCCTAAGCCCCATAAAAAGAATGCTATTTGAAACGGGGTAGTCCAAATACACAAATAGGCAATGACGAGTAAAAATCCTTTCATAGTTAAAATTCCAACCTATAACGTTAGATTATAGTTTTTATTTTAAAGATCTGTATAACTATCTAAAAGCTTAGCCTTAAACACTTCTTAAACGATCAGGTGTAATCTGATTAACATTTGTGCAGCCCAATAAGGTCATATTATTTTGAACCTCATCTTTTAGTAGGCTCAAAGAGCGATAAGCACCTTCTTCTCCGGCCGCGGCTAAACCATAAAGATAGGCCCTTCCACCCATACAGGCTTTTGCACCTATTGAAAGTGCTTTTAAGATATGAGTTCCTCTGCGAATACCTCCGTCTAAAATAACTTCTATCTTATCTCCTACAGCATCAACAATGTCACCAAGGACTTCGATAGGCGCTGGACATCCATCCATTTGTCGGCCTCCATGATTGGAAATCATCACTGCAGAAGCCCCTACTTCAACAGCCATTTTGGCATCTTCAACGGAAAGAATACCCTTTATAGCAAAAGGTTTATCCCACTGTTCAATCATCCAAGCAGCATCTTTCCAAGTTACCGTGCGATCAAATTGGCTGTTCATAAAATCCATAACTGACATGCTTGAGGACCCTGCTGGAACCTTGTGTTCCAAATTAACCATAGATGGTGTGGGAGGATGAGTAATGTAGTTTAAGGACCAGTTGATATGTCTTGCAATATTCATGTATCCACTTAAACCAAGTTTGGGGGGAACGGTCATACCCGTAACTAAATCTCTTTCTCTTCTACCGTTGCATGGAACGTCTACCGTCAAACATAAAGCATCGTAATTGGCATCCTTACACCTTTGAATGTACTCTTGAGAAAGACTCCTATCCTTTAAAACATAGATTTGAAAAACCTTTGGTCCTTCAGAAGCCTTAGCCACATCTTCAATAAGGGTGGTAGAAATGGTGGATAAGCAAAAAATCGTGCCTGTTCTGGCAGCTGCCCTCGCAGCACCACTTTCTCCATCAGGATGAAACAGTCTGTGGTAACCAGTAGGAGAACATATAAAGGGCCAGTCTATCTTTTGACCCAGAACCGTGGTGGAAGTATCTATTTTGTCCACATCCACCAGAAATCTTGGTACTAATTCAAACTGTTCAAAAGCCGAAGTGTTTTGACGGTAAGTCCACTCATCTTCGGCAGCACCATCAATGTAATGAAACATCGGTGCCGGGAGTCGCTTCTCAGCGAGGTCCCGAAAGTCCATGACCTTATGGCAAGAATCTAATTTCCTTTTGGACACTAACCTGTATCTTTTTGAATCAATTCGAAGATTTTCATGGCTTGCTCTCCGCCTTGAAAACATGGTTTTGCATTTTTCATATCTGAGATCTGATCCCAATTGGAAGCTATATTTTCTGCGGTCATGTCTTGGCCCGTTCCAAGGTTAATCCCTATCGTTTCATGGATCATAACTCTTGCAAAAACCCCAGCTCCAGCCGCCATAATCACCCCAGTAGGGGCTTCTTCTGACACAAGATAGATTAGGGCTGGTGTAACAAAATCAGGTTTTATTTTATCCAGTATATCCCCCATGCCAGGTAATTCTTCTGTCATTCTCGTTCCTGCAAAAGGCGCTAGTGCGTTACACTTGATATTGTATTTTGCGCCTTCTAGCTTCAGGGTGTTCATTAATCCCACTAGACCCATCTTTGCCGAGCCGTAATTGGTTTGTCCAAAATTTCCATACAAGCCGCTTGAAGATGAAGTAACAACTATTCGTCCATAGTTCTGTTCACGCATTATCTCCCAAACAGCCTTAGTGCAGTTGACTGTCCCCATTAGGTGGACTTCCAATACCACTCTAAAATCCTCATCTTCTATTTTAGTAAAGCTTTTATCTCTTAAAATGCCAGCGTTATTGACCAAAATATCAATTCTGCCATAAGCTTCCATGACTTTTTTAACCATGGCTTCAACCTGACTTTTATCAGTGACACTAGCCCCATTAGCCATCGCTTCGCCACCACCAGCTTTAATTTCCTCGACTACAGTTTCTGCAGAAGAGAGTGAGCCTTCTGAAGACCCGTCAACGTTTCCTCCTAAATCATTGACCACCACCTTAGCTCCCCTTTTTGCTAGATCTAGAGCATGACACCTACCTAATCCTCCACCCGCTCCAGTGACAATAGCCACCTGATCTTTAAAAGTTATAGCCATAATTTCTCCTACTATATTTTGAGGCGCTCATACTACAGGAACCTAGTTTCTTTGTGAAAAAGCTTTTTTTATCCTATTTAAGGCTTCTTCCAGTCTTGAGCGGGGACATCCAAAGTTTAATCTGACGAAGTTGCTGTCTCCAAACCACTCCCCTCTATGAACCCCAACTCCAGCATTAATAAAGAAATCTGATGGCGCGTCCAGTCCTGATTCAGAACAGTCAATCCACGCCAGGTAGGTAGCCTCAGGACCTTGCAAGGACAGACCATCCAGCTTTGATATCTCTTCCCTAAGCAGAGTCCTATTCTCATTTAAGTACTGCATAAGAGCTTTATACCAAGGTTCTCCTTTGCTATAAGCTGCTACCGCTGCGGTAAAAGCAAAAACTCCAATGTGAGCACCTATTCCTCTTAAACTCCTTCGAAATTCATTCCTCAACTCTGGGTTGGGAATAATGGCTGCTCCGCAAGGTAACCCTTGCAGGTTAAAAGTTTTAGTGGGAGACAATAAAGTAATTGAATTGTTTGCAGCTGTCTTGCTGGTTTGCGCCAAATGGACATGCTTTCTGTTTTTAAGAAAAGTTAAGTCCGAATGAATTTCATCCGCGCATATTACTACTTGGTTTTCCTCACAGATTTCAACTAATCTTGTAATTTCTTCTTCTTTATACATGGTCCCTCCAGGATTGTGAGGATTGCAAAAAAAGAACATTTTGATCTCTTCGCTTAGAAGCTGATCAATCGAATCATAATCTAACTCCAGTCTCCCTTCGACGTTCTTTAAATCAGTTTTAATCATCCCTCTATTCATATTATCCGGAGCAAAAACAAAAGGACGATAAATTGGGGAAGGCATCATTACCATGTCTCCGGGACGAAGAACGGCCCGGCAAGCAACATTCAATCCAACCACCACGCCTGGCATCCAAGTCACCCATTCAGGATCTATCTCCCATCCCGACCGTTCAACTAATCTTTGTTGCAATAAAGAGGTTAATTCAATGGGTCTTTCGGTATAGCCAAAGATGCCTTGATCTGCTCTCTTCTTAATGGCCTCTATAACTTCTGGAGGACATTGAAAATCCATATCCGCAACCCACATGGGTAAAATATTTGGATCATCAAACTTGAGCCACTTGGTGCTTCTAGTTTCAATTCTGTCTATTATCTTGTCGAAGTCATACTTCATGATGAAGAGTTATGTTACTCGAAAAAATTCTTTGTGGCTTCCCTATTGCTACAAAACATCACTGTCGTTAGACTTTCTGCGCTTTCAAAAATTTAATTAGTAATGACATCTTTGCATTCACAAGTTAACGACAACACCCCAGTCCTGGTTGGTTGTTCTCAGTACTTAGATAAAAAAGGACCTGAAGGATTAAATTATTTAGATATTCTTACAGTTTCATGCAAGGAGGCCATCAAAGACTGTGAAGCGAAAACATCTTTAAAGGAACATTTAGATGCCATTTCAGTCATACGTTTCGTAGGAGATACTCCTAACCGAGACTCAGCCACCACAGCTCTTTGGGGTTATTCTAATATGCCAAGGAGTCTAAGCAATTCTCTTGGAGTGTCTGTTCCTTATGAAATTTACACAACAACGGGAGGCAATTCTCCTCAGTTAGTGCTTAACGAAATTTGTAACAGAATAAAGGATGGTCAAATTAACTGTGCTCTTTTATCGGGAGGAGAGGCGTTGGATACTTTTGTTTCTAGGGTTAAGATAGGAAAAGAAGTTTCATGGGGAGATGATCCAGGAGGCGAACCTGAAACAATAGGTAGCTCGAGAGATTTAGGTAGTGAGTCCGAGCAAAAACATGGCCTCTTTGACCCCTCAGCAGTCTATCCTCTCTTTGCCAATAGCATAAGAGCTAATGAAGGCAAAAGCCCAAAAGAGCATATGGAAGACATAGGTCAGATGTTTAGTCGCTTTTCTGAAATAGCTTCCAAGAATGAATATGCTTGGTTCAAGATCCATAGATCATCAGAAGAAATCGTTCAAGTCTCTCCAGAAAATAGAATGGTTGGATTTCCTTACACGAAATACATGAATGCAATCATGAGAGTCAACCAGTCAGCTGCTTTAGTGATAACTTCAGCAAAAAAAGCAAGGGAGTTGGGTATACCAGAATCCAAATGGATTTTTATGCATGGAGGAGGTTGTTTGAACGATATTTGGAATATTACTGAAAGGGTTGACTTACATGCTTCTCCAGCAATAAGGAAATGCTCGGAAGCCATCTTTGATCTTGCTAATTGCTCCCAAGATGAAATTTCCTTTTTTGATTTATATTCGTGCTTCCCGAGTGCTGTTCAAGTGGCTAAAAAAGAAATTGGGATACCTGATAATGATGATAGAGATCTTACCGTTACTGGTGGGTTGCCTTACTTTGGTGGCCCGGGTAGTGCTTACGTAGTTAATTCTATGGCAGCTATGATGGTTAAACTTAGAGCAAATCAAGGTCAGTTTGGCATGGTGACGGCGAATGGTTGGTTTTTAACAAAACATGGAGCTGGTGTGTTCTCATCCTCTCCTTTTCTTGGAGAATGGAATCAAGTTGTTGACTCTTCTATGTTACAAGATGAAATAAATAGCAAGGAACATGTTCAATTTATTGAAGAGGCTAATGGAAAAGCTACCATAGAAACTTATACTGTGGTTAATTCAAGAGAAGGTCCGGAAAAGGCTATTATCATTGGTCGTTTAGAAAATGGTAAGAGATTTGTAGCTAATACAAATAAAGAAGAGAATCTTCTTAATAAAATGATGCAAAAAGAGATGCTCAACACTAAGGGAACTGTAAAATTTGAGAATTCCAAGAATATTTTTCAACCCGAATAAGTGGAGAAATAAATGAAAGAGATTAATGTTGCTGTCACAGGAGGAGCCGGACAGATAGCTTATTCCTTACTACCTAGACTAATCAGCGGAGAAACTTTTGGGGAGAATACAAAGGTAAATCTTCGTTTGATTGAAATTCCTCAAGTAGTTGAAAAACTTGAAGGAACTATTATGGAACTAATTGATTGCGGCTTTAAACAAACGGGTTCCTTAATGGCTACAGCTGATATAAGAGAAGGAGTTACAGATGCTGAATGGGTTTTGCTTGTTGGAAGCATACCGAGAGGTATAGTGGTCGAAGGTAAAAAAATTGAAGAAAGAAGTGATCTACTAAGAATTAATGGAGGAATATTTACCGGTCAAGGAGAGGCTATCGGTAAACTGGCTAAAAACGATGCCAATATATTAGTCGTAGGGAATCCTGCCAATACAAATGCCTTAATAGGTAAGACAAAATCTAATAATCCTTCACAAAATTGGTGTTCCATGACTGCACTTGATGCCAATAGGGCCAAAGCTCAGTTAGCTGCAAAAGCAGAAGTTGATATTTCCTCAGTTACAAACATGACTGTATGGGGTAATCATAGCCCAACCATGTACCCCGATCCTTACAATGCTCGTATTAATGGGATAAGTGCTGTTGAGGTTATCAATGATATTGATTGGGTAGAAAACGTATATTTACCGCTTGTACAACATAGAGGAAAAGCTGTAATAGATGCTAGAGGGGCTTCTTCAGCTGCCTCGGCTGCAAATGCTGTCATAGATACAGTAAAGTCTATAGACAATCCAACCGAAGAAGGAAACTGGTTTAGTGCAGCTGTTCCAAGCGATGGAAGTTACGATATCCCTGAAGGTTTATTTTTTGGATTTCCTCTAAGGTCCTCTGGTACAGGTTCAGTTGAAATTGTTCAAAATATAGAATTGAACGATTTTGCTAAATCTAAAATAAAAATAACCACAGAGGAATTATTGTCTGAGAAGGAAGCAGTGCAAGATCTGCTTGAGTAGATTTAGATCAATCCTTTCCTTTAGGCTTCAATTGAGGAAACAAAAGAACATCTTTTATTGAAGATACACCGGTAAAAAGCATTACCAGTCGATCTATACCAACACCAACACCGGCACAAGGTGGTAAGCCATATTCCAAAGCTTCAATATAATCTTCATCAAATTCCATTGCCTCTTGATCTCCAGAAGCCCTCTGTTCAACCTGTTGCCTAAATCTTTCTGACTGTTCATCGGGATCATTAAGCTCTGAAAAACCATTTGCAATTTCACTGCCACCTATAAACAGTTCAAATCGTTCTACGTAGTCGGGGTCTTCTTCTTGAGTTCTGGATAATGGAGATACATCTTTAGGATATGCTTCAATAAAGGTTGGTTGATCAAGTTTATCTTGCACGCCTTTTTCAAATATTTCTAATTGCAATTTACCGTTAGAAGCATCCTTTATTTTCTCAACATTCAGTTTTTTAGCTATTATTTCTAACTCTTTTCTATCCTCAAGCTTACTTTTATCTACTCCTAAGTATTTCGCAATAGATTCTAATAGTGTTAATCTCTTGAAAGGCTTACTCAAATCAAATTTCTTGCCTTCGATCTCTATAACTGATTTATCTAAAACCCTTTTAGCCAAATCTTTAAGAAGTGTTTGTATAAAATCCATCTGGTCTTTGTAATCAGCATAAGCGGTGTAGTATTCAAGCATTGTGAACTCAGGATTATGTTTTGTTGATAAACCTTCATTCCTAAAGTTTCTATTGATTTCAAAAACCCTCTCCAAGCCACCTATCACCAATCTTTTTAAGTACAGTTCTGGGGCTACACGAAGGTATAAATCCATATTTAAAGCATTATGATGAGTTACAAAAGGTCGAGCGGTTGCACCTCCCTGAATGGGATGCATCATAGGGGTTTCAACTTCTAAATAGCCTTCTTCATTAAAAATCTTACGAATTTCGCTGATAAGCTTGCTCCTAGTTTTAAAAACCTTAAGGCTATCTTCATTTGTCAGAAGGTCTAAATACCTTTTTCTATATCTTTGTTCAGTATCAACCAGACCTGCATGCTTCTCGGGCAGTGGTCGTAGAGATTTAGTAAGAAGAAAAATTGATTCAGCTTCAACGGTTAACTCGTTGGTTTTTGTTTTAAATAATTTTCCCTTTACGCCAACCACATCCCCAAGATCCCATTTTTTAAAATCGTTGTAGGCTTCTTCATCTAGATTATCCGACTTAATATAAGCTTGTATTCGACCGGTCAGATCTTGGATAGTTATAAAGCTGGCCTTACCCATTATGCGTTGCAACATTACTCTGCCAGCCACTGAAACATAAACTTTCTCTTTCTCTAGTTCATCAGCTTCTAAGGAATCGTATGAAGAGTGAAGTTCTTCAGCTAAAGCATTACGTTTAAAATTATTAGGAAAAGCGTTTCCTTTAGACCTTAAATCATCGAGTTTAGCCCTTCGGATGGCTAAAAGTTCATTTTGTGAGGTTTCTTCTGTCATCAAACGTTACTTTAACTAAATATTGGCTTTAAGGCTCGCCTCGATGAAACTATCTAGCTCTCCATCCAGAACTGCAGAGCAATTGGAAGTCTCATGTCCAGTCCTCAAATCCTTTATTCTAGATGAATCTAAAACATATGATCTTATTTGGCTTCCCCAACCTATATCTAACTTAGACTCTTCTAAGGACTGCCTTTCAGCATCTAGTTTTTGCACCTCAATTTCATACAGTTTAGCTCTGAGCTGTTGCATGGCCTTATCTCTATTTTGGTGTTGAGATCTTTGTGATTGGCATTGCACCACCACACCTGTAGGTTCATGAGTGATCCTAATGGCTGAATCTGTCTTATTGACATGCTGTCCACCAGCTCCGCTGGCTCTATAAGTATCAATTCTCAAATCAGAAGGATTTATATCTATCTCAATCGTCTCATCAATCTCCGGTGAAACAAAAACTGAAGCAAAAGAAGTGTGCCTTCTACTTCCGGAGTCAAAAGGAGATTTCCTTACCAACCTATGAACTCCAGTTTCAGTTCTAAGCCAGCCAAAAGCATAATCACCTTCAAATCTGATAGCAGAACTTTTGATTCCAGCTACTTCTCCTGGAGAAACTTCTATTATCTCGACGTTGAACCCTTTGGATTCTCCCCATTTTAGATACATTCTCATAATCATTTCAGCCCAGTCTTGTGCTTCCGTTCCTCCTGAGCCAGACTGAATATCGAGAAAAGCGTTGTTAGGATCCATGGGGTTGGAAAACATTCTTTGAAATTCTAATTGGTGTAACTTTTTCTCATTATTTTTAATCTCCTCAGTCAATCCTTTTAGCGTTTCCTCATCTTTTTCTTCAATGACAAGTTCAGACAATTCTTTTGTATCTTTGATAGCTTGTTCTAAGTTGGAAAATGAAGTTAATTCCTTTTCAAGATGAACCCGTTCTTTGTTGAGATCTCGTGCAACTTTGGGGTCTTCCCAAAGTTTGGGGTCATTTAGTTTTTCAGTTAACTCGTCTAATCGGGAATGTTTTTCTTCAGAGTCAAAGGTACCCCCTTAGAACATCAATTCTTTTAATTTGATCTTTTAAGTCTTCATTAATCGAAGTTACTTCTGCCATACTTTTAACCAACTGAAGAAAGGATATATTCTCTCACTTTATCTATATTATCTGGTAACACTACAAAATCTTCTTCTTTGTCTATTATCGAAGCTAGTTGATCGGGTATTGAAACGACCTCTTCTGATAACGCCTGTCTAATGGTATCCATAAATTTAGCGGGATGAGCTGTTGCCATAGTTATCACCGATTGCCCAGGTGTGGACAGTTTTCTTGTTGCCCTTATTCCTGTGGCAGTATGTGGATCTAAAATGTAATTGTGGTTCTTATAAGTGGCTTTTATTTCCTTTAAGATCTCTTCGTCATTAGTGGAAAAACTGGAGAAGAAATTATGAACTTTATTCCAGCCATTTTCTGGAAATGCGATCTCTTTTTGAGGAAAAGTAGACATCGTTTGGTTTAATAACTGGGAATTGTTTTTGTAGATTTCAAATAATAATCTTTCAAAATTGCTGGCTACTGAAATGTCCATACTCGGTGCCAGAGTCTGACTTACTTCACCCTTTTTGTAAGAGTTATTAGAAAATAACCTGTGTAGTACATCATTGCTATTGGTCGCGACTATTATTTTTTTGATAGGTAAACCCATTTCTTTAGCTAACCAACCAGCGTAGGCATGGCCAAAATTTCCAGATGGAACAGAAAAAGTTAACCCTTTCAGTTGTTCTTTTAACCGCAAATAAGTCCAAAAGTAATAAACTGACTGAGCCATACACCTAGTCCAATTAATAGAATTTACAGCTATAAATCTAGTGGGGTTAGAAGAAATGTTTATATCCAAAAACAATTCCTTAACCAGTGCTTGGCAGCCATCAAAATCAGTTTGAACTGAAAGAGGGTGTACATTTGAAGCTTGTGAAGTGGTCATTTGTAATCTCTGTACATCCGTAACTCGTTGATAAGGAAACAAAATAAATACTTCTACATTTTTATGTCGAGAAAAAGCTGCAATGGCAGCTGAACCTGTGTCACCAGAAGTGGCTCCTAAGACAGCTATTTTTTTACTTTCTTTCTGAGCAAAATGTTCAAGCAACGTTCCCAGTAACTGCATGGCAATATCCTTGAAAGCCAAAGTGGGTCCATGAAATAACTCTAAAATCCATCTCTGTTCTTTCAATTTGATTAGGCGAACAACTTCTTCGTGCTCGAATACCTGATAAGAACTGTTAACTATGTTTTCAAAGTCCTCAATTCTTAGCTCTTCAGATACAAAAGGAAAAAGTAACTCAGTGGTTAGTTGTTGATAAGTCAAGGTTTCAAAGGTATTTATCCGTTCAAGGTCAAAATGGGGGGTCTTTTCAGGCATGTAAAGACCTCCATCAGAAGCCAAACTACCCAGCAGCACCTCACTGAAGGGTATGCTAAGAGAAGAGTTCCTTGTACTTCTATAATGCATTAGCTTCGACTGGAATGAATTCTAAACTTCTTAACTCCAGGAAAAACCTCTGGTAAGTCCTCTAAAATGTTCTTAAGTTTCACAGCTTCATTGTCTGTAATTTCGCCTGATATTATGACAACAGGTACAGAATCAATATCTTCCTTTGATCTAGCTTCATGCTGAATGAGCGCATCAATACTTATATCCTTTTCTCCAAAAACAGAAGATATCTTTGCTATCACTCCCGGTTCGTCTTTAACTTGTAGACGGTAATAACGTGCAGCCTTTTGGGCACCTGAAACTTGTAATTTATTTGAAGAATCACTATTTATGTCTAATTCCCAACCACCTTTGGCTATATCCACTAAATCTGCTATAACGGCAGAAGCTGTGGGTTCTGGTCCTGCACCCGGTCCATAATAAACTGTAGAGCCCACCCCTTCAGAAAAGATCTCTAAGGCATTCATCTCTTTATCTACTTGAGAGAGCAAACTCTCGTTGTTAACCAAAGTAGGGTAAGCGCTTACACAGGCAATATTATTCTCTAACTCTCCACGAGCTATATGTTTTATAGAGTAACCAAGCTCTCTCGCATACTTCAGATCTTCAAGTTCTACTTCCTCAATGCCTTCAAAACTAACCAAAGAAAAATCAAAAGGTACATGAAATGCCAATGCTGCAAGTATGCTTGCTTTCTGAGCTGCGTCTGTTCCATTTATATCCATAGTAGGATCTGATTCAGCCAAACCTAATGCTTGGGCTTTCCCCAAAGCTACCTCAAAAGAACTTTGGTTAGACTCCATTTCAGTAAGAACATAATTACTGGTTCCATTAAGAATGCCCGCAAACCATTTAACTCTGTTTGCTACTAATCCTTCTCTAAGTGCCTTTATAACTGGAGTGCCTCCGGCCACGGAAGCTTCAAAACCTATTTCTACTTTATTTTCTTTTGCTAGCTTAAATAACTCATTACCATGATTAGCTATGAGAGCTTTGTTGGCAGTTACTATATGCTTCCCTTCTTTAATGGCAGTAATTACTAGTTCATGAGCAAAATCAACCCCACCAATAACCTCCACCAAAACATCTACATTTGGGTTAGTCGCTACTTCTTTTAAGTCTTTAGTAACATTTATTCCATTAAACGGTACAGCTTTCTTTCCCCTCCTAGCTCCCACCAGTTCTATATCAAAATGCACTCCACCTTGTACTTCAATCAATTTAGAAGATGAAATCAAGGTTTTTAATACAGCTCTTCCAACATTTCCAACCCCGCAAAGGCCAACTCTTAAAGATTTCATGATTGCTTATCCAATGGCGTGGATTTTTTCTTTGGGGGTAATAAATTTCTTTATGTTTCTTACAGCCTGTCTGATTCTATGTCCATTTTCTATCAAATAGAATCTTACATACCCCTCTCCATATCCTCCAAAGCCAACCACAACATCCTTTGTTGACTCAACCTTAAGATTTTGAATTTCATGTGGTAGTAATTTATTAATTCTAGGAAAATCTATATCCATAAATTCTGATTCTGAAATTTAGCTATTTAATAACTCAATAAGATCTTCAGGCGGTACATATCCTGGTATGAGTTTACCTTCAGAAGTAATTATTGACGGTGTTCCAGAGACTCCTAAATCGTTACCCAGATTAAAATGTTTTTCTACTGGGTTATCTAAACAAACGTTCTCTTCTATTTCATATCCTAATTTAAGCTCAGTTATGGCCTTATTGGGTTCAGATGAACACCAAGCTGAAGCAATTTTTTTAAAAGATTCAGAATCTACGCCAGCTCTAGGAAAGGCCAGATAATTAACTTGGATGCCTAAATCTAAATAAGCATCAATTTGTCTATGAAACTGTCTGCAATACCCACAATCTACATCTGTAAAAACAAATATTGAATGCTCCACTTTTTTTGGTTGAAAGATAATAAATTCAGTTTTATTAAGCTGACTTATAGAAGTTTTTCTCAGGTAATTTCTTCTGGATTCTGATCTGTTAATTAGACCTCCAGCTGTAATTTCAAAAATATCTCCAGAAATAAGATATTTACCGTCTTTTGAGACATAAAGAGGTTCAATGTCTTTGAAATTGACTTCAAAATAACCCTCGATATCAGTTTCGACAACAGAAATAATTTCTATGGATTCAGGTAACTTTGTTTCTAACATATTCTTTACGAAAGGAATATCTGATTCATGCTCTTTTTTCTCGCTAAAACATTCGCTGCTTCCAAAAAATAAGCAAGAAGCCAAGACAAAGTTAATTGAGAGATGACTAAACTTCATGGTTATCCTCTAGGATGATGTTCTCTATGCAATTCTTTCATTCTATGTCTAGCAACTTCAGTATAAATCTGGGTTGTTGATAGGCTAGTATGCCCCAATAATAGTTGTACTGTCCTCAAATCGGCGCCATGATTTATTAAATGAGTGGCAAAAGCATGTCTAAGAGTATGAGGAGAAAGGCTTTCATCTACACCAGATTTTTTAGCGTAATGCTTAATTCGATACCAAAAAGTTTGTCGAGTCATCCCTGTGCCTCTGTTACTTAAAAAAAGAAAAGAGCAATTTTTATTGTTCCTAGCTAACTCATCCCTACTATAGGCAAGATAATCTGAGACCCAATCAAGCGCTTGTTCGCCTACAGGGACTAATCTTTCTTTCCCACCTTTACCCATCACTCTAACCACTCCCTGTCTAAAGTTTAAATTTAAAACATCCAAGCTAATTAGTTCTGAAATTCTAAGTCCACAAGCATACAGAAGTTCTAACATAGCCCTATCTCTTATTCCTAATGGCTCTTTAGTGTCAGGAGCATTTATCAATTTTTCAACATCTTCTTCAGAAAGTACTTTAGGAAGACTGTGGCCTAATTTAGGGCTAGAAATTTTTACAGTTGGGTTTTCATTAACTAATGATTTTGAAAGAAGATAAGAGTAAAAAGCTCTTAAACTTGAAAGTGAACGAGCTGTAGATCGGCTGCTGTAACCTTTCTTTAATCTGTAAGCTAGATAATCGAGCAGTTTAATTTTATCGGCTTTTTCTAAACTGATAGGATTTAACCAGTTGTTGAAATTTGATAAGTCCTGTCTATATGCATTGAGAGTATTTTGACTCAGACCTTTCTCAAGCCAGATGCTATCAATGAAACTGTCTATCAGTTTAACTGATTTAATATTGCCGCTGATCATAGAGTTTAACAGCGCAAAGAGTTAACTAATTTAGTTTCTCTTTAATACGTGCTGCTCTCCCTGTTAACTTTCTTAAGTGGTAAAGCTTTGCCTGTCTTACATCTCCTTTACGCTTTACTTTAATACTTCCTATTAAAGGACTGTGAGTCTGGAATGTCCTTTCAACTCCCACACCATTAGAAATCTTTCTAACGGTAAAAGCAGAACTAAGTCCCCTGTTCTTAATACCTATCACTATGCCTTCAAAAGGCTGAAGCCTTTCTCTTGAACCTTCCACCACTCTAACTTGAACAACTACGGTGTCTCCCTGGGAGAACTCAGGAATATCATCTCTTAACTGACCTGCTTCAACTAGTTCAATGTATTTATTATTACTCACTGGTCTTTGTGCCTTATGGGGATTAATTGGGGCGCATTCTATCAGATTAACTTTTTTCTTCACTCATAATTTCTTCTAAAAGACCTTCTTCCTCTACATTAAGAGCCCTATCTTTTAAAAGATCTGGTCTATTTTCTTTGGTTTTTATTAGGGATTGTTTAAGTTGCCATTTTCTAATTAATTCATGATCCCCACTTAGCAAGACTTTTGGAACTTTTCCGTATTTACTGGATTCTGGCCTTGTGTATTGAGGATGCTTAAGAAGCCCATCACTAAATGTATCATTTAGTACTGAATCAGGATCACCAAGAACCCCCTCGATGATTCTACTAACTGAATCCATTATTACTAATGCAGGTATTTCGCCTCCACTAAGGATATATTCTCCTACGGAACATTCTTCATCTATCTCCGAATCAATAATTCTCTGATCAATTCCTTCATATCTGCCGCAAACTATCACTAAGTGCTCTACTTTAGACAACTCCTTAGCTTTGTCTTGACAAAATATTTTGCCTTGGGGTGACATAAGGATAGTGTGTGGATTTTCAGAATTCTTTTTTGCCTCTTTTATCGCAGTTATCATGGGCTCCGCTTGTATTATCATGCCTGGACCTCCACCATAAGGACGGTCATCAACCCTTCCATTAATGTCGGTGGAGAAATCTCTTGGATTTAGAGCATCAACAGTAATCTTCTTTTTCTTTATAGCTCTTCCAGTTACTCCATAAGCAAAGGCATTCTTTATAAGATCAGGAAATAAACTTATTACATCGAAGCGCATAGAAATTTAGTAGTCTTTTGACCATTTTACATAAACCAAACTATCTCTTAGGTCTACTTTGATAACAATTTCCGTTTTTAGGAAAGGAATAAGTCTTTCTTTATCGTCAATACTGTATTGAGAGGGTTTAATAACCATAACATCATTGGCTCCGGTAGCCATTAGGTGATCTATGGCTCCAAGAATTTCATTTTGCTCGTTTATAACTTGAAGCTTCTCTAGTTGAAACCAATAATATTCACCTTCAGGCAAGACTGGTAACTGATCTTCAAATACAAATAGCTCTTCATTTCTAAATTTCTCAGCCTCATTTCTGTCATCAACTCCTTTCAGTTTTATAGTTAGTTTTCCTTTTCTAATAAATACCTCTTCCACTTCAATATAAATTCTTTCCTTCACAAATAAATCTGTAAATTCTTTTATATTTTCTGGACTATCCCCATAATACCTTAAAAAAATATATCCTTTTATTCCAAAAGGCTTACCAAAAATACCTAAAGGAATTTTTCGGTCTTTAGACCGATTGATCATAATTTAAAAAGTTAATTTTCAGGTTTCTTTTCAGAATCAGTTGAGGCTTTTTTTTCTTCTTCCGCCGGTGTTTCTTCTTCCGCCGGTGCTTCTTCAGCTTTGGCTTCTTCCACCGGTGCTTCTTCAGCTTTGGCTTCTGCTGATTTTGCTTCTTCTACTGGAACTTCCTCAGATTTCATCTCAGCTCTCTTAGCGATTCTTTGAAGTCTTCTTTTTCCTTTTTTTTCTTCCCTTTTAATTTTCTTTTCAGGAGTTTCATTATTTTCTTTAATAAGAGTTAATACTCTTTCGCTAACTTGTGCTCCTTTAGATATCCAATAATCAATTCTTACTTGATTAACTTCTAAGCGGACCTCCTTGCCCCTAGAGATAGGATTGAAATAACCAATTCTTTCAATGAATCTTCCGTCTCTTGGCATCCTTGAATCAGCGACAGTGATATGAAAAAAGGGCTTTTTCTTTGCCCCTGCTCTAGCTAAACGGATCTTTAACATTGCTTAAAAATATGCCTTTGTACTTAAAAAGGCGCTCATTCTAAGGGATATTAACTACCTTTCAACTAAAAATTTCTTTTCTATCTATTTTTCAGATATAAACCCTTAAGATATAATGAAAAAAGAATATAAATTAATAAATTTTTTAAACCATATTTTCACTCTTAAAGCGTTTATAGCTTAATTCCATTGAACGAAATTCCAATCTGGATTCTTTTTTCTCTAGTTGGGGTGTTGGTGCTTTTGTCTGCCTTTTTTTCGAGCTCTGAAACAAGCATGATGGCAATAAATCGGTACAGACTAAAGCACCTTGTTAAAAATAAACACCAGGGAGCTAAAAGAGTTACAAAATTACTAAAGAGAACAGATAAACTTTTAGGAGTAATCTTAATCGGGAATAATTTTGTAAATATACTTGCCGCCACCTTAGCTACAATCATAGCAATAAGGATATGGGGAGAAGCAAGTATTTTTTATGTAACTCTTCTTTTGACACTAATTATCCTTATTTTTGCAGAAGTCACTCCTAAGACCATTGCTGCGATTAAACCTGAAAGCATTGCTTTCCCAGCTTCCTTTTTACTCAAACCACTTTTAAAAATTCTTGAACCAGCTGTTTATCTCATAAGTGCAATATCAAATTCACTAACAAAACTTATAGGCGTAAATCCTAAAATACAAATTGAAGAAGAGTTTAGCCAAGAAGAATTAAGAACGATCTTGCAATCATCAGGAATGCCTAAATCGCAACTTGAAATGTTGTTGGGTATTTTTGATATGGATTATTTATCTGTGAATGATGTCATGATACCCAAAAATGAAATTGTTGGAATCAATATAAAAACTGACATAGAAAACATAATTCATAATTTAAATAACATTAGATTTACTTACATACCGATCTATAAAGGGACTATAGACAATATTGTTGGCTTTATTAGTTCTAATAAAAAAGCTGATTTCTTAGGATTAGATCAACCTAGTAAAACTTCATTAAAAACTTTTATAGAAAATCCTCTGTTTATCCCAGAAAGTACCCCTTTAAATAAACAGTTAGCAAATTTCCAGTTGGAAAACAAACGCGTTGGCCTAATAGTTGATGAATATGGTGATATTGAGGGCCTTATTACCCTTCGAGACATTTTAGAAATTATTGTTGGTGAAATTACCTCCGAAAGAGCAGACAAAATGGATATTATGCCGCAAGCAGATGGTTCATATATGCTCGAAGGAAGTATGATGATAAGAGATATCAATAAAAGGATTGATTGGGATTTACCAACTGATGGTCCTAAAACTCTCAGTGGATTAATCCTAGAAACAGCCCAATCAATTCCTGAAAGCAATGTTGGACTTAAAATAGGTGAATACAGGTTTGAAACAATTCTAATCAAAGATAATGTTGTTAAGATGGCGAAAGCTCAAAGAATTAAAGAAATTGAAGAAGAGGATTGAAAATGGATAATTTTATTGAAATTTTAAGAGAAACCTGGAACGAGGGCATTAGAGGATTTGGAATTGGTGAAATAATCATATGCCTTGCAATAATTGTTGTGAGCTTATTAGTAAGGTCTCTCTTAACAACTAAGGTCATAGATTGGTTAAGCAATAAAGCAACCAAGACTGATAGTAGGTTAGACGATAAAATTATAGAGTCTCTAAGAAACCCATTAGGTCTTGTCCCTATAGCACTTGGCTTCTATTTGATAGCCTTCTATTTACCTCTTGATGGGACCCTAGATTTTGTCGCAACGACTCTCGTTAAGATGATAGTCATTGTCACTATCTTCAGTGCATTAGCAAACCTAATTGGTCCTTTGCTCTCTTTGTTAGATGATAAATGGATGACTCCAGCTATGTTGGGTTGGATGAGAAAGGCAATTGAAGTCCTAATATGGATTACTGCTGCAGCAATGATCCTAGATATATGGGGCATACAAATAGGACCTATTGTTGCTGGATTGGGGCTTTTTGGAATTGCCCTTGCCTTGGGAGCTCAAGACGTATTTAAGAATATATTTGCAGGTATTTTTATACTAAGTGAAAACCGATTTCAAAAAGGGGACAGAATTAGAATTGGAGACTCACTTCATGGAATAGTCGACCATATAGGTTTAAGGTCAACGACGTTAAAGCTTTTCGATTCTTCGCCTGTTTTTGTGCCTAACGCGGACTTATCTGATGCTCAAGTTATAAACCACGCAATGATGGAAGTTAGGAGGCTAGACTGGACCATTAATCTTACATATAGCACGACAATAGACCAGCTTAAAGCTATTAGTTCTGACATAGAAACTTATATAACAGATGATAAGAATTTACCCACAGATATAACTAAAGATAATTTTGTTAAAGTTTCTGAACTAGGCTCAAGTTCTATTGATCTTAGAATCATTTGGCATATAGACCCAGTAGCTTTCAAAGAGTATGCTGATATTAAAGAAAAGCTTATCTTTAACATAATAGAAACAGTAAAGTCTAACGGTTCAGACTTTGCTTTTCCAAGTCGTTCACTCTATGTTGAAAAACTACCAGAGATTAAATAACTATTGGTATGAGTAAAAAATAATAAATATTATTAAAACCAAGTGTACATAATCACTGGGATAGAGATAAGGACAATCAGAATCTCTAAAGGCAGTCCCAGTCTCCAATAATCACCGAATCTGTAGTTACCAGGTCCCATTACCAATGTATTGCACTGATGACCTATAGGCGAAAGAAAAGCACAGCTGGCACCTACTGCAACGGCCATTAAAAAAGGTTCAAAAGGCTGATTTATTTGGTCCGCAACTTGAATCGAAAGAGGTGCCATTATTACGGCAGTAGCAGCGTTGTTTATTAAGTCTGAGATAAACATGGTAACTACAAGAATTGTCACTAATGGCCAAACTACATTCACACCCGAAAAGTAAGTCGTTAAAAACTCAGCTGCTGTAACAGTTAATCCAGAAGAGGTCAAAGCCCCACCAATCGGAATCATAGCTCCAAGCATAACAACGACAGGCCACTCAATGTGTCTGTATATTCCATCACCTCTTAAAAGTCTATTTGCAGCATAAGCCAAAACACAAAGCAAGAAAGCTACAATAATATTGACTCCAAAAAAAATTACGGCAACGAGAGCGGTTCCAAAAATAAGTAAAGCTTGCACGACTCTAGAAGTATCTCTTATTACGTCTAGTTCTCTCTGCCAAAGAGGCATCAAACCTAGTAGTTCCAATTTCTCTGCCGCTCTTTCATCGGTATCTCTGTTTGATACGAGCAATACATCACCAGCCTTAAATATTTCTCTAGCTAGCCTTCTCCTTAGATTTGATCCTTGTCTCCATAAGCCCAACAAAGAAAGAGCGCCACCGGCCACACGCTTAAAGTAAGAGAACTTACGACCAATAAGTCTAGACCTTGGAGTTATCATGGTTTCAATTTCTTCCAATTCTCCTTGCCGCTTTTGATCTTCTAGATCAGGGTCTAAGGATAATCCAAATTCAGTTTGCACTCCTGCTACGTCATCTGGAGATATCTTTAGTACTAGAATTTGTAATGCTTCAAAGGTTTCTTGATGATGTGGCTTTCTTATGGTTCCTTTCTCCGAAACAACCCCCATCAAAACGTTAACCGAACCCAGTTTTCTAGTAAACTCATGTATCCGCTTGCCTATTAACTCACTATCCTCTTCAACGGTCATCTCCACTAAATAATCTTGTATATCAACTAAAGGTCTTTGTTGACTTCCTTCCTTTCTTAACTTAACAAAACGCCAGCCCAATAAAGCTATAAATAGAATACCAAAAAAACTTATTGGAAAACCTGCAAAAGCAAAATCAAAAAAATCAAAGGGGGTACCTGTATATTCTTCTCTGAATTCAGAAATAATAATGTTGGGGGGGGTACCAATTTTAGTATTCATTCCCCCTAGGATAGAGGCAAACGCTAGAGGCATCAGAAATTTGGAAGGATTCCATTCCATTTTTTGTGCTATTCCTATGGTTACTGGTAATAGCAAAGCCATGGCTCCAATGTTATTCATAAAAGAAGAAAGCAATCCTGCCACTAGCATGAGTATAATGAGAAACTGCTTTTCTCCAGAGATCTTTTGTCTTAGCAAATCTCCTATCATGTTAATAAATCCAGATCTCTCTATAGCTTTACTGATTAAAAGCACTAGAGCAACAGTTATGACAGCAGGATGTCCAAAGCCTAAAAAAGCTTCCTTAGCAGGGACTAGTCCCAGTAAGACCATCAAAGCCAAGGCCAACAAGGTTACACCATCATATCTCCACCTACCCCAGATCAAAAAAACTAGAAGTATAAAAAGAATTAAGGCTACCTGTAGTTGAGGGTCCATAGTCGCATTCTAACTTGACAAAAAAATAAAAGTATAAAAGAGAGGGGTCTAAAGACCCTCTTTAATTTTTATTGCCTAACTACAGGTAGTAGGTTAATCCCGATAAAACTATTGTTAAGACAAAACTAGAAATTATTACATCTCTAACCGATGTAATAACGGTGAACATTTTGCCCCAAATTGCGTTTGCTTCAATAGCAAGAATCACAACTACACCTACAATAAATGCTTTAGAACTAATGTCTCCTGCGAATAAATATCCCCCATGAGGATAATGAGCAGAAGAGACCATGAAATAGAGCATTGGAAGAGATAAAAGTGTATTTGTCCTAGAAGCTAAAGCCGCTTTGGGACCGGCAACTCCTGCATCTCCATCTTTAAGTCCAATAACAATCTTTTGATTTGGCCAAATAATACCCCACACATTTAGCATCATCAGCGTGCCCATAGTAGCCCCAAGAATAATGTCTAAATTGACTCTTAGGGTAATGAAATAAAGTAGAACTAAACCAGTTAAAAAAGTAAATAAAGCGGCCCAACGAAACCACCATAAAGCTCTAGGAACAAGCTTGGATACAGCATCTTTTCTTGCAGATTCTTCAGCTTCCTTAAAATATTCAGTTTGGACAAAGTTAAAGTAATACAGAAGACCTATCCAGGTAATACCCACTAAGATATGTCCCCAACGAAATAACATATTAAATAATTCTTCCATCGTCTCTCCTTTTGTCCCTATATTACTAGAATAAGAATAACTATGAAAATTTATTAGCCTTTAAAGAAAAAGGCCCCGCAGGGCCTTTCTCTTTACATCATGCCGCCCATTCCATCCATTCCAGGAGGCATGCCACCAGGCATACCACCGGCGTTTTCTTCAGGAATTTCTGAAATCATGGCTTCAGTGGTTATCATTAAGCCTGCTACAGAACCAGCCGCTTGTAAAGCTATTCTAACTACTTTCGCCGGATCAAGAATACCCATCTTAACCAAATCGCCATACTCGCTGGTAGCTGCGTTAAAACCAAAATTACCTTTCTTAGCTTTAACTTTATCTAAAACTACAGAAGCTTCTTCTCCAGCATTGCTAACTATTTGCCTGAATGGTGTTTCCATTGCCCTAAGAGCAATATTAATTCCAACATTTTGGTCTTCATTGTCGCCCTCAAGACCTTCAATCTTTTGTAGAGCTCTCACTAAGGCTACTCCACCACCTGCTACAACACCTTCTTCAACTGCCGCACGAGTAGAATGAAGAGCATCTTCAACCCTTGCTTTCTTCTCCTTCATCTCGATCTCAGAACCTGCACCAACTTTAATTACTGCAACTCCGCCAGCTAATTTTGCCACACGTTCTTGAAGCTTCTCTTTATCGTAGTCAGAAGAAGTATCTTCTATTTGAGTTCTTACTTGATTAACCCTAGCAGAAATTGCGTCTGGTGCTCCAGCACCGTCAATTATAGTTGTGTCTTCCTTATTCAGCTCAACTTTCTTAGCTTGACCAAGATCTTCAACCTTTGCACCTTCTAAGCTAAGCCCAACTTCTTCAGAAATTACTGTACCACCAGTCAGAATAGCAATGTCTTCAAGCATGGCTTTTCTTCTGTCTCCAAATCCTGGAGCCTTGCATGCAGAAACTTTAACCACTCCTCTTATGTTATTGACTACTAAAGTTGCCAAAGCTTCACCTTCAACATCTTCAGCTATAACCAAGAGCGGCCTTCCAGCTTTTGCTACGGATTCAAGGAGTGGAAGTAATTCGCGGATATTAGAGATTTTTTTATCATGCAGAAGAATATAGGGGTCTTCCAATTCTGCAGTCATTCTGTCTTGATTATTTATGAAATAGGGAGATAGGTAGCCTCTATCGAATTGCATACCCTCTACAACCTCAAGTTCATTCTCTATGCCACTGCCTTCTTCAACAGTGATAACACCTTCTTTACCAACTTTTTGCATCGCCTCTGCGATAATTTCTCCAACCGAAGTATCGCTGTTTGCTGAGATGGTGCCTACTTGTGCTATGGCAGTATCATCTTCACAAGGTTGAGAAGCCTCTTTTAAGTTTTCAACAGCTGCTGCAACAGCCTTATCTATACCTCTTTTTAAGTCCATAGGATTAAAGCCAGCCGCAACAGATTTTAATCCTTCGCTTACGATGGATTGTGCCAAAACGGTAGCCGTGGTTGTGCCATCACCTGCTTCATCAGAGGTTTCAGAGGCAACGGTTTTAAGCATCTGAGCGCCCATGTTTTCAAATTTATCTTTAAGTTCTAATTCTTTTGCAACCGACACACCATCCTTTGTTACAGTAGGTGCACCGAAAGACTTATCTAGAATTACGTTTCTTCCTTTGGGGCCAAGGGTAACTTTTACAGCATCTGATAAGATGTTAACTCCAGCTAACATACCTTTTCGTGCTGCTTCCCCGAATTTGACTTCTTTTGCCATTTTTTTCCTCTTTTATTAATTATTTCTTGAGAATACCAAGAATATCGTTTTCATTCAAAACCACTAGCTCTTCGCCATCTACCTTTACAGTATTACTACCAGAGAATTGGCCAAAAACAACCATATCACCGGCTTTTACTGCTACTGCTTGGACTTTACCATTATCAAGGGTTTTACCTGGTCCTACTGCAAGAACTTCTCCCTCTGAAGGTTTCTCCGCAGCTGAACCTGGAAGGACAATACCACCCTCGGTCGTTTCTTCTTCATCGGTGCGCTTAATTAAAACGCGATCTCCTAAAGGTACAAATTTCATCTGTTTATCTCCATTTAATAATAAACACTACGTTAAAAAGGCCGCCATTCTAATCTAGAAAAGCCAAACGTCAATCTCATTGATACCTCTTTGCAATAAATTTGGGGATAAATTCTGAATTTGCAAGCTTTCAAGCCAAATTTTATTCATCTTTCTTATATTCACCTTCAATCCATTCACCTTTAATTTCTTCTTTTTGTTGAGAAAAGCCTGAAACATTAAAAAAACTCGATGCCACTTTGGATATGAGAAAGCGTCTAGTAAAAGGAATTAAACATATGAACCCGATGAAATCAGTAACAAATCCAGGGGTGAGCAATAAAGCCCCTCCCACGGCTAAGAAAATCCCAGTAACTATCTCCTCGGCAGGTAACTCAGACTGCATTAATTTATTTCTAGCATTGAGCAAGGTCTGAAAGCCTTGTTGACGCAGAAGAAATAGACCCATAATTGCTGTTAAAAGAACTAACGCTATTGTGTTAAAAGCTCCGATAAAGGTACCAACCTGTATAAGGAAGTACATTTCTAAAATGGGTAAAACAATAAAAGTAGGTAAGAAATATTTCATTTAAATCTCTTAACTAAAAATATTGGGGTAAAAAGCAAATAAACAAGTGATCTAACTTGAAGAAAAAATGAGTTTTTTCTTCCAGACAATATAGGAAAGCACTATTGCTGGTATTCCTAAAGCACAGGCAATCAAAAAGAAATCGTGATAACCAAACTCATTGACTACAAAGCCTGATGAACCGCCAAGTATTCTAGAGGGAACAGTTCCTAAAAGTACCAATAAAGCATATTGAGTAGCTGTAAAGCTAGGTGAGACTACTCTAGATATAAAAGTTATAGCTACAGTTCCAACATAACCCTGTGTGAAATTATCCATTCCTATAACAGCCCAAAGAAATTGGAGTTCATTGGTTGGATCTAGATCAGTTCCTAAATAATTTAAATACACAAAAGGTAAATTAGTTAATGCGGTGAGTAGGGCACCATAAAAGATATTAATTTCAAGCCCGAAACGATGTACCAACAAACCTCCTGCAAAAACCCCAATTATTGTGACAGCCGTTCCAAAGAAATTTGTTACTAATGCCACTTCGATTTCAGTAAAACCCATCTCTCTATAGAAAGGCATGGCCATAGGACCCAAAAACATATCGCTTAAGCGATAAAAGAATATGAGCAAAAGCAATAATCCAACTTCTGTTTTGTATCGATCGTACAGGTCCACAACAGGGTCAACAAAAGAGTCTTTAAGCCACCTTCCTGGGTGAGAAAAGACCGAAATATATGGTCGAACTATTCTTTCTGGTTCAGGCATTTTAAAAAATATAAAAACAGATAAAATTAAGAAAACTAAAGCAACTATAAGGTAAGCATTGCTGTATCCAATCGTGCCGCCTAAGATAAAACCAACTACTTGCGCGAACCATACACCCCCTACTCGCCAACCTAATTGATAGTTCGCAGCTGCTTGACCTAATTCTTCTTTCTCAACTAATTCTATTCTTAATGCGTCTATGCAAATGTCCTGAGTAGCTGAAAAAAAGGCCAAAGCAAAAACACAAATAACCAAAAGCTCAAGATTCTGCTTAGGGTCATTCATTCCAATGGCGATCAAAAAAATAAAAGATAAGAATTGTGCCACCACTAGCCAGCTTTTTCTTTGCCCAATTCTTTTTAGAAAAGGTAATTGAATTCTATCTACTAAAGGAGCCCAAACTGCTTTAAACGCATAGGTTAAAAAGACAAGTGATAGCAATCCTATTGAAGCTCTATCAACACCTGACTTAGAAAGCCAAAAACTTAAGGGATCAAGAATCATTCCATAAGGAATACCCGCCAAAAGTCCTAGTAATACAATAAGTAGTAGATTTGGCTTTAAGTAAGCCTTAAGAGAGATAGCCCAAGCATTCATTTCAGTCTCTAAAATTCTCAAATTGCAGAGGAAGATCAAAACTGGCTTCTTTCAACATTTCTATAACCTGTTGTAAGTCATCCCTTTTTTTACCATTCACTCTAATGCTATCGCCTTGCACTGAAGCCTGCACTTTGACTTTTGATGATTTAATCATTTGCGTAATCTTCTTAGCTATTTCTTGATCAATGCCTTCTTTTAACAATATTTCTTGCTTTGCACTCCCAGTTGATACTTCTATGCTTTCAATCTTCAAGCTTTTAAGGTCGACTCCTCTTTTGGCCAGAGATTCTTTAAGTATGGGGAGCATCTGGTGTAACTGGAATTCTTCTTGAGAAGAAAGAGTTACCTTACCTTCACTTAAATCAAATCTTGCGCCTGTCCCTTTAAAGTCAAATCTATTCTCAATAACTCTATTAGCCTGATCTACGCCATTCGTTACTTCATGGGCATTTAATTCAGATTTAATATCAAAAGATGGCATTTTTTACTCCTTAACTGATAATAAGTGTCCATTGACCCAGAAATTATATTAAAAAGATAGCTTTCTGTTATCTAACAACATTTATGAAAACGAAGCTTGTAATTATCTTAAGCTGCTTGGTAGTCTTAACTTTAAGTGCTGAAGAGGAAAAAATTGAAGAGATTGTAAGCATAGGTTCAAAAATTCCTCAAAAAAAGATAGAAGTGAATTCCACCATTGATATTATTGATAAAAAAGATCTGAAAAGGCTTGCTCCTAAAGACTTTATTAGCATTCTCAGTAATTACTTAGGAATAGATACCAGCAGTAACGGGGGTTTAGGTCAGTATTCTTCGTTATTTCTAAGGGGCTCTAATAGCAACCACACTTTAGTAAAAGTAAATGGAGTGAAAATCAATCCTTACACCGCTGGAGGAGCCGCGATAAATAATATAGATCCCAGTTTAATATCTCGTATCGAAATAGGATCAGGCCCTTTTTCATCAACTCATGGATCGGAAGCTATAGGAGGTGTGATAAATATCTCAACTGTTCCTGATCAACAGGATTCATTATTACAACTGTCAATAACTAGAGGGACAGATAACTATAAAAAAGAAAACTTTCAGAAAAATTGGACTAAAAAAGATAAATCATTAAATGTTTTTCTTCTGAAAACCAAATCAGAAGGTTTCCCCAGCCTACTTAGTTCTTCAATTAACAACGGTTACAAAAATAAAAGCTTAGGAGGATCCTTTGATTCTAAGAAAGATCAAGCAAAAATTAATATCTCTACATGGTTATCTAAAGGACAAACTGAATACTTAGATTTCCAATCAAATCCATTATCTTATAATTATGAAACCTCAGCCCATTCCTTTAGCTACCTCTTTGAACACAAAGATCCCTTCTTAGTTTCTCTAAATTTAAGTGCCGCCAAAGATTTAATTGATCAGAATCAACTCAATGATTTAGATCAAAAAGATAAAACAGAAACAGACAGCCTAAATTTTGAGTTAATGCTTACCAGCCCTTCTGATAACGATTTCGCCTATGCTGTAATTTATGTTCAAGAAAAGCAAAAAGTAAATTATTCTAGTTTTGGAACTCATTTTCAAAAAAATACAAAGACTACTTCTTTCTTGACTGAGAGCAAATTAAAAATAAAAACAAATTTGGTTAGAGTTAAGCTACGACTTTCAAATCATAATTTATATGGCTCTCATAAATCTTGGAATATAGGCTATAAAAAAGACCTAAATCCTTTCTGGTCAGTAAGATTTAATAGTGGTTCTGCTTTCAGATCACCTAATAGTTCAGAGTTATACGGTTATGGTTCAAACATCAACCTGCATCCTGAGATTTCTAAAAGTGAAGAATTTGCAATGGAAAAAACAAGTGATGATTCTATTTTTAGCATAGTCGCCTTCAACAATAATATTAAGAATCTTATTAATTTTATTTTGTAAATTATGATATGAAAATAGGATTATTTTTTCCAGCTGTGGAATATGGTGGGCAAGAGAAAAATTTGGTCGCATTATCAAATGCACTGTATAAAAAGAATGTAAATGTAAATGTGATTACTTATGATGATAAAAAATTTCTC
>ENA-ORDI01000015-ORDI01000015.1-marine-metagenome-genome-assembly--contig:-NODE-15-length-105878-cov-7.910379_pt1 | contig 105878 bp, 92 predicted proteins | sample MGYA00248628_ERZ508525 | MGnify/ENA primary metagenome ERZ508525 (study PRJEB26195, sample SAMN05422138) | marine metagenome | isolation source: East of Porto Seguro, South Atlantic Ocean | place... | reverse complement strand
TGAGCAATTGGACGAAAACAAGACCGCCATAGAAAACGTCGGCGACGGCAATGATACAGTTACCGTTAACGGGAAAATTCGTCACATCCTCGGCTATCTGCAAGATTTTCTCTTTTCTCCCGATCAAGCTCGTTCTCTTGTTTCTGTTCTTTCCGGTGGGGAGCGCAAGCGCCTCATGCTCGCCCGTCTCTTCACCCGGCCCTCCAATCTCCTTGTGCTGGATGAACCCACCAACGACCTTGATATCGAGACCCTTGACCTTCTTGAAGGCCTCTTGATTAACTACACAGGAACGATTCTCCTCGTCAGCCATGATAGGACGTTCATCAACAACATCGTGACGAGCACCGTCGTTTTTGAAGGCGGCTCCGTCGTGAAGGAGTACGTGGGTGGCTATGATGACTGGCTGCGTCAGCGCCCCCAGGAAGCAAAACCGAGTAGGGCATCTGCCAGCAAACAAGGCGCCCCACCGGCTCAGGCACCCAGGGCAAGGCTGAAATTAGGGTTCAATCAGCAAAAGGAACTGGATGCACTGCCCCAGACTATTGAGTGCCTCGAAAGGGAACAGCAGGAGTTGTTCCAGACCATGGGAGATCCAGAACTCTACAAAAAGGACAGGGCTGACATTGTTGCCACGAACGATAGGCTAGAAGAACTGAAAAGGCTTTTGGCTGAAGCCTACGCACGTTGGGAAGAACTGGAACAATTCCGCCTAGATGACGAAAACAGCAGGCTTTCAAAATAGAGAATGCCAACCAGCGTAAAGACGAAGCTAATCGGAAAATAAGCGGCATGGATCTACGCCACCGGCAACACGACAAGCCCGCGTTTCAGGCCGAGTTCGACTCTCCCCGTCTCACCGTCCGAACCAAGCATTTATGCCGCGGTTAGTAAATTCCACAATGATCCACTCACCGGCCTGATCTACCGTGGGCGGTGGACCTAATTATTTGGCGAATCCCTACACTGAATTCTTCCGGGAAGAGAATTGTCGCCCAGGCGGTGGCCGTAGCGGAGTTCCCAATTGGGCTCGCTCCCGCTCGGATTCCAGGCATCACCGAACTATTGGAACGTGCTCTTACTTTGGTCCCGGCCGATTCCCACGAAGCTGGGCGCCTACTCTCTCGATACGGTGGAATTCTTGGTATCGCGGAAGGTGACTACGAAGGCGCTCAACAGGCACTGCGCCGGGCGATAGCCATCGCCAAGCGTGAAGGAGATGTGCAATTGGAGGTGCAGACGTTGGCCTACACCGCCGATGTGAGCGGGCAACACCTCCTCTGGCAAGATAGCGTAGACAATGGGCTGCGGGCCATAGAACTGGCCGCCGGTGATGAAACGGCCTTTTCCGAGGTTCTATCTCGCTTTTGGATAGCGGTAAGTTTACTCTATATGGGTGGCCTGAATGCTGCCCTGCCCCACGCTTTGCTCCTGAGAGACATGGCAGAGGAGCAATACAATCATCTTCTAGGGCAGCAGGGCACGATGATCTTCGATCTATCATCAGTCGATCGTCTTCTCGGCCTCATGTCCCAGACGATGGGCAACCTGGCCAAAGCGGCCGACCACTTTGAAGACGCGCTCGCCTTCTGCCGCACAGCAGGCTACCGGCCCGAGCTGGCCTGGACCTGCTGTGACTACGCCGACATGTTAAGAGAGCGGGACGGTGAGGGTGACCATGCCAAAGCCGTCTCGCTGCAGGACGAGGCGTTGGCCATCTCCAGCGAGCTGGGCATGCGGCCCTTGATGGAGCGGGTACTGTCCCGGCGGGAGATACTCAAGGCGTGAATTGCTGAACTCTCAGGAGCGATTAAGCGGCGACCAGCATTTTCTACAATGATCCACTTACTGGTCTGATTTGCGGTGGGCGAAGGACACTGATCCCCGGATACGGTTCTACAACTAATGTACCATTAGTCGTATTCTTCGTGGCAGTTGATTGGCGAACCATGAGAGATTTGCTATACGCGTAACACATTATTAAGGCCAAGACTACAACGTCCGGCCAACTGTGCAGTTGAAGGTTGAGGTTGTTAACATATTTGGGTAGTGTTAACAATGCCAAACCCGGCGTTCGGCTTCATTGCACCCGCAAGTCACGCAAGCCACGGGTGACGGAACGATTCATCTATCTATGCCCGGAGGAACTATGTCCGAAGAATCGATTAACGGCTATCGAATGTACTATGAGGTCCAGGGTGACGGATCGCCTCTGGTGATGATTCACGGCGGCCTGGGCGGTGGCGAGGGCTCAGCGTCCATGGTGCAGCATCACGCCGGAGTTTTCTCCGGCGATTACCAGTTTATCTGCTACGACCGCAGGGCCGCCGGAAAGTCAGAAACTCCATCCGGCGGGTATGACTTGCCCAATCAGGTCCAAGACCTGCGCGCTTTGCTGGACCGCCTGGAAGTGACCCATGCCCACGTTCTGGGTTCGTCCGCCGGCGGACCGATAGCGATGCGGTTCGCGTTGGATTATCCGGAGATGATCGACTCGCTGCTGCTAATCAACACTATGTCATATAACAGTCAGCCGGAGCGCCGGGCCCGCCAAAACGAACTAGACAACCTGCTGTCCAACGAGGCAGCTCATGGCCGGACCTCCGCCGTGGAGCAAGCACTAGAGGCACGCCAGCCCACCCTCCGCCACGATGACCCTGACCGATTTTCGAACCTGAGCCAGATCAACCTGGAGCGTTTCGACGGCATCGTTATGTCGATCCGGGCTTATCTGGACATCGGCGAAAGCATTGAGTCCCGGTTGGCGGAAATCAACATGCCCACCATGATCGTCCACGGCGACGCCGATGCCACTATCCCAGTTGAATGCGGCATCGATCTGCATCAACGCATACCCCACTCGGAGTTTCATATATTCCCCGGCGCGCAACACGGGTTGATGGCCAATGAGCCCCGGCGCATGGCCAACATGATCACCGAATTCCTAGAAGAATTAACGATCAGGCAAGGCTGAGTATCAAGAGTATAAGATGAGGTACGTTGAAAACTAACAATCAGCCTAGAATCCGGCTGACCGCTGAAAGCTGATCGCTCATAAATAAGGAAGTAACCACCATGCCCCAAATGACCGGGAAAGATGCCCTGGCCCAGATGCTGATCGCCGAAGGCGCCGAATTTATCTTCGGGAACCCGGGGACCAGCGAGACGCCGTTGCTGGATGTATTGCAAGACTATCCTCAGCTCAGATACATCCAATCGTTGCAAGAAGGAACGGCGGTGGGTATGGCCGACGGTTACGCCCGGGCGACGGGACGCCCCGCCTTCGCCAATATACACATAGCCGGGGGTCTGGCCAACGGCATCAGCGCCTTGTACAACGCCTACCGGGGCGGCACGCCCTTGGTGCTAACCGCCGGCAACTCCGACACTCGGATGCTCTTAACCGACCCAACTTTGTCCGGGGACCTGGTGGAGATGACCAGCCAGTACACCAAGTGGAGCACGCAAGTGCTGCACGCATCGGACATACCCATGGCGGTGCGGCGGGCTTATAAAGAAGCCAAGACTCCTCCAACCGGCCCCGTTTTCATCTCTTTCCCTTGGGACACCATGGACGAAACCGGCGACCTGAACATCGTGCCTTCGTCGGCCGGATTCTTCCGCACCCGGCCGGATACCGATGCCGTGGCCCGGGCTTCCCAGCTACTATCCCAAGCCGACAACCCCATCATCGTAGTCGGCGACCGCGTGGCCCAATCCGGCGCGGCCGCCCAGGTCGTCCGGGTGGCAGAGCAGTTGGGGGCCAGGGTCTACGCAACCTCGATGTCCGAAGTAAACTTCCCCAACAGCCACGACTTATATGGAGGAATACTAAATACCAGCAGCCCGGCTACCCAACGGCTATTGGCCGGAGCCGACGTGGTCATGGCTGTAGGCACCGATGTATTTTCTTCTTTCCTCTATGTGTCTGAGCCTTTTTTGGGCTCCCAGACCAAGCTGATCCACCTGGACAGTAGCGCCCAAGAACTGGAGAAGATCTATCCCACGGAGGTGGGTATCCTGGCCGACCCTGGAGCCGGACTGGCGGAACTGGCCGAAGCCTTGGACCAGGAGATGTCCGCCTCCAACCGTGAGGCCGCGGCAACTCGAGCGGCAACCTGGTCGGACCAGAAGAAAAGGTCCGGCGAGCAATATCAACAACGACTACAGCAGAGATGGGACAACACCCCCATGCCGGTGGAGCGCATGATGCACGAACTAGCCAAGGCCGCGCCTCCCGGCACCATCGTTGCCGACGAGGCCATCACCTCGCAGCCAGCTTTGATGCGAGCATTTACCTTCGACGAGCCGGGTAGCCTGTACGGTATCCGCGGCGGCGCGCTGGGTTGGGCGATGCCAGGCGCCCTTGGGGTGAAGCTGGCCAACCCGGACCGTCCGGTGCTGGCAGTGGTAGGAGACGGCGCGTCCATGTACACCGTGCAAGCCCTTTGGACCGCCGCCCGGTACAATATCCCGGTCGTCTACGCCATCTGCAACAACCGGTCTTACCGGATACTCAAGGTCAATATGGACACCTACCTGCGCCACATGCAGGACGACCAGGAACGGCAAAGCGACTACGTGGGCATGGACTTCGCCAATCCCCTCGATCTGGCCGCGATCGCCAGGGCGATGGGAGTTGCCGGTGAAACGGTGGAAGACCCGGCCGGCCTGGGACCCGCTCTGGAAAGAGCTTATGCCTCCGGTAAGCCGGCGTTGCTGGACGTCAGCATCGACGGCGCTCTATAGAACGTACTTTAGACAGAGACGGCATATAGGGGTGTCCCGGCTGTGCCTCCGGAGATGCGGCGCCTCGATTCACCTGGGCGAACTGCTTTACTCCGGAGACGAATCACATCGCTCTAAAACACCGGTAGGTCCGTGTCTACCTTGAAAACCTGTGCCACGATGGGTTATTTACGATATTGATCTATTACAGGCCTATAGTTTAACTATTACGGGGATGTAAACGTCGATGTCAACGGAGTATGTTTATAGACATAACTAACTGGCGACGACAAAAGTTGACAATAAAAGCAGAACGTAATATAAAAGTAGGTCTATATCATTCATTTGTTCTTGCTTGGACTCAGGAGGCTCTATGGTAAGTCAATCCGTACGAAATACATTGCTGACACGGCTGGGAGGGGCCCGGGCGATGCAGCGGGTGGCATCTCCTTCCATCATCATCGGCTTGGGGTCCACAGCCTGTCAGATCGTCCAACACTTAGATGACTCCACGGCTGGCTGGAACGCCTCGGACCGAAAATCGTTGGGGTTCCTCTATCTTGATACCCGAGAGGCCACCAGAGACGAGATAAACCGGGGCTCGAGCTTCATCGGCCTGACACTCCCTCATTTCTCCAACCTCCGGGATATGCGGCCTTGGATAACCGAGTGCGTCCCGGAACTTAAGCACCTCAGCCTCTCCAGGGAAGGGGCACTGGGGATGCTGGCCAACGCCGGTGTGGCCGGCCGTTATAATTACGCGAGTATTAGAGGCCACATAGATTCTCTTATCGGGGAAGTCTGTCCCTATTACGAGGGGAAGACCTATCTAAGAGTCCACTTGGTTTGTTTCCTCGGCGGCGGCACCATTGGCGCTCTCCCCGTCCTGTTGGCCGCTTTGGCTGAGGCCAGGGGCACCGCGTATAACTTCAGTCTGGTTCTTCACCTATTGATGCCCCAAAGGGGCATGTCGAGGGACCCGGACAACAGCTACCCGCTTCAGCTAAGGAACGCGTATGCCACCATCCAGTTCCTGCGCGTGATAACCGGGGTCGAGGTAGGCCAGGGGAAGCACACGGGCACCGATACCTACAAGATTACCGTATACCCGGAAAAGACGGTCCTGGCCGTAGGCCCTCACTTCGACCTGGCGATCGTCCATCGTGCGCCCAAAGACTCTATTCCGGCGCAGAAAGCCCATGTGGGCAGGATTCTGGAGAATCTGGTGTCCGATGCCACCGGTACCGGTTCAGACCTATGGGCCCGGTATCACGAAACTATGAGGGAAGCCAACAACAAGACAGACGCCCGATTTGGCTCCATCAGTTCCAAAGAGGTCAGCCTCCTTGATGGATTTTTCAATCTAACCGCCCGCAAGTACTTGCAAACTCGTTGGACCGCGGGCAATAGGTCGTAGACACCATGTTTCGTAAGATTTGGACACGTAAGGGAGTTTCATACCGAGACGCGTCTCAGCGCCTGCGGCCTTCGTTGGATCCTTTGGCGTTCCTTAATGCGGATGGCGGGGGGTTCACTACGACGGACGCCCTGGACCAGTTGCATAGTGCGATCCATTCATCGTTGGAAGACGTGCAGAAGGCGTTTCAACTGGTGTTTGAGCAGTTGAATCCGGAAGCCAACGTGAGCGACCGAATCATTCTGGATGCCAACAAACAGATCAGGACCCAACAAACCAGGGCCCGCAACTTGGTAACTCTGAGGCAAGAAGAGTTGAACCGGCAGGTCAGGGTCAAGCTGGAAAACCTCTTTATTCAAGGAATAGTCCAATCGCCTCATCAAGAACCGTCCGTCAGGAGCTGGGAGAATCTGTCTTCCCGGATCGTCCACCGGAATGAACCGGAAGTTTCGGAATACTCGTACGAAGACCTGGGCACCGAAAAGAGGGGCAAACGTATCGCGGTCTGGGACCACGAAACCGATGAATGGCTGGAAACTCTCTGCCAGAATAACATCCATGAGATCATCACTAAAATGGAAGAGATGATCAAGGACTATAAGGACACTTGGGTTGAGGTAACCGGGGAACTGAGAAAACGCGCTAACTTAGGTGGCCTGCTCTTTCAACAGGTGAACGACCCCGACGTATGGAATTTCGAAAGCGAGGACCCAACGGTGACCAATCTGTTGGAAGGGGACAAGGCCCTGGATATTGCAAACCGTATCCTGGACCGCTTCCAACTGGTCAACCAGGACATCCTAGAGGTTGCAGACACGGTGCGGATGTCTCTGGATCCGGTCCCGGTTTTCGGCACGAACCGCGTCACGTTAAACGAGCTGGAGGAACTGCTGGCGCTGGCCATCGCGGAAAAGCTTAGAGACACCATTGCCGTGGAAGCCGGCTTCCTCTCCTTGATCTCTAATGGAATGAGATTCGGTGAGGAGTTGGGAGAGCTGCTTGACGATATGCGTAGAGGCGCGGCGGCCATGGAAGAAAAGCTGTGGCGGATAGGCGAAGTGGGCGTGGGACACGTTGACTCCGCCGCCGGGGTGGGCATCACGTCGCCCAGTGTCCACGACTTCGTACTCCGTGGGTTGGGTGGTGGCCGGAAATTCGCCGCGGTTGAAGGACATCCCGGCAATAACCACCGCTTTGACGTCCAGATGTCCATAGTTGGGGCCCCGGCTTCGGACCTCACTATTTTCCGCGAGATGGTCTACGCATGGTATTCCTGGCACTTCGAGGAAGAGCGGGGCGCCGCCGAAACCGAACAAGAGTGGATGAACATCGTAATGGCCGACTGCTGGAAGCTCTACCCCGACATCGGCAAGGATACTGGCGTTAGGAACGCCATCGTCGAGTTGATCGACGATGACATCAGGATATTGACTCGGGGCCGGGAGCAGTTGCCCACCAGGCCGGCCAACAGCTTGCCCAGCGAATTAGATCTGTTGCAGGGATTGTGGACCGAACTCGGAATCGTCGATCCACCTCCCAAGGGTAAAGCATCGAAGAGTAGTAATGGTCCCGTTATCAAAGAACCCGAGAGTCAAGAACCTACCGAGTCAAGAGAGCGCTGAGTTAAAAAACACGGCTTTCGTCAACCTCTGACGATCTCAATGAGAACTCAAGGCGGCCCCAAGTTGGGGCCGCCTTTTGATTTAAACCTCTGGATGAGTCGTGATGAACCGGCCGGCTTTGACCGGGTCGACGCCGGTGGCCCTAACTTCCACCCCCGCCTGTTCTTCTTGCAGCAAGAACGTGACGCTGCTGTCTCTTCCTCCCCACCCCCGGTTCATGCCTTGAATGGCGATCTGCTCCACCAGGTTGGCCACCGGCATCGGGACGTTGAATTCCCGCCCTAGGTCGGTTGCCAACCCGATGTCTTTCCTGGACAGTTCCAGTGCAAAGCTGGGAGGATCGAATTCGCCGGTGAATACCGTGCGGGCTATCCCTTCATGCAGGCCGCTCATCCGGCCCAGAGATCCCCGGCGGATGCATTCCCACAACGCTTCGGCTTCTACCCCGGCCTTCACTCCCAGAGTCAGCCCCTCGGCGATGGCTTGGCGGACACCATGGCCGATCATATTGTGAACCAGCTTGGCCACGCTGCCGGCGCCGATGCTTCCGGCATAGAAAACTTTGTCGCCGAATGAGTCCAATATGGGCTTGACGCGGTCGAAGATCTCCCGTTCACCGCCCACCATGACCGCCAGATTCCCGCTGGCCGCCCCGGACTTTCCGCCGCTGACCGGCGCGTCCAGTACGTGGCATCCCTTCTGCCGGAAACGGGGCTCGATCTCCCGGATCAACGTGGGACGGCTGGTGGAGAGATCAATGTAGATTCCGCCCGGCTTCATCCCCTCCAAGACGCCTTCCGGCCCAGTAGATACTGACTCGACCTCTTTAGGGCCCGGCAGAGATGTCAGGGTAATATCGCAAAGGCTGGCTACCTCGGCCGGGGAATTCGCCAATCTAGCCCCGCCTTCCAGCAACGGCTTGGCGGCCTCTTCGCGGAGGTCGTAGACCACCATGGGATATCCAGCTCTCTGAATATTCGCGGACATTCCGCCGCCCATGTTGCCCAATCCAATAAATCCAACGGTCTCCATAACACTTCCTCGCTTTTTGTCCAAATTTCTTTAGAGAAGGCACGCAGCCGAAGGTTTGAAATTAAATCGGCGCGCCGGTCAGATTATAACGGGTAGTGAGCCATGGCGAAGAGCGACAAACATCAGGCCCTATTGGGGCAGCCGACGGATGCGGCGGAGTTGCTACTCCTGCTGAAGGCTCTGGAGTCATAGAACGAACGTCACAGCTGTTAATCATGCATGTACTTGGAGACTTACGGCAATTCCCCAAGGGGATTGAACTCTCCTATTTCGCACAAGGTACTTTCGTAGTTTTCATACGGCCAGGAAGCTCAAACCTAAGAGAGATGCCAGATCGTCAAGCCGCCACCGGAATCGACGGTCTGTGTTTGAGGTGTAGATAGATCCCTCTCGTCTCCTCCCCCCAAAGTTGCGGTGTCAGGTGACTGGGACAAGGATTTAAGGCTTGGGCCCGTCCACTCGCCGCTCTACCTTTAGAAGACTAATCCCAATGTATAGTCAAGACCGGTCCATCCCAATATAGAAACTGCCTAACAAGACTCCCGTAAGAACCGCGATCTCAATCCCAGTGAATGCCGAAGCCAGAAGCCCAGGGGGGAACGCCATGGCGCAACTTTACGACCGGATAGGCGGGGGGTACGACGTGACCCGGCGTCCCGACCCAATCATCGCCGGCCGGTTGGGACACCACTTGGCGGTGGAGAGTCACGGCAACTACCTGGACATAGGGTGCGGCACCGGGAACTACACTTCAATTCTGGCTGCGGTAGGGGGCGGTTGGACCGGCGTTGAGCTATCCTCCAATATGATTGCCGAGGCCCGGGGGAAATCCTCCCAGGTGCAATGGTGCCTCGCCGGCGCCCAAGCGCTGCCCTTTTTCGGCTGGAATTTTTACGGCGCCGTGTGCACCTTGGCCGTCCATCACTTCGATGACCTGTTGCCCGTTTTCCGGGAGGTCCACCGCGTGTTGGATAAGGGTAAGTTTGTCGTTTTAACCGCCATGCCGGAGCAGACGCAGTCTTATTGGTTAAATGAATACTTTCCTGAGGCCATGCGAATGTCCATCGAACAGATGCCGGCGCTTGACTTGGTTACCGGCGCTTTGACCCAGGCGGGTTTCACGTCCCTGGAGACTGAGGGGTTCGACATCCGGAACGACCTTCAGGACTTTTTCCTCTACAGCGGAAAGCACCGGCCGGAGATGTACCTGGACGAAGGAGTACGACGGGGAATCTCAACGTTCGCCAGTTTGGCCGACCCTGCGGAGGTAGCAGGCGGTTGCCTGCGTCTGGCTGCAGACATCCGATCGGGGCGCATCAATGAGGTCATGGCGGCATACGAAAACCGGGGAGGGGACTATCTGTTTGTCATCGCAACCAAGTGAGACGAACGCCGGTATTCAGCATAGACGCTGATACAGTAAATGGTTCGCCAAGATGGTATCGGGGTTAAAAGAGCGGCCACGTCCTCTTTCTGTTCGCCCTGAGGTTGTCAAAGGGTCCTCCCGTCCTTTACCGAAGGGTGGTTCGACAGGCTCGCCACGAACGGACTTGGGCGAGTGGTCCAACAGGCCCCCAAGAACGAACTTGATCTGGGGGGTTAACAGATCAGATCAGCCTCTAGGTTTCCCTACGACGCGCCTCGGGCCAGGGCGTCCAAGGTGACGGCGATCTGCGAGCGGAACGGCCGGACCCGGTTGGGCCGGCCAGGTACCCCAACGGCCACTAGGAACATCAGGCTCTTCCCCTCGGCATGGGGCGAAAAAAACTCGGCGACTTCATCGTCGTAAAAGGTCATGCCGGTGGCGCCCAGGCCCAAAGAGTGGGCGCACAAGTACATCTTGCCGCCAACGATTCCCGCTTCCAATTGAGCGGCCCGGTAGCCGCGGTTGCCGTATTGTTGAAATATGGCCTCCAGATCAGCCATGAAAAACGTAACCGCGCTGGCATCGGCGCCCAGGGCCTGCTCGAAACACAGATGGCCCGCCCGCGCTCGCAAGTCGCCTTCCCGCAGAAGTTCCAACTTGCTGGTTTGTGGGTCAAAATAATATGACCCGGCAGGCACGCCGTCCACGGCATGGACGATGGTGTACATGTCCACCAAGCTCTCTCCATCTTTCCCGTGAAAATCCGAAGGGGACCCTCTGGAAGATCCGGCCAGAATTGCTTCGAACTGGGCCTGGGAGATGGGATCCTGGGCAAAACGCCGAGTGGAACCCCGTTTGCGGATAACCTCACCCAGGGGTTCCGAAGAAAGATTATTGGCTTCCAACAGAGTCAGACCGGCGCCGGCTGGTCCCTGCAACTCCTCGCCTGACTCATCCGGCAAAAGGCCGCGCCATTCCACAACTTCTTCTTCATCCATCAAAGACGATTCCTGATGAACTTGGTCGGTTTCCGGGTAGTCGATCCTATCGTTGGACCCATCCTTGGTGTCTGGGGCCAGTGGGGCCGGCTCAATCATGTCGATCGCCGAAGGCGGTCCGCCGCCCGAACCGATGGGCACCAGGCAGATGGCAGCCTCCTGCTGCCCTCGGATGCGCAGCAACTGGTCTACGCGTTCGTCGACAAAACCGGCAACCAGATTGGCAGGCAACCGGAGCGACGAACACAAAGCCAATAAGTTGGCCAGCATCGTACCGCAATCCCAATAACAATAACGGTAGCCTCTGGCCCGGTATTTCCACGCGCTACGCCAGAAGTTGGCGGTGAAAACCAGGGTGGCCGGGGCCGACGCGAACACCGGATCATTTCCAGCGGCTTCTACCAATTCCGACCGGTAATCACCCTTTCGTAATGGGCGAAGCGCGAAGTCCATCGGAGAAAAGTGGTAAACCCCCGCCTCCAGCCCGTTTATATCCTGGCATACCAGGTAAACGTCAATGGGGTAAAGGGCCCCGGCAGACGCCGCAGCCCGGTAATGGACATCGCCGATAACCTGCATGGAAGCCTTACGCACCAATCCGGCGGAGAAGAAAAGCAATTGGGACACCGAGGTTAAATCAAGCGAACCGGTCTCGGCCGGCTGTTCTCCTTCGGCAGCGGTACTCGATGCCGCTCCCGCATTAAATCTACTTGAGACCGCTTCTAGCGTCGGAGTCTCAGGCGACGGAAATCCCGGTGGCAGCGGCATCAGAGGTAGAGCGGAATAGGTCTTGAAAAGGGGCGGTTTGCTGGCTAGATCAATGTACGACAGCTTTGTCGCTTGGTGATAGGATCTGGCCGCTTCCCCATCTTGGTTGGACAATTATGTCTCCTTGATAGTCCCGTTCTAATCCTACAGCCGACCGTCACCGGAACATGGCCGGGCGCTTCCCATTCAATGCTTCCCGCTAAATAGTTCGTTTGATTCAGGATGAACGAATTCCACTGAAAAACAGGGACGCTATTCTCGCTAACCGTTCCCTAAGGATATCACTTCGTCCCACTCTTCCTTGGTGACCGGTTGAACCGACAGGCGCATCCCCCGGCGAGCCAGAAGCATGGATTCCAACCTGGGGTTCTCCTTGATCTCCTGAAGCGTGACGGGACGGGCAAACTGCTCATCGGCTTGAATATCCACCATCATCCAGATGGGGTTGCCGGGAGTGCTCTTAGGGTCGTAATGCTTCTCCGCCGGGTCCCAAGACGTGCTATCCGGGTAACCCTCGCGCACGACGTGGGCGGTGCCGATGACAGCCATCGGTTTGGCGCTGCTATGGTAGAAGAGCACCCCGTCGCCAACCCGCATGTCGTCGCGCATATAATTTCGCACTTGGTAGTTGCGCACCCCGTCCCATTCCGCGGTTTGATTTTCCTCGGCCAGAAGGTCGGCAAAGGAATATGCCGTAGGTTCGGACTTGAACAGCCAGTATCGCCGGTCCGCCATGAACGTCTCCTTTACTGAACCTTCAGCTACTGAACCGTCACCGGATGCGTATGCCCGCCGCTTCCCGGTCGAAGCAACCCTGGGTAAGGTCGTCTCGTTCCTGGCGAAGCAGGTCTTTTCGAACTCTTAGGCTGGGCGTGCGGGGCAATTCATCCCGCAGTTCCACGTATCTCGGCACCTTGAAGTAGGCCAAGTGCTCGGCACACCAGTATACTACCTCCGCCGGTTCCAGCCTCGACTCCTGCCGCCGCGCCACGTAGACTTTCACTTCGTCTTCGCCCAACTCCGATGGGACGGCGATCACCGCGCAGTCCAGGACATCGGGATGACGCTTGATCACGTCCTCCACTTCCTGGGAAGAGATATTCTCACCTCTCCGCCGGATAATGTCCTTCTTTCGGTCCACAAAGAACAGGTAGCCGTCTTCGTCCATCCAGCCCAGATCTCCGGTATACAACCAGCCATCCCGGAGAGACTGGCGCGTCTGCTCCTCGTTCCGCCAGTAACCGGACATCACGGCCGGATTCTTTATGGTAATCTCCCCTACCGTGCCGGTTGGGACCGGCTCTCCTGACTCCGAATCGGAGATGCGGACATGGTTTTCGAAGCGCCGGTCCGGATGCCGGCGAGGCGCGCCCGAAGACGAAGGACGCCGCCTATCTCCGATCCCCTCAATCGTCCCGTAGCAGGTTTCGGTCATACCGAACCCGACGATAATATCAGTGCCAAACCTCTCCTGAAACGCCTCCAAAAATTCGGGCGGAAAAGCCGGTGAACCGTAAAACAGCCGGACTTGATTGTCCCGGTCTTGGGGCGTTTCCGGCTGCTTGGACAATACCGGCATCATCATTCCGATGAAGTTAACTACAGTGGCATTGGCCGCCCGCACTTGGTCCCAGAACCGGGACGCGCTGAACCGGTCAACTACCACCAATGTAGCGCCCGCCGCTAGGGACCCCATCGTCGAGTAGTACTGGACGTTGGCGTGGAAAAAGGGCAGGCAGGTGAAGAACCGGTCATCGGGGGTTGCTTGGGTCCAGTGGGCGAAACCCTGTCCTGCGGCAACGTACATCTGGTGCGAAACCATAACGCCCTTGGGGTTGCCGGTGGTCCCAGAGGTGTAGACCAACATGGACACCGCATCCGGAGAAACCGGAGCCGGCGAAGTTAAGGGCTGTGCTTTGGAAAGAGCGTCCGCAAAGCTCGTCCACCCATCCGCCTCCTCTTCATCACCTTCGACGGGAGGGCCGGAGGTGGGTCCTTCAGCAACAACCAATCTATGATGCACGCTGGAAGCGAGAGCAGACGCTTCTCGGGCCACGGAAACCAAAGTGTGGTGCGTTACTAACCCAACCGCCTCGGCGTCGTTCAGGATGTAAGCGGTCTCATCCCGCTTGTAGGCGGTGTTGATGGGAACACTGATGGCGCCCAATAAGGACAGGCCGAACCAACAGTAAAGGTACTCCAGGCAATTGGGCATAAACAGACCGACCCGGTCCCCCGGCGCCACACCCAAATCTTGGAACATCGACGCGGTTCTGCCAACGCTTAGTTGGAGTTGCCGGTAAGTAACTTTCTCCCCGGCCATCTCCACGAAAACTTTGTCGGGATTCTGGCGGACTGCGGCGTCCAGGAATTCGCCCAGGGACATCTCCCACATCGGGCGGCCAGGACCATTGGGTCCGGCGATACTGCTCATATCGAAATTAATTATTCCGGCCGGTGACCGTGTATCTGAAGCTCAGGACAGCTGGAGGAACGGCCTTTTTTAGACAGCGCAGGGCCAGAGACTCGCTAACTAATCGGCGAACTCAAACTACCATGTAGCCGCTTCCCGGTCAATGGGGCGGTGGCTGGCCGACGCCTAAGTTGACACTATTTCAAGGCCGGTTTAAGCTAAATTTCGATCTCTACAAGGACGCTCGAGCAATGCCAGAATCAGTTGATACCAGACGCTTAAAACTGACCAACGACGAGGGCACCAAAGGAGTCCTTCTGGGTTTGCGCTGCCTGGAGTGCGGCACGGTGATCTTCGGCCCAGGGACATTCTGTCAACGCTGCACCTCGGCCAAGCTGGAACCCATGGAATTCAGCCAGACCGGTACTTTGTACAGCTACACCGTAGTCCGGATCCCACCGGCGGGATGGCCGGGGCCAGTACCATATATACTGGCGCAGGTAGAGCTTTCGGAAGGACCACAGGTCTTGGCGGAGCTCGTGGACTGCCAGGAGGATGCCTTACAAATAGGCATGCCGGTGGAACTTACTCTCAGACTTGTACAAGGGGAAGACTCCAGCGCCGCCAAAGTAGTGTACAAATGGCGGCCTGCCCAGCCCGAACCCAGAATGGCATGAGGTCCTGGGTAACGTTACAATATCTGAGCGCACGGTACTAAAAGAGGTGATGACATGGACCCTCAGACCGTCGAACAAGAGGCACTGCTTCTGCCTCAAGAAGCTCGAGCCAAACTTGCACAAAAGCTGCTTTTGAGCCTTGACACTCTCTCTGAAGAGGAATCGAAACAAGCCTGGCTTGTTGAAGCCGATCGCCGTGCCCGTGAACTTGATAATGAGAATGTACAGCCTATCTCCGCGGAAGAGGTACGAAGGAAAGCCCGGTCACTCTTAAGGTGAGATACCAGTTTCATCCCGCAGCCGAAGCCGAACATCTAGAAACAGTCGCTTACTACGAGACTCAGCAATCAGGACTTGGCGAGTCCTACCTCTCCGAATTTGAATCTGTCTTGGAGCGGGTTTGCGAGGCCCCAAACAACTACCCTATTGAGCGCGAACCGGATATTCGCCGCATTAGATTCGGGCGGTTTCCGTTCACGGTACTTTACCGCGAATCTGATGGCACGGTTCAAGTCCTGGCTGTGGCCCATCATCACCGTCGGCCATCTTATTAGCTCAGTAGGCTTTAAAAGCGGATCGGAAAGGACGGCCAAGCGCTTACATATCGCACTGAATCTCGAGTTCTCTCATTTGAGGCAGCAATCTAGCCCACTGCGGAGGTACATCCTTGACCCAATTTCGTCCGGGACGTCAGGTAATGGTGGCCGGGGTTGGTCTGCATTCCTTTGGCCGGTTTCCGGAAAAAGACCTGCCTGCTCTGGCTTTGGAAGCGGTGGTGCCCGCCCTGGGCGACGCCGGTGTCCAATGGCGTGATATCCAAGTGGCCTACTTCGGGCATGTGTACTACAACGGCATGTCCATGGGCGAAGGCGCCCTGGGCCGGTTAGGACTAACCGGGATACCTATAATTAACGTGGAGAACGCCTGCTCCAGCGGCTCTACCGCCTTCTGGCAAGCCTACTGGGGCATAACCACGGGTATCTTTGACTTGGCCCTGGCCTTTGGCGCGGAGAAGGTGCCCCGGGGCCCGGTGACCGTGACGGCCGAAGATAGCCCGGAGCGGTACATCGGGGCCGACCACATGATGGCCGGCTACGCTTTGCGGATGCGCCGCTACATGATGGAAACCGGCGCGCCCGAAACAGCGCTGGCCCAAGTAGCGGTGAAAGCGCGGCGGAACGCCGCCCTCAATCCCTACTCCCACCGCAAGGAAACCCATTCCGTGGAGGACGTCCTACAATCCCGAATGATCGCCGACCCTTTGACTCTGTACCAGTGTTGTCCCACCAGCGAAGGGGCCGCCGCCGCCGTTCTGGTCGCCGAGGACGCCTTAAGCCGGTACGGTATCGACAAGAATAGGGCGATACGCATCGCCGCCGCGGTGCTCACCTCCGGTGGCTACAACGGCAAAGGCAGCGACCATTCGGCCTTCAGCCCCTACCGCACCGAACCCGCCGCTCTGGAAGCCTACGAGATCAGCGGACTGAAGCCCGAGGACGTAGACCTGGTCCAAGTGCACGATGCGGCCACCATCGGCGAACTGCAACAGCTCGAGGCTTTGCACTTGGTCCCATTTGGCGAAGCCTGGCGGGCCACTGAGGACGGGCGAACCGCCCTGACCGGAGACATACCCACCAACACCGACGGCGGCCTGTTGGCCATGGGCCATCCCTTTGGCGCGACGGGTATCCGCATGATCCATGAAACGGTGCTGCAACTTCGGCACGAGGCAGGCCCGCGCCAAGTGAAGGATGCCAGAGTGGGCTTGGCCGAATGCTCCGGCGCCGGAGACGTAACCACCGTACACATCCTTACCCGGTAGAAGGCGTCGATCAGCATTCCGCTGTCAGCCGCCAGGCCTCTCGCCCCCCAGCGAAGGATTGTTCGCCGGACCAAGACAACATTCGGATACTAATACCTGAAAGCTGAGGGCTGACAGCTGATAGCTTTTTGCTGGAGCAAAAAATGCCTTCTTTCATAGTGATGGCAGCCATGAAAGGGCGGTTCGTCTCGGACCAGGGCAACGTCTACGACAACTTCCAGATGATGGGATACGTCGACGCTCCGGGACCTAATGAAGCTGTCACCCAGTTCTTCGACCAGACGCCCTATCCGATCAGGTGGGAGGATGTGGAGTACCTCTGGGCCGAACAACTGGCGGAATCTGAAGGCAACGCCCATCACGGCGATTACGATCGGGTTTATGTCGAGTCGTTACGCCGCCGTTGGGAATCGCAGGACGAGATCGGCTGAAGGTTTTTGACGCGCCAGGGTCACTTGCGGGCAACCCACCGCTTATGTACCAGTCCCCTAACTACGAGTCCCTTAACATTGTAGGGGCGGGTTTGAAACCCGCCCCTACGCGTCATCAAGAAAACCAACGAAGGTAAGCCCTACTTGGGCAGATTGCCGGCCACCTTGCGGAGTTCGGTGAACTCGGTGCGGAAGCCTTCGGCCAGGGCACGGCGGTCGGTGCCGTGAAGGATGAATCGGGCCCCCTGGTTGATCCAGTAACTGGATAGCTCCGGGTTCTGGTGGTGCACCAAACAGGCGATCCCACGGGCATCACAAGTATCGATCACATGCTTAACCGTGGTCTGGTATTCCGGGCGGTCGTACTGATCGGGGAATCCAAGGGAGATGCTCATGTCGTTGGGTCCGACGAAGATCCCGTCGATACCGGGGACGTCCAGGATCGCCTCCAGGTTCTTCACGGCGTCGACACTCTCTATCCCGATGATGGCGATGCTATTCTTGTTCCTCTCTTCAAGAAACGCCTTGGTGGCCTCGCTGACGTGCTCTCCTGTCTCTACGACACGCCGCACCGCGTCGCCCTTCAAAGGACGCCATTTGGCCGCCCCAATCACTTCCTTAACCTGGTCCACGGTCTCGCAATAGGGCGCCAGTATTCCCTGGGCGCCGGCGTCCATGGCCATGGTGACGTAATGGGAATCGGGTATGGGAATGCGGACGATGGGCACCACGCCGGTAGTGTTCATCATAGTCAAGAAATCGCCCAATTCGCCCCGGCTGCGGGCGCCGTGTTCGGTGTCGATGACCGCGTAGTCCAGACCCACGCCGTCCAGTACCGGCAACCAGCGTGGATTCCGGCTCAGACTTAGCATGGTGCCAAAGACCCGGCCCCCGTCTTTCAATATTGCTTTTAACTCAGCGCCGTTCATAATTCACTCCTTAGTTAGCTTTCAGCTGTCAGGGCTTCCCGCCCCCATACCTTTCAGGAACAGACCCATTCGCGCGGTTCGTAACCAGAGGAACGAAACACCGGTCCTATCCATGTAAAGAGATTGACCTTTTGCCCCAGCAACAATAGCCTTGGGGGAGGTGGGCGGTGGGCGCTGACCGCTGATAGCTGAATGCTTTTACGGTTTTGCCGTGAGCACGTTCTGACAAAAGATTGCTGTGTTTACCAGGTCAGGTATCACCACGTATTCGTTTATCGTATGCATCTCGTTGGTGGACATTCCGACCACGACACATTCGATGCCGTGGTGCCGCATCACGTTGGCGTCGGTGCCGCCCCCTGAGGGCTTGATGTTGGGTTTTAGGTTCAGATCGCTCATCACCCGGGTCACCAGCTTCACGATTTGATCGTTTGGGTCCAGGTTATACATATGGAATAACACTTCTAATTGGTCATCGATGGTGGCTTCGGAGTACTTTTGCCGTGCCTTTTCAAAAACGGCCTCGACGTCCATCCGCAGCAGGTCCAGGGTCTCGGTGTTGCGGCTGCGGAACTCGCCGCTAAAGGTAGCATCGGATGGCACCGCGTTACGTACCGAGCCGCCGGCGATGGTCCCAACGTTGAAAGTGGTTTCTTCGTCCAATCGCCCGTTGGGCAACTGGGAGATGATGTCTGACGCGATGCGGATAGCCGAGATCCCCTTCTCCGGCTCAACTCCCGCATGGGCCGCCCGGCCCTTGACGGTCACGTCGAAACCCACGTAAGTGGGACTGGCTCCGGTGATAGTGTTGACCGGTCCATTGCCGTCAAACACCACCGACTCTTTGGCTCTGATCATGGAGTAATCCAAGTTGGTGGCGCCAATCAGTCCGATCTCCTCGCCCCGGGTGAAAACTACCTGCACCGGACAACGGGTCAGCCCTTCGTCTTTGATCGACTGCAGGCCTTCCAGAATGGCCGCAACCCCGGCTTTGCAATCGCCGCCCAATATGGTTGTCCCGTCGGAAACGATACGGTCTCCCTGTATCCTGGGTTTGATGCCCCGGCCCGGCTCCACCGTGTCCATGTGGGCCGATAAGAGCAAGGGTTGACCGCCCTCTTCAGACGCGATCACGTTGCCGTGGGCGTCCCGGGCCACCTGGAACCCTAATCCTTCCAAGCGGTCTACCAGGTGCCGGGCAACGTCTTCCTCTTCGTCCGAGGGGCTATCGATCTGTACCATCTCGCAAAATGAATTGACCAGTCGTTCTTGATCAGCCATTTCTACCTTCTTGTCGATATTGGATAGAGTATTGCCGCTTTGGAACGCCAGGGAGGCGGCCCCGCGTATTATACAGTACTCCTTCAGCCTGCGGCCCCGCTTAACCCGCTAGGGCGAGACGGCGATCGCCACCAGGCCCAACATGATGACCGCCGACCCAACGAGCCGGGCCCGGCCAAAGGGCTCCTTCAAGATAACCACTCCCATCAACACGCCGACGACTATCCCCACCTCTCGCGCCGGGGCGATGTAGCTCACCCGCGACAGGGAAAAGGCGGTGAGCACCAACCCGTAGGCCAGGAAAGTCAGCAGGCCGGCAGCCACGATAGACTTCCGGTGGGAACGCCACGTCCGTCCCAGAGCTTGGGTTCCCCACTTTCGCCGGATGTATGGAAACAGGCAGACGGCCGAACCCAAGGTCATCAGATACATGTACAGAAAGGGCTGTACGTGACTGACACCCCTTTTATCGATGATGGCGTAGACCGCGATGGTGAGGCCGGTCAGGACGGCGTAGCGGGCGCCGGTGTTGCTGAGGATGCTCCAGGGTTGGAACAGGAACCGCTGAAGCTCCCCGGTCCACGAGATTATGTAAATCCCGACGACGATCGCGATGATACCTAATACCGCCGGGAAGGCAATGGTTTCCCCCAGCAAGATCACCGCCAGAATGGGCACCAACATCGGGCCGAACCCTCGGGCGATGGGGTAGACCAACGATAGGTCGCCTTGGGCGTAGCCGCGCCCCAACAGTATGAAATAAAAGACATGAAGAATCACGGTGGCCAAAACAAACAGCCAGCCGATGGGGTCGAAAGGAAATAGCCAAAATAGCGTTACGCCCAACGGCGCTAGCAACACGGCCGACGCCACCAAGAGGCAAAATATAAATACCTCTTGGTTGTCCGACTTTTTCAGCATCAGATTCCAGGAGGAGTGGGCCAGGGCGGACAGAAGGACGAGGCCAAGGGAGAGGGGAGTCATGGGGGTGAGTATAGCACCGTCGCTGGAGACCGCCGGTGATTTTACCGGGAGCCTCGGAGGCCCATCTGTCGAACCAAGCCGCTCAACCTGCCCTGTGCTAATATGTTTGCGGTCGACGCCAGGGCCAGAACTCCAATAAGCCCTCGTGTATCGATCTTCCGTTAAGACCCTGGCCGCCCGGCCTCTGGCCGACAGACAAGCTCCATCCTCAACCATCAAAGGAGGCTACATGGCCGGAAAGAGACGCTCGATCCACGTTGAAGGTGTCCATCACGGCGCGCCTATCCCCATGGGCGCCCTGGTGGGCAACGTTCTATTCTCCAGCGGCATCATAGGTATCGACCCCGCCACCGGAACCCCTCCCGACGACTTGGAAAGCCAATGCGAGTTCGCCTTCCAAAACATGCAGGCGCTGGTGGAGAACGCCGGGGGCACCATAGAAGACATTGGGTCGGTCAAGGTCTGGATGAAGGACCGGTCCCAGCGGGACGCGGTCAACAAGCCGTGGCTGAAGCTCTTCCCCGACGAAAACAACCGTCCGGCCCGTCACGCCATCGAATACGACGCCTTCCCACCGGGGGTGCAGGTACAACTGGAGATTATCGCGGTGTTGGGCTAGGGGACTTCCTGTCCCCAGCCACCGGCTACCTATTGTCGAAGTGGCTCCGGGGCAGTCTGGCCCCCACGATCTTCATCAAGTAATCCCAGACCTGTCTGCTGTTGTCCTTTTCGACAATGCATACCTTGATGTTGTGGGGAGCGGGCCCGTGGATGCATGAGTGGGCAATATCGCCCCTCACTTTGTCGCACATCACGTAGCCGTGGACGAAGGGCTGGGGCGTTCGAGTTTGGGTCCCGCCCGAAACCATGTCCCAACGGGGGTTTCCCAAGTCGGACCAGCGGACTGTCCCGACACGGTGGTCGTCCCAATCCCGCCGGACCCGAACCGGCGTCCGGCCGCCGGGCTCCCGGCCCCGCCCAGACTTGCCGGTTTGCAGAGGATGCGCCCCAGCCAAAAGCCTGGCAACCGTCCAAAGCAACCTGACCAGCAGAACCACGCCGCTCTTGAGTAGCAACAAAGACCGCAGGAAGAATCTCATCGGCGTTATGTTATCCCAATTTTCGCCGGATGGGGAACCTAGCTGCCGCTCTATGAACCGGCATGTTCGGGTGATTTGCCTGCCGATTCGGTCCAACCGCTACTGGAATCTCCCCAGCCGAGACTATCTCACCTGTTAGGCCGGGCTAGCCCCGTCGCTACAAATTCCCGAACATGGTGGCGGCGTGCCCAGGAAAGGTGCACACGAACTGATACGTCCCAACGAATGGGGCGCTGAAACTTACCACTTCCGTCTCGCCGGGATCCAACAGACCGCTGTGGGCAAGAATCCTATCATCCCCGGCCGGGATCCAGCCATTTTCGGCGCCCGCGGCCGCGCCGGCACTTGCCACCGCGTCTTTAGTGCCAGCCTTCACCAGCACCCAGTTGTGCTGGTAAATCTTGGACGCGTTGACAAAAGTTAGCTTTATCGACGCCTGATTGGTTTCGCGAAGTTCGGCCCTATCGAATCTCAATGCGTCGCCTACCGTGCTGATGATGGGCCGGCCCCGCTTACTGTCGATCTCGGATTGCGAGCGAGGAGCGGGAGTCTTTGTAGGCTCGGGAGCACTGCAGGCGATGGCTAAGACCAACGTGGCGGTAAAAAGTCCTAAAGTTATCAGTGAGGTCCTTTTCATAAACCCTCCACGAGCTAATATAATCTGCCACGCACGTTATGGCAGAACTGGTCCATAGAGCACCTTCCAGTATGTCCATCCAATTGTTTTCCGCGGCTCTCGCGCCAAATCCGCCTAGACCGTGTCTATCGGCGTAGCGCCCAGCATAAGCTGATGGTGGTCTTATCCGAGAGAACACTGAAACCTAGAACAAAGGTTATATAAAGCAAATCTAGGTAGAATGACTCATAGACTACGCCGTCATTTAGTTGATATTGTGTTAGCATCCGACGGTTCGCCATCTCCGCCAGCCGCGGCCTGGGCTTAAGATAACCGGCTCAGTCCAGCACTGGAGATTTGGACCAGAACGCCCTGGTAATCTTTCTGGACGAGTCCTCGAAACGGGAGGCGCGGTTAATTCTTATCAATCTGGAAATCTTAATGATTATAGTTTACTGGCAAGACGCGAGACGGGGACAGAACCTGGTACTCACCAACGACGTAACCGGACGGGAACAGAGAATCGGTGGGTTTACGGAGGTCAACCAAAGATTCGCCGCCTATGTAACCACCGCCGAATATGACCCAAGGAATTCGAAAGACGGATTACCGACTATGAAAGAAGCCAAGGCTTTCGTTGAGTCTTTCAAGCCTTGGGAACTTTATGGCGCCGAAGGCGTATCCGTCGAGCCAGAGGTTAGGCCGGCAGTTAAGTCCTCTAGTCCGGTCTCGGCCGCAGCGCCAGCGCTGCCAACGACCTGGACATTTTCCTGATAGATGCGGCGATAACCACCGCGATCGCCGGGGCCACTGTGGGAAACGTGGGTGGCGACCCGGGTGAAGTTTTCGCCTACACCAACACAACGGGTTCGAACCTCACGGTCAATGTACTGATCGGGGTCTTCAGCGGAGCGAATCCCGGTTTCATGAAATACGTGATCTTCGGCTCGAGCGCGATCAATGAATTCGCCACCAACAGCGGAACTATTTACGGACACGCCAACGCCGCCGGAGCCGAGGCCACCGGCGCCGCCGACTATGTTAAGACACCCGCCTTCGGAGTTGACCCGCCCGAATTGGAATCCTTCTCATCGGCGGGGCCGACGCCCATCCTGTTCGATGTCTCGGGCGTCCGGCTAGGAACGGCCGAAGTGCGGGCCAAGCCCGAAATCGTTGCCCCCGACGGCACCAACACTACCTTCTTCGGATCGTCCGATGCATCGGGAGGTGGATGTTGCGAGCAGGATGGTTTCCCCAATTTCTTCGGTACCTCCGCCGCTGCTCCGCATGCCGCGGCATTGGCAGCGATGATGATAGACGCAGAGCCCCTGATTACCCCTTCCCAGATTTATTCGAAAATGGAGAGCACCGCCATCGACATGGGGGTACCGGGGCCCGACGACGATAGCGGCTTTGGTCTGGTTCAAGGGGAACAAGCGGTAGACGGGCTCATCGGCTTGGACTTGAACGTTGGAGTTCTGACAACCCTGTCAATGGAAAGCAAGCCGGGCCAGCCTATCGCCCCAGAGCCGGTTCAACTCACCAATTCCGGGGGCGTGGATGGGCACTTGGCGATTCGCATCTATAACGTGACTGAAAGCGGCGGCATCCTCTCGGAGGCAGAATGTACCAGCCAGGGGGGCGCATACGCACCTGGGTCGCCACCTGCTTGCACGGGGCTGGTGACACCGGATCAAAATGATCTGGGGCGCTTTTTCGAGCTCGGCGTTGAGGAAAGTTCCACTGAACTCCTGGCTTCCGTGCCTCTGGGCGCGGTCGAGGATCTATGCGTGGAACTCGGAGGGTTAGGCTCCGGTGAAACCCGAGACTTGCTTTTATTGTTCAGGATCGACGAGGCTGCGGACAACCGCTACCAAGGGGACATGGTTCATTTCGACATTGATCTGCTTTTGCACCAACCCAACGACCCCGCCGAACACTCAAGCACCCCCGGAGAGGCCTGCGGGGGAGGCGCCCTCTCGCTTAACAACTTGGGAACCTTGCCGCCGCTCCCTTAAGCCCGAGGACAAGCGATAACCTCGGCTGCGAAAGAAGACCGTCGCGACTAATCACACTGGCCGCTCAGCCTCAACTCGTATCGATAAACGGTTTCCGCCTAGCCACCAAAGGTAGAGGAGAAAGTTTTGTCCGGCCACCGAGCCGCCGGGTTCCGCGATCGTTCAGCCCGCCGGATGATGCATGTAATTTCAGATCGGGGCGTAGATCATCCGGGAGATAAAACCGATCTGTGTTTATGTTAACAAGACCCAAATTGAAAGGCCCCCGGTGTATTCCGGGGGCCTTTTCGAGATTCAACGATTGGTAGCGCGTGCGGGATTCGAACCCGCGATCTCCGCCTTGAGAGGGCGGTGTCCTGGGCCAACTAGACGAACGCGCCACGCAAGTAGCTGGGGGTTAACTTAGGGCCCATGGAAACATCGTATCAGAGGTCCTCTAGGCTTGTAAACCGGCTCTGACCGCCTATTAGCACAAGTTATCTGGCCTGGGCAGAGACATATCAATTCTTGCAGTCCTAACGCGGCCAAGGCTTACGGGGTCGCTACAAAGTCACCGAACATGGTGAAATTGTGACCAGGGAAAGTGCATACGAATTGGTAGGTACCGGCGGCCGGCACGGTAAACCTGACTCCCTGAGTCCCACCGGGCTCCAGCAGGCCAGATTTCGCGAGCACTCGGTCGTCGCTACGGGGGATCCAGTGAGCTTCGGCTCCCGCTTCGGTCCCGGCGGCGGCCACCTCATCTTTCGTTCCTGACTGCACCAACACCCAGTTGTGCTGATTGATGGTGGAGGCGTTCTGGAAAACCACCGTAATCGTGGACCCGGCTTTGGCCTCCAGGCTGGCTTGGTCGAATTTCAGCGTGTCACCTTCGGTGGAAATCGCAAGCGCTCCTGCCGGAACATCGACCGGGGGCGGAGCATTTACCGCGGGCGGAGCGCCCGAGCCAACCAACAGGTTCAACTCAGTGGCCTCCCCGGAGGTCCAGACAGCCGTGGGGCTGCCGTCCCGTCCGCCAATCTTGAAGATTATCTTTCGATCGGCGAAGAGGGTGCTGCTACGTTGGACTATTTTAATAACGTAGCGGCCATCGGTAACCGTGGTCCCCGCCACCGAATCCGGTACGCCTTCCAGAAATGCCGTAACCTGGGTGCCATCGACAGCAGTCGCTCCGTCAACGGTCACTGTCCCCACGAAAGCGTGGGGCGGTATCGGGCCGCCCGGTTGGCCGAAAGAGACGTCAGGCGGAGCTGTTGTATTCTGCGGAGCTTGCGTCGGGACATCGCCGCCACCACACGCTATGGCCAAGAACGACACGACCGCGAAAATACCGGTTAGTTTTAGGGTTACTTGTAACACCGTTTCTCCTTAATCTACGGAAGATCCCACTTTGTTATTTTTATCACAATCTCTAACGGACTACAAGGAACCCGGGCCCAAGACAGGTTATGTACCGTTATAATTCGACTATTCTAGTGTTCCAGTAACATCCGTTATACCTGAAGCTACGCCAGGATACGAAAACAGGATTCGTTCGTCCGCTAGTGTCTGGCCGGCGGGCCCACGGCAAGCTCACCCCCGGAGCCGGCGGCTGGGCCTTTAGAAGGACCGGGCAACGGCGAACTGGAACTAAATATATCCAAGGAGTTGACTTTGGAAGTAGGAAAGTTCCCGGCGGCCCTGCTGGAGAAGATCCTGGCCAAGGTAGACATTACCGACCCCCGAGTGGTGGTGGGACCCCGGGTGGGCGAGGATACAGCGGTGCTACAAACTGGGGGAAGCTTACTGGTGGCCAAGAGCGACCCGGTAACTTTCGCCACCGACCGGATAGGCTGGTATGCCGTTCAGGTCAACGCCAACGACGTTGCTTGCACCGGAGGGATCCCCAAGTGGTTCCTGGCCACCCTGTTGGTGCCGGAACGGTTCACCGAAGACGAAGCTGAGGCGGTGTTCGACCAGATCTTGGATGCCTGCCGCTCCCTGAATGTCTCCCTGGTGGGAGGACATAGCGAGGTGACCTACGGCATCGACCGGCCGATCATCATGGGGACGATGCTGGGAGAAGTTGAGCAAGACCGGTTGATTCTTACCGGCGGCGCCCAAGACGGCGACAGCATCGTGCTAACCAAGGGCATCGCCATTGAGGGAACGGCGTTACTGGCCCGGGAGCGCCCAGCCGCCCTGCTTCAGGGCGGGATGACTCAAGGGGAGATAGATCAAGCCGCCTCCCTATTAAGTGTACCGGGTATAAGTGTACTCAACGACGCCCGCATCGCCTGTGCCTCAAGCCAGGTTCATTCCATGCACGACGTTACCGAAGGGGGGTTGGTTACCGGCCTGAGAGAGGTTGCAAAGGCCTCTGGGCTGGGGCTGGCCATCGAGGAAGGCAGTGTGCCAATCTTGCCCGAGTGTCAGGAGGTTTGCCGAGTTCTGGGCTTGGACCCAATGGGGTTGCTGGCTTCGGGTGCGCTGCTAATCACTTTGCCCACCCCCGATGTACCTGGATTGCTGACGGCCTTGGAACAAGAGGGAATCGACGGGTTTGAGATAGGGACGATGATGGATGCCGCCGAAGGCCTTCAGATGGTCGAACTCCATGGGGAAACGCCATTGCCCGAGTTCAGCCGTGACGAGTTGGCCCGATACATGTCCGCTAGCGAGTAACTCACGCTTACACCAAAGGGTTACCCTACTCCTTCTGGTACACTTGGAAAGCGTCTATCAACCGGGACACTGTGGCGTTGGCCCCACTGACTGTAATCGCTACCTTTTTACCCTTCAGTCGGTCCTTGATCTTCACGGCGCCGGCAGTGGCTGCCGCTCCCGCGCCTTCCGCCAAGGTGTGAGCCTTCTCCACCAGTAAGCCCATGGCCGAACGGATCTCATCGTCGCTCACCAGGATAAAGTCGTCGAGAAGCTCCCGGAGGATCGACTGGGGCAGGTCGTAGCCTACTTTGGTGGCCAACCCTTCAGCAAAGGTCTCCACTGCAGATTCCACCGGCCGCCCTTCCTTCCAATACCGGTAACCACCGGGTGCGGCTTCCGATTGAACCGCCACGACCTGGATGTTAGGGTCCACCGATTTGGCCACCAGACATGCGCCGGAAACGCCGCTGCCCCCGCCCATGGGAGCGACGATAACCTCCACGTCGGGCAGGTCCTCAATAACTTCCAATGTCTGAGTGGCGACTCCGGCGATGAGCAGGGGTTCATTAGCCGGGTGCGCGTATCGGTAGCCCTCCTCGGCGGCCAACCGCTCGCAATAGTCCTTAGCCTCATCGAAGTTTTGCCCATGGAAGATCAACTCGGCGCCCAAGGCCCGCATGGCGGCTACCTTTACCGGATTAGCTTCCTCCGGTAGCACGATAAGTGCCCGGGCGCCGAACAATCCGCAGGCATAGGCGATGGACTGGCCATGGTTGCCGGTGGAAGCGGTAATAACCCCGCGGCCGCGTTCCTCATCGCTCAGATGGGCCAACAGGTTGACTCCTCCCCTGGCTTTGAATGCTCCCAGAGGTAGATACTCGTCGTGTTTCAAATAGACCTGTGCGTCCAAGAAGTCGCTGATTCCTAGAGAAAAGTGTAACGGAGTCCTAGGTAAGTAGGGCGCGATGGTTTTCTTGGCTTCGTACACGTCCCGAAGGGTGGGCGCTTGCATCCTCATTCCTCGTTAGACACGGTTTAAATTCGGTTGGCGGTTGGAGTACAACCAGCTTAGGTTACCGGTCTGGAGGTGTCAATCGAGGCGGGTATCATGCCCTCGGTTGGCTCAAGGAAGAACTTAGGATCACTCGTCCAGCGAGCCGGGTGTCCCATCAGTTGCGTCATAAGTCCTATTCTGAGCCCGAATCGACTTGATGCGGTGCACCAACAACCAGATCGCCCCGGCAGCCAGAATGAGCAAGATAGGGATATCGAAGGGCCGCATCACGGCCCGCAGGTCCTCCCAGTTTTCGCCTAACAAAAAGCCGCCGTAAGCCAATCCAAGACTCCATATAAAGGAACCGGCGAAGGTATATAGGGAGAAGCGCCAAAGATTCATCCTGGCCAACCCAGCGGGGATGCTGATGAATGTACGCACTACCGGCAGCAACCGGCCGATGAAGACGGCCCACTCACCGTACTTATTGAACCAGATCTCGGCTTTATCAACCTCGTCCTTGCTCATCAGTACATATTTGCCATATTTCAGCAAAAGGGGCCGTCCCCCCTTCATGCTAATCCAATAAGCCACCCACGAGCCCAGCAGGTTCCCCATGCCGCCGTAAAACCCAGCTAATAGCACCCACCACACACTTCCGCCTTTAGCCTGGATCAATAGCCAACCGGCAAGGGGCATGATCAACTCGCTGGGGAAAGGTATGGCCGCGCTTTCAATGGCCATTAGAAACACCACACCGGGCCATCCGATAGCGCCGTAGACCTGAGTAATGATTCCCAGAAACAGAATTTCTATGGTTTCAATGATTTCCATAAGGCCCGAGTTTAGCAGCGCCGCAAAGGCGGGTCAATCGGAAACAAGGCGCATTTAGCTACGTGTTCTAGTTTTGTTTAGGAAAAGCTTAAAACTTTTTTAAACAAATGTTGACAATTAACACAAATATATGCTAATGTGTTTACACCTCGGTACACCGAGAGTCCACTTCAGTACATTGGAGGTACATTATGGCCAGGAAGACTAAGTTGATGCAAAGAGTCGAGCGGGATCACCAACGGCCTCTGGAGCGCCTCCTACCTGAGATGGTCAATGAAGTCGGCTTGTCAGCCACCGCCGAAGAGTTGGGTGTGAGTAAAGCAACCCTGGGATACTGGTTGCTGAAGTTGGGGATAAATGTACGACGGGTAGCGTTGGCGCCGGGTGAGACCCTCGAGGTAAAGCGCGCGAGTTAACCACGGTTTTTGGATGCCCGGCCTTGTGGGCCCTTTTAAGGCCCACTAAGGCCGGTCACCGAACCTAGGTAGCCTGCAAGGTCTTAAATCCTTGTCAACGCTCGGCAAGGACGACATTATTGCTACTGCAGGTGTTATGTAAACAAAGAGCCCCCGGCAAATGCCGGGGGCTCTTTTTATTCGTCTTGGGATCGGCAAGGGACTTTCTGGTCCCTTGCCCGCCTTTAACCCTGGAAGATGTCTTCGGGGAGGAAGGCCGACACGGTGACGTTCGGCAGGTCCACAATGTTGCTAACTCTTAGATCCACGGCGACACTGCAGATGATATACGCCTGCTGGCGGGACCAACCCCGCTCCTGGAGCAGATCTATCATCTGGATCAACGCGTGGCGCGCCGCCAAGGTCAGGTCTTCGCCTTCCTGGGTCCCGTCATCCCGGAAGGGCATCCCCATGGTGGCGATGAAGTTTCGGGGAGCTGCCCACTCCGGAGCGATGAAATAGCCGGGATGGGCGAATCGAGGGAACTTGATGTTGTGCCGGGCCGCTTCCCCCTTATGCAACTTGAACTTAACCACCGCTGTAGCACCCATCTCGATGGCGGTGATACAGCACTCCCCGTCGCCCTGGGCAAAGTGTCCATCCCCGGCGGAGTACAAGGCCCCGTCCACGTTTACCGGTATCAGCAGCCGTGAACCCTTGGTCAATTGCTTAGCATCTACATTTCCGCAGTTTTCTCGGGGCGGTATGGTGCGCAGGCCGGTATCGGCGATGTCACCACCCGAGGGCACCGCATCTTCCGGATCCGGCGGCTGAGCGATTCCGCCTCGCCGCACCAGGTCCGCCTCCCGGCGGGTCCACTCCTCCAACTGAGCGTGAGACGGCGCGATGCCGGCGGTGCCCATGAACGACCCGTTGGGTATGCGCACGCCGGGCAACTGGGGCGAAGTCGCCCAACCGTCGCTCATTTCCCAGTGAGCGATGTAGGGCTCGGTGAACAGGTCCCGCAGGAACCCGGCGCCGGGCCTGCTGCGCGTCCAACCTCGAGGTTGGGGAATCACGTCAATATACTCGACTTCCAGCAGGTCCCCGGGGGATGCTCCGGTTATGTAAACCGGCCCGGTCAGCGGGTGCGCCACCTTGGCGTCGAAGCCCTCCATGTCGGCTACTGTCATGTGGGGCTTAACTTGCTCGTCGGATGCGTCCCGGGTCTCCAACAGCACTTCTTCCTCTGGGTCCACCTCCAGCACCGGCGTGATATCGGGATGCCACCGGTTGTGACCCTTACCGGGTTCTTCTTTAAGGCGTTTGTTACGGTCGATCTCGATACTTTTCATGGAAGTTAATCGCTCCTCACAATGACCAATCGTCGGGGACTTCAGGTGTGCGCATGGGCTTAATCATTACCTCCACCACCGCCGCTTGGCCGTTCTCCGTGGCCTGGATGGCCCGTTTGAGAGCCGGAGTTATCTCGGCCGGATCTTCAACCCGCTCGGCATGGGCGCCAAGCCCCTGGGCCACCATCGTAAAATTCCCACCCAGTTGAGCGAAGGCGGGAGGAGCGCCGCCCGGTCTTTCCATGCCCATCAAGCCTCCTCCAGTGCCACCGTTATTGACGATTATCGTCAGGGTTGGGAGGCCCATCCGGACGGCGGTCTCAACCTCCATGCCCGTCATACCAAAGGAAGCGTCCCCCAGCAGGTGGACGACCAGATGGTCAGGCTTCCCCAATTTGGCGCCTACCGCCGCGCCCATGGACCAACCCATGGCCGCCATTCCGCCCATTCCAACGTAGTTGCGGGGCCGGGTGGTAACCCAGAAGGGGGAGACGTATCCCCGGCTTCCGCCGGCGTCATGGATGGCGACGGTCTTGTCCTTGTCAACCAACTGCATCAGATCATAGACCACCCGGTAACCATTGGTTGGCGTCGATTCATCGGTGAAAACGGAATACCACTCGCCCAGCCATTTGTCCCTGGCCTGCTGAATCTCCGCCACCACTTCCTCTTTAGCGCCGCCTCGGCCCGGTCCAACCCGGTCTTTGACGGCGTTAATGATGTCGCGGAGGGCCAGCTTGGCGTCCGCCAGAATGGGAACATCGGCCATATAAGTCTTGTTCAGGTCGGCTGGGTCGGCGTTGACGTGGATCAGTTTCACGCCAGGGGAGAAGGGTCTCCCGTCGGTGCCGTTGGGTTGCCGATAGGAATTTCCTACAGCCAACACCACATCGACCTTGCGGTTGATCTGCATAGCCGGTCCACTGGCGTACTTGCTGCGGGGGTAGATCCCCATACCGAGTGACAAAGGGTGGTCCTCTGGGAAGATTCCTTTGGCCACCAGAGAACTGGCCACCGGCATGGACAGCAACTCGGCCAGCTCCATCACCTCGTCGGCGGCGTCCGCCGACAGACAGCCACCACCGACGTTTAACACAGGGTACTCTGCCCCTACCAATAGATCAGCGGCCATTTCAACGTCGGCCGGGGCCGCCGACGGTTTTGCGCCTGGACCGACCGGCGTATAGCTAAAGTCTTCATCAGAAATCTCGCCGGCCATGATGTCCTGAGGCATTTCTATCACCACTGGCCCAGGGGAGCCCGAGCGAAGATTGGTGAAGGCACGGCGCATAATTGTGGGAATCTCGTCCACTCGGGTGATGGTCGCTTTCCACTTGACCAGGTTGTCGAAGATGCTGGAAGGAACTTCCTGCTGGTACTCTTTGCCCAAGTTGCGTAGCGCGATCTGGCCCATAAGCAACAGCACCGGTATATTGTCGGCGTAAGCGCCGGCTATTCCAGTCAGGGTGTTGGTCGCGCCGGGGCCGCTACCGGTCATGGCCACGCCCACTTGTCCGGTGGCTCGAGCATAGCCGTCGGCCACCTCTACCCCCAACCGTTCGTGGCGGGTGGCAAATACTTTTATCGTCTCTGAAGTCCGAAGAGCGGGGAACAAGACGTTAAGCCCACCCCCAGCAAATCCGGTGATGTATCGCACTCCTTCCAGTTCCAGACAGCGGACTAATGCGTCTCCGCCCTTCATAGTAAGTCCTCCAAGATTTCAGCTATCAGCCGTCAGCCATCAGTACAGTCCAGGCTGACTGCTGGGATAATACGCTCACGCCTGAACCGGGTCAAGAAATCAACGCGATCTTCCCCGTAGGCAAGCACACGGCAAGTTTGCCCAGCCTTGACCGGTTATCGGGCCCGTCGTATCATCCCAACAACCTCACCGACGCACGGTTATAGGCTGAATGCTGATAGCCGAACGTTGATAGCTTCAAGGAGACATTATGCCCACAGCCGACGAATTGATCGTCCAGACCCTGGAAGAAGCAGGAGTGGAATACGTAATAGGTATCCCCGGCGGCGGCACCGGACAGATCTACAACCTGCTTTACGGCAAAGAAGACCGCATCAAAACTATCCTGGTTCGCCATGAGCAAATAGCGGCCATCATGGCCGACGCCTACGGACGGGCCACCGGCCGCCCGGCGGCCATCATGGGTCAGGGCTTGTTCATGGCATCCAACGCCACCTTCGGCATCATGGAGGCCATGCTGAGCAGTTCACCGATGGTGGTGATAACCGACACCTCCGACGGCGGAGTGGGTTTTCATGCGGCCAACCAGTCCGGGGCCGGAGAGTACGGCAGCATGGACATCACCACGATATTGAAGACGATGAGCAAATACACCACCCTGGCCACCAACCCCAAGGAAGCGGTCATTGGGACTCAGTTGGCCATCAAGCATGCCACCAGCGGCAGGCCCGGGCCGGCTTGCGTGGTCATGCGGTCAGCGGCTATCAGCGGAGAAGTAGACTTGGAGTCTCCCCCGTTCATACACAATGCCGCCGGATACCTGAACACCGCCAAACCCCAAAGCGCTCCTCAAGACATCCAGCGGGCCATCGATATCCTGTCCCAGTCGCAACGTCCCGTCCTGGTGGCCGGCAACGGCGTGCACATGTCCAAGTCACACCAACAATTACAAGAACTGGCGGAGCTTTGGAACATGCCGGTGGCTACCTCCTATAAAGGAAAGAGCGCTATCGCCGAGACCCATCCCTTGTCCGTGGGGATGGTGGGAGTGTACGGCCAGGAAGCCGCCAACCGGTCGGTGGGCGAAGCCGACACGGTGGTGGTGGTGGGCGCCAAGTTGACTCCCCAGGACACGGTCCGGGAGCGGCCCAGTATCTTCGACCCGCTCCGCCAGAAGATCATTCAGATCGACATCGACGACCGCAACGCCGGCTGGACATTCCCGGTGGAATTGGGGCTTATCGGCGATGCCGGAAGTATCCTGTCCCAATTGGTTGAGGCGTCCCGGCCGGTAGCCGCCAACTCAGCCGCGGGCAGAAAGGAGTGGGCCGACGCCCTGCCCCGGCGAAAACAGGATAATTCCTTCTACGACGACCCGGAGATGCACCGGGAAAGCTCTCCCGTCACCCCGCAACGTTTGGTTGCGCTATTGAACGAAAACCTGAGCGCCGACACGATATTCGCTTTAGACGCAGGCAACAACCGCACCTGGATGGCGCACTTGTACCAAGCCCGCCAGGCCAACACATTCTTCAGCCCGGGTGGGACTGCCGGGATGGGTTGGGGCTTGCCCGCGGCGGTGGGGCTCAAGTTGGTATACAAGGACCGTCCCGTGGTCTGCGTCACTGGAGACGGTGGTTACATGATGACGGTGAACGCCCTGTCCACCGCCGTTCAGTACGACCTGCCTATCATCTGCGTGGTGTTCAACGACGGCGCGCTGGGCATGGTCCGGCAGCATCAACCCGAAGGACGCCGAATCGCATCGGAGTTCGTGACCACAGACAACGGGGCAGTAGCCCGGGGATTTGGCGCCTTCGGCATCCAGATAGGCGACTCTAGGGACTTGCCCGACGCCATCCGCCAAGCCCAGGCTTCCGGCCTACCCGCCGTTATCGACGTGCTGATCGACCGGGGACCCAGCCCCGACGACTGGCGAGCCGACGCCCGCCGGGCCGGAGAGACTTAGGGGATCTGGGCCGCAAAGCGATGCCAGATCAAACTGGCTATAACTAGAGCATCGAGGGTTGGCGGATGAATTCAGAAAATCGTCCGCCAGTCCTTAAATATCCAGCCTACAGCCTAATGCTCGCCGCCCTTCCATGAGGAGAGCAACCATGTGCACACAAACACGTCGGTTGACCTACGAAGAGTACCTAAAAACTCCAGAGATCAAAGCCCGATTCGACATCGTCGATGGGGTGATGACTATCGCCCCCACTCCTACTGTTGCGCATCAAAGGATACTCGGAAATCTATTCTGGAAGCTGGACCAATTCGTCTCCGAACAGCAGGTGGGAGAAGTCCTGTTCGCCCCGGTGGATGTCATCGTCCAGAGAGATCCATTGCGCACCCGGCAGCCAGACTTGCTGTTCGTCAGCAACGAACGCGCGAGCATTCTGGGAGACCAAGTAGATGGGGGCCCCGATCTGGTTGTGGAGATCCTGTCGCCAAGTAATAGCCGTTCCGACTTGGAGGCAAAATTATCCGACTACGCAACGCTTGGAGTTAGTGAATGCTGGTTGGTATCACCCGAAGCGCGAAGCGTGGAGATATTGGGGTTGACCGAAGGGTCTTGGGTCCGCCTCGGCATTTCCGGCTTGGGGGAGCAGGTGCGATCCCGGGTATTACCGGAGTTGGACCTTGCGGTGGTCCAACTCTTTGAGTAACGACCCGCATCAGCCTATCGCCCCCTAGTCTCGTTGCTGCAGCACGTTGCCGGAAAGCTCGGTAATCTTGTCAATCTTGACCAGGACCGCCACTCCCAATAGCCCAGGGTCCCGGTCCAGTTCCTCTTGGACACAACGGTCTATCACCTCTTGGCGAATCGGACCGTCCTCATAAACGGTAGCTGTCCCGTGGAACCGCCATCTCAAGCGCTTGGCTTGATGGTTGTAGTAGATCACCACGTTGGGATTTTCGCCCACGTTCTGTAACGCCGAGCGCTTTGCCCGCTCCCAGTAAGCCAGAGTTTCCCCGTCATATACCAGCACGCTGCCCTTGGGGCTGATCTGGGGTTCGCCGCTTTTGGACACGCTTCCCAGCAGACAGGCGTAGCCGTCGGCCAGCGCTATTTCCACATTTTCTTTCATCTCATCGGTGATTGAAATCATCTGGATCGCTCCTTAAGAATTCTCGCGCTTAAGCTGCGCTTTGCCGTTCACCCTAACCAACTGCCCCTGGTGGCAGCTCTTCGTCGGCACTCAATCAGGATACCGATACCCATAGCTGCCCCTTGAGTGTTTGGCCCAACCGAAAACGTTGGACGGGCAGATTGGTGGATGGTAGTATAAGGCGGTCGCTGCGGACCCTCGACAGCTACGAACAGCCAGGATTCCCTCGGATATTCTGCCGCCTACCCTGTTGCCACCAGGCACGGGGCTGATTTTAACCCAGGCGCACCTGGTTGACAAGAAATGGGAAGGTTTGCGAACAATCCACTCAGGAGCATCCAGTGACCCAGGAAAAAGAGAGAATACTGGAGATAATCGATCTGGCGGAAGCCGGCCAAGTACAGTTGGCTCTTACCAGCAGCCAAGGCAGGCGAACCGCCTCGCCGGTGACCTTCAAAGCTCCCCTCACGGACTCAGATTCAACAGAAATCGGCTGGTATTTCAACGAATACCTGCGGAATCCATTCGGCGACGCGAAAGCACGGGCCAGTGAGGTTGAAACAAGATTCCACGCCTTGGGTCGTTCACTTTTCGAGACCGTGTTCCAGTCCAGCGAGGACGCCCAGACCTTTTACTCTTCCGCCCTGGAAGAAGGATTCTCGAACTACCAACTGGTAATAGTATCTGGCCGCCCCGAATTTCTTGGCCTGCCTTGGGAGTTGCTCAACTCCCCGCAGGAAGGGTTTCTTCCGGCACAATTCGGATCGATGCTACGGCGGACATCGTCCGGCCAAATGGACCCATTCGTAACCGAATTGAGCCAAGAACAGTTTAACGTGCTCTTGGTTTCTCCAGCTCCCGCCGATGGTCTCCCAGATGGAGACTCTCCGGACGACGCAGGGAGCATCGCGGCAGAAACGTTGCAGGTCATGGAGTCGTTAGACGTAGTGGTGCAGTTGGACTGCCTGCAGCCGCCGACATTAGATGCCCTTGCCGACCGATTAGACCAGAGTCCGGGGCATTATCACTTGGTCCATTTCGACGCCCAGTCCAATACCAGCGGCGGAATCCTACTCGAGTCTAACGATGGGAACGCGGCCCAACTAGCCTCGGCTCAAGTGGCGGAGTTACTGGTGAAGGCCGGCGTGCCTATGGTCCTGATCAACGGCGGCGGCGCCGCGTCTCCCGACCGATCCACAAACACCGCGGCCGAATTGTCTGAAGCCGGCGTACCCTTGGTGGTTTCAGTGGCAGTACCGCTGACCCCCACAGCCCGGTCGATATTCGTAGACAGGCTATTCCGGCAAATCGTGGCGGGGGTCGATGTACCCACCGCAACCTCGACGGCCCGGCGGGGCTTGATGGAAGAGCCGCTACGGCCCTGCGCCGCCGGCAAAGCGCCCTTCTGGGACTGGATAGCCCCTCAAGTCTATCAATCCCGTGGTTACGTGCCGGGAACCATACATGTTGAGCAACCTGAGCCCCTGACGCCCCAGTCTCAACCGGAGGAGGGGGCCGAGCTCGACCAGCAACTACCTCAAGGAGGCCCTTACGGTTTGGTTGGGCGGCGCGCCGAGCTTCGCCAACTGGAGCGAACGTTCCAACGCCAACCGGTGGTCTTAATGAGCGCAAACACTGGCGCCGGCAAGACGGAGTTGGCGCTGGGTCTAGCCCGATGGCTGCAAAAAACCGGCGCTCGCCCTGGTGGGGTCTTTTACACGACTTTCCACATAGGAGCGGGACTGGAACGTGTCGTACACGAGATTGGCACCTCGGTCGCCGGGTTGTCTTTCGCCGACATGTCCGGTCCCGACCAACGCCAATGGGTGGTGGATTATCTGAGAGAGCAACCGTCGCTGATCATCTGGGACGCCCTGCAGCACGCCGGTGGAAACCCGGGTGAGGACGTCTCGGGAATGTTGGACCAGGCCGAACTGGCGGAACTGGACGCATTTTTGGCCGAGGCTATCGACGGGGGCCGATCCTGGGCACTTTTGGTCACCCGCCGTCCGGAGGAACCCTGGCTGTCAGTTCCCCACCACTCCTACCAACTCCCTCCCCCGAGCCAGGGTGACCGGATGGAGTTAGCCTGCAAGATTCAGGAAAGTACCGGACCGTCCGATCTCACTCCCGGCAACCAGGCCGACAACCAACTGGGCCTCGCCTACCTTGAGCTACTGGACCTCATCGAGGGACATCCGCTGGCGATGCAGATAGTCCTTCCTCTGCTTAAAGAAGTGCCAGCCTCGGTGATTCTGGAAGAGATACGGACTCGCGTGGAAGAGCTGGACCAGTCGTCCATGGAGCCCGGCCGCGACCCATTCCTGACTGCCATCATGGACCAATCATTCTCGCGGATGCCCCGCCGCAGCCGGACCCATCTACCCTTCCTGTCCATGTTCCAGCAGCGGGTCATGTTGGACATCCTGACTCACATCACCCAGGAGCGAGCCTACCACACCGTCATGGGCGAGGAACTGGGCTGGGGCGCTTGCCGGACCTTGCTGCGGTCCGCCCGGGACGCGGGATTCATTCAATCGGTCACACCAAGCGTCTACCAGATTCATCCCACCTTGCCCTGGTTCTACGGACGCCAGATCAACCAACAACTCTCCCCTGCCGCCATCCGCCAGTTGGAGCAGGAGTTCGTTCGGGTTTACGCGGATACCGCCGACTACTTTATGGAAACCCTGTATGAGAACCAGGAATCCGGGACCATGGCGGTCCTGGCCGAGGAGGGCAACCTGACCCAGGCGCTAGGTCTGGCTCTGGAAGACCACCAGTGGGATGCGGCCCAGGTTTTGGTCCAACCGTTGGCCCAGGTGTACCGGATGCAAAAGCGGTACCCCGAACTGCGCCGCCTGCGCCGCCAGTTGCTTCAAGACATCGTCCCCGAGGGCAACGGCGCCACAGAAGCCGATTCCAAAGGCGCGATTGACCTGTGGCTGTATCTATTGGGCACCGAATCCAGTGAAGCCACCGAGCAGCTTAACCTGGAATACGCGCAAGACCTGAACCAACAAATGATGGATTACCTGGAGTCTTTACCCGACAAAGAGACTGACCCACGGGCAGCCGCCGTTTACCATCAGATGGGCGTTCTGGAACAGCATCGGTGGCACTTGGATGACGCGTCAGAGTGGTACCAAAAGTCCCTGGCCATTATCGAGATAGGCGAAGACGAAGCGTCCACCGCCGACGATTACTACTGCATCGGCCAGGTGAAGCAACATCAGCGTTATTACACCGAAGCGAAAGAGTGGTTCAGCAAAGCATTGGAGGTCCATCAGAGGCTGCAAGACCCGGAAGAACTGGTCAAAGACTTCCGAGCCTTGGGCCTGGCCTCCCAATTCAAGTTTGAGTACGACGAAGCGGAAAGCTGGTACCGCCGAGCTCAGGCCATCTTGGAAGAAAACCGGGATGAGGAAATGGTTGTCCTGGTTTACCATGAACTGGGCACCGTATTCCACGCCCGTTATATGTTCGAAGAAGCGGAAAGTTGGTACCAGCAGTCCTTGGGTCTGTCCCACCGGTTGGGCTTGCAGTCTCAGATGGCCGTTGAGTTCCACTACTTGGGCCTTCTATCCCAGGCCCGGGGATTGCTCTATGAGATGGCTCAAGAGTGGTTCGAATTGGCTCTGGAAAAACGGGATGAGATGGGCGACCGGCGGGGCGCTGGAGACGAATGCCGCCAACTGGGCGTCCTATTTCATGAGCAAAACCTTCTGGATGACGCTGAGCAGTGGTACCAACGTGCCAGGGAAAACTTTGAACAGGTCCGAGATGTTGACCGTACCGCCCGCACCTACGGCCAATTGGGGAAAGTGGCGGAAGACCGTGGCGACTTGCCTGGAGCTCTGGAGTGGGCAACCCGGGCTCACGGTCTGGCGACGGAACACCAGCTGTCGGCCCTGGCTCCAGCCAAAGCCCACCTGGCCTCCCTGCGGGACAAATACGGTGAGGACAACTTTCAGACCTGGTGGCGGGGCTTCACCGGTGGCGATCCGCCCGATGATTTGGATGAAGAATAGCCATCGGACATGATTATCTAAGTTTTACCTGAACCTGACGTAAGAGAGAAGCCGATCAAGGAGGAACTCCGCATGGACATTGGAACTTCGATACCTCTACCGGCCTACACCCTAGACCCCGCTTTCATCGCCAAAAAAGCCGAGGAGTTGGGTTTTGAGTCGATCTGGTACGCAGAACATCCCGCCGTGCCGGTCCACAGCGACAGCCCCTTTCCGTCCACCGGCGGCGCGATCCCCGAAAACTATTCCCACTTCACCGACCCGTATATCGCTCTGGCCCGTGCGTCGGGGGTGACCAGCACCATCAAATTGTGCACCGGTATCACGTTGGTGCCCGAACGTAACCCCCTCCTCTTGGCCAAAGAGATCGCCGTTTTGGACCGGGTTAGCGGCGGCCGGTTCGTATTCGGCATCGGCACCGGTTGGCTCAGGGAAGAAACCGAGTTGATGGGCGGCGACTTCGACCACCGCTGGACCCAGACCCGTGAAGCTATCGAGGTCATGAAGGAACTCTGGACCAAAGAGGAAGCCGAGTATCACGGAAGGTACTTCGACTTCCCTCTCGTCAGGTCCTACCCCAAACCCATCCAAAAACCCCACCCGCCCATACTCCTCGGCGGAATGGCCAAGAATGTGCTGAGCCGGGTGGTGGCCCACGCCGACGGCTGGCTGCCCAACCGGGTCACCCCCGCCCAGATCGAGGAAAGCCGGGCCAAGCTGGATGCCATGGCCGAAGAGGCGGGCCGGGACCCTGCGTCACTTACGATAACGGTTTACGGCCAAGACCCCGATCGAACGGCCCTACGATCCCTGATCAACGCCGGAGCCAACCGGGTAGTGATCCGTCCGGAGCACTGCGACACGGAAGATGAAATGGGCGACCAATTGGAGCGCATCGCCGAAGCCGTCCTGCGCTAACTACCAGCGAGCACCCCTTTCCTACAGGGGGTTGGGGGATTTCTAGCCTCCCCTAAAAAAGCGAAGTCAATGGAAATCTAGCCCCCCTTTCGTAAAGGGGAGTTGGGGGGATTCCCCCCGTCCACAAGGAGAGCCACAAATGGACCAAACCACCGAGCTATTAAGTTCCTTCGCCTACGGCCTTGAATACGAAGACCTGAGCCCCCGGGTGGTCCACCAGATCAAGCGCACCGTGGTGGATACCCTGGGTTGCGCCGTGGGCGGCTTCCATTCCGAACCAGCAACGATAGCCAGGACTTTGGCCGGGTCCGTCACCAGCTCGACTCCCTCGCGGATATTGGGGACTCAGTTATACAGCTCTCCGGACATGGCCGGATTCGCCAACGGCGTGATGGTCCGTTATCTAGACTGCAACGACTCGTATTTCTCGCCTGGAGGCGGCCACCCCAGCGACATGATTCCGGCGGCATTGGCCCTGGGCGGCCCCACGGAAAGCGATGGCCGCAGCGTGATTACCGCCATCGCTCTGGCCTACGAAGTGTTCTGCCGGTTGAGCGATGAAGTGGTTACCGGCGAATTTGGCTGGGACCAGGGAATGTTCTCCATCATCGGAGCCACCTGCGCCGCCGGGAAACTCTTGGGGTTGAACCAAGAACAGATGGGGCATGCCATATCCCTGGCGATAGCCCCTAACCTGCCCCTGGGAGTTACACGCACCGGCGAGCTGTCCATGTGGAAAGGGTGCGCCACCGCCACCGCCACCAGGGCGGGGATCTTCGCCGCCCAACTGGCGCAACAGGGCATGACCGGACCAAACGAGCCCTTTGAGGGACGCCGGGGATTGTGGGAGCAAGCACTGGGGAATACTGTCAACATCCCATCCTTCCAAAAGAGCCGAGGCAGCGACGATTTCCGCATCCTGGAAACCACCTTCAAGTCCTATCCTTCTCAGATCCACACCCAGGCGCCCATCGGCGTGGCCCTGGAATTACACCCCCAGGTTTCCCCGGAGAAGATAACGTCGGTTCTCATCCAATCCTACGACGGGGCCGTTAGCTCACCCGCCACCGAACCGCAGAAGTGGGACCCCAAGACCCGTGAGACCGCCGACCATAGCATCCCGTACCTGGTGGCCGTTGCCTTGCGATACGGCAGCGTGGACGCCGGGTCCTTCACCAGCGAACGTATCCATGACCCGGCGCTCCGCACCCTCATGGCAAAGTTCACCATGGAAGAGATTCCTGACTTCACCACCAGATATCCGGAAGAATTCAACTGCCGCATACAGGTCACCGACGACGCTGGAAAGATTTATGAGGCCCATACCCGCTACCCCAAGGGTCACCGCCACAATCCTTTGGACGATAGGCAAGTAGAAGCCAAATTCCGCGGTTTGGCCGCCGATGTAGTCTCCGCAAAGCAGTGTGACCGGGTCTTGGAGCAAGTATGGGGATTGGACGATGCCCCGAACCTTGACTCTCTCTTTGACAGCATGGTGATCTAGCCCGCTCAGCAAGCCTAAACCGCTTCAAACCGCACACTTACGTTTCCGGCTTGATTTTCGTGGGTTATGTTATAATCCCGCATATTTAATTTGCATCTAATCATGGCAACCACAAGGTCCTCCCTACCCCGAAAGCAATACACGGACATATCCATCAAGAGGAGAACCGGTTTGCCGACACATATCTGGTCAGGTACCGGGGCGCTCGAAAGGACGCCTCGCAGACCGGCAAATTCAGGAATCGAATCAGGGACCGAGGTCCGTGATGTAATTAATTTGGCCTCGGTCAATATTAGCGAAATCCATATTGCCCCCAGCGGCGTATTCCTATTTAAGGGGGCGCTCTCCAATGGTCCGGGGGCATAGCAAGGTGGTCGACTACCAAGAATACGACGATCACCAGCTCATGCATCAGGTGACCCTCGAAGATAAGGGCGCGCTGGAAGCTATTTACACCAGATATGGGTCGTCGGTCTATTCCCTGGCCATGTACATGCTCAAACAGGAGGCCCTGGCCGAAGAAGCTACTCAAGACATATTTCTGAACATTTGGCTGAAGGCATCCAGCTATAAAACCGACCGGGGCGAACCACGGGCTTGGATCATGAGCGTGGCTCACCACAAGATTGTGGACGTGATTCGGGCCAGACGCCGGACACTGGCGGCTATGGACCCCGACGGCTACGAAACTCTGGAATTGTTGCCATCGGCCCAAATCTCCACCGAAGAGGAAGTTGAAAGGAATATTGAGCGGGAACGAATCTTGAAAGCCGTGGCCACCCTGCCGCCTCCGCAGCGGCAAGTAATCATGATGGCTTACTTCGAGGGATACACCCAGTCAGAAATGGCGGAGATTCTAAAGCAGCCTCTGGGGACGGTCAAGACCAGAGTGCGGTTGGCGATGCAAAAGCTAAGGTTGGTACTAGAAGGCGATGTTAACGACTGATTCAAACAATGAACAACACCCTGAAGAGCAATTGGGCGCCTACGCCTTGGATATCCTGGACCAGGAAGAAGCGGTTCTGGTTGAATTCCACATGTCGGGATGCTACCAATGCCGGACAACCGTGGCCCTCATGCAATCCTCGGCGGCCTTGATTGGGGAATCGGTAGACCGTCTCCAACCGCCCGCTTCATTGCAGGCTCGGATTATGAGATCCCTACCGGGGACGGGCGTGGAGATCACCACCCCGGCAAAAACCACTGCCTCCCGAGGCTGGACCGGCTCCCTGTCCAAAGTCTTGATGCCTCTGGCCGCAGTCCTGGTTTTGGGATTACTTTCGTACAGCGTGTACGTAAGCACTATCCTTTCCTCCCGTGTAGAAAATCTGCAGCGCGAAAGCGCCGTGCTGACTCGATGGGGGAAATTGGCGGCTCAAGAGTCTCAAGTCATGGACCGCCTGAACGAACTCCGTGCCGCCAGCGATTTTCTAGCTGAAACAGAGAGCACCGACGTTATCCTGGAATCTCCCAATGATTCCGGTAACTCCGGCGGCATCCTTCTGGTAGCCGATGACGGGCGCCGAGCCATGCTCATGGTAACTGGAATGCGGGAGTTGGAACCGCCCTCCAGCTACGACGTCTGGTTGGTCAGACAAGGTCAAAGCATGTGGGCCGGCCAGCTAAAGGTCGATTCCAAGGGTTGGGGAGCGGTGACCCTGCACCCGCCCGAGCCGTTATTCGAGTTCGACATGGTTCGGCTGACCCCTGCTCCGTCTTCAGACCCGGTGCCCGGCCGCGGGGACATGGTTCTGGAAGGCCAGATCGTGTCCCATAAGGTTGCGCGGTAGCCACAGCAGACCCGGTCCAAGGGTCTTTCAATCGTCCAGAGCGGTGGATATTCGCGCTTTGGCCCTCCGCCCGTTCTCCTGGTATACTTGCGCCAACTCCTCGGTGAAGGGTGTGGGTGAACGTGTTGGGAGTGACCCTCTTTCTATTGGTCTGCGACATCTGCGGCGGCCACATGATGGAACAGAAGTGCAAGATTATCTGCCTCAACTGCGGCTACACGCGGGATTGTTCAGACCCCTAACAAACTTGCCCAGCGGCGACTGCCGACACTGCTCAAGCTCCTGATTGTCCTGCCGTCAGGTTGCCCGAATCACTCTGCAGTTTTGCCCGTGGCGGTTTCCCACCACTCCGGATAATCCCTCAATTGCAAGCCCCGGAAAAGTCCCGGATGAGCTTTCACCGCCAGTTTCATTGCTTCAATCATCGGCTCTCGTATCGCAAAGTGGGCCAATCCCGATGTCCTTAGCTTGAACAGGTGGTAACACTCCCTCAGATTCAGCTTGGATAGCACCCGGCGGTAGTGAGCGTGGGTCACTAGATACTGGGCCACCACGGGGGAGAACTCGAAAACCTGCCGGTAAGCCTCTTCCGCCTGTTCGATGGCGCCAATAAACTGGCCGTTCAGACCAGCTTGGACCAGCAATTCCGGTACGCCGAATCCGTTAGCCGTGGTTAGCGACTGGGGAATATATGTTTGCATGCGGTGGCGCTTAAACTCCCGGTACGCCCCGTAATCCATCAAGTATTCGTAGGTATAATCCACCATCTCGAACTCGCGCACCGGAGCGTCGTGGGGACCCATGCCGGTAACGCACTTCTGGATGATTTGCTGCCGGTCCTCAGCGTCCATATCCAACACCCGCCGCCATATCTCATCGTAGGGCAGGCCTGACTGGCGGTATAACAAGGCCGCGGCTAGTTTTTCCTCTGCTTGGCCGGTGCAGGCGATCAAGCGGACCTTCAGGTGCGCTCCAGAACCGTCACCACCCTCCCGGACGTCGCGAGAGCTTGGCTCCCCCACAAACTGGCTTGTTTGCGACCTCTGGACTTCGGGCATCTCCGCCAGGTAGGTGTTTGGCTCAGCATACTTGATCAACGTTGGAGCAATTTTTTGGCCCTGTTCGCGAAGCTCACTCCCCAGGTCTCGCTCCTCCGCCAGTTCCGACGACATCAGCTTGGAGATGGCATGCTCCAGCACCCGGGCGTTGGCGGTCACGCCAACGTTGGTCAGAGTGGCCGCCGGAAGGACGGCTCGGCAGCTATCGGTGGCATCCCTCTGCAACCGAAGGTTATAAGCAGAGTACCGCTCCCGTTCCCTCTTGGGATGGGCTCCGCGCAAGTGATCTACGCAACCTTCCACCAATCGATGATAAACCTGGAATAACTCCCGGCAGGCATCGGCAAACGCTTGGGCCAAGGCCGGTTCGTTTGCCAGTTCAGGAGGATGGAAAAAATAGCCGGAGGGTAGAAGCTGATATCTAGACGACTTTTCGGTGTACGATGCCAGCCGGTTATCTTCCAGCGTGTCGCAAGCCAAGCGGGAGATATCCTCCACCGCCAGATGTAGCACGGCGTGCTCCGCCACCGAAGCGTGGCCGTAGCCCACCACCCATCTCTCATGAAAGTCGGCTGCCTTCTCCTGGCTCACCTGCTCTGCGATCTCGTCGAAGGGCTCCGGGCGGCGGGATGTCATGGCGAAGGCCACCGCGATCTGCTCTTCGGTCAATTCATGAGCGTCCAGCGGGTACACCCGGCGCCGAACTTCTTTTTCTATGGGTTCAGTCATATCATTTTAGGCATGGAGTCACAGCAACTCCCCGTATTAACCCGGTTTACACCGTTTCATAAAAGCGGTCTAAGGATCAAGTCCGCGGACGGGTTATGTCAAGCAACATCGGCCCGAATCCAGACCGGCGGGATTGCCCCTTACCGAAATGCGCCGAACCCGTCTGGCGTTTGTACTTCGATGAGCTGAATCTTGTCTGATGCCACGGCGTCTTCCAGCGCCTTGGAAAGTTGATCCACCGAGGTAACTTTTGTGCCTTCAAAGCCGTAGCTCTCGAACAGCTTTACGAAGTCTGGGTTGACCAGATCGGTCCCTATGAGCCGGCCCTTGTGGTTCTGTTGCTGCATGCCTTTGAGCACACCCCATGCATTGTCATTAAACATCAAAACGATGGGGTTGATTCCATACTGGGCGGCGGTGGCCAACTCCTGGAAATTGTACTGGAAGCCACCGTCTCCGGTAACGCAAACCACCGGGCTTTTTGGTTTGCCAATCTTGGCGCCCAAAGCGGCAGGGAAAGCAAAACCCAACCCTACCCAGCCGTGAGGGTACATGAAGGTCCTGGGCTGGTTGATCTCCAGGCAGCGGATGGCCCGGCTGGTAGGCACCGTGGCGTCAAGGGCGAATATCGTGTGTTTGGCCGTGGACGCGCGGATGGCCTCAAAAGTGCGCAGTTCGTTGCCCCATGTATCTTTAAGAGTCTTGTAGATCTGTTCCTTGACCGACGCAATCTCTTCCTTAAACTTGTCTCCTTTGTAAACGTCCGTGCCCGCCATACCCTCAAGCAGTTGGCGGGTAACGGCCCGGGAGTCGGCGACGATGGGGATGCCAGTGGCGTAGTTCTTGCCGATGGCCTCGCCGTCCAATAAGACGTGTATCAACGTATCGGGCAATTTAAGCCCCACACCGGACGTGGAGCGCAGGGGAAGGATCGACCCAAGAACAAGAACCACGTCGCACGTGCTCAGCCAATCATGCAACGGGTTTTCGCCCCAGATCCGCCCACCCATAGCCGGACCTAAAGATAGAGGGTGATCCTCCGGAATAGTTCCCTTGGCCCCGTCTCCGGTGACTATCGGCGCGCCCAGCATCTCGGCCAGTCGAATGATCTCCTCGGCGCCGCCCAGGGATTGGACTTCTTCACCTACAAAAATGACCGGTCGTTTAGCCTCGATCAAAGTCTTCCGGGCCCGCTCAACCATTGCGGGGTCTCCTTGGGCGATCTGAGGGTCCCTAGGTCCCAACACCTCCACTTCGGCCTGTTGTCCCAACAGGTCGGTGGGAACCTCCAGTTCGATGGGCCGGGGCCGCCGCGATTGAAACCTCTGGAACGCTTCAACGAAGTAGTCTGGAATAGACTCGATCTGGTTGATGAGGGCGTTCCAGTCGGTCACCGCTTCAAACATACCCAACTGGTTCTTAGTTTCGTGGGTAGACAGCTTCCCGGAGCCGATGAATTCCTGCTCCACGTTGGTGCAGATTTCCAAAACTGACGAGCTCGAAAAATAGGCCTCCCCCAGAGCGCCCACCGAGTCTGCCGCACCGGGCCCGGTGCTGGTAAGCAGAATGCCCGGCTTGCCAGTGGCCCGGGAGTAACCGTCGGCCATGAAGCCGCAGCCCAGTTCCTGACGGCCTCCGATGAACCGGAGACTGTCTTGATTGTCGAATATGGAGTCGAAAAGGTCCAAGGTGTGGATAGATATAATCCCGAATATTGTGTCCACTTCATGCGCTTTCAAGGACTCGGTGATCGCCTGGCCTCCGGTCATTCTGGGCAAAATACATCCTCCTAAGGTTAGCTATCAGCATTCAGCCGTCAGCTATCAGCTTTCGGCCCCCTGACTGCTGACGGCTGATAGCTCGCTAAATAATCAACGCCGCTGGTTTTTCCAGCAATCCTTTGATTTCCATGATAAATCGGGCGGCTTCCGCGCCGTCGGCCACACGATGGTCGACGGACAGGGTTGCCGTCATGATCTGGGCTACCGTTACCTGTCCATCCCTAGCTACCGCCTGCTCCTTCACCCGGCCCACAGCCAGAATGGCGGCGTGGGGCGGGTAGATGATGGCGGTGAAGCTATCGACATCGAACATTCCCAGGTTACTCACACTGAAGGTGGTTCCACTGTATTCTTCGTTGCGGAGTGTGCCGGAGTGGGCCCGGGCGATCAAGTCCCTGCTCGCGGCGGCAATCTCTACTAGGCTCTTCGCTTGGCATCCGTTGATGCCGGGTACGATCAATCCGCTCTCCAAAGCAATGGCGATGCCGATATTGATATCGGGATTCATTTGGAGATGGCCGCCCTGATAGAAGGCGTTGAATTTGGGGAACTTTTGCAGCGCCATGGCGCAGGCTTTGACCACCAAGTCATTGACCGAGACCCGGCTTTCGCTAGCCAGGACCTCGTTCAGGTCGCCCCGCATCTCCGTGGCCTTGGTCATATCGACTTCGGAGGACACGTAGAAGTGGGGAGTGTCGCGCTTACTGTCGCTTGTCACCTTGGCGATGGTCTGCCTCATACGCGACAGATCCACCTGCTCCGGCTGGGCGGACGCGCTGGCGGCGTCAGAACTGGGCTGGGACGCTGCTTCTAAGTTATTCAACACGTCCTGTTCGACGATTCTGCCGCCAGGCCCGGTCCCAGTGACCAGGGCCAGCTCGATTCCACCTTCCCGAGCCAGCCGCCGGGCGATGGGGGATGCGCGGACCTCAGCAGCAGCAGTTGCCACAGGACTGGTCTGGGCCCCTGCATCGGTGTGGTTCAACACGTCCTTCTCGACGATTCTGCCGCCGGGACCGGTGCCGGTCACCACTGCCAGGTCGATTCCCTGTTCCCGAGCCAGCCGGCGCGCGATGGGGGAAGCCCGGACCTCACCGCCGGGAGAAGCCGCCGGAGGAGCAGAGGCCACGGTGGATACCGGTTGAGCCGCCACCGATGTGGCGCCATTCCCGACCGGAGCGTCATCCTTGTTACCTGACCCTCTTCCGGACAGAAGACCTTCAGGTAGCGCTTCATCGGGTCCGGTGATCACGGCGATCAGGTCGCCGACCGGTATGGCGATCCCTTCCTGGGCGACGATCTTCCGCAGGACCCCACTGACGAAGGCCTCAAACTCGACCGTGGCTTTGTCAGTTTCAATGTCGGCCAGAACATCCCCCCGAGCTACCGCGTCTCCTTCCTGTTTGTGCCAACGCACTACGGTGCCCTGTTGCATGTCGTAGCCCATTTGAGGCATGACGATCGAAGTTGCCAACGTACCCTCCCAACGCCCGCCTCGCATTTGAATCTCGGGAGACTGGGCCTTGTTGGATAGATATTAATGCACCGCACGGGGCGCGGCAAGACTGCCCAGTGTATATTCGCGATTCCGAAAGAAGCAGTCCAATGAATCCAAATTAAAGGCGGCCTTTCGGCCGCCTTCTAAGCTCTATTCGCTATCGCTACCAGGCTACATCATTCTCTCGATGATCCGCTTGGTCTGCTCCTTGTCCAACCCCAGAGTCTGTAAACCCAAAGGCTGATCGGGCTCTAGGACCGGTTCACTGCCACCCAGGGTAGGGGCTTGCTTCTGGAAGAACAGCCCGGTGTAAATGGTGTCGCCGAAGAGCATGGCTTTTTCGCAAGCGGTCTTCCAATCGCTGGTGTCGTGTCCCTCGTCCTCCAGCTTCTTGACCCGTTCTTTGAAGAAGGCATTGCTGTTGTCATGGTTGAAGGTGACGCAGGGGCTGAAGATGTCTATAAGCGAAAACCCGGAATGCTGTATCGCCTGTTTCATGAGTTCGGTCAGGTGCCTGACGTCGCCGCTGAAGCCGCGGGCCACAAAGGTCGCTCCGTTCATAATAGCCGACGTGATGGGGTTGAGCGGCGCCTCAACGCTACCGAAGGGAGTGCTTTTGGTCTTCATCCCCATGGTGCTGGTGGGGGAAACTTGGCCGGTTGTCAGCCCGTAGATCTGGTTGTTCATCACCACGTAGGTGAGGTCCACGTTTCGCCGGGCGGTATGGGTGAAGTGATTCCCGCCTATGCCATAGCCGTCGCCATCCCCCCCGGTAACGATCACGTGCAGCCGGTGGTTTCCCAGCTTGGCGCCGGTGGCCACGGCCAGAGACCGGCCGTGCAGGGTGTGCATGCCATATGAATTAAAGTAGCCCGGCAGGTTGGAGGAACATCCGATTCCACTAACCGTCAGAATTTCATGGGGCCTGAGACCCAGTTCCGCGCAGGACCGCTGCAGGGCGTTGAGAACGCCGAAGTCGCCGCAGCCGGGGCACCAGTCAGGGTCAACCTGTCCTTTGAAATCCCTTGCCGTTAGCGGTATGACCGGCTTATCGTCGGTTGCCGGCATGGTGGTCGCCATGTGTTCACCTCTTTACGTGATTGCCTCTTGATAGGGCACGAAGCACTCGATCTTTTCCGCCAGGTGCGCTTTCACACCATCGACGATGTGATGGGGGATGAACGGCTCGCCATCGTATTTACGGATATGCCCATCGACGCTGAGACCAGTTTCGCTTCGCATGTAACGATAGAACTGACCGGAAAAGCTGTTTTCCACCACGACTACCCGCTTGGACTTGGACAGAATGTCGGTAATGACCTCGCCATGGAAAGGAACGATCCACTTAATGGGGAGGTGATTAACGGCAACCCCTTCCTGGGCAAGAATTTCAACTGCCTCTCTGATCACTCCATAGGTAGAGCCCCAACCGATCAGAGTAATCTCTGCGTCGGCCGATCCTTCCAACTCGGGTGGTTTTATGTCGTTGATCGCCACCTTGAACTTGCGGGCCCGCTTTTCCACCATCTTGCGGCGCTTGTGGGGGTTGGTGAACTCGTCGCTGAGCAGCTGAGAGTTCTCATCGTGCTCATCGGTGGCCACCACGTGGACATAGCCTTCCAGACCGGGCACGGCTCGGGGCGAGATCCCGGTTTCGGTGTCCTTGTAGCGCATGTAGCCATCGGTGGAGGACCCCTTGGTGATCAACTCCCCCCGGTCGATGTGCGGGTGCATATCTATGAGGTCCGGGGCTATGCTGAACCGGCCTTCAGACAGCAATAGGTCTGTAACCACGATGCCCGGGCATTGATATTTGTCCGTCAGGTTAAACAACTCGGGCATGGTGTTGAAGCAGTCAGCGGGAGTCGTAGGCGCAACGATAAACCGCTCGAAGTCACCTTGGCTCGCCCCTAGGACCTGCCACAGGTCGCCCTGCTCCGTCTTGGTGGGCACCCCGGTCGAGGGTCCGGCCCGCATAACGTCGATGAAAACAGCAGGTATCTCCATCATTGCGGCGCTGCCCACGGCCTCGGTCATCAGTGCGAACCCGCCGCCTGAAGTGGCGCACATGGCCCGGCAACCGGTATGGGCGGCGCCAATGACCATGTTGGCTACACCGATCTCGTCTTCAACCTGGCGCACCATGATGCCCAGGTTTCGGGCATTCTGAGCCATCCAATGCAGCACTCCGGTAGCCGGACTCATCGGGTAGGCCGCGTAGAACTTTACCCCGGCCGCCGCGCCTCCCATGGCCAGCGCTTCGTTGCCTGACCAAACAGCCAGCGGCGTAGGCCCGGTGGGGACGGTTTGATCGAAAGCTTCAAAGTTGGCCACCGAGTGGTCGTACCCGGCCCGGGCAACGCTCACGTTTTCATCGATAACCGCCTGACCCTGCCGCTGGAACCGCAACGTCAAACTTTCTTCAAGTACCTGGAAGTCCAGCCCCAGCAGATGCGAGGCCGCGCCTACGGCCATGGTGTTTTGCGACAACCGGTTTCGGCTGACGCTCAGTTTCGTCACCGGCAGTGGACAGAGTTGTATCCCATCGCCCGCTTCGCCGGGCTTGATGTTGTCTTCGTTGTACAGTACCCACGACCCCGGCCTCATAAGTTGCAAGTGCCGGTCCATCGTATCCTGATTCAGGCACATGAGTATGTCGATTTTATCGCCGTGGGTGAATATTTCCTGGTCACAGACACGAAGGTACAGGAAGATATGTCCGCCACGGATGATCGACTGGTAAGCGTTATAGGTGTTCAGGTGGAGGCCGCGCCGAACGAAGATACGAGCAAGAATATCGCCTGGGGTGGCGATGCCCTGTCCGGCTTCACCACCTATAGCGATCGTAAGATCAAAACTTCCCACGGTCATCGATCCGCTCCTTACCATTGCTAGGCGAGACTTACTCAAAACCGCCTGGATTGGGACTTACGGCGCTCGGCCTATCACATCACTCAGATTAAAATACTGGTTGGCTAATTCTGTAGGAATCGCTAGAAAAGGCCCGTCTGACCACCCTCTCACATTGAATCCGCTGATTGGACTGGGTCAATTATTGTGTTTCCCGGTCGAATCATTGAAATCGTAGCCGCCTTAGCAAAGATCGGCAATATATCAAAAATTAGCCCTTTGGACTATTGCCCCCAGTATACCTTTGCCTTCCGTTAGTCGCAAGTTGACGACTTTCTGACCTGACATCCCTATCTATCAGATTACTTCGAAAATCACCGGAGATGGGATCGTATCCCGGACTGGATGGCTACATATGGATGGCCCGGCCCTGGGCGCTGAGCGCAGCCTCTTTCAGCATCTCCGAGATAGAAGGATGGGGATGAATCGCCCATCCCAGTTCCAGAGTAGTGCCTTCCAATACCTTGGCAAGAGACAGCTCGCCCAGCAATTCGGTGACCTCCGGGCCTATCATGTGCGCGCCCAACAACTCCCCGTACTTGCCGTCCACAACGAGCTTGACTATCCCCTCGGATTCGCCCATGGCCAGCGCTTTGCCGTTGGCCTGGACGTTGAAGGTCCCGATCTGTACGTCGTGTCCTTGGTCCTGGGCCTGGGCTTCCGTCAGACCGAAGCTGGCGATCTGCGGGTTGCAGTAAGTAGCCCTGGGTATCGAGCCGTAGTCCAACGGCTGAGTCTCCAAACCCGCCATATGCTCCACCGCAATGGCCGCCTGGGCCGAGGCCACGTGGGCCAAGGCCAGCTTCCCGGTAACATCGCCGATGGCGTAAACGTTAGCCACGTTGGTGAGCATCACGTCGTCTACTTGGATGCTCCCATCCTGAATGGTGATGCCCATCGACTCCAGACCCAGGTCCTCAATGTTCGGCTGGACCCCGATCGCCACCAAGACCTTTTCACAGTTCAGGGTTTCTTCGGCCCCGTCCTTGGCCACGGTAACCGCTACACCATCGGGCCCCGATCGTGCCGCGGTCACCCCGGCGCCGGTCATGATATTTATACCGTGGCGCTCGAAGCTGCGCTCCAGTATGGGGCTTATGTCTTCGTCCTCGTTGGGCACCAACCTAGGCAGCAACTCGACGATTGTTACTTCCACGCCGTACATGCGGTAGATATAGGCGAACTCAACGCCGATTGCGCCCCCGCCAACGATGACGACGCTGGACGGGAGTTGGTCGAGAACGATCGCCTCGCGGCTGGTGATGATCTTGTCGCCGTCCACGGGGAGGGGCGGGATGGTGCGGGGGCGGGCGCCGGTGGCGAGGATGACGTTCTTGGCGATGAGCCTCTGCCCATCGGGGGCAACCTCAACCACTCCTTCGCCCGCCAACCGTCCGGCGCCCTGGATGTGCTCCACGTTATTCTTCCGCAACAGAAAGGCAACGCCTCTGGTGTTGCGGTTGACCACTCTCCGGCTTCGCGTGTAAGCCACGGAGTAGTCGGCGTGGAAATTATCGAAGCTTAGGCCAAATTCATCAGCCCGGTTGATGTAGGAAAGTACCTCCGCGTTTTTCAGGAGAGCTTTACTGGGAATGCAGCCCCAGTTCAGGCAAACCCCGCCCAGGCTTTCCTTCTCTATGATCGCGGTCTTGAGCCCCAGTTGTCCGGCGCGGATGGCCGCGACATACCCGCCCGGCCCCGCCCCAATCACCACCAAGTCGTAATTCGAATCCGTGCTCATTAACTAAGTTCTCTATCCTCGGACGACCGTGGACCACCCCTGCCCCTACAGGCAAAGAATCCGGCCAGCTTACGGCTGTGTAGTATACAAGCGCCCCTGGGGGGATACAAGTTGAGCGTGTTGGATATTTAAATTGGGAGCATAAATTGATGATAAGAGCAGAAGAAACAACGAGGAGTGGCGTGGCTGTGGCGAAGTTAAAGTCGTTCGTCTACGAGACTGGGCAAATGGGCAGAGGAGGCAGTAGAGGTTTCTCCCTACTTCTCAACGATTCACATAGAAGGCAGGGTATATTACTTTGTCACGAAAACAGGCCGGTTTGATGGCACCTCATGCCAAATGGGAGGGCCAGATGCCTAGCTATAGCCTTTGTCCTTCTCCCATTGGCGAGCGCTCTTTTCCGTCACCTTTGGGCCGACTTTGGTTACTTTAGCTCCTGGATATTTTCTTTTATGCTCGGCTGCCCGCTGATCCAATGGCCGCTCGGTGATGCCGCCATGTACTTTTTTCTTCCTACTCTGACTTCATACCTAGTAAAGGTTCTGGGTTTGTTTGCCATGGTCTCCTCCCGCGCAATTTGTGACTTTAGTCTACCATGATTGAACATTAAGCTTAAGAAGTTTAGATACCAGTGAGAATCGCCGAAACCTCCTATACCCTCTCACACGCTGCCAGGCAGCTACACGTGGGGCGCCATACCATCTGGCGGTGGATCAGGTCTGGGGAACTCCCCGCTCAGAAACTAGGAGCCGTTGTGTTCATTGAGAAGGCCTTGGTAGACCAGCTAACGCTTGAATCGCGATCAACGAGCACTAACCTTACGCAGCCGCCACACTCTAATCTAATGGCTATTCAGAGGTCTCAAAATCGACTCGTGGGGGCGTCCGGAATGGATGACTCCGCATCGCCATAGGTCGCTCCGAAGCTCTGGCAAATGTACCTTGTGGTATACGGCTTTATAGTTGCAATGAACCGATTACGGGAAGTTTCTAGCCAACACGTTGATTGCAAGCAGGCGTCAACTCCCTAATCAGGTCTTTTTCTCTCTGAATATAGCTAGTTGTGACCTCATCAACATAGTGCGTCGGCAACTCGCCAGTAATACAGGTATTGTCCCCGTTGAAGTGCGCTAGCAATCTGTTCCTAATGTCCCCACTGCCAACATATATCCAACGGTTAGTCTTAAAAATCCCATAAACGCCCATTTGACCTGGAGTGATAACTTCAATATTTGCCCGCGTGAACGTTTGGGAATTTTGTTGTACAAATGGCACCACCACACCTCCCAAACCTAGAACATATGACCGTTCTGTTTTTGTTCTAATTAGAAGATATCATAATTATGCAAGATGCTCAAGTTGAGCGTGTTGCATATTTAAATCGACAAATTATTCATGTGGCGTCGTCAGAGCTTAGGCAAATATTGTGTGCCCGAGGAACCAAGACCAAAATAGACATGCCGAATTTGCTTCGATCTTCGTTTAGCAAATTCCAACTGATTGGTGGAAACGGGAGAGTTGACCTCCACCAGCAACACGGCCTGGCGGTACTAGTGGCAATAAGCTGGTCACGAAATCCGTGCCGACCTAATCCCGGGCCGCGTATTCCGCCCTTAAGACGGTGACTGCCTGCCTGAGGGCCGCCGGAGTGACGGGTTTGCCTAGAATGACGTCAACTCCCGCAGGCTTTTCATTATTGCTGGTCATCATCTCGCCAAACCCGGTCAACATGATGATCGGCATATTGGGCGATTCCCCTTTGATCGCCTCTGCCAGCGCGTCACCATTCATCTCGGGCATCCCCCGGTCCGTTATCACAAGATCGAATTCGCTCTGGTGAAATTTCTCCAGCGCTTCCCGGCCGTTGGCCGCAGTTTCCACCGCCGAACCCTGGCGCCGCAGGAACTCACCAACCATGTCCCGAACTCTTTGCTCGTCATCCACCACGAGAAACCGGAGTCCAGAGGGGAACGGCTCTACTTCAAGCGTCTCGGCGATATTTTGGACTTCCGTTTGGACCGGTATGCGGAACCTGAAGGTGGTTCCTTTGCCGACCTCGCTTTCAACCTCCAGCTCGCCTTCGTGACGCTGGAGCGAGCCATACACCATAGCCAGGCCCATACCGGTTCCCCGTTCTTCTTTGGTGGTGAAGAACGGCTCCATAGCGCGCTTGAGCACCTCATCTCTCATCCCAGTCCCGGTGTCGGCTACCTCCAGAATCACTTCTTGACCATCTTGGAAGGTTTTCAGAGTTATCGTGCCACCTTCGGGCATGGCGTCGACTGCATTGAAAACTAGATTACCCAATGCCGAGCGTAGTTCGGCTTCGTCACCGCTAATTTCGGGCAGGTCATCGGCGAGTTGGGTAATTAACTGAATGTCGATACCGTTCGCCAACGCCATGTCCCGCCATTTGGGCTGAGTCAGCGAGATGACCCTAGCAACGACGTCGTTTAGGTTCACCGGCGCCATTAGCTCCGAGCCATCCCGTTCCCGGTAAAACTCCCGCAGACGGCTGACCACCGCACCGGCGTCTTGGGCGCTGGTCCGGATCTCTTGGAGGTATTTCACGGTGGATTCGTCGAATCCATCGGCGTCCTCCAAGAGAAACTCGGAATAGCCGAAGATGGGCGACAACGCGTTGTTGAAATCATGGGCAATGCCGCTGGCCATGGTGCCCAACGCGCTTAACCGTTCCTGATGGACGAGATGTTCCTGCGTGGCCTTTAAAGTTTCTAACGCCTCCGATAGCTGGCTATTTGAATCAAGTAGGTCTTGGTCAAGTCTGGCGTTTTCTAGGAGAGGACCTAAACCATCAACGATCGCGGTCAATAGCCGCACTCGCTCAGGATTGAAATGATTTAGTTCGTCCGAAGCGATACCGGCCACTGCTATTATTTTATCGTCGGCCTTGATCGGTAACGATATCGACGACTTAACCCCCCTTTCGATGAACATTTGCTCCGCATTGGGGTGGGACGAGTAGTCGTTGGCCAACACGGCTTCTCCGCTTTCAAAGGCCATTAACGACAAACCTTGTACTTGCTGGAGAGCCGGCAATGCTTCCCATTCCATTTGCCCTCGGACCATTGTTCTCAATCCGCCGTCATCCGGGTCTCGAACAATAATCCTCACCCCGTACACGTCTGCGACGCGTGCTATCTCCTCAATGACACCACTCAACTTATCTTCGTAAGTTCCGGGTTGGCCAAAGATATTGGAGATTTTGAACAGGGCTTCCAATTCCTCAGACCGTTGGAGCAGTTGGCTATCCAGCCGGGCGTTTTCTAACAAGGGGCCTAAACCATCGACGATCGCAGTCAACAGCCGGACTCGATCTGGATTGAAATGATTAATCTCCGGGGAAGTGATACCGGCCACCGCGATCGTCTCTTCGGCGTTCTTGATAGGCAACGCAATCACCGATTTCGCCCCAGTTGCCAGGGCAACTGGATCTGCATTGGGGTGGGAAGGGTAGTCATTGGCAACCACGGCTTGGCCGCTTTCAAACGCCATTAACGACAAGCCCCTGACTTGCTGAAGTTCCGGTAATGTGCTCCCCACCTCTCGAATAATCGTTCGCAAACCGCCATGCTCCGGGTCTGGAACAACAATCCTCACTCCGGATACCTCCGCGACGAGTGCCAGTTCCTTTATAACGCCATTCAATTTATCCTTGTAGGTTCCCTGTTGGTTAAGGAGCCCGGAGATCTTGAACAATGTCTCCAACTCTTGCGACCGTTGCTGCAAGAAAAGGTTCTCTTCGATAAGATGGGCTTCTTGTTTCTCGTCCAAAGCGGTTCAACTCCAACTATCGCCGGTATGGGGTCACCGTCCGTGGTAAGTCGGTTGAGATCTCCCGGCGCACCTCGTAATTATTCGGAGAGAGCCGATCGTGTCCTCAGCCCAAGGCGTTAGGTCACAGACGGATCATCGAATTCTCTTTGCCGTGGGGCTATAAAGCGATCCTCTTTCTGGCTTACTTTGCGGATCGACGCAAGAATTTTCCGATTTTAACATCACGCAGACGAGATTGGACGGGGAGACGGGGAAGCGTTGAACTCCCCAAAAATCACGGGCTGGCGGTGTTTGTTTTCAGGCCGCTGAGGTTCAGGTTCCTGATTTCACCGGTGCCTTCAGCTTTGTGAGCAAATCGTCGGTCGACTGGACATCGCCGAAGGTCACCAGAAACTTGCCCAGCGTGTGATTGTGCAGCGCATCCGTCTGGTCGGCGTTGCCGTCTGAGACCATGATAGTGCGGTAGTCCCACATGGCAGCGTCACGCGCGGTCGACTCGCAACACGTGCTGGTCGCAACGCCGGTGATGAGCAGCGTGTCGATGCCTAGCTCACGGAGCAGGCCGTCAAGTTCCGATGGGTATGGAATGAACGCCGAGTAGCGGTACTTGATCGCGATCTTGTCCTCCGGCAACACCTCGCAGGTGGAGTAGATCGGAAATCCATCGCCGTCCGTTGCTAAAAGCGATTGACGACTTGCCCACCGTGCGGCGCTCGTTGCTTCCTTGCGGTTGGCCCAGTCCTGGGGGTCCGTGGAGAGCGCTTCGGTCTGGACCCAGATCACCTTCCCACCGGCCGTCCGCGTTGCCTGGGCCAGGCGGTTAATGTTGGGCACGATCGTTCGCGCCTGGGGCGCACAGGACGGCATGCCGTCGGCGACGAAATAATTCTGCATATCGACAACGACGAGCGCCGTCTTACTTGCATCCAGAGTTTCATAGGCATTGAGCCTACCGTCGCGGGACTGCTTCGCCTTGTCCACGAACCAGGGATCGATGTTCAACTCATGCATATTTATCTCCGCGATAGGGAATCCAGTGGAAATTTGGGTTGGATTTGAGCCGGAAAGAGGCATTTTCGCCGTCACCGATCAAGTGCCTCCAGCGGCGTGACGACTCTTATGGCGAAGCTTTCGCTGTTGCCGCCGCGATTATACACCTCGTCGCGCTTCAACTACGAATGCCTTCCTTCACGTTTCTTGCGCCGGCGCATCCCAGTAATACTCGCTAACAGAGCTACAAAAAGGGCGCACTTAAACGCGATCAACCAAGAGATTGAGCCTGCTACCAATCCTTGATCGACGGCCACTGGCCCCGGACGCGTTGACCACTATAGTTCCTATATAGAGTGTCCCAAGTATGCAACCTCGTGATAGGCATGCCACTCTACAACGGGCACGATTAAAGGGTGATAAACTGGTCCGCAATCTCCCCAGGCGATTACGACCCCCTGATTCAAGCCTAGATCTGAAAGGACAAGATTCATGCGCGCAGCCGTTATAACCGAGCCAGGCGGTCCCGAAGTTCTGAAGATAATGGAGGTCGATGACCCGGCCCCCGGCCCTGAAGACATCCTGGTTGACGTGAGAGCTACCGCCTTGAACCGCGCCGACACTCTTCAGCGTCAAGGCGGCTATCCTTCCCCTCCCGGTAGCCCATCGGACATCCTGGGATTGGAGTTCGCCGGAGTGGTTCTTGAGGCCGGCGATCGGGTGATTGGCATGGCGAAGGGGGACCGAGTTTTTGGACTCCTCGGCGGAGGCGGTTATGCCAGCCGTATCATCACCCATCACCGCATGGCTATTCCTATCCCCGATGGATGGGACTTTGTCCAAGCCGCCGCGACCCCGGAAGTATATTTCACCGCCTACGACGCGCTATTCAACCAGGCCAACCTCCAGATGGGAGAGACCGTGCTGGTCCATGCGGCGGGAAGCGGTGTTGGCACGGCAGCAGTACAGTTGGCCCACCATGCCGGAGCATTTGTGTTCGGTACAGCCGGTTCGGCGGCGAAACTGGCTGGAGCGGCCGAATTGGGCATGGACGTGGGCATCAATTATCACGAGCAGGACTTCGCGGCCGTGGTAAAAGAAAAAACCGCGGGCGCCGGGGTAGACGTGCTTATAGACTTCATCGGCGGCCCTTACTGGGACCAGAATATCGCTTCCATGGCCAACTTGGGACGCATTGTCGAGGTGGGCCTGATGGGCGGCGGCCAGGTCCAAGTGGATCTGCGGGACTTGATGGCCAAGCGTCTGCAAGTGTGCGGAACTACCTTAAGGGGCCGGTCCATCGAAGAGAAGCTGATCGTGACCGCCCAGTTCAAGCGCCACGTGCTTCCCCACCTGGTTTCCGGGAGCATGAAGCCGGTGGTGGACCGAACTTTTCCCTTGGAAGAGGTTGCGGAGGCCCACCGCTACATGGAAACCAACGCCAATTTCGGTAAGATCGTACTGACGATAGACTGAGCACCAGCCAACTGTGCCGGTGAGCGCCGAGGGCCGGAGAACTTTTGACTGAGCAGATGGGGCTCCAAATTAGAGAGCCCCATCACCTACCAAACATATATGTTGGACGGGGTTAACGCGGCGCGATCCAATCGGCGGCGCGTTCCCCTATCATGACAACCGTCGCATGGGCGCCCCCGGACCTGGGAACTCGCGGCATCACCGACGCATCAACCACCGACAACCCTTGAACTCCCTTGACGCTGCAGTATTGGTCGACTACCGCCATTGGGTCTGAATCAGGTCCCATCTTACAGGTGCCCGACACGTGCCTGGCGCTTCCCACGATCTGGCGTATCCACAGGTCCAAAGCGTCGTCGTCGGCCAGAATGTCGTCTGTTGGTTGGATCCGGTGATCGGCCAAGTCTTTGTACGCGTCGGATTCCAGAAAGCTGATGGCCATCCGCACGCCTTCCCTTACCCGCCGGATGTCGTTTGGATGCTGGAGATAACGGTAGTTAAAGGACGGCTGCACGCTGGGGTCGGCGGACGCCAAGCTGACGTTTCCCGAGCCGTCGGGCAACCCGAGAGTACACGATATCCGGGCCACCTGGTCCGGTGGAACTTCACCGGTCAGGTACTTGGTCCGTACACCAGCTACTCGCTCCTCTCTTTGGTCGACAACGGCGGTAGTCCTCAGCAACATATCGTTGGTCTCGCTGGACCCTTGGGAGGTGTAATGCAAACTAAAGTGAGCCGCTTCGTGATCGGCAGCGATGGTGACACCTTCTTTGACCTTGAAGGTAACCTGGGCGCTCAGGTGGTTCATCAGGTTCTGCCCTACGCCGGGGAGATCATGAACCGCCGTTATACCAAATTTCTCAAGTTGGTCCTTGGGGCCGATCCCCGATAACATGAGCAGGTGGGGCGATTTGATAGCCCCGGCGCTCAGCACAACCCGGTCTGCTTCAACGTTGAAGACCTCTCCCCCGCTTTCGACTTCCACGCCCACGGCCTTTAGATCCTCGATCAAGACCTTCCTGACGAAAACCCCTCCCCGCACCGTAAGGTTAAGACGGTGGCGCATCGGGTTGAGATGAGTCATGGCGGCGCTCATTCTCATGCCGTCAAGGTTGTTCGTGGGAGCCACCCCAACGCCGGAGGGGTTCGGACCATTGGTATCTTCGCAGGCCCCGAATCCAGCCTCCAAACAGGCGGCATGGAAGGCTTTTTGGATGTCAGGCCAGGCGCCTGACTGGCGGCGCCTTACCGGCATCGGCCCGTCCGTTCCATGGAAATCATCTCGAATGTCTAGATCATGCTCCGATTTTCTAAAGAAGGGCAAGACTTTGGTATAAGACCATTCTTCGTTGCCTAAAGAAGACCACGAGTCGAAATCCTCGGGCAATCCCCTTTGCATCGCCTGGCCGTTGATGGACGACCCTCCCCCGATAACCTTGCCCTGGGCCACGTGGATCTCCCCTTGCTCCTCGGTGATCGTTCCTCGCAACGCCCAGTTGTGTTTCGAGTCTGGGGATTCCGCATATCTCGTGTGGCCCCACTTTATCTCGTCCGGAAGATTGTCTGGGTCCGGGTAATCCGTCCCGGCTTCCAGCAATAGAACGGATGTATTCGGGTTTTCAGCCAGCCTGCTGGCCAGCACTGATCCAGCCGCTCCTCCGCCAACGATGATAACGTCATATTTCATAGACCCTCCTTGAACGCTTCGTCTTCTAAGTTAGGATTTCCCAGATCGTCCTGATTCCCGTGATGATAGCACTTTCTGGGTTGTCTCAAACTATCAATTCGGATTCCACACATCACCCGGCCCGATGCCGCTAGCAGAGTCCGAGCAAAGTATTTGGAGCTTAGTGTCGGACTTTGGTGCTGTCAATCATCTCTGGCTTAATATCAGGCCTATCTAGCGTAGAACTCGTTCCTTAGCCAATTGTGCCGGGACGGGCATTTTTGTTATCATTACAGTCTAAAGCCAGATAGAAATGGCTTAGAATGGCTTACAAGGAAAGTGACCAACATGAGAATCGGCCCGCTGGGCATACCGGAGCTATTAATCATTTTGCTGGTAATCATGCTGATTTTCGGCGCTAAGCGGCTGCCGGAGATAGGCTCCTCCCTGGGCAAAGGTATCAGGACGTTTAAGAGCGCTGTAACCGGTGAAGACGACAATGAAGCTGCCGGGAGTGAGGCCACGACCAGTTCAGACAAAGATCCGCTTTAGACGAACTAGCGTCGATAGAACATCATTCGGGTAAGTCAAAGGGACCGGCGATTGCCGGTCCCTTTTTATTGGGGCGGGACGTTACCGCGCACCACTGGTCAGTCAGGCTCGGAAAAAGGAACGATCGCCTCAGACCGGGTTCGCTTGCGTCCGGCCAAGCGGGCCAGCAGGACGCCGAGTTCGTACAGTACCAGCAGGGGCGCCGCCACCAGGACTTGGTTGAAGGGGTCGAATGTCGGCGTGATGATCGCGGCCAGTACGAAAGAAACGATCACCCAATATCGTCGAAACTTTCCCAGTATTCGGGTGTTGACAATGCCCAGAAGCGCCAATAGGTATATAACCAGGGGTGTCTCAAAAACGATACCCATCCAGACGAGAAGCCGGATCATCAGATTGACGATGTTGCTTATCCGAATCATCGGCGTCGCCACGTCGCCACCGAAGGTAAGCAAGAAGTGGAGCGCCGGCGGGGTCATAACGAAGTAGGCGAAAGCTACGCCCGCGGCGAACGCCCCCAGCACCGCCGGCAGAAAGGCGAGCAAATAGCGCTTCTCCCTTCCGGTCAGACCCGGCGCGACGAACATGATGAGGTGGTACAGGATCACCGGGGAGGCCAAGATGAATCCGCCGACGAAAGACACCTTGACGCTGGTCGTCAATAGTTCGGTCACCTCGATGTAGATCAACTGGGCTCCGGCATCCCCGCCCAGATCCCGGGCGGGCCGGACCAAAAACTCGATGATCTGCTTGAAAAAAGCAAAGGATACGGCGCTGCCCGCCAATAGAGCCAAAACGGAGATAAAAAGCCGCTTTCTCAGCTCCCCCAGGTGTTGAAGCAAAGTTAGCTGTTGGTCACTCATCCTCAGACTTGCCGGTGGTGTTTTCTTCTAAGGGAACTGCGACTCCGGGCTGGAGTTCATTCGTAGGGGCCGTCGTTGATGCCTGCGAAGGGGCCGAGGGAGGGGAAGTCTGGTCCAAGTCCACCGCAGAAGTCAGATCCGACATGGCGCTCCGCAGGTCCCGGATCACCTTGCCTGCGGTTCGCGCCATGTCGATGGACTTGGAAGGACCCAGCACTAAAAAGGAAACCAGGAAGATCACCGCAAGCTCCATGATACCCATGCCCATGAAGTTCATGGTGTTACTTCCGGCCGGAGCGGGCAGGTCGGACCGCAGACGGGCGAGTCCGCATCGGGATGGCTCAGTGTCCCATCAAACCCCAACTCGGCCAGCATCTGGCTCAGGCGGCAAAGAGGCAGGCCGATGATGTTGGTGTAGCACCCTTCCCAGGATCGGGCCGGGCGAAATTCTTCGTCCTGCACCGCGTAGGCCCCTGCTTTGTCCATCGGTGTGCCCGTCGCGATGGAAATCTCCATCTCGCCGTCCGTGAAGTCCCGAATCGACACGTCGCTGGCCATGCTGTCCGTTAGAACCCGGCCGTCTTCAACGTTCATCACGGTGATCCCGGTGACCACCTGATGGCTGGTGCCCCGTAGCTCCCGCAACATCCGGCGGGCATCATCGGCGTCGATCGGCTTTCCGTAGGGCCGGCCCTGGTGTACCACGACGCTATCGGCGGCGATGACGAACCCATGCTGGAACCGGGCGGCCACGGCCTGGGCCTTTTCCAAGGACAAACGTTCCGCCATCTTCAAAGGAATCTCGCCGGGCTGAGGCTCCTCCAGGATATCGGCGGGAACCACCTGGAAGTCCAGTCCCAAGCCAGTCAGCAACTCCCGGCGCCGAGGCGATGCCGACGCCAAAATGATTGGAGCAGCCGGAGCTTTACGGGTGAGCAAGGCCACGCACTCCACGTGATGGGTTTGGGGGAACATATCCAAAGGGACTACCTGTTCCAACGTGTAGGCGCTTTCGCACAGTAGTTTCAGGTCTCGGCCCAAGGTTTCCGCGTCGCAGGACACATAGGCTATCTTGGGCGGCGACAGCTCGATCAAGCTCTCTATCGTCCGGGGATGGCAACCGGCGCGGGGCGGGTCCAATATCGCCGCGTCTGGTTTCTCCGTAAGGTTGGGCAGCACGTCTTCGGTCCTACCCAGGACCAATTCGATGTTGGGGATCCCGCCCGTATTCAGCCGGGCGTCGGCCACCGCCGCCGAGGACTCCTCCACCGCGATTACTTTCCGGACGTAGGGCGCCATAAGGACGGCAAAGGTGCCGACTCCGGTGTAGGCGTCCAGCAGTACGTCGGTTTTCTTCACATCCAGCGCTTCCCGGATGACCTGCACCACTTGAACCGTCTGCTCCACGTTTACCTGGAAGAACGAGGGAGACGACACCCGAAACGCGTGCCCGTCGATCGAGTCACCGTAGAATTTCTGGCCGCTGGCCAGGGAGATCTCCGGATTGATCAGGGTCGGCTGCACCAGAGTATCCCTGGTTTCCTGCCCCGACCTTATGGAAAGCTGGGATGTCTCGGCGCATTTGCCTTGCAGCTCCGCCAGAGGGCCGTTGATACCCTCATGCATCAGCATGCAGCGATCGATCCGTACGAACTGCCGGGTCTGCCGATTCACGAAACCCAGGTCGCCATCCCGGTTTATGGTGAACCTGGCGTGGTTGCGATAACCGTACTGGATGGGCGACGGCCTTACCGGCAACACCGGAGATTCGATGAAGTCTCCCACCCGATGCAAAGCGTCGGCCACTTTTTCCTGCTTGACGGTCAGCTGGTGCTGGTAGTCAACGTGCTGCCACTGGCATCCGGAGCACACGCCGTAGTAGGGGCAAGGCGGCTCGACCCGCCATTCCGACGCCTCCAACACTTCTATCACCGACGCCGCGGCGTAGCGCCGGTGCACCCTGACCACCTCGGCGACCACCTTCTCCCCTGGTATGCCCCCGGTCACGAAGACGTCCGTCTCCTCCCATTGGCCCATGGCTTCGCCCAAGCGCCCCCAGGAGACCAGGGACAGGGTTATCTGTTGTCCTTTAACTAATTTCAATTCTTGCAATTAAGTACCTAAACAACAATATACAAGTAAGGAGGGCCGGAAGCCAATGATTCGTGTTCAGTTCCGTGCCAATCACAACGTTAGCAGTTCCCGAGAGACCAAGTATATGTCCCTTTTTAGAGGGGGGGACTACAGGGGGGTCGTCCCCTCTCCGCGGAAAAACCTCCGCTTAATTCCCTCATTCATTAAGGAGGGGACGCTGCCGATTCCCGCGCGCCAAGCAGCGACTCCCCGATGTTGACCTTGGTCTGGCTCGGGTATAAACTGGGCAAATCTGGGGGGCCATTGGGGCAATTAATGAACCGCAACGGTCCCCAACGCATCTAAGTATACGTAAACCAAAATGCTATGGAGGCATAAACAATGTCGGAACCCTTTGAAGTCAACGAGGACAATTGGGATGCGGAAGTGCTAGAGTCGGATCTGCCCGTAATGGTGGATTTCTGGGCTGAGTGGTGTGGTCCTTGTAAGATGATTGCCCCGACCGTACATGAGATGGCGGTAGAATATGACGGTCAGATCAATGTCGGCAAGCTCGACGTGGACACCGCTCCTGCCATCGCCACGAAGTACGGCATCCGGAGCATACCCGCCCTGATCTTCTTCAAAAACGGCCAGCCGGTTGACCAGATAGTCGGCGCGGTCCCCAAGGGAGTCTTGAAGAGCAAGATTGACGCGGTGCTGGCCAGCTAAACAGACCAGCAGTTTATCGGGGGAGTGGAAGGGGCCCGGTGGCTCTTGCGGACTTCAAATCCGTTGTGCCTCGTGACGAGCGGGGTAGGTGGGTTCGACTCCCTCGCACTCCCGCCATTTAAATTAGGCTCAACAAACAGCCCCTGGGACCGCCCGGGGGCTGTCTTTTTGGGGTGGCCAGTTACCGCTTTCTCGGGCCAATGTGCACAGACTATTTCCGGGACAGCTTGGCATCAAGGGCCAGCAAGGAGGCTGCCAGGCCGCCCCGTTTCTGCCCGGCTTCATCATTTGATAACTAGGCTCCAACAGCGCTAAACTCCCCTGAGTCGGGCTTGGCCATCAAAAGCAGACCACCCAAGGAATCTTTCCAATTCCAGTGTAAATAAAAGCGCTCACTATCGTCATTCCCGCCACCTTGGCAGGAAACCTACAGGATCCCTGGCCATCTTTTAATTTACCCTTCCAGGCGAGTAAGCAGACGAGAGCCGTCGGCAGCAATATTGATGGCCAAATTACGCTAACGACCACGGTGTCGATGTGGCGCCTGGGGTACAGCGAGAACAGAACTTCAAGCTGAACAGGCAATTGTGGCTCACAAAGAGCAGCGTAAAGAGGGCTGCGGGGAATGCAAGCTAACCCGCGTTGGTTCGGCGGATCGTGGTCAGCGAAAGCAGCCCGCGGCTCTTGGCATCCTCGGGTTCTGGGAAAGCTTCTTATTATTAAAAAGCACGAAGCGGTGGGCTGTTGGTCAGAGCTTGTCCGCCTACGCCACGTGAAGGGTGAGTAGTCCGGATGGCAGGCGCGGGTGGACAGGTAGTACCACCTGGTCCGGGCCGCAGGTCCACAGGCACTGGCCCTGTGATTGGTCCAATACCTACATGGTCAGTCCCGGTAATTCACGAACTGCAGAGGTTGCTGGTTCTCCATCCCTTTGATCAGTGAGATCGTCGCCTGCAGGTCGTCCCTCTTCTTGGCCGAGACCCGGAGTTCCTGGCCTTGGATCGTCACCTGGACTTTCATCTTGGCGCGCTTCACTTCCTTGCTGATAATTCTACCCAGGTCACCGTCGATCCCCTGCTTGATGGACGCCGTCTCCCTCAAAACGCCGCCCGCAGCGTTCTGGGGTGTGCCGAAATCCAGGGCCCCCAACTCTACCTTTCGCTTGGCCAGGTATAGGCGCAAAAGTTCTACCACCTGTTCCATCTTCATGTTGTTGTCGGCTATCAACGTCATCGTATTTTCCGAGCGGGAAACGGCGCACTTGGTGTTGGCCAGGTCGAACCGCTGCTTGATCTCACGTTCGACGCCGTGGATGGCGTTATCGACTTCCATAAGGTCGGTCCGGGAGACTACATCGAATGATGGCATTGCGGGATGGCTCCTTCAGATTCCTGTTCCTGGGATGTCGGGGCGAAGGCCCTTAGAGATATCGCGCCTGGGGTACAGCTAGAGCGGAACCTCAAGCCAAACATGCGATTGCTGCTCACAAAGAGCAACGGAAAGAGGGCTGCGGGGAAAACAATTTCAGTACGAAGTAAAATCGGTTATCCTTGCTGCCATTTTACTGTCAAACATGTTAACACGTAGCAACACCCGGCAACACTACAGATACAAACGAGCGAAAAGGAGTCGGACAGGTTGTTCTAAAAACATATCTGGCAATATAGAACAACATGTAAAGCATGGCTCTCTCAAGGCGGAGATCGCGGGCTAGAGAGCAGAAGCCTTGATGTGCACAGAAGGTGCACGTTCGTTGCCGATCGAACCGTGTTGCCCCGTGTTGTTAGCTACAACCGGCCTACGACACAACATCCAACGGCATAGCTAAACACCGTTGCTAAGAGACTTCAAATCCGTTGTGCCTCGAGACGAGCGGGGTAAGTGGGTTCGACTCCCTCGCACTCCCGCCAACACTTGATTAGGCACGAAATCGCCTGCTTTCGAATAAGAAAAAGCCCCTGACTGTAACGGCCGGGAGCTTCTTTTTGCCGAATTGTGACCGGCTGGCCGAAGACCGCGCCTCAGCCAGCCGGCGTGCTATTAGAGCGCGTCCACGATTGCGTTCAGAGTGGCGCTGGGGCGCATGCATTTGGCGGTCATATCATCATTGGGAAGGTAATACCCACCGATGTCCACCGGATGTCCCTGAGCGTCGTTAAGCTCCTGAACGATCTTGTCTTCGTTGTCGCCCAACTGCTTAGCTACTCCGGCAAAGCGGGCTTGCAGCTCTGGATCTTGGGTCTGCTTGGCCAGCGCTTCCGCCCAGTATAGAGCAAGGTAGAAATGACTGCCTCGGGTGTCAAGTTCGTTCACCCGGCGCGATGGTGCCCGATTGTGTTCCAAATGCTGCCCGATCGCTTGATCCAGGGTCGCGGCCAGGAGCTTAGCCTTGTCGTTGTCAAATACCTGACCTAGATGCTCGAAGGAAGCGACTAGGGCACAGAATTCACCCAGAGAATCCCAGCGCAGATGCCCCTCCTGCAGGAACTGCTGTACGTGCCGTGGGGCCGAACCGCCGGCGCCCGTCTCAAACATCCCACCACCTTTGAGCAGAGGGACCACGGAAAGCATCTTGGCGCTGGTACCCAATTCCAGGATGGGGAAGAGGTCGGTCAGGTAGTCACGCAGCACGTTGCCGGTCACGGAGATCGTGTCCTGGCCGGCTCGGCTGCGCCCCATCGTAAATGCCATCGCATCGATAGTAGACATAGTGCGAATTTCCAACCCTGCCGTGTCGTGCGTGGGCAGATATTGGTCCACCTTCTTGATCAGCTCGGCGTCGTGAGCCCGGTTCGGGTCCAACCAAAAGATGGCCGGCGTGCCGGTCAACCTAGCCCGATTGACTCCAAGCTTGACCCAGTCCTGGATCGGCTCGTCCTTGGTCTGGCACATTCGGAAGATATCGCCTTCTTGGGCGCGCTGTTCCATCAGAGTCGTGCCTGAGGCGTCCACCACCCGAATCGTCCCGTTACCGGGAGATTGAAAGGTCTTGTCGTGAGACCCATATTCTTCGGCCCTTTGGGCCATCAGGCCGACATTCGCGACACTGCCGATGGTGGCCGGATCGAACGCCCCATGCTCCTGGCAATCTTCGATAATCGCCTGATATAGGGTCGCATAAGAGCGATCAGGAATCATTGCGACCGTGTCGTGCAGCTCGTTATCCGGGCCCCAGGTTTTTCCGCCATCGCGGACCATCACCGGCATGGTGGCATCGATAATCACATCGCTCGGCACGTGCAGATTGGTGATACCCCGGTTGGAGTCCACCATCATCAATTCGGGACGGACGCGATAAACCTCCTGGATATCTGCCTCGATCTCCTCTCGTTTTTCGTCGGTCAGATCCCGAATCTTGGTGTAGAGTTCAGCCACTCCATTGTCAGGGTTCACGGCAATCTCATCCATCTCAGCCGCGTGTTTCTTAAACACGTCCTCATAGAAAATCGACACACAATGTCCGAAAATTATCGGATCGGACACGCGCATCATGGTCGACTTCAGATGTAGAGAAAGCAACACGCCATCAGCTTTGGCCTTGTCCATCTCTTCAGCGTAGAATGCGCGCAGCTCCCTGATATCCATCACGGCACAATCGATGATTTCACCAGCGGTCAAGGGAATATCGGATTTGAGCACGGTCCCACGCCCATTTAGGTCCACGAACTCAATCACCGCCGAACCCGCCGCCGAAATCGTCACGGCCTGTTCACTGCCGTAGAAATCCCCACTGGTCATGTGGGCAACGCGGGATTTAGAAACCTCCGGCCAGTCCCGCATCATCCGATGCGGATTGCGCTTACCGTGCTCCTTGACTGCGGTGGCCGACCGGCGATCGGAGTTCCCTTCCCGCAGCACCGGGTTTACCGCGCTTCCCAACACTCTGGAAAACCGCTCGAACAATTTGTGTTGTTCGTCGGTCACAGGCTCATCGGGGTAGTCGGGGATATCGTATCCCTTTTCCTGCAACTCCTTGAGCGCGCCTTTTAACTGGGGAATAGAGGCACTGATATTGGGCAGTTTGATTATGTTCGCCGACGGGTCGTCGCACAGTACACTCGACATAGACAGATAATCGGGGAGCTTTTGCTCTTCGGTCAGATTATCTGGGAAATTGGCGATGATGCGGCCGGTCAACGAGATATCCCAGGCCTCCAGTTCAATCCCGGACCCCTTGGTAAAGGCCCGGAGGATAGGCAACAACGAGTGCGATGCTAGGGCCGGGGCCTCATCGATCTTGGTGTAAATGATCTGGGACGCTTCTGGCATGTTCCTCTCCTTGATAACTAAGTTTCACGTGGTGATACAAGTTGGCAAGAGATATTTAACTATCGTCCAGGCCATAAGAATCAATACCGATTATATGCTAGCCAAATTGACATTGCCTAGTCCTACGTCTAAGCCTGACAGTGAACTCATATCATTGTTGGAACTTCATGCTAGCGAATCGGAGGAAATCGTGTAGACGGTAGCCGCTGGAAGGGGTTTTTTAGATTAAGGAATCAGAGATGCTCGATCCCGATAAAAATTTCAGGAAGATCAATAATTTGACGGGTTAAGAATATCCGCTCGAGCCATTGACTCTTTATGAGAATCATCCTCGGAACGACATCTAATCGGATTAGCTGATCGCCCCACTTCCGGCCTCGAAAAAATGTGCACGGAAATGTGCAAGAACTTCCCACCAACGAACATGACCATATGGACGAGTCAGCCCATGTTAGGCACGAAATACAAACCGTACAGCGCTAGAAAAACCTATCGGTACCTCTATGAGCGAACTCCAAATCCGTCATACCTCGTGACGAGCTGGGCAGGTGGGTTCGACCCCCTCGCACTCCCGCCATTTATTTTAATTTTGGTTCACAATGAACTAAAGAGGACACCGATTAAGGTGGCCTTTTACAGTCTATCTAACACTCCAATCCATAACGTGACCCAAAAAATCCGGGAACACGCCAGAATGAAGCAGGTGAAGTTTAAAACCTGACTGCGCCGGGATAGGGGGGATTTGGTGGCAATGGCAGAGTGTCAACTGAGACCACCGGCGTAGCACCAAGGGTTCTGGTCGTGCCCCCCGGTCGGACAATGCCTAATATAGGCTGTCAACCCTCACCGATCCTACTTCATCTCGTGATCCGGTAGAACCCGTCGATATTCTTACTGGTAAACAAAGAATATCAAGTCGAAAGAATAGAATCTAGCTAACTTTGGGTTCATTCGGCATTTTAAACCGCGTGTTGCTTAGCAGCCCTCAGATCTAAAGTGGGAAGGGTAGGCCTTGGAGCATGGCCCCTCGGTGAATTTGACAAAGCGGGCCAGCTTGCCAAGTTTCCTGGGATTGCTTTGCCTGGGTATAATTCCTAACCTGAGGAACCGTAAACGCCTTGGTAGGCAGGTGTATGGGGGCGCTGTGGCCTCGGTAAGTTTTATCTCGGACTGTTTGGAGCAGGCACCGATCAGGCTTAGAGAGACCTGCGAGGATCTAACCCAAGAAGAAGTGCTTTGCCGGCTCGCCCTACTCCAACAATGTCGGAGTCATCCTCTGGCATGTGACACGGGCCGAGGACAATCTGATACCCCGACTGGAAAACGGGTCTACGTTGTGGGCGGTTGGCATGAGAAGTTTGGCCAGCCCGTGGATGCGCCGGATCCAGCTGATCGGATGAGCCTCCGGGTGTTGGCTATACCGGACCTGACCGTTTTATTGGGTTACTCTCAAGCTGTCGGCGAGCGAATTCGAAGACTGCTGGGCGATTTGACGGCCGACAACCTTGATCAGCCCATCTGCCCGTCCCGGCCCGAGCAGAGTGTGGCCGGAAACTTGCGGCATTTAATCAGACACAAGAACAATCGCCACGGTCAGGTGGCCTACATCCACGACCTCCAGAACCAGAATTGGGACCTCCCTCCCGGCACCGGTGCAGTCTTACCCTAAACTAGCGCCATCGGGCCGGAGTAGCTCTAGACGGACATTGTGATGGTGCTTGTCTTGGAGTTACTTCTGACACCTCCAATCACGCAAAAAACTTCCGCAGCACCACCAGCCCACTGACCCCAATAATCACTGCTCCTACGATGGCGATGCCCATGACCACGGTGGTCATTCCCATGATGAAGCCTAGGATCGCCACCAGTATAATCAGAGTGGCGAACAGGGCGGCCCAAATCGGCAGTCCACTACGTTTGGCCCGGTCCATAAATGAATTCATAACATCCCCCTTTTCGGCCCCATGATAACACCCTCGCGGAAAGGATAAGCAAGCCGGGGAGAGGGGCCCGCGCCAGATCTTTCGCTGCGCTCGGGATGACATTGCTGGGGACATCGGGATGAGGTTGGTAAAGCATCGGATGACGCTGTCAACTCATCTGGGGAAGGCAGCTGGATAACAATAGTAAGAGCAGGTTACCTCCAAACGGCTTGCGTCGGAGGTGGCAAATAGCGGATGATAAAGCCCTGAACTCTTTGGTTTTTCGGGAAGGGCTATGTTGCGGATGACCTTCGCCGGCATGTCCGGCTTGATGACAATGCTTTTGATGGCCTGCGGAGGGTCAGCGCCGACCGTGGCGGTCGCGGAGAACCCTCCCTCGGTTACCCAGCTGTCCGTCCAGGAAAAGTTGGCCGCACTGGAAGAAAGCATCGATGAAGCCGTAAAGGAATTCGGCCTGGATGTCGCCACAAACGCAGTGCGGATGTTTCGACACACCATCTGGGTTTTGGCCGACGAAGACACGATCAAGGACAAGCTGGCCGACAATCGGTATGAGTTGGTGGGAGAAGTAATCCGAGATACCAATCAAGAGGGAAGTGGGATAGACATCTGGGGAGTCGAGTCGCCTCCCATGAGCGGTGGCCAAGCCTACGTCGCCACCACCGGCGATAACCTGGTGGTTGCCTTTCGCTCCACGGATTCCGACGACGGCTGGGAGCTGACCTTGAACGTCTTGACCGACATCAGAGCCTACCCCACCAAAATCGACTTCATCGACGATTCTGTGCCCAACGCCAAGGAATACCGGAAAATCAACGTTCATGCCGGTTTCCACAACGAATATCTGCGCTACCGGAACCGTATCCTTGAGTACGTGGGCCAACACCCGGATAAGGACATATACGTGACAGGGCACAGCCTGGGCGGCGCCCTGGCCGTTTTGAGCAGCTTCGATATCGCGGCCCACACCCAGAGGCCGGTCACGGTTTACACCTTCGGCCAGCCCAGGGTCGGCGGGAAAAAGTTCCGCCAGGCCTATGAAGAGTTGGTGCCGGACAACTACCGGGTGGTCGTGGACGGCGACCCTATTCCGCGCATCCCGGGGATGCTCATCGACTACGAGCACGTGGGCAAACTACTGCAGTTCGACGGGGAAGGCGCGCAGTTGGCCCCGGACGACATCCAGTCCAGTGCCCTATTCCAGCTATTGGACTTTCCTAAACACGTCCTCAAATCCTATTACGCCTCCTTGAGAGAGCTACAATCCAGTTGCGATCCGTCCAATTCCTTCGACAGCGATCCCTGCTTGAACGTTGGGTGGTTGGTTACCGCTGCCGACGCCGAGAGAGAGTCGTCCAGAAAAGCGTGGCAGGTGGTTCCAAAGGACAGCATCCCATGGGAAAACATTCCCCTGGACCAGGTCACCATAGAGAAGATACCCGTGGATAAACTCCCCACGGAATTTCCGGAATTGAAGATGCCTCCTTGGACCAAGATGGCCCCAGTGCGCAAGATTTTCGTCGATAACGTTCCCATAGATGCAATTCCTTTGGACAGTCTTGTGGACAAGCTCGAGTTGGAAGATACCCCTTTAGACGGCCTTTTGAGTGATTTCTCCGTCGACAAGCTGCCTGTGGGTAAGCTTCCATTGGACAAGTTGCCTTTGGATAAGATTCCCGTGGACAAACTGCCCCTGGACAAGTTCCGCAAGTAGCCCTTTGACGCCCGCCAAATGGCTGGTCATCACCACGAAAATAGGCGATTCGGCCCCTTTCTTGCCGCGAAACCGCCACCCCCTATGCAGCCTTTCCTCAACAATATCCCACCAAAGAGCTTAAAGCCGATCCGCCATCGGGTAGTGGAGATTGCTCCTTAGCTGCGTCACAATGAATGACTACAGAGGCTTTCTTGGGGGGCTGCAACGTTGGGTTACAACGCCAAGTCAGGCATCTTACTGGTTCTGGGCTTCGGCCGTCGCTGCTATCGCGGCGATGACGGTCGCGCTTACGTCAGGAGTATCAACAGGCGTAGGTTCGACCTGAGGAACGGCGGTAGGGACCTGGGTCGGCTCAGCGACGCTAGCAGCTACGCCAAGAGTCAAAAGAGCAAAGATCGTGAATATTAATGCTCTCAATGGGCAGGCCACGGGGCGGAACATCGAGGTCTCCCAACGGCAAATACGGCGAATCCTCGGCTTAGGATTCTCAGCTTCTAAGTGCCCCGAGGGGAAATCTTACCACCATGGGTCGTCTAACCCGAATGATAACGATACATCTCTTTCGAATAAAAAGGGGTGCGTTTCAAGAACATCGTACTCAGGGTCAGACCGGTATGGGAAGAGGACCCCTTACCTCTGGGGTTGAATGATCACCTTCAAGGAATCCCCGGCCTCCGCCGTGAGCCTGAAGCCCAGTCCGGCTTCGGCCAGCCCCAAGCGGTGGCTGATCATATCGCCGACCTGCACTCTGCCCGACCCAATCATCTCCAGTGCCGTGGCCAGGTCGGCGGGAGCGCCGGCGTAGGTGGTGGTGAGGGTCACGTCGTTCCGGAAAAAGACGTCGTTTATCTCGACCGGAAGGGAAACGCCCGGCTCGGTGGGCGCGAAGAATAGGACGGTGCCGCCCCGTTCCACCGATCTCAACGCCTGATTCAACGCCGGGAGCGCTCCGGTGCAAACTATCACCAGCTCCGCCAGACGGCCATCGTTGGCCTCCCGCAACCGGGAGGGCACGTCTTCTGTAGCCGAGAACGCAGTATCGGCCCCAAGCCTCCGGGCGGCCTGTAGCCGGTAATCGACCATATCCGTAGCGATTATTCGCCCTGCTCCCAAAGCCCGGGCCAGGTTGATGTGAAGCAGTCCCGCCAATCCGCTACCAAGTACCAATACGTTTTGTCCCGGTTGAAGGTTAGCCCTTTTTTGGCCTCGGTACACGCAGGCCAGCGGCTCGGTGATGGAAGCTTCCTCATACGAAACATGGCCTGGAATAGGAAAGACACCCCGGTCCACGTTGATCTGAGGGATACGAAGATACTCGGAAAAACCGCCGGGGTCAAAATTCGTTTGGTGTAAAGTGTCGCAGGCAGTGTGGCGGTTATTCAAACACCAGTGACAGGCATTGCAGGGCACGTGGTGGGTCACCACCATCCGGTCGCCCTCTTTGTATCGATCCACGCCCGCCCCAACCTGGACGACCTCACCTGAAACTTCATGGCCCAATACCATCGGAGCTCGCTGGATCCGGTACCACTCCATCACGTCGCTGCCGCACAGGCCGCTGGCCTCAACCTTGAGCAGCAACTCTCCGGGTCCAATCTCCGGAACCGGCATCTCTTCCAAGCGAACGTCATGGTTGTTGTAGTACATGGCCACGCGCATCGAACATTACCTCTTTAGACAATCTTGCCAAAACAAAGTGGCGCCAGCTTCCGTGGATCAACTTCCCCCATAACGAAGCAAATCCCCGTCGCCCCCCTTTAATAAAGGGGGGTTGGGGGGATTTCGACCGCCCACAGGACATATGAATGTGTTGAACTGCCGATGCATCGACCAGCAGCTTTGGCCGTTACGCTGGAACGGAGGCCACCCGGCCGTTCCCCGCCTTGGCGCTATCGAATATCTCTTGAGCCTCTTTCACCGACGCGTTTTCGTGGACGATGTGGCGTAAGGCCCTGATCATGGGTACTGGATGCTCGCTCTGCCAAACGTTGCGGCCCAGGTTTATGCCTATGGCCCCATTCTGCATCCCGTCGTGGACGAAATCCATTACCTCGCGCTCAGTGTCCGCTTGCGGTCCGCCCGCCATGATGACCGGCACCGGGCAACCGTTGACCACCCGGTCGAAATCCTCGCACCAGTAGGTCTTCACTACCCTAGCCCCCAGTTCGGCGGCGATGCGGCAGCACAGGGCCAGGTAACGGGCATCCCGCTTCTCCAGCTCCTTTCCCACCGCGGTAACCGCCATGATCGGTATACCGTATTTTTCTCCCTCATCCACCAGCTTGCCCAGGTTCAGCAGACTTTGCTTTTCGAACTCGGTGCCGATGAAGAGGGAGATGCCCAAAGCGGAGGCGTTCAGCCGGATAGCTTCTTCGATGGAGGTGGTGATCCCTTCGTTGGCCAGGTCGGCGCCCACCGTGCTGGTGCCCCCCGACACTCGCAGGACGATAGGCTTCGTGTTGGCCGGGTCGATGGCCGAGCGCAGCACTCCCCTGGTAACGAACAAAGCGTCGGCATAAGGCAAAAGCGGCTCAACCGTCTTACCTGGTTGCTCCAATTTACTGGTCGGCCCAAGGAAATACCCGTGATCGATGGGCATAAACACACAATGGCCGTCGGGTTGAATCAGTTGCGACATCCGGTTCGCCATTCCCCAATCCATATCCTTACCTCAAAAAAAGTTTCCTGGCCAAAATCTATCGGCCAGAGCGCCGGCAACTAGAATGCCAGGTCGTATCCGAGCGATTTCATGGTCCCAGATATTATCTCCGGTGGCGGCATCCAACACAACCCAATCGCCGCTTCGCCAGTCGAGGTTGCCCCGATCCTGCCTCTCTGCTAACCTTATCCCTGCCGATCCAGCGCAGCCGGGTGAACGATTGTCCTCCAATTCGCCTCCAAAAGCGGACCTGTTCGTCACTTGCATCATCGACCAACTCTATCCCCAGGTGGGGGTCAGTGTTGTACGGGTTTTGAGGCGGTTGGGTGTGGACGTATCTTTCCAGGAGGACCAAACCTGCTGCGGCCAGCCCCTATACAATGCTGGATACTCCAAAAAAGCCCGGACCTTGGCCCGCCGCGTGCTGGACACCTTCAAAGACAGCGAATATGTGGTGGTGCCCTCCGGATCTTGCGCCGCCATGATGCGCGTATTTTATCTAGACCTGTTCCGTGACGACCCGAAGATGCTCAAGCAAGCCGAATTACTTTCCTCGAAGGTGTACGAGTTCTCCCAGTTTTTAACATCCGTCTTAGGTGTTGAAGACACGGGCTCCACCTATTCGGGCACCGCTACCTACCATCCCAGTTGCCATCTGCTGCGGGAGATGGAGGTACGCGACGAACCCGAAACCCTGCTTCGTTCGGTGTCCGGCCTTGAACTAACGGATCTGCCCGGCGCGGAAACTTGCTGCGGCTTCGGTGGGGCGTTCTCGATAAAGTTTCCCCATATCTCCGAGGGGATGCTGGCCGATAAAGTCGAGAACGTAGTTAGCACCGGCGCCGATACCCTGGTGTCCTGCGACATGGGCTGTTTGATGCAGATCGGCGGGGGCCTAAGCCGGCAAGATTCGGATATAAAGGTCCGGCATCTAGCCCAGGTGCTTGACCAGGACCAGTCTTCTAACAGCTAGATCTATGGGATACAGGCAGTCCGGGAAGTGATTAGCCAACATCCCGAAGAGGAATTAACCAGTGGCCGACATCAAAACCAAGGATTTCTCTAAAGCTTCGGCAGTTTCCATCCTCGATCCTCAACTGCGCCGGGCGTTGCGACAAGTAGGTACCGGATTTGATGCCGCCCGGCGAGCGGCCATCGACGAAGTCTCTCCGGAAATATGGGACGAATGGCGGGAAGAGGCCCGCCGGATCAAGGTTCATTCCCTGGACCATCTTGATTATTACCTAGACCTTCTAGAACAGAACGTCACCAAAGCCGGCGGGCACGTCCACTTCGCCAAAGACGCCGCTCAGGCAAACGATATCATGGGCGAACTGGTGCGGACCCGCAACATCAAAGTAGCAACCAAAAGCAAGTCCATGGTGTCCGAGGAACTGAGCCTCAACCCGGCGCTAGAGGCCCAAGGGGTCGACGTCTACGAAACCGACCTGGGCGAATACATCATCCAGTTGGCGGAAGAAACTCCATTCCACCTGGTCGCCCCTGCACTGCACAAAACCAAAGAGCAGGTTGCTCAGCTCTTTACCGACAAACTGGGTATCCCCTATAACGATGACATCAACGCGCTGGCGGCGGCGGCGAGACTAGCCCTGCGAGAAAAGTTCATTCTCGCAGACCTGGGCATCAGCGGGGCTAACTTCCTGGTGGCCGAAACCGGCACTCTGGTCATCATTACCAACGAAGGCAACGGCCGGTTATCCACCTCGGCTCCGCGCATACACGTCGGTATCACCGGCATGGAAAAGGTGATTCCCTCATTGCAGGACCTGGCCGTCTTTCTCCGGTTGCTGCCCCGGTCGGCCACCGGCCAGGGAATCACCAGCTACGTGAGTATGGTCACCGGCCCCCGGCGCGCCGACGACGAAGACGGACCGGAGGAGTTCCACTTGATCATCGTGGACAACGGCCGGTCCAAGATGCTGGCCGACCCCGACCTGCGGGAAGCACTCTACTGCATCCGCTGTGGCGCTTGCCTGAACATCTGCCCGGTGTACCAGAAGGTTGGTGGCCACGCCTACGGGTGGGTTTACCCAGGACCGATCGGGGCGATCGTCACGCCGTCTCTGGTGGGGCTGAAGGAAGCGCAAGATCTGCCCCAGGCGTCCAGTCTGTGCGGGGCGTGCCGGGAGGTCTGCCCGGTAAACATCAATATTCCCCGCATGCTATTGCACCTGAGACAGAAAAGCGCCGAAAGTCCCGACCCCAGCGAGAGATCCGCGGGGTTGGTTCCCAATCTCCTGGCCGGGAGTTACACCCGGGTGATGCGGAGTCCGGCTCTGCTATCGGCGTCCCACAAGTTGGGCCGATGGAAGCAGAACGTTTGGGCCGCCATGCCTTTCTTCCCATTTTCCAAAAAGGGCGGGATGATTCGCAAAGCTTCGTTGCCCCTGTTGTCCCGTTGGACCCGGATGCGGGACCTGCCGGAGCTGCCCAAAGACACATTCCGGGACATCTGGAAAAAAGAACTGTCCAAAGACAAGGAAGGCCACTGACATGGATCGGTCGCTGGGCGTTCCTAAGGCCGAGTTTCTGGATTCGGTGCGACGGTCTCTTGATAGGAAACCGGCCGCCCCCGACCCGGCCTACCCGCGGTTGTTGGATGGCGTGTCATCTTTGCAAGAAGAAGCACAGCGGATACGGGCACGTATTAACGAAAACCGGCCGGCTCTTTTGGACCGTTTCGCCGAGGTGGCTGAGGTCCGGGGATGGAACGTGCACCGTACTTCGGACCCGGAAAACGCCATGGCCCACATCCAGTCCTTGGCTGATTCCCTAGGGGTGAAGAACGCGGTTCGATCTGACCAAGAAGTTTTTGGCCAGATCCTGGTGGACGCGCCTCTAGAATCCACCGGAATCAACGTGACGACCGTTTCTCATGGCCCGGACAGATCCAGGGAGTTCTTGCGTTCCTCTATAATCGCCGCCGATATTGGACTCACCGGCGCGGATTACGCCGTGGCCGAGACCGGCTCGGTGATCGTTATGCCCCGCAAAGGTATGAGCCGCCTGGTTTCCGTGGTGCCTCCGGTACACCTGGCCTTGGTTCGGCCGGAAGATCTGGTAGAAAGTTTGGACGATCTGTTCTTACTGCGCCGGTTGGAATACCACGAGAAGGGCGGCGAGATGGGAAGCTATTTGAACTTCATCACCGGACCCAGCCGAACCGCCGACATCGAGCAGACCTTGGTGGTAGGCGTCCACGGCCCCAAAGAAGTCCATCTGGTATTGTTGGGATAAAGGGAGAATCAATGTCAGTTCGAGTGGGATTCACCAAGTTTAGGCAGCAGATGCTAGAACAAGAACTGGAAGGGATCGAAGCGATGCTGCCTAATCTGGGAGTTGAGCAAGTCATCCTGACCGGCGATATGGTTTCCGGAGACTACTCCCCCGATAGCCGGATCGACCTCATCATCGTCCACAAAACTGATCTGTGCTTCGGACGCCGGGCCGATTTTTTCTCCTGGCATCTCGACAGCGGTGTGGCGGTTGATACCCAGGTTTATACCCCTGAGGAATTCGAGATTTACCGCGAGTCGTTGCCAGCACTGAAACTGGCTTGCGACAATGGAAGGGTGATATTCAATGCCTGATCACTTGGCTGAAGGCGCTCGCTGGCTACGACAAGCAAGACAAGACATGGACGACGCCGCTTTTCTCCGGGAAGGCAGCCGGTTCAACATGGCCTGTTTCATGGGCCAGCAGGCGGCGGAGAAGGCCGTCAAAGCGTACCTATACCACCGGGGCGTCGAGGACGTTTGGGGCCACTCCCTGATCGATCTTTGCGAGGACGCCAAGCTATTCGAGATGTTCTTCGACACGATAAAAGGCGAGGCGCGGCAACTGGACAAGTACTACGAGATCACCCGGTACCCCAGCTATCTGCCCAGCGGCACCTCGTCCGAAGCCTTCGACAGGATAGACGCGGACCGGTCCATAGAACTGGCCCAGGGCGTAGTTGACTTCGTCGGACAACGGTTGGGGTAGGGATGCTAACATGGTTAATGGGCTTATGAAGGTCTACGGCTAAGGGGCATGGAACATGACTATCAAAGAAGACCTCCACCGGCTAGTTGACGAACTACCGAAAAAAGAACTACCCGTGGCCAAGCGGTACCTAGAGTATCTGCGAAACATGGGTGACCCCGTCTTGCGCGCTTTCATGGAAGCGCCGGAGGACGACGAGGAGGAGACCGAAGAGGAGCGGGCATTGGTGCACGAAGCCCGGCAAGAATACCTCCGCGGGGAGACCCGTCCTTGGGAGGAGGTCCGGAAAGAACTGGACAACGAGTAGACATTTATGCGGTGGAGAATCGTCGTCACGTCCCGGGCAGAGCGTGACTTGAAAGACCTGTCGGCGCGGGACCAAGGTCGCATCCGGGCAAGCATCGATTCATTGACTGAATTTCCAACACGGGGAGACTTGAGCAAATTACAAGGCAGAGATAACGAGTGGCGGTTGCGGGTCGGGGGCTGGCGGGTGCGCTTCGAACTGGACCGGGCGGACCGCATTATAGTGGTTCTGCGGATCCTGCCTAGAGGCCGAGCATACCGGCAGTAACCTCATCCCCCCATCCCTCTACCCACCCCAATCAGCCGCATGGCCCGGTGGGCCGCCGCTTCCAATAGCTCTCCGGTGCGGCGCAGGCTCTGGTCAAAATTCATGGGCCGGTCGGCGATGCAGATTATGCCGGCGATGCCATGATCGTACAGTTCCTCATGGCCTTGCCCCAGGGTCCCGGCCAATAATATTGTAGGAACGCCCTTGGCCAACGCCCGCCTGGCCACCCCCACCGGGGCTTTGTTGAAAATGGTCGACCGGTCAGCCCCGCCCTCTCCGGTGATCACCAAACTGGCGCCGTCCAAGTGGGAATCAAATCCCAGCACATCGCAGACCATGTCGATTCCCGGCTGGATCTGGGCGCCGGCAAACGCCATCAACCCGGCGCCCATCCCACCGGCCGCTCCTGCCCCAGGCTGGCTGGATACATCTTTCGCGAGATCCCGGAGGATCAGATTTCCGAAATTCAGCAATGCGGCATCCAGTTCGGCAACCACTTCCGCCGATGCGCCCTTTTGCGGACCGTAGATCGCCGACGCACCCGTTGGACCGCACAAGGGATTGGTCACATCCGTAGCCGCGACGAAAGTGGTCTCGGCTAACCTGGGATCCAGCCTGGAAACGTCGATGCAGTCCAAGCGGGCCAGAGCGGCCCCGCCGTCCGGAAGGGGCCGGCCTTTGCTGTCCAGAAACCGGGCTCCCAGGGCTGACGCCATGGCGGCGCCACCGTCGTTGGTGGCGCTCCCCCCTAATCCAACGATTATGTGATCGAAACCCTTGTCCAGCGCCTCTTTGATGATCTCCCCGGTCCCCCTGGTGGTGGTAATGCGAGGGTTGCGGCGGCGGGGCGGCACAATGGCCAAGCCAGATGCTTGGGCCATCTCAATCACTGCGGTCCGGCCATCCCCCATCACACCCCAAGTAGCTTCCACGGGCTGGCCTAACGGCCCGGTTACAATGCTGCGGATATACTGCCCGCCGGTCCCCTCTACCAAGGCGTCCAGGGTGCCGTCGCCGCCATCGGCCACCGGGGCCAACACGGTTTGCGCATCAGGCTCCGCGGTCAGCACGCCCCGTTCGATCGCCCGAGCCGCCTCTAAAGCAGAGATATTCCCTTTAAAACTTTGTGGTGCGATCACTATCTTCAGGGTCATGGCGCGCCCATTATACAGGTATACCCATTCTTACCGCCCTCTGCTAAAATCCTGGCAGCAATTAGGGAAGGAGTTCGGATGCCATCTAAAGAAGATCTGAAGAGGCTGGCCTTTCAGGCGATCGACGACCGGGCCGATGAAATTGTGGGCCTGGCCCAGACCATCCTGAAAAACCCGGAACCGGGGTTCCGGGAAACCAAGACCTCCCATCTGATAACCAGCAAGTTTGCCGAGTTGAGCATACCCTTCCGGGGCGGCATGGCCATAACCGGGGTCCGGGGTGAATTGACCGGCGGCACCGCCGGCCCGACCCTGGCGATCCTAGGGGAGTTGGACTCATTGATCGTCAGTGAGCATCCCCACGCGGACGCAGCCACCGGGGCCGCCCACGCCTGCGGCCACCATTGCCAGATCGGCATGCTTTACGGCGCGGCGCTGGGCCTGATGCAGTCGGGCGTTTTGTCAGAACTCAGCGGCCGGCTGGTATTTATGGCCGTGCCCGCCGAAGAGTACATTGAGATCGAGTACCGGGACTCGCTGCGCCGGGAGGGCAAGATCGAGTTTCTCGGCGGCAAGCCGGAGTTTATCAAGCTGGGCGAATTCGACGATGTGAACCTGGCGATGATGCTGCACACCACCAGTACCCCGGCGGAGAAGCAGTTGTGTCTAAGCGGGACGAATAACGGCACAGTAGCGAAGAAGATCCAGTTCATCGGCCGTGGCGCCCACGCCGGGGGCACCCCTCACCTGGGAATCAACGCGCTGAACGCGGCGACGCTGGCATTGACCGCCATTCACTTCAACCGGGAGACCTTCCAAGACGCCGATACGGTGCGGGTACACCCAATCATAACCAAGGGCGGGGAAGCGGTTAGCGCAGTACCCGCCGACGTTCGCATGGAGACTTTTGTTCGCGGCCGCACCATCGAAGCGATAATGGACGCCAACATGAAGGTAGACCGGGCGCTGAAGGCCGGCGCGATGGCAGTGGGCGCCAACGTGAAGATCCAAACCATACCGGGCTACATGCCTTTGACCCAGAACCAGGACATGGCCGACATCTTCGAAGCAAACTCCAATGATCTGGTCGGTAAGGAAAACGTTGGCCACGTGGCTCACCGAACCGGCTCCACCGACATGGGAGACGTTAGCCAGTTGATGCCCGTGATCCATCCATACGTCGGAGGGGCATCCGGTCTTGGCCACGGCGCGGACTATGTGATTGAGGATTACAAGCTGGCGGTGATCACCGCGGCCAAAGCGTTAACGGCCACCGCGGTAGACCTACTGGGCGACGGGGCCGCAATCGCGGGAAATATCATCGCCGGTCACCGGCCCGAAATGACCAAGGAAGAATACTTGAAATTCATGCGCCAAATGGCGTCGGAAGAAACTTTCGAGAGCAATTAGCATTATGTTAAGCACTGATCGACTGAAAGAATTGGCCTGCGCCGCCATCGACGAGAAATCCAGCGAGATCATCGGCATCGCCCAGGATATCCTGGCCCACCCTGAGCCGGGATTCTCCGAGGTCCGTACGGCGCAAGTAGTTGCAAAAAAGTTCACCGAACTTGGTATAGAGCACAAACAGGGACTGGCCATTACCGGGGTCAAAGGTCGGTTTGCCGGAGGAGCCGGACCCGGCCCCAAAGTAGCGATCATCGGAGAGTTGGATTCTCTGCTGGTTGGCGAGCATCCCCACGCCGACTCGGAAACCAGCGCCGCCCATGCCTGCGGCCACCATTGCCAGATCGGGATGATGCTGGGCGCAACCATGGGTTTGTTAACTCCCCAAGTCCGTGAGCAGTTGAACGGGGAAGTTGTCCCCTTCGCCGTGCCCGCCGAAGAGTTCATCGAAGTTGAGCGAAGGCTGCAGATGCGGACCGAAGGCAAGCTGGAGTTCCTAGGAGGCAAGCAGGAGTTGATCCGGCTGGGCGAATTCGACGACGTGGACATGGCGGTGATGTGCCACACCGCCAGCGACATGGGCGAGCGTAAATTCGCCATGGGCGGAACCAGCAACGGCCACGTAGTGAAGTACGTTCAGTTCCTAGGCCGGGGCGCCCACGCGGGCAGCGCGCCCCACCGTGGCATCAACGCTTTGAACGCCGCGACCTTCGCCCTGCAAGCCATCAACGCTAACCGGGAACTCTACCAGGAAGAAGACACGGTACGCATCCACGGAATAATGACCAAAGGGGGAGAGGCGGTCAGCGCCGTACCCGCTGAGGTGAAGCTGGAGTGGCGTGTCCGCTCTGGTACACCCGACGCGGTGGTGCGCAACTCAGCGATAGTTGACCGCTGCTTTAAAGCAGGCGCCATGGCCGTGGGCGCCTCGGTTAAGATCACCAACATACCCGGTTATCTTCCCATGCGCCACGACAACACCCTTCAGGAATTGTTCCGGAAGAACGCCACCGCCCTCTTGGGGGAGTCTTCCATATTGGTTATGTCTCCCCGCCGCAACCGGGGCGGTTCCACCGACATGGGCGACCTCAGCCACATCATCCCGGCCTGCCATCCCTACACCAGCGGAGCGGTTGGGGCCGGTCACAGCAAGGATTATGTCATCACCGACTATCAAAACGCGGTGGTCAATCCGGCGAAAATCATGGCGATGACAGTCATAGACTTGCTGGCGGACGGGGGCGCCGCGGGCAAAGAAGTCCTCGCCCGCCATCGTCCGGCGATGAAGAAAGACGCCTACGTCAAATTCCAGAGGGAACAAGCCGAGATAGTGGAGTTCTCCGGCGCGGGCTAGGCTCCAAGAAGATGCATCGCTCCCCCGGCGGCGAGAGGTATAGTCAGGTTGTCGTCCGGAGGCACCGGCGCCAGCTCTACTGAGGCGGCCACCGCCCCTCCCACCAACAATGCCCAGTGGTAAGGGAAGCGTCCGCTGCCCACTAGAACCGCCACAACTAATAGCGAGACCGCTAAGAAAGCTGCTGTTCCAACGGGCGATTTGCCAAACAGCCTGGGGCCTGGCATTCGCCTTCCTACCAACGCCGCGGCCGGATCTCCCAGCGCCAGAAAAAGCATCGCCGAAACAGCTACGACCGTGTCGAACAGCAAAAAGGCGATCAACCCGCCGATTACCATGTAGGTCGCCCCGGTGATCCGTCGGTCCTCTTCGGCCTTTAATAGAGGCGCGAACCACCGGACCAGGCATTGGTTAAACCACTCAACCTTAAACCGCGTCAACTCCATCCCCAAGCCGCCGGCGGACAGGATCCCCAATCCGGCCACCATAACGCTTTCGGGCAAGAAGATTCCCGCGATCGGGATGGTTGACCCGGCAGCGATGTGGAAAATCCTTCTCGGGACCGGCGGTTGAACTCCGGCCCCCCGCCCACCACCTCGAATAGGTAAGGTCATAGCATCATCCCGCCACGGAAGGCTCAAGAGAATCGGGGGAAATTCACTGATTCCTAGTCACGGCAAACCCGGTCGAAGGGTAGTTACACGTATTGCTCTGGGGTAGAGGAGGCTAAACGGCTGGGGCCACCGGTAACCAGTTTAGAGAACTAAACTAGAATCTCTGGCGGCGGATCTGAAGGCGAACTGGTTACAGGATACTCGAGGAATGATCCGGCTAGAACGTTATAGTCAAGTTGTCGCCGGCCCGCCACTTGAACTCACGGAATTTCGTATCCGGTGGGGCCTCAAAGACCATCCAACCATCCAATCCCATGCCTCTTTGCAACTCCACCGGTCCCCTGATGAAGCCCTTGGTCGCGGCGAATGTGCCGTCGGGTTCCAATTCCAGCACCTTTTCCGACTGGCTCCCCCTGACGGGTGGCGAATCGACTTGTTTTCCTAGCACACCCACATCAATGGGGAAATATTTGTTGGAAAGGATGTCCCTCAATTCGGCCGCCTGCCGGTCAACATTCAAGATGGCGCTGGTAGCGGTATGATTCTGGACCTTCAAGTGAACCACCACCAACTCCAATCCTTCTTGCGATGGCGCCACTCGGACGTAGGTCGGAACATCGTCTTCGATCACGGCCGTATAGCGCAATTCAGACATCCGGTCGATGCCAACCACGCTGATAACCAAGGTTCTGCCAGAGAAAAATTGGCCGAAAGCCGGGGAAGCATCCGAGCAACCTGACAGCGCCAGGATCGCCATAGACACCAGAGCCAACAATAAAGTTTTTCGCTTTCCCATAAAAGGCATACTCAAGATACGTTTCATATCAGATTTAAGAACCACTTGTCGCAAGAGTCGGCAACTTCCTAAGTTGGGGAACTAAACGGTCTAGCACGCCGAGGAAATAGTCCACTTCCTCGACCGTGTTCTCCCGGCCCAACGTCACCCGCAAACTACCCCGGGCCAGTTCAGCGGATTGGGCCAGAGCCAGGAGCACGTGGGACGGCTCCAGGGAACCGGAACTGCAGGCGCTGCCACTGGAAGCGGCAATGCCCGCCACGTCCAACCCCAGGAGGATCGCCTCGCCTTCTATTCCTTGAAAGGAGAAGTTCACGTTATTTGGCAATCTTTGGGTTTCATGGCCGTTTAAGTGACAATCCGGTATATTTTCGGCGATGTGTTGGATGATCCGGTCCCGAAGCGCGGTGCAGTGGACGCTGACCTCTTCCCGTTGAGCGTCGGCCGCTTCCAGCGCCGCTGCAAACCCGATTATGCCGGGGATGTTCTCGGTTCCGGACCGCCGTTCCCGCTCTTGCCCTCCACCCTGGATCAATGGCAGCAGGGGGGTGCCCCGCCGGATGTACAAAGCACCGGTGCCCTTGGGGCCGTAGAATTTATGGCCTGACAGGCTCATCATATCGACGCCCAAGTTTCGCAGGTTCAAATCTAAAAACCCGGCCGCCTGCACTCCATCGGTATGCATGACGATCGTCCGCTCCAATTCCGAGGCCCGGCGCGCGACAGCCTTGGAGATCTCGGCGATGGGATTGATGGTCCCAATCTCGTTGTTGGCGTACATCACCGTCACCATTGTGGTCCGGTCGGTGATGGCGTCGTAGACCTGCTCCGGATGGACCATTCCGAATGGATCCACCGGCAGATATGTCACGTCAAATCCGATGTTCTCCAGGTACTGGCAAGAGTGTAATACGGCGTGGTGCTCCACCGTGGAGGTAATGATGTGATTGCCGGTCTCCTCCAACGCCGTGGCCACCCCGTTGATGGCGGCGTTGTCGGATTCAGTACCGCTGCCGGTGAACACTATTTCTCCGGCCCGGCAATGCAGCACCTTCGCCACCCTCTCCCGGGCACCGTCCAGCGCGTAACGGGCTTCTTGACCAACCGTGTGCATGCTGGATGGATTCCCGTACAATCCGGTGAAATAGGGAAGCATGGCTTCCAGCACCCGGGGGTCGGTCGGGGTGGTTCCAGCATGGTCCAAATACACGATTTCCGGAGGCGGCATCTGTGCCCTCTGTTACTCTTTCAGCGGCCATTTCCCGGCGCCAATCCTGACTACCGGGCGGCGGACCTATTGTAGCACAGGCGGCTGAACGGAGACTGTTAAACACGGTTCCTGTTCCGGCGCCTGGCGAGCATTTTGATACCGTCCCGGCTTACGAAGCCCAACAATTCACCGTCTCTCATCACCGCCAGGCTACTTAACCTGCCGGTCTCCATCTGGTCCATCGCTTCTGACGCGGTATCCGCGGGGGTCAATACGGGCAGTGACCGCAAGGACAACATTGCTTGAGACAATAGAGTAGAACCCCACGCTTTTCTGGGGATACGGTCCATCAACCGCCGAGTGATCATGCCTTCGACATGTCCGTTCAATGAAACCGCTAACAGATTGTCATGTTCGGCCAAGCCCTGGGTAACCAAGGGAGAGTTCATCAACATTTCCCCAGGTAGTGTCCACCACTCCTCGTTCATTACGTCCGCTACCCGGTAGGTTTTTAGACGCTCTTTGGCCCGTTCCTGCCGGTAGGTCGCGGTGGCCGCGGAGAAGAGGAAGGCGCCGATCAATATAATCCATATCCCAGATATCCCAACAGCATGGAAATTATCAACGGCCAGGTAGCCGCCTCCCAAAGCGATCAACCCGCCTATCACTTGCCCTGCCCTCACCGCTATTTGTGTGGCTCGCCAGTAGCTCCCAGATAGCCCCCAGATGACGGACCTCAACACACGCCCTCCGTCCAGAGGAAAGCCCGGTAGCATGTTAAAGACGCCCAGCATCAGGTTTATGCTCATCAGCAACCGGAAAGCTAATTCCAGAGACGAGTTGGTGCCCTGAAATTGCAGCCAGAGGACCCAGAATATTCCGGCCAGCAAGATGCTACACAGCGGCCCGACAACCGTGATTACGAACTCGACGTAGGGGCGGCGCGCTTCGTGGGCCAGGTGCGAAACGCCGCCGAAGAAGAACAGCGTAATCCCGTCTACGGGGATGCCCTTACGAACCGCCACTAGGCTGTGGGAAAGCTCATGGGCAAGAACAGACACGAAGAACAGGACCGCAATCAACAACGCCCACGCCCAACGTCCGAGGGCAGTAGATTGAGATTGGTCGAACAGGTCGCCCAGGATTACGATCATCAGCAGGAAGATGAAGACCCAACTGAAGTGGATCTCAATGGGAATACCGAAGATTTTGCCCACGCGGATGGAAGGTCCCATCGATTATCTAAACCCGGTCTCCAGAATCCCATATCTCAGCGGAGCGGCCAGTATTAAGATTAATGCGGGAGCCGCACCGGCCGAAGCGCCGGCTCCTATGGATATGCCCAGTGGCAACGATTCGCCCTTGGGCGATCTTTCGTCATTTTCCGAGAGAGGTGGCGTATGCCACCAATTTGTAGACCAGCTTGGCCGCCGTATAGGAGCAGGCCGCCGGACCCTCAGCCGGGCATAATTCGGTGATATCGAACCCAACGATACGCCTTGTCTCAGCGACGCATCGCAACAACGAAACCATCTGGTACCAACTCAGCCCTCCCGGCTCCGGTGTCCCCACGGCGGGCATCAAGGCCGGGTCTAAAGCGTCGAGATCAATGCTAACGTATACCGTCGGTCCAAGATGCTCGACTATACCGCTGATCAACTCCCGGTCGTCGCAAGATGGCGGCCAGTAGAAAGTGGGTATAGAGGCTGATTTGATATAGTCCCGCTCTTCCGGGCAAAGACTGCGCACCCCTACTAATACGAGCGGGCACATCTCGTGGATTCTCCTGGCTCCCGATGCGTGGCCCCAAGGCGTGCCCATGTACTCGTTCCGCAGATCGGCATGGGCGTCGATGTAGAGCACCGAAATATCGGGATAAACCTCTAGATTAGCTTGGACCGAGCCGATACATACCGAGTGTTCGCCCCCTAACACGCCGACCAGCCTCCCGGAGTGTGCGTAACTACCGACAGCCGCCCGCACCCGTTTGACCATTTCGGCCGGCCCCCCCATATGGGCCTCAAGGGCCTGGGTGGTATGGATCCCGACCAATGAAACATCCAAATCAAGTTCGTGGTCGTAATCTTCAAGGCCATATGAGGCTTCAATGAGGGCGCCCGGTCCGTTCCTGGCCCCGCCTCGTAGAGAAGTCGTGCTGTCGTACGGTACCGGAATAAGCACGGCCCTGGCCTCATCTAGGCCGCTATTTTCGGCGGGGAGCGCCAGGAAGTTCGGAGGTATCCAGGACAGGTGTTCCGTTTCAGACACGGGGGCGATCCGGCGAACTGGCATCCAATGCGGTGCGTTGCTCCCGCACCTCGTTTCGCCCCTGCTCGGTGTCCAGCCACTCCAACCCCCGGTCTAGGAGCCATGTTTTCGCGTCCTGAAGTTGAAACAGACTTTTCACTTCAGACAAAGCCTGGTCGTGATCGAATGGCTGGCACGAAAATATATCGATGTTTACGTAATCGCGATTAGGGAATGTGTGTATGCTAATGTGGCTCTCCGCTATAATCACGAATCCGGAAACACCCGAATCCTGCTCCTTAGGAGCATCGTACTTCAATACTTCGGGCTCAGTAATTCGGGTCATACCCAGGGTTGCAGGGCAATCGGTCAAAAAGGACCGTACCAATTCAACGTCCCACATCCTATCAAGATCTCCACGGTATCCGTCGATCACCAGGTGCATCCTACCTCCCTCGGCCAATTTACGCCATATCGCGAATTATAGGGATACCCTACGCCTTGGCAAATCCATTCGTATGGAATATCATCACTCTCGATTACGAATTAATGCCATCTAGCCAATTGTAATTTTCACTCAATAGACGGCGGGATGCAACCCTATGGTAATACAAGACTCTAAATCGCTCATGATTCAGGCCACCGGCCTCACCCACTACTATGGTCCGTACGCGGCGATAGAGGATGTCAATTTTGGCGTGGAAAGAGGGGAGGTCCTGGGATTCTTGGGACCCAACGGCGCGGGCAAGACCACGACCATGCGTATCTTAACCGGATACATGCCCCCAACCAGGGGTAAAGTTACCCTTGACGACTTCGACATCGTGGAGCAGTCGCTGGAAGTCCGACGGAAGGTGGGCTACTTGCCGGAAACCGTCCCCCTTTATACTGACATGCCGGTGAACAGCTACCTCAAATACATGGGAACTTTGCGCCAGATGCCGCCCAAGGACATCAAACGCCGCATATCAGAGGTGATCGACGTTTGCCGGTTGGGCGACTATCGGTCAACCTTGATAGGAAAGTTATCCAAGGGGTTCCGGCAGCGGGTCGGCATCGCCCAAGCGATCCTCCACGAACCGGAAGTTCTGGTCTTGGACGAGCCCACCATTGGCATAGATCCGATACAAGTTGTGGAAACCAGGCGGCTTATCCAAGAGTTAGGCCGGGAACAAACCGTGGTGCTAAGCACCCATATCTTGCCCGAAGTTAGCATGATCTGCGATCGTGTTCTTATCATAAGCGAAGGTAAAATCGTGGCTGAGGACACCCCAGACAACCTGGCCGAGAGGTTGAAGGGGTCCGAGCAGATGGAAGTAGAGATCGGTGGTCCGGTGTCTCAGGTGTTACCGGCGTTGCGGGCCTTGAAAGGGGTGGCCAGTGCGTCTCACCGGTCAAACCATGGCAAGGAGATCTACACCATTCAAGCAAATGAGGGTCAGGACCTTAGGGACGAGATCTCCAGAACGGTGATCGGCGGTGGATGGAGCCTGCTTAGTATGCAAACCATGGGGATGAGCCTGGAAGAGATATTCCTGAAACTAACAACACACGAGGAGCTCTAGCGATGCGCACTGTCCAAGCAGTGGCTTGGAAAGAGATTCAGATCTACTTCTCCAGCCCCACCGCCTATATCGTAGCTATGATTTTTCTGGCTCTGGCCAGTTTCTTTTTTGTGAGGGACCTGAGCAACCCATTCCCGCAAGCGTCGATGAGCAGCTTTTTTCAAGGGGCTACCATCATACTGATCTTGTTGGCCCCCACGCTCACAATGCGGTTATTGGCGGAAGAGCAGAAATTAGGGACCATCGAGCTTTTGCTAACCTCACCGGTCCGGGACTGGGAGGTTGTATTGGGCAAATATATAGCCAGCCTGGTCTTTCTCCTAGGCACGATAGTGCTAACCCTATATTTTGTGCTTTTACTGATCATCTTTGCCGACCCGGACCCCGGTCCCATCTGGGCTGGCTATTTAGGATTGATTCTGTACGGCGCGGCAGCTCTTTCCATAGGTTTGCTAACTTCCACACTGACCAGCAACCAGATCGTAGCCGCCGTCGTTGCGATGGGCATTCTCTTGGTGCTTTACTTCACCGATTTCGCGGCCGCGACCCTGACCGGATTACCCGCCACAATCGTCAACGAGATCGGCTTGAAAAGCCACTTCGACGATTTCGAACGGGGTGTGATTGACACGAAACACATAGCCTACTATCTGCTGCTTACCTCCTTCTTCGTTTTCCTCTCGATACGGGCACTAGAGTCGCGGCGGTGGAGGTAGCATGAGCGAACAGCCTAGAGATTGGCGCCGGCGGCGGGGCGGCTCCGGCAGGCAGGATGAAGTAGCGGAGGAAGCTTCACCGGAACAACTTGTCGATCCGGAGGGACCTACTGAAGGCGGCGCCGGAGATGTGGAACTGTCCCGCACCCTCTTCAGCTTTTTGGAGCCGATTTTAGATGTCATAGGCTCCTACCGTTTTCCTATGGTCGTCGCCGGCGTGATCGCCTTGGTCTCCGGAATAATTGTGGTGGCGTTCGTCAGCTCCATGCGCATATACGGCATCGCCGACATCATCCTCGGCTTGGTTCTCATCGGCACGGTGGGCTTGATTTTCTTGAGCTCGGTGACGGCAGCATTTCTCAGCCGGACCGGCCGTTACGGCGTCAATTCTATAATAATGATGGCGGCGTTCATCGGGATCACATTGCTGATAGGCGTAGTCACTTTCGAGAACAACAAAAGGATCGATGTAACAGCCACCAACCAATTCAGCTTGGCTGAACGGACCAAACAGATTCTCAGCGATCTGGACGAACCGTTACGGGCCACGGCATTTTACAAAGACTTGGCATTAACCTCGGACCCCGCCCAAGCCAACAGGCGGGCTAAGGTCGAGGACACCCTGAAAGAGTTTGCGGCCCGCTCCGGGAAATTCACTTTCCGCATGGTCGACCCGGACTATAAGCCAGACATCGCCAACGCCTACTTCGGCGCCAGGCCTCTGGCTTTTGTTGCGGAGTCGGTGGTGGTGGAGTCCCTGGATTCAGACAAGATAGACGTGGTGCAGCCCACTGATCCATCCTACAGCCAATTGGAGCAGGATCTGGTGACCGGCATGCTGGTAGCTACCGGTGAAGAGCAAAAAGCGATCTACTTCCTGACCGGCCACGGGGAACGTAGCATCAACAGTTCTGGTGCCGACGGTTATAGTGAGCTACGTGCCGGCCTGGAACAAGACAACTATCGTGTGGCGCCCCTTACTTGGCCCCCCGATGACACAGAAGTGTCGGTGCCGGAAGACACCGCATTGTTGGTGATAGCCCGTCCAACCGGTGAACTTCCCGACACTCATGCCGCTGCTTTGAACCTTTATATGCAAGGCAAGTTCTTGAACAGCGACGGAATCGTGTCCGACCGGAGAGAAGGCGGCCGGATGATATTCTTGGCTGACACGGAGATCGTTGACACTTTCCGCCAGTTCTTGGCCATTTGGGGAGTCGTCGTTGGGAAAGGATACATCAGGGACTTGAGCCAATCCGTGCCGGGGAACCCCCAGATCCTTAGGGTTAGCGGATACAACCCTGAGGCGCCTCTGGAGATAGTCTTTCCCAGAGGCGTGCCTTTGCAACCCAGCTTCATGCCCTCCACATCCCCAATGATCGTGATCAACGATGGCCTCAGGAGACCCGTGCCTCTGGCCATGACTTCACCTAATAGCTACCTGATCGACGATCTAGATCGGGCTGACCCTATAACGGATGCTGGGGATAAGTCCGACCCGCGAGGTCCATTCTTCCCTGCTGTATTTGTTCAAGGGATAGGCCCGGTTGGCAGCCCGGCTCCCACGTCTCAGCCGCCGGATTCAGAGTTGTCCTGGCTGGTTGTTTTTGGTGACTCCGACTTCGTGTCAAATAGTTTCTTCAGCAGAGGCGGCGGCGCGGACCTTTTCCTGAACTCCGCCAACTACCTTCTTGGAGACTTCTCTCTGGTATCCATCCGCGACAAAGCTTTTACTTTCCGGGAGTTCAACCTAAACAAGAACGAGTTTAATTTCGTACGCTGGACATCTTGGGTGTTCTTGCCCGGATTGATGGGATTGATGGCCGCCCTCGTCTGGTGGGTACGGCGGTAGCCTGGTTAAAAAGGTTTGTTGATAAGCAGGTTTCTTAACCAAGGGGAAGAACCTAATCTCCGGCAAGGGCGCGTCGAAATAACATGAACCTACGTCTTTCAATCTTATTGGTTGCTATCTTGGTGCTGTTTGGCGGCACATTCTTGGTGGTGCGGTACTTTGGACCCACCGACCGGGAGCCGGAAGAGCCCTGGCTGTACCGCATCGACGAAGACAGCATTAAACGCATCGAGGTTACTAACGAGGGTCAGACAGTGATCTATAACCGATTGCCGGGAGGCCGTCGATGGTACATTCAAGGTGACCCTGAGATTCCAGTATTCCAGGACAAGTGGAGCGGCACACCCTTGTTGCTTAGCGGGCCTCGGGTCAACCGGGACCTAGCCGAAACAATCGAAAATCCAGCGTCCTACGGGTTGGACCCCCCTTTATCGATCATTAAAGTCGCCGACTCAAGCGGTCAGAGTTTCGAGTTTCATCTGGGTAGCAATACGCCAGACGATAAAAACCAGTACGCTAGGTTGGTTGGGCATCCCACGCTTTTCACTGTGCCGTCTATATGGGCCCAAGTGATAAACCGCCTGGCACTAGATCCGCCCTACTTGCGCCTGTTCCAGTTGAAAGACAACCCACTGGTGTTCATCCAGATAACCGAGCAAGACCAAACCGTGGCCTACGGCAAGGTCGGCGACGGCGATTCGGCGTGGGCTATTTTGGACCCTGTAGAACTGCAGCCCAGCGAGGAGCCGGTTCTGGCGGACAAGTGGGGCAACACTCCTGAGATGCTCAGCGGCCCAAGAGCCGACGATATTCTGGCGGAAGATATCGATAACTTCGCTGAATACGGTCTGGACCCACCCAAGACAAAAATACGATTGGGACTTGCCGCGGGGGCGGACGTAGAGTTTTACTTGGGTGACACAACGCCCGACGGAGAACACCGCTACGCCAGCCTGTTGGGGGGCTATCGAGTATTCTCGATGCCGATCGAACGGGCACAACGGATAAGCGCATTGGTCACCGACCCACCGGTTCGGCCGGAGGACAAACCCAATCCTGGTTCGGGTTGACAGACTTAGCTCATCTATGTCACAACCTAAGGGCTAAAGAGACATGAAGCAGGGGCGCCTCGACATGATCGAGGCGCCCTTATTTGTCGAGGAGATTTATTTGAAAGCTGAAATTTTTTCCATTGGGACCGAGCTTTTGATGGGCGAACTGACGGATACCAATGCCGCATGGATCGCCACTAGGTTGCCCGCCCTGGGTATCCAACTCCGGTGGGTGTCCATCGTCGGAGACAACCTGGATATGCTATCCGAAGCCTTTTCCCGGGGGCTGGAACGCTCGGACATTATCTTCACCACCGGCGGCCTAGGGCCGACTCAGGACGACTTGACCAGGGAAGGCGTGGCGGCAGCCCTAGGGGAGACGCCTACGGTCCAGGAAGAAGCGGTTCGGCACCTGGAACAGCAATTCCGGGACCGGGGTACCGACATGCCTTCCCGCAACATAAAACAAGCCCAGTTGATTCCCTCAGCCCAATTCATCACCAACCGAAACGGCACCGCCCCCGGTTGGTGGGCGGAACGCGACGGCGGCATCATCGTGTCGATGCCCGGCCCTCCTGCGGAGATGCACGCGATCTGGGACGAAGAGGTGGCGCCCCGGCTACTTAAGTTAGTGGACGGCGAGGTGACAATCACCCGGAACATCAAAACCATGGGTTTGTCGGAAGCGGCGATCGACGAAATAATATCCGAGTTCTTTGGTAAGGAGAATCCCTACTTAGGCATCTACTCCAAGGCCGACGGGAATCACTTGAGGATAATCGCCAGAGCGCCAGACGATGCAGCCGCCCGGCTTCTGATCGCCCCGGTCGAAAAAGCCATTGAGGAACGATTGGGCCCCCACATCTGGGGATACGATGAGGAAACCCCGGAACATGCCGTCGGCGTACTCCTGCGGCAGCGGGGCCTGACTCTGGCAACCATGGAATCATGCACCGGAGGATACTTGGTCAACAGCTTAACCGACTCCCCGGATAGCGCCAGCTACTTCAAGGGAGGAGTGGTGGCGATTGGCGACGGCGTAAAGATCGCTCACGGCGTGCCGGCGGAAGTCATAGAGCGGCACGGCCCTGTTAGCCAAGAGACGGCCAACGCCATGGCCCAAGCGGTCCGGAAGGTATTGGGGTCCGATTACGGTATCGGCATAGCGGGCGACGACGGGTCGCCGCCCGGGGACGGTCCGACGGCCGGACTGGCCTACCTATCCATCGTTGGTCCCAACGGTTCAAAAGAGATGGAACTGCGGGTGCCCCCCAGGCGGGTCACCGTGAAACGGCGTATGTCCAACAATGCGCTGATTGAATTAAGCAAATTAATCTCGTCGGAAGGCGTCCGGTAGGATTTCAGCATTTTCAGCAAGTCCGCTTCTTACAAAAGAAGGGATATATGGGAGGTTTCTCTGGGGAGAAAATGACCTCCCGGTAGTCCTCCTTCGCGGGGGGATAAAGCTGCGGGCCAAATCAGATTAATACGATAGGGGTACGGCTAGCCGTACCCCTATCGTATTAATCATAATCGGACCAGTCGCCGGTGGTTTACAAAGTCAGCTGGCGGTACAGCATGGGCAGCCGCTCCGGCAGGGCCCAAATGTCCCCTAACACCTCGTATCCCATGTCGCCACACATGCCCTTTAGGTAATCGTGCCCCGATTTATCCACCGTGAGGCAGAACGGGGTAATGTCCTTTCGTTTGGCCTCTAGCAGGGCCATGTGGGTATCGTGGACGGCGTACTCCTTCTCCACTCCTTCCCGGCTGTAGCCCCGGTCCTGGGGCCGGCCATCGCTGATCAGGAAGAGAATCTTCGTGGTAGCGTCGATCTTTTCCAGCTTGGTGATGGAATGCCGTATGGCGGCGCCCATGCGAGTGGCATGGAGCGGAGTCACCTTGTCGATACGCCGCTTTACCTTATCTCCGAATCCTTCGTCGATGTCTTTTATTACGTAGAACTCCACGTTCTCTCTGCCGTAGCCCGAGAAGCCGTAGATGCCATAGGTGTCTCCGATAGCTTCCAGGGCCTGGATGAGCAACGTGGTACTTTCCTTTTCCAGGTCGATGATGCGCTTGTAGTTCCGGCGCACCAAGCCTTCCCGGCGCCGGCGCAGCCACACCATGTACTCCACCGGGTCATCGGGGGCGTCCCGGTCGTCCACCACTTGACGGCCTTCGTCGATGGCTTCGGCGGTGGATGCGCTCATGTCCAGCAGAAACACCACTGCCACATCCCGCCGGTTCCGGTTGCGATGCCAGTAGATCTTCTCATCCGGCGGGACATTCATACGTAGGTCGGCCCAAGCTTCCAAAGCGGCGTTGAGGTCAATGTCCTCCCCGTCGGTCAGCCGGTAGATCTTCTTCATGCTCTCAGGCATGATCAGCTCGAACTGTCGCTTGATGTGGTTGGACAGAGAGAGATAATTTTTCAGAGCGTCGTTGTAGAAGGTTGTGTCACCCTCGTCCACGATTTTCTCTTTGACGATGCACCACCGCGGCTTGTAGTCATTGGCCCTAAAATCCCACTCGTCGTAGGCAAATGTCTTGGGTTCCCGGGCCTCTAGTTCTCCGCCTTGATCGTCGTCGTGCAGCAGAGGACCGTAACCCTGCCCCGGCTGAGAGTTAGGCGGCGGCGTTCCGGCTTCTTTCATCAGATTCTGGGCAAAGGCGTTCATGCTGTCGTTGATGTCGCCTTGTTCGGCGTCCAACTCCAGCTCTGAGCTTTCCTGGAGGAGCTGTTCCAGCATCTCTTGGGAGATAGGCTCACCCTCGCCTTGCTGATCCTGGTCGGACTGCAACCTGGTTAATAGCTGAACCATCTCCGGCTTGAAGTCTCCACGGTAGTCCACCGGCTCGGGCGACTCCCGGGACTCCCCCTCGCCGGACTCTCCAGAAGCGTCCTGGCCGGCTTGCAACTGGTCAATGAGGGATTCGTATTCTTCTTCCGAAAAGTCGCCGGGCTCCTCCAAGTCTTCCTGTTCCCAATCTTCTTCCGGCGGGTTTTCGTTGGCGATCCGGGAAATGATCTCGTAAGCCCTCAAAGTGGCTTCCGCGGTGTCTTCCACTTCCGCTTGGGCATTGCGCAGTTCATGCAGAATCTGGGCCAAGACGACCGCGGCGTCTTTGTACTCGACGGGCACCGGCAGTTCGGTGAACTGCTCCAAGCTCATGTGGATAAGCAGCTCTACTAGAGCCTGTTGCACGCCCATCTCTTCAATATTCGGACGGTTGGCCAACGCCTCGTCCTGGACCCGGTTCGCGGCGACGCGTATACCCGGGTATTCCACCTTGATCCGGTAGTCCAGACGGCAGTCCTCCAGCACGGTGAAGAGATCGAACGCCAGTTGGCGATCTTGGAACAGAGACAAGAACCGGCCGATGTCGGTTAGAGATTGGCTGGGCTCAACGCCCTCCTCCTCCGCCGCGGCCTTTTTCCCGGCGTTAACCTCGTCCTCAAGGGGAGATCGGCGGTCATCGAACAGTCCGCTGGGCTTGGTGAAATCAAATAGGAAACTGCCGAACTCCAAGTGGCCCACCTGATGGGTGGAAACCACCTTGAACCAGGAGAAGTTGTCTTGCTTGTCGGGATAATGGTCCACGATCGTGGGTAGGAAAACCTTGGTGCCATCGGTGGAAGCAGAATCCTCATCAACCCAACCGATGTTCTTCCTAACCAATTCTTGGGTGTCTAGAACGTCAATTGACGAGCCAGACAAGGCGCTGCAATACAGCCGGATGATACCCTTCACCCGGTCCAGTTCCAGGCTTGATGATAAGGTTTCCAGCATCGCGACGGAAGTGTTGGACTCTATCTTGAAGAAAGCGATGCCGCTTTCCGGGTTGTCCTTGAGCAGGTCCATGCCGCGGTGGAACCAAGAGTCCAATTGGCTGATGGTGATGCGTTCCAGCACGCTGCTAAGGCTCTTGAGGAAAGGCGGCACGGCCTCGGGGGAAACCGCCAGCAAGGTCTCGCAAAGATCCAGGATATATCCCTGGGAGCCGGCGGGGACCTTACTCAAGGATTGGGTGCCGTCGGCCAAGAAACGGGATGTTTCCCGAAGGCCCACTTTCGCCAACCGCTCTCCTAGCTTGAGGAAACGGCCAGTCTGGTTTTCGTCCACCTGCTGCAGTGCCCTGGGCACCAACTCTAAACAGGTTTTAATCTCACGCCAACTACCATCGATCAAAGCTCGCGCCATGGAGAGAAAGGCCTCGCGCTCCCGGCCCATCGCCGGCAAAACGTCCCGGCCCAACACCAGACATTCGCCGGCGACGTCGTAGGACTTGTAGGACATTGCCTCGATCAAGGAAGCGAATACCTCCACATCCCAGAAAGGTAGATTACGAACTAGGTCAGGGCTGACTTCGAAGAACTTGGCCGCCAGCGTGCTGGATTTCCAAGTGCCCTTATACAAACTGCGGCCCAGGCCGGCCCAACGGGGTATGTATTGCGGCCTGAGATTGGGAACTATGGACGAACTGGCTTTGAAGAATGCCACCGCAAGCGTGGGCGAATCTTGCGCCAGATAGGTGCCGCACCGCGCCCATTGCATGAACGAAGGGAAGGACAGGAACCGGGAGACTTGAGGTCCGACCTTGTAGTACTCTACCGCCGATTCCCAGGATCGAACCGTCTGGGTCCCGATGGCCAGGCCTTCTTTCGCCCAGAGGACAAGTTCCTCTTCGCCGAAAGCCGCCTCTATCGTTTCCACGGCTTCTTGGTAGGCTTCCAGAACCGCCGGGGGTAACTTGGCAAGCTCAACTTCTATTCCCGCTAGAGGAGACGTACTCAACTTAGTGTTCCTCCTTTACCGTCCCATCCTCCAAAAGTTCCAAGAACTGCTGGAGGATTTTTGCCGTCGCGCCGAAAACTAGATGCTCATTATAAGCGTAGGACCGGCTTGTGACCGGCACGCCATCTTCAAAACGGGTCTCAACCCGGTGGTTCAACGGATCATTGAGATCGGCCACGGGGATTTCCAGGACCTCGGCGATCTCATCCGCGCTGGGATTGAAGGGGTAGGGATAGGGTATGGTGCCCACGTACACGTTTACTTTGAAATGGCTCCTGGTAACGACATCGTCCAATTCTCCCAGGATGGTTACGTCGGACCGGTCGATACCCATTTCCTCTTCGGTCTCCCGCAACGCCGTATCCAGCGAGTCCCGGTCTTCAGGGTCCCTGGCTCCTCCAGGTAGGGAAATCTCCCCTTTGTGGTGCTCCACCTGCTGGGACCGCTTGTTCAACAGAATACAATATTCGCCGTCTTTGGGGTATAGCAGCAGCAGAACAGAGGCAGGCGTTAGAGATGGTTCGCCCACCGTCTGTTTAGTACGGTGGGCTAGAACTTGGCTGACGATGTCCGGAGGAGATAAGGCCATCAAACCCCTACTCGAATATAGAAGACACCACTTCTTCGATGCTTCGCTGGAGTTCCGGTTCGTCGGTCAGGGTCCACACGATGGCCACCTGGCAAGCCCGGCGGATACTAATACCCTCGGAAATCAACTTCCCGGCGTAGATCAACAAGCGGGTGCTGGCGCCTTCCTGGAGGCCATGCTCTTTCAAGTTGCGTATCTTTTCCCCCAGCTTGGCTAGGGAGTCCGCTATCTCCGTGGAACACCCGCTCTCGCGGGCAATAATCTCAGATTCAATGTCCCTTGGGGGATAGTCAAATTCTATTGACATGAACCGCTGCCTGGTGCTGTGCTTCAAGTCCTTCAAGGCGCTCTGGTAACCGGGGTTGTAGGAGATGCACAGCAGAAACCGGTCGTCCGCCTCGACGATAGAACCGGTTTTCTCTATGGGCAATATGCGCCGGTGGTCGGTCAACGGGTGGATCAGAACCGTGGTGTCCTTACGGGCCTCGACAACCTCATCCAGGTAGAGGATAGCGCCGTTCTTTACCGCCCGAGTCATGGGGCCGTCGATCCAACGGGTCCCGTTAGCGTCTAAAAGATACCTGCCCACCAAGTCGCTGGCCGTAAGGTCTTCATGGCAAGCGATGGTGACCAGAGGTACCCTGACTTCTCCTTCTTTGAGTTCCTCGGTGCCCTCTCCTTTCGCAACGCTTAGAGGGCGGCCGAGCTTCCAGGCCATATATTCCACGAATCTGGTCTTGCCGCAACCGGTGGGACCTTTTAGCAACACCGGAATATGCTGATGGTAGGCCGCAGTGAAAAGATCTAATTCGTCGCCAACGACCCGGTAGTAAGGCTCGTCGCGTACCAAGAATTCCTCGATGGCGTATTCTTTATAACTCGGCTGATCTGTCTGTACCATTAGCCTCTCTCTGTCCTCACGCTTACTCTATTTTCCCACAGAGCCATAACCGTTTGTTCCAAAGCGGATACATCGCTGGAGTTATCCACCACCAAGTCAGACCGCTCTATCCGCTCGGCAGGGTCCATCTGCGAATCGATGCGCCGACGGGCTTCCTTTTCATCCATGCCATTACGGGCTTGAAGTCTTTCAACCACCGATTCAACAGACGAGTCGGTGGTCCAAACCTCATCAACTAGGGAGTCCCATCCGGCTTCGAATAAAAGGGCGGCCTCGACGACCACCGTCGAAGCACCTTGATCCCGCAAAACCTGTATCCTGTCCGCCACCATCCTAGCCATGCGAGGATGCATTATAGCGTTCAATTTTTCCAGTTGCTGGGGGTCTGAAAACACTATGGCACCCAGTTTTTGCCGGTCAATCTCGCCACTGGGCTGCAATATTTCCTTACCGAAGGTATCGACTACCTCGCGCCAGCTTTCGGAATTGGGAGCATAAGCCTCGTGACCGACCTCGTCGGCGCTGATGACGGCCGCCCCCAGTGACTGCAACAAGCGTGCAACCTCGCTCTTACCCGTCCCTATACCCCCGGTGAGTCCGATGACCAACATGAGTTTCCGGCCTCCGGCCCAATAACTTTGCCGGTCATAAATAGTCTAGCTTGACCTCGACCGGCCTTTGAGGATTCTAACGACTGAGTCATTCTACCAACGCAGCCTCAGATGGTCAACATCAGTAACGCCAGCGACAGAACTCGGAATCTAAGGCGGTGCACACGTTAAACCGGTATGGGCAGTGGACGCTGGCGGTAGGTAAACCGTGGAAGGTATGACGAAAAGATTTGCCGTTCTCCGGCCTGGTTAAGACTGGGATGAGCCAGTGGTTTTAGACTGAAACCGGATCTCACCCCATTTTGTGAGGTAGGTCTCCTGCAAATCTCGAAACATACTCTGATATTCTTCACTCTTTATGGGATTCGTGGTCATGATAACCGCGTCTTCCCGGTTGTCTGAATAGTATGCCTTGCGGGCGCCCACGTTCTTGAACCCATATTTTTCGTAAAGCCGCTGGGCGATAAAGTTGGAAACCCGGACCTCCAAAGTCATTACCTCAGAGCCGTATTCGACGGCTTCTCGCAACGAACCTATGAGAAGCAATTCACCTATTCCGTTTCCTCGCAGACTTTCCCGCACCGCAATCTCGGTGATGTGGGCCTCGTCCCCCTGATACCAGACGCTAACGTAACCGGAGATGGGAGTAGGAGAAGCGATGTCTCCCTGGCTACCCGGCACCAAGCGTTGGGCACTCGTCAATACCCGGGACCACAAAGACCGGGACCCCTCCGGATCGGCGTCCGTAGGAGGTTGTTCTTCCTCCGCCGCCTCACAAGCCACTAGGTAGCAAGCGTAGCGGTTGTTCAACTCTCGCTTAAAAGGGGTGGTGATCCAGAGGGGGGAAAACGCCTCCCTCTCAATCTCAATCACCTGGTCAATGTCTCCAGTTTGGAGACGCCGCAGTAAAACGTTCATCGATCTCTACGACCGGACTGCAGGATTCAACTGGAGCATGTCAGCCAGCGTACGTGGTCCGGAAATTGGCCCCATTTTAGCATAGAGCCGCCTTTCTAATGTAACTGGGTTGTCAGCCAGTTACTGACAAACGCTTCAATCCTTTATACTTAAATATATCGCGGATTCCGCTGGATAATCAGGGATCGGCTGGGCGCGAACTGGGTGATAGCCTCGGCTATAGGAGTGTAGGGATGCGGGTTCGAACCTTCCCGGCTAAGTTGCTGCCGGCGGCGGCACTGTTCATTCTCTTGTTGACCGCGGCATGCGGAGGCGACGAAGTTACTCCGGAGGGCACTGAGGCGGGGCAGCCTGTCTCTTCCTCCCCGGCTGTCGCCCTCCCGTCCACCACGGTCCAACCCCCCACCCAATCGCCAAAAAAGGACCCCACGCCGGCCGCCACACCGGTTCCATCGGTGATGCCAACCGTGATTCCGGCGGTTGTGGCAACGCCGATCCCTTCTCCCACGGCAACGACTCCTCCTATCACGCCGCCATCAGCGACGGAACCGGCGTCTACTCCCGGACCATCGCCCGTGCCTCAGACCGCTGCGTTGCAATTGGAAGTAACTTTCCCTCCGGAAGACATGGTGGTGGACAAAGATGTCATCACAGTTACCGGTATCTCCTCACCCGATGCCACGGTGAGCATCAACGGCAGGCTGGCCATTCCCGACGCCGAGGGCCATTTTTCCTTGGAATTAATCATTTTCCCCGACGACAACCCTCTGGCGATCGAGGTGATTGCTACATCGATTGCCGGGGAGGAACTGTCCCTGGTGCGCACGGTGATTTTCGTCCCTTAATCCCACACCAGACTGCCCGCCAGCAGCCGCCAAACGACGGAGGCCCTAAAAATGTTAAGACCGAACGCCGGAGCAAAAATAGGCTCGTCAAGCTCACCGCGATCCGTGGGGATACCTTTTTCGGTTCGTCCTGAGCCTGTCGAAGGACCCAGTCGGAGGAGTTCGATCTCGATTCTTGGAATCGTGCTCCTGACGCTGGCTCTGGCCTTAGCCGCATCCAGCGGAACCGCCGGAGCCGCTGGACCGCGTCAATCGCCCCAAACCGGCATCTTTGGAGAAGTCGTGGTTATCACCGGGGACCATCCTAGGGCGGTGGCCGGTGAGATCGACATCATTCTAGAAACTCCCAACGGCCCGGTGGAGATAACCGCCAACCCTGACACGGAGATTCGGGTTCCGGGACTGGAGCAGCCCACGGTGGACGACATCCCGTTGGGCAGCGCCGTGGCGGTTTTGGCGGTCAACGGCCAGGCTATTTCGATCCTCGTTATACCGGTCCATCCGGTGCGGTCCCGTCACTTCACCGGAATCGTGACCGGCGTAGGAGAAGACGGAGTCGTAGACATCCAAGACGCTGATGGCCGGAAGATTTCTTCCCCCTCGGCCGGTGACCCGTCCATATTAAAGCCAGGTGACTTGGTCACCGCCGTTCTGGAGCAAGACCTAAGCACCGGTTCTCTTTTGATCACCGGGCTAGACGGGGCCTTGGACAACCTGAAGCGCATCGAGGCGGCACTCGAGCAGGCCGAGAAGACCCAGGCAGCGGGCAAATTGTCGGCCTTGCGGCAACGGTTGAACGAAAACGCCGATCGCCACTTAACGCTGGCCCAAGACGTGCTGGCGGGAACCGATTCCTCACGGCACAGCCAGTTTCAAGAACGATTGACTAAAGCCCAAAACGCTTATGCCCGAGGAATGTCACGTTTCGGGGCTGGAAAACCCTCAGCCACTGTTTCGGGCATCGTCACCTCCATCGACCTAAATCGAAAATTGTTGACGGTGCAGCCTTCCGGACTTCCTGCGGTGCAGGTAATCATCGATGGCGCGACCGCCATCAGGTTCCAAGGAAGGGACATCTCCTTCAGCCGTTTGGACTTGGCCAACCGGGTTCAAGTCCGCTACGACCTGGAATCCCGGACCGCCAGCCGGGTTTTGGTATCCGCCGGAGCAACCCTGGACAGAACCACCGCCAAAGAATTGTTAACAACAGTGGACCCAGGGGCCGTCAACGGGCCCATCATCCAGCTCGACCTTGATACCAGCTACGACGCACTCCCGAGGATCACCATTCGGGACTCAGCAACCCAGGCCACCGTGACCCTTAATGTATTGCCGGAAAGTGTTCTTCTAGTGGACGGTTCCCCAACCAGGCTGGGGAAAGAGCTATTGGACACCAACGTGACGGCGATTTTCCAACCTGACTCCCTGGCGTTGATCGAGTTGGATTCCCAAGCCGGGGTTGGGGACAGCCCGCCGGTTCGAGGAGTGATACACCGGTTCGTCGCCAAAGCCCTGCCCGGCAACCTGTCGATCATGACCAAGGATGGAGAGATCCGGTCATTCACTCGTACAGGCGAGACGGTGGTTCGGCGGGACGGCCGCCGCGTATCCATCAGCGAAGTCAGGTTGGGCGACTTGGTCCGAGCTAATACCCGCATCCTGGAGACAGCCGGAGCGGCTGGGAATGCCGTACCGGTGTTGGGGGTTCTCAGCCTCAGTTCACCGCCACCGGCGTCGATCAAAGGGGTTATCGCGGGGATTACAAGCGCGGACCAAGGATCCACTAGAGTGACGATCACTACCAACAAGTTGGATATGGTGGTGATTCTGGTGAACGCCGAAACTCAGGTGGTTCAAACGGGGAGATCGATAGGAGTCGACGGCCTGTCCCTGGGCCAGCGCGTGGTGAACGGCGCCTACTATCCTATAACCGGAAAGACGGACCGATTGATTGTCCAACCGCCTCGCGCTGCCCGGATAAGCGGGGAAATCACTCTGGTCGAAGAGTACTTGTCGACCGTAACCATTCAGCCCCGCCGGGGCGATCCGGTGATACTGCTGTTCCCAAAGGCAGACCCCCCCGCCATCTCACGCAAAAACAAACGCGGCCTAAAGTTCAGCGACCTGAAGACCGGAGACCGGGTGCGCGCCGCCTTTTACGACCCTGCCACCAACCGGGCGCTCCGGCTGGTGCTGGCCCCGGACCCCGATCTGGATTATTAGCAATGGGGAGGGACGACCCCCCACTCTAGCTCTCCCCCGTCAAGAAAGAGAGGAGAATTGCAGGCTTACACGCTTCGGTGTGGGGGTCTATGGCGTTCACGACCTCCCCTGTAATTCCGTAGAATGCCTCAGGGGCCATGTCCTCCGGTGGTGCTTGTGCTGGGTTAGTACCGTTAGACACAGAGGCAGGTCTGGGCTCTTGGTACGTTTCCGTAGTCACTTCGATAGCCCTCTGAATCGTCATCTGTCCGTATGTCTCCTTCCCGTGGTGTTCCTCCCACTTAGGACGAAACAACCCACTTGCCCTGAATAGCCTGTCTACCCTTTCGGCGTCACGCCCTGTCCAGAAAGCCAGATGTGAGCACAAAGCCAAATCCGCCTCACTGTGGCTCGGATAATCTCCCCAGTCACCGCTCCACAGTCGCCGGAAGGCATCGCCATTGCGGGCGTAAAAAGCCTTCTGCAGAAGTGCATCATCGTCCAGGTTAACTGGCTGAACGGCTGATTC
>ENA-ORDI01000014-ORDI01000014.1-marine-metagenome-genome-assembly--contig:-NODE-14-length-109338-cov-4.750469_pt1 | contig 109338 bp, 99 predicted proteins | sample MGYA00248628_ERZ508525 | MGnify/ENA primary metagenome ERZ508525 (study PRJEB26195, sample SAMN05422138) | marine metagenome | isolation source: East of Porto Seguro, South Atlantic Ocean | place... | reverse complement strand
TCACCAAGCATATACCGATCGGTCATGGCGACACTGCTATGACCTAAGAGGTCTCTGATGGTCAGGGCTTCTACACCTTGCATCTGCCCTAACCAGGAAGCACAGGCATGGCGAAGCATCTTTCAAGTCGTTCCCGTGAGTTTTGCCAGTGTCGATTAGTGCTTGGACATTTTACCAAGTTATTTGTTCTATCATCGGCACAATTACCTATCTAGTCTTTTCTAGATCACAGCCACAAAGAGTTACTGTTAATGAAATCTTCTTTCCCTACATTAGACGGCGTCGAAAAGGCGCGCAAAGTCATTCACCCTTATCTTCCAGTCACCCCTCTAGTTAAATCAGAGCTTCTTTCGCAAGCATTCGATGCGGATATCTGGCTAAAGTATGAAACAGTTACACCAATCTCATCTTTCAAGATACGAGGTGCCATAAATGCTGTGTCATACGCTAAAGAACAAGCTATTACCGGGGTCGTAACATCGTCAACCGGAAATCATGGGCAAGGCGTTGCTTACGCTGCCCGTGTGAGCGGACTCAAAGCGAATATATTTTTGCCTAAACCGACCAACCCGATCAAAGCAAAAATGATTGAAGCCTTTGGAGGGCTAATAACAGAAGTTGGTAGTGACATAGATGAAGCAAAAAATCTAGCACATTCGTTCGCTGAAAAGAATTATTATCATTTTATAGATGACGGGGAAGATGTTCTGGTCATGGAAGGTGCGGGAACCGTTGCTTATGAAATTTCATCCGAACTGGATAACATTGATTATTTACTCGTTCCCTTAGGTGGCGGTAATCTCTCCGCGGGATGCGCTTCAACACTGAAATCTCTACAGCCACAAGCGAAAATTATCACTGTGCAGGCGAAAGGGTCCCCTGCGGTTACCGAAAGTTTTCACGCGCGATCACCTATAGAGCGCCCAATAGACTCAATAGCAGATGGACTGGTAACTCGTGTTCCTCCTAAGCTAGCGCTCGATGTTTTACTGAAATTCTTGGATGATGCTTGGCTCGCAACCGATGAAGATTTGCTTGCAGCCGTTCATACGCTGGTGGCAAGCGCTCATGTCTTAGTTGAGCCAGCGGGAGCTGCTGGCTTAGTCGGTGCATGGAATAATAAGCATCTGCTACGGGGCAAACGAGTGGTTCTAATTTTGACTGGTTCGAATATTAGCTCACAGCTATTAAACAGAGCCCTCATGACGCCACCATTAATTTTCAACTAATATGATAATTAGTAACCACGCTCTACAACTACCAATACCGATTACCATCTTTAGTTATGTGTCAGATTTGAGAAGAAACTATAGAAGGTAGAAGGTCCCAATCCTCTTTGAAATGAAAGCAACTTTTACAACTTTGCGTGATATTGAGGCAGCGCGGGATGCGTTGCCTTCTGTTGTTCGAAGAACGCCGGTATTACCGCTGGCACCTGAGCCACGTGATATTGGCCATGAAAAACTGTTCCTCAAAGCCGAATGTCTTCAGGTGACCGGTGCATATAAAGTTCGTGCTGCTTTCAATGTGATTAGGTCTCTCAGCGAATTGGAACGGAAGCGGGGTATCGTACTCGCTTCTTCGGGCAATTTCGCGCAAGCCTTCGCATTTGCGGGTGCCCAGCTGGGCGTGTCCGTGGTCGTGGTGATGCTCGACCAGACCAGCACTTATAAAGTATCAGCCACTCAAGAACTCGGTGCTGAAGTTGTTTTCTGTGGCCGGGACGCACTGAATCGGCAGCCAACAGTCGAGGCTATCGCTAGCGATCGAGATATGACCTCAATAGATACATGGGAGTACCCGCCAGTAGTCGCGGGTCACGGCAGCATAGGCCTCGAAGTAATTGAGGATGCCCCGGGAGTAGAACAAATACTCGTGCCGGTCTCGAGCGGCGGTGTAGCTGCCGGAATTGCGACAGCGGTGAAACTGAGCTCACCACGCGTCAGGATTATTGGTGTTCAGCCTGAAGGTGCAAATGCGTACTTTTTGTCTAGGAAAGCTGGAAAACCTGTAACGCTTAGTCACTGGGATACCATTGCGGATGGGTTGTCCGCCCGGTTTCCAGGTGCGTATCCATTCCGTCATCTTCAGGAATATTTAGATGATGTGGTTCTGGTTTCGGAAAAAGATATAGCTGCATCATTTAGGTCGTTACTTTATCGGGGAAAGCTTTTGGTAGAACCTGCTGGCGCTGTTGCGCCTGCCGCTTTTCTTTCCGGCAAAGTTGATCAGGATCGCACTACAGTCGCCGCTGTAACCGGGGGTAATGTGACTGCAGAAATAGTACAGACTCTGCTGAGCCTTTAACGAGGCGATTCAGAAAATGGAACCAGAACAGGTTGAGCAGATAGTGTCAATACGGCCTTTTGCAGAAGTTTGCTGAGAAAATTGACCGCCGAGAACTATCTGCCACCCGCCGCTGACAGTTGGTTACGCTGCCAGCCGGCGTCGATCGGTATAAATGCGGCAGGTCTTCACCATGCGGTTGAATTCGCCTGCCAGCATGAATCCGATTGGCTGTACGATCTATCAGAACAAAAAGCGATTGCGAGTTCAGAGCCTCCACCCTGGAATGAGATCTTGGGTCCACTCAAGCCGCGCGGAGGACCCGCAGGCTTGATTGTTAGACATGGACAAATAGTAGCGTCGTGGGGAGATATCGAGCGGGTAGACCCGACTTTCAGTGCGACGAAAAGTTATATAGGCCTTTGCGCTGCGATTGCATATCGAGATGGTCTTATCAGAAATTTTGACGATCTGGCAGGCGACTACGATTCGTTGAAAGAGTTTTCTTCGGATCACAATAATGCAATCACCTGGCGTCACCTCCTACAGCAGACAAGTGAATGGGAAGGTACCTTGTGGTCAAAGCCGGATCAGGTAGATCGGAATCGACAAGTCGGACCGGATGCGAACCACAGTCAAAAGGGGCAGCCTCGTCAGTTGATGGAACCAGGCGGTTACTGGGAATACAACGATGTTCGGGTAAATTTAGTTGCGTTGTGCCTAACCCGATTGTTTGAAACGTCGCTCTCAGATGTTTTGCGCAAAAACATCATGGATCCTATTGATGCAAGTCACAGTTGGGAGTGGCACGGATACAGGAATTCCTACATCGAAATTAAGGGTCGATTAGTGCAGAGTGTTTCAGGTGGTGCCCATTGGGGTGGGGGTCTATGGATCAGCTCTTTAGATCATGCCCGCATGGGTCTGTTGATCAGCCGACATGGTCGTTGGGGTGATGTGGAGATTCTGCCCGAGCATTGCTTAGGCCCTCTATTTGCGCCGTGTCCACTGAATCTAAACTATGGTTTTCTCTGGTGGTTGAACTCCAACCGGAGCTTGTACGCAGGTGCGGGCGAGTCAAGTGTATTCGCGTATGGCGCTGGCGCAAATTATGTCTGGATCGATCCTGATTATGATCTCGTGGTCGTAGTACGTTGGATCGACGCTGGATCGATGAACGACTTTACAGCGTTGGTGATGGATTCGATCGTACACCCATAATCTGCGGCCAGTTGTTTGGTGTTCAAATTAGTTAGTGTGTGGAACGGTAGTCGTAGTTGTTATTGAATCGATGCATAAGGTAGTTACCGTAATGAACCGGCGAATCATTGCCGCCCGATCGGGTGAGCGACGGAAATGGCCGCACTTGTGTCTCAAAGGTAGGATCGAAAAAGAATGCTACCGAGTAGCGTTCCTTGGGGCTCAATGAAACCCGATGAGGAGTTGAAGGCCAACGACCACCAGACCAGTACGACAGCATATCTGCAACATTGAGTACAAAGGTGTCAGGAATCGGTACAGCTGGTATCCATTGATTATCCCTGGTGAGTACTTCCAGTCCCCCGGTAAGGTCCTGAGAGACGAGGGTTAGAAATCCATGGTCCGTGTGTGGTGCCGAACCGTACCCGTCCGCAGCCGTTGAATCGGCTACAGCAGGATAGTGAAGTAATCTTAGAAAGACCGTTGGATCATCGAATGCTTGATCGAAAATAAGTTGATCTTGTCCTAGCGCCACTGCAAGTCTTTGGACCAACTCAAGAGCGAGGTATTCCATTGCGTCATAATAGTTTTCGACTTCGGTTTTGAATGCTGGCATTAAAGGTTTGGGCCATTGGTTCGGCCCAAAAATCGCGGTCCCCCATCGGGCGTGATCAGGAAAGACTGGCTGCATGGCCATAAAGGATTCGGAATAGTTGGGTCGGATTGGTTTTTCAACAGAAGAAGTGACAGCTGTGCTGGTGTTGAAGCCAATGTAGCCACGGTGAAATGGGTTGATTTTGATGCTTTGTTTGGCTGGTTCTGGAAGCGCGTGAAAGCGATGGGTTGCGTCGAATATCGTTTCAATATTGTCGGTCGCTATGTTATGACCTGAGATGTAGCAAAAGCCGTGTTTTTGAAGGGCCATATCCAGTTGTTGGGCGACACTTGGGTCGTCGATAGGTGATGTTCCAGAACGAATGTCGACAATTGGTAGCGAAGGATTCAAGATGACAAGAGCTCCGACTAGTAAATGCAAGAACTTGAGCGTGACATAAAGTGTACCTCACTATATTTCGTCATAGACGATGGGGTCTAACCAGTTCAACGTCGACGACGCAGTCGTTGTAACTGTTCTGTGCCGAGTACGAGAATTGATCAAGCCTAAATTTTAACCGGTAGACAATATAGGCCGAATCATGTTGTTAGAGAACTTTGAGTATGACTTACCGAATGAACTCATCGCGCAGGAACCTCTTTACGGACGTTCAGACAGTCGCCTGCTGACCGTTACACGCGAGGGTCGACTGACGGACAAGCATGTTCGAGATCTTCCAGGCTTGCTCGAACCCGGGGACCTTCTGGTGTTTAACGATACCCGGGTATTCAAGGCCAGGCTCAGTGCCGTGAAGGCAGGCAGCGGCGGCCGGGTGGAAATAGTTGTTGAACGACTACTGGGCCCTAGTCGTTGCCTCGCAATGATTCGGTCTAGTAACCTGGTTCGGGCCGGGTCGGAGTTCCTAACCTCAAGTGGGTACCGGTTGCAGGTTCAGTCGCGTACTTCAGATTTTTATCAATTGATAGCGTTGGAGGGTGCGGTCTTCGACAAAATTTTGTCCGCCGACGGTTCTTTACCCTTACCGCCCTATATACGGCGACAACCCAATTCACAGGATTATGACCGTTATCAAACCGTGTTTGCTGCAGAATCCGGCGCTGTGGCGGCGCCCACCGCCGGGCTTCATTTCGATGGGGGGTTAATGGACCGACTAGAGACGGCAGGGGTGAAAATAGGCTTTCTTACGCTTCATGTGGGCAGTGGCACCTTCCAGCCAGTCCGTTCAAAGGTCATTGAGGATCATAGAATGCATAAAGAGTGGCTCAAGGTCGACCAGGCGCTGGTTCGAGTCGTTAATCGGACTAGGCGTAATGGAAGTCGGGTGGTCGGTGTGGGAACGACCGTTGTGCGAGCGCTGGAGACGGCCTCCCAAAATGGTCAGCTGCTACCGTTTGAAGGTGAGACTGACTTATATATTTATCCCGGGTACCGGTTTCGGACAGTGGACGTTCTGCTGACTAACTTTCACTTGCCTCGGTCATCGCTGCTGATTATGGTCAGTGCGTTTTTGGGCATCGATAGGATTCGAGAGGTCTATGAACATGCGCTGAAGCAGAGATATCGATTTTTCAGTTATGGAGATTGTATGATTTTGAATAAGGCGGAAAACCTGGATGAAGTTTGAAGTTTTGACACGCGACGGTAGGGCCCGACGATCGGTGCTGGTTCTCGATAGGGGACGAGTCGATACACCGCTATTTATGCCGGTAGGTACTCGTGGAGCGGTCAAAACCGTTACACCGGATGAAGTAGCTGCCAGCGGTGCTCAGATCATATTAGGTAATACATTTCATCTCATGCTCAGGCCGGGTGTTCAAGTCATTGCGCAGCACGGCACGCTTCACGATTTTATGAGTTGGGACGGTCCGATCCTGACCGACTCTGGCGGTTTTCAGGTCTGGAGCCTGGCCGAGCATCGACGAATCAACGAACAAGGCGTTACGTTCCGATCACCATTTGACGGCTCAACCGTGTTTCTCGGGCCCGAACAGTCGATGCAAGTACAACAGGGACTGGGTTCGGACATCGCGATGACATTTGACGAGTGCACCGACTATCCGGTGACTTACGAAGACGCAAAAAAATCGATGGACCTGTCAATGCGTTGGGCTGCGCGGTGTCGGGAAGCACACTCCGGCGGCAAGCAGTTGTTGTTTGGTATCGCACAGGGCAGCGTCTTTCCAGAACTTAGATCAAGTTCGCTGGAGTCCTTGGTATCACTGGGTTTTGATGGCTATGCACTTGGTGGCCTGTCGGTGGGCGAGCCTAAGACGAAAATGTATGAGATCCTGGATGATTGTGTGCCGCTGATGCCCGCCAACGCCCCCCGCTACCTGATGGGGGTTGGAAAGCCCGAAGACCTGTTGACAGGTGTTGCAGCCGGCGTCGATATCTTTGATTGTGTGCTACCCACCCGAAATGCTCGCAATGGTTGGCTGTATACCTGGGATGGCGTGGTTAAATTGAAAAATGCCCGCCACCGGCAGGATACGCGACCGATAGACGAGACCTGCGGCTGCGCTTGCTGTTCAGCTTACTCCCGCAGCTATCTCCGGCACTTGTTCGTCAACAACGAGGGGTTGGGCCAGCGGTTGTGTACGATACATAACTTGTGGTTCTTCGGGCAGTTGATGCGGGAGATTCGCCTGTCTATCGAGGAGCAACGGTTTGAAAGTTTCCACAGAGGCTTCCTCTTGCGTTATCTCGGACCTGGACAGGATGTGGCATAATCACACGCTTTTCCAACGACCTAATGGATAAATTTGATGAGTTTTCTCATTTCTGATGCATGGGCTCAGGTGGGTGGCGACGGCGGTAGCGGTTACCTAAGTCTACTGCCCTTGGTGGTCATTTTTGTATTGTTTTACTTTCTATTGATAAGACCGCAGCAGAAACGCTCCAAGCAGCATAAAGAAATGGTAGCATCAGTCAAGAAAGGCGATGACGTTGCAACTAGTGGCGGGTTGCTCGGCAGGGTGATTGATCTTGACAATAATTTTGTGACCCTGGAGATTGCCAAGGGAGTGAACGTTAAAGTGCAACGGCCGTCAATCGCTCAGATGATTCCCAAGGGTTCTGCAGGCGGTTCCTAGTACGAAATGCGGAACCACTATCCATGGTGGAAGTGGCTGATCATCGCTGTGGTGGTCATCCCTGGCCTCTTTTATGCTTTACCGAATATGTTCGGTAATGATTTGGGTATACAAATCAGGGGGTCCCGCGGTGCAACCTTAACGTCGTCCGATCTTGCACAGATTCAGTCATTGGTTGATGCGAGTGGATCGGCGTATAGATCCATTCGCAAAGACGATAGGGGTATCAGTGTTCGACTTGCTACACCCGATGATCAGCTTAGGGTCCGTGACATGCTCGAACGGGAACTGGGGAATCGTTACACGGTAGCGCTGACGCTACTTCCGGCGGCGCCCGATCTCTTTACAAGCGTTGGGGCTAAGCCAATGTACCTGGGGCTTGATCTGAGAGGGGGGGTTCACTTCCTGATGGAAGTCGATATGAACAGTGTTGCGCGGCGGGCGCAAGAGCGTTACGTTGCGGATATCCGGGCCGCGCTTCGAAAGGAAAAACTGCGTTACAAGGAAGTGCGCAATAGGCCGGACGGTACCATTGATATATGGCTACGCGACGTTTCCCGCCTACAGGAAGCCCAGAAATTTATCCAACGGGAGTTTTCCGGGCTTGTGGTGGATGATGCCGAAGTTCAGGGCGAGAAGCTTTTGACTGTGCGTCTCAGCGAGTCCGAGGTACAGGATCTTTCAGAATTCGCGCTGACACAAAATATCACTGCGCTCAGGAACCGGATCGATGAGTTAGGCGTTGCTGAACCCGTCGTTCAAAGACAAGGCGACAGGCGGATCGTGGTTCAGTTGCCCGGGGTTCAGGATACAGCGAGGGCGAAACGCATTCTTGGACGAACGGCGACACTAGAAATGATGCTGGTCGACGAAGAGCACAGCCTCGAGGCGGCTCTGAATGGAAAGACGCCACCGGGATCGAGGCTCTACAAGTTGCGCGATGGTCGATCGATTCTACTGAAAAAAAGGGTGATCTACTCGGGCGAGAACATCGCCGATGCAGCGGCCAGTATCGATACTCAGAATGGAAGTCCCATCGTCAGCATCACCCTTGATGCGGTCGGGTCCCGCATCAACCAGCGGATAACAGGAGACAATATTGGTAAGCGGATGGCAGTCGTCTATATTGAAACGCGTTCACGCGCCAAGATCAGTGCCGATGGCCAAGTCGTGACGGATCAGCAGGGGAGACCCGTTCGAGTCAGGGAGCGTATCGAAGAAGTCATTACCGCACCAGTAATCAGAGATCAACTGGGCAAACGATTCCAGATCGAAGGCCTGGACAGTGTCACGGAAGCACGCGACCTGGCGCTAATGCTGCGAGCTGGTTCGCTGGCAGCACCTGTGGAAATCATAGAAGAGCGGACCGTAGGTCCCAGCCTTGGCCGGGCGAACATTGAGCAGGGGTTTCTTTCGGTGGTTATTGGGTTTGTGCTGGTTCTCGTGTTTATGCTGTTGTATTACCGGGCCTTTGGTTTGTTTGCGAATGTCGCCCTGGGTCTGAATTTGGTCTTGATTGTTGCGGTACTGTCCATGTTTCAGGCTACCCTTACGCTTCCCGGGGTAGCGGGGATTGTGTTGACCGTCGGGATGGCTGTGGATGCGAATGTGCTTATATTTGAACGCATCAGGGAGGAGCTTCGGAACGGCAATACCCCGCAAGCCAGCATACATCTCGGCTACGATCGTGCGCTCTCTACCATTGTCGATGCAAACATTACGACCTTAATTGCGGCAATCGTGCTGTTCAATTTCGGGACTGGTCCGATCAAAGGGTTTGCGGTCACATTGAGTATCGGGATATTAACCTCCATGTTCACTGCGATTTTCGTAACTCGTGGACTGGCTAACCTGATGTACGGTCGAAAGCGGGTCAATAGCCTTGCGATCTGAGGGTTAAGAGCTTGGAATTTCTTAAACGAGATACCCGGATAGATTTTATCGGCCGGCGCCGAATTGCGGCAGTCATCTCCATTGTGATCATTGTGATTGGTTTTTCGTCGTTGTTTTTCAGAGGCCTGAATCTTGGCATCGACTTTACCGGCGGGACTCTGGTCGAGGTTTCGTACAGCAATTCCGTCAGTGCCGAGGAAGTGCGCAAAAATCTCCGGCGCTCGGGTATCGACAACGTCACTGTCCAGTATTTTGGGACATCCAGGGATATGTTGATCAAACTGCCGGCTAACCCTGAAGCCGATGCAGCAGAAACCAGCAGCCTCATTATGTCTTCGCTGAGAATGCCCTACGGTGAGACGCTTGCCCAGTCCTCGGAGAACGCGAGTCAGCGCTGTGTATTCCAGAATGGCAAGACGGGGGAGTGCACAGTGCAGATGAGGCGAGTTGAGTTCGTGGGTCCACAGGTCGGCAGCGAATTGACTGAAAAGGGAGGACTGGCAATGCTGTACGCGCTGATTGGCATACTGGCCTATGTGGCCTGGCGCTTTGAATGGCGATTTGCATTGGGAGCGGTGATCGCACTTGTCCACGACGTTGTGGTCACGGTCGGGCTTTTCTCGCTGCTGGGGCTGGAATTTACGTTACCGGTACTGGCCGCGGTTCTCGCAGTAATCGGTTATTCGCTGAATGACACAATTGTTGTCTTTGACCGGATTCGGGAAAATTTTCGCAAGATGCGAAAAGGAACGATTGTCGAAATCATGAACAGTGCGATTAATCAGACTCTCAGACGAACGGTGCTGACCTCGTTGACGACCCTGCTGGTCGTGGTCACGCTTATCCTGATTGGTGGGGAGATTATCAAAGGTTTTGCAGTGGCTCTATTCATCGGCATACTGGTTGGAACATATTCGTCTATTTTCGTCGCAAGCCCAGTGGTGCTCGGGTTGCGTATTACGCGCGAAGATATGCGTTTGGCCAAGAAAGAAGGAGAGGAAGCAGAGTCGCTGCCCTGATGCAGCGGTGCTTCTGCTCCGATCGGGGCCAACTTGCGCTGCCCCAGCTGCACATCAGACGCTACACGCGTCATCGATTCGCGACTGAGTGACGGGGGTGATACCGTGCGCAGACGCCGGGCCTGCCAGCACTGCCATCATCGTTTCACGACATTTGAACGTCTTGAAGTAGAACAGCCTCGGGTGATCAAGAGTGATGGCAGATGTGAGGCGTGGGACGAGGAGAAGTTGAGACGCGGAATAATGCGGGCGCTGGAAAAACGACCCGTCGGCCAGGATCATATCGAATCCTTACTGCTGGGAATCTCGAAATCGATGAGGCTGTCTGGCGAGCGGGAAGTGCGGTCCTCGTTGATTGGTCAGTTTGTCATGGAAAGCCTGCGCGAAATAGACGAGGTGGCTTATGTCAGGTACGCGTCTGTTTATCGTAGTTTTGAGGATGTTTCAGCGTTTGCAGATGAGGTCGAGCGTTTGCGGCACGCAAAAGAACAAGAGATAGACACCGACCAGCTTTCATTGCTTGGTACTGGCGAGTCGGTCAAGAAAGCATGAGACGCGGTCCTATGCAAAACGATCAGGACAAACACTACATGAGGCTGGCCCTCGCCTTAGCCAAAAAGGGCCTGTATACGAGCAAACCCAATCCCAGGGTGGGGTGTGTCATCGTCAAGGACGATGTAATTGTCGGTGAAGGCTGGCATGCACAGGCGGGCGGGCCGCATGCCGAGATCGTTGCGCTTGAAAACGCTGGAGCCGCAGCACGCGGTGCACAACTGTATGTGTCCTTAGAGCCATGTAATCACACAGGACGAACAGGTCCGTGTGTTGCGGAATTGATGAAAGCAGGTATAGAACGGATTGTCGTTGCAGCTATCGATCCTAATCCAAAGGTCGCCGGAAAGGGAATTCAAAGTTTGCAGCAGTCCGGCGTAGAGGTGCTTTCAGGCGTTTGTGAATCCGAAGCGAGGTCCCTTAATCCGGGCTTCGAATTGCGGATGCTCAAAGGTCGACCATTGGTGCGTGTCAAGGTTGCCGCGACGATGGATGGAAGAACCGCCGCTATGGATGGCAGCAGCAAGTGGATCACCTCTGAAGAGGCCAGGCGGGATGTCCATCACTATCGAGCGCAGAGTTGTGCTCTGGTTACTGGTATTGGGACGGTGATTGAGGACGATCCGAGGCTGAATGCGCGGGTGGATGAGCCAGTCAAACAACCCTTGCGCGTTGTGCTGGATGGAAATGCGCGCCTGGAACCGGGGGCTGAGTTATTCAGTGTTGATGGGCCGGTATTGGTTGTGACTTCAGCTCAGCCGGCAGCTGATTACAGTTTTGATAACCGAACTGAATGCATTCAGATGGTCGGTAACGATGGACGGGTAGATCTTGATCAATTGCTCACGTTGCTGGCAGAGAAGCAGGTTAACGAAGTCATGGTTGAAGCTGGTGCAGGCGTCGCAGGCGCATTTATTGCCAGGGATATGGTCGACGAGATCATTGTCTACAGTTCTCCGGATATACTGAGCACTAGCGGCCGAGGTATGTTTGTCATTCGCGGCATTCGCAATATCGAGAACCGGGTACGGTTAGAGATCAAGAACATCTCTCGTCTGGGGCGGGACCTAAAGGTGACTTATGGCCGTACTGATGGCACGGGGTAAGCAATGTTTACCGGCATCGTAGCTGCGCAGGGGAAGGTTACTGATCTGATGCACCATGATGGAGACCTGTCGATTCAGGTCAACGTCGAGGGCTTATGCGCTACTGATCTGGAATTAGGCGAAAGCATTTCTGTCAGCGGTGTTTGCCTAACGGTCGTAAATATTAACGAGACACTCGTTACATTCGATGTTTCAGTCGAAACGCTGGAACGGTCGACGCTGGATTTACTCCAGACCGGTACGATGGTTAATCTCGAACGCGCAATGATGTTTAATGACCGTTATGGGGGCCATCTTGTGACGGGGCACATTGATGGTGTCGGATATCTGGAGTCGCGTGAAGACTCAGCCCGATCTGTCCGAATGACCTTCAGTGGTGATCGGGATATTGCACCCTACATGGCAGAAAAGGGCTCTATAACAGTCGATGGTGTCAGCCTTACTGTAAATGGCGTGCACGATCTGACCAGTGCTGTGAAATTTGATGTAAACGTTGTGCCTCATACCTTGGAGGTGACGACGCTTGGTGAGCGCTCAGTGGGTGATTGCGTTCATCTGGAAGCAGACCTGGTCGCTCGTTATCTGGATCGGTTGCGGCACTGCTCTTAGTGATCGAGCCCGCCTGTGCTGGCAGACTTGACCTTTGAAAGAAACCATGACAGCGAATAAAGAGATTTCAGTGAGTCCTATCGAGGAAATCCTTGAGGACTATAAAGACGGGAAAATGGTCATCCTTGTCGATGATGAGGATCGTGAAAATGAAGGCGATCTCGTTATAGCGGCGGGGTGTGTCACGGCTGATGACATTAATTTTATGGCCTCCTATGGCCGCGGCTTGATATGTCTGACTCTCACTGAAGAACGGTGTCGGCGTCTCAATTTGCCTTTGATGGTTCGAGACAACAATTCACGCTATTCGACTAATTTCACCGTTTCAATCGAAGCAGCCAAAGGTGTCACCACAGGTATTTCGGCGGCGGATCGGACGACCACCATTCACACCGCGGTCAGTGAGGCAGCCTCTGCCGATGATATTGTTACTCCGGGGCACATATTTCCTGTGATGGCGCAGCCGGGAGGTGTGTTGACGCGGGCCGGGCATACCGAGGCGGGCGTAGACCTGGCCCGACTGTGCGGTTTTGAGCCCGCGAGTGTGATCTGCGAAATTCTGAATCCGGACGGCTCCATGGCGCGTTTGCCGGACCTGGTTGGGTTCGGTGGAAAACACGGACTGCGCATTGGGGCTATTGCTGATCTGATCCGCTATCGACTCAAGAATGAACCCACAGTTTGGCGGGTATCAGAAAACAGAGTAGAGACGCGTCATGGTGTTTTCCGCGCGATTATCTACGAAGATGTGGAACTGAGGCATGTCCACCTCGCTCTGGTGAGTGGCGAAATCAGGCCTGATGTTCCGGCTATGGTCCGCGTACAGACTCATCGGGGCGTCTATGACATGCTTGCGGAAGCCCGCGGGGTTGGAAGGTGGTCAGTAGATGCGGCCCTTGAACGTATTGCAGGGGAGGGTGGAGGTGTGCTTGTTCTGCTGGCTTATGCCGATGACACCACAACACTCGATCAACGTCTGCGAGGAGAAGTAGGCGCTGATGGTGAAGGGCGGGAATTAAGGATGCTCGGCGCCGGCAGTCAGATCCTAGCCGATCTGAATGTCGGCATGGTCAAGGTACTCGGAACGCCACTTCGTACTCATGCCATTTCGGGTTTCGGTCTGGAGGTTGTCGGCTATGTATCGCAACCGTAGGGATCATGGCCATTAAACATAACAGTCGCCACCTGGCAAGAAGAAACGCCGTTCAGGCGCTCTACCAGTGGGATATCACGGGTCAATCCGTTGGTGAGATCGAAGATGCTTTCATCAATGACGAGGCATTTGTCGGCGTTCAGCGTTCCTATTTTAAGCATCTTATCGAAAACGTCCCGCGTCAGTGCCAGCTGCTAGACAGCCAGCTTGAACGATACATTTCCAGGGAACTGGCTTCGATTGATCCTGTCGAGCGGGCAATTTTGAGGCTGTCGACGTACGAACTGCTGTTTCGTCCTGATGTTCCTCGGAAAGTGGTGCTTAACGAGGCGATCGAGTTGTCACGTGTGTTCGGTTCGGAGGAAGGATTTCGGTTTGTCAATGGGGTTCTGGATGCTCTGGTAAACCAGAAGCCTGTAGTGGAATCCAGCAGTGAAAAAGACAATGAAGTCACCAGCCGAGAATGGACGAATTCAGACTCATAGAGCAATTCTTCCGCCGCGACAGTAGATCTTCAGAAGTTGTCGTGGGTATCGGTGACGATGGTGCTGTTGTCAAAGCTGATACCGACAAAAATTTGGTGCTTGTGACCGATACCCTGGTTGAGGGTGTACATTTCCCTGAAGGAACAACTCCACATGATCTGGGTTTTAAACTGTTGGCGGTCAATCTGAGTGACATTGCCGCGATGGGGGCCACCCCACGCTGGTTTTTGCTGAACCTGGTGTTGCCCGATGCGAACGAAAGCTGGTTGGAGGGATTCAGCACGGGGTTGTTTTCACTGGCGACAGAATTTGGCGTAGAACTTATCGGAGGAGATACTGCTAGAGGCCCACTTTGTGTGAGTGCCACTGTCGGCGGCCAAGTGCAGTCGGGGACAGCACTGAGGCGGAATGGTGCACAGGCGGGTGATCAGGTGTGGGTTTCAGGCACGCTGGGAGATGCAGCTATCGGGTTGGATCTGGTGCACGGTGTACTTGGGGCGAGCGACAATGACATGGGCTACCTGGTTGGCAGATTAAATCGGCCGAAACCGAGAGTAGAACTGGGACTTGCGCTTGGTGCGATCGCCACTGCGGGCATCGACATCTCAGACGGCTTGCTTGCGGATCTGGGTCATATTCTTAAGGAAAGTGGAACGCTGGGTGCGAGCGTCGACACATCGTGTTTGCCACTGTCTCCGCAGGCTATCGGCGCTTGTGGCGAATCTTTAGCTCGGCAAAAAGCGCTGACCGGCGGTGACGACTACGAAATCTGCTTTACAGCGAATCCAGCACAGCGATTGCCGATTGAGCAATTGAAAGACAAGTGCAACATCAACCTCACTTGTATTGGATCGGTCCGGTCGCACGCAGGTATAGCGTTAACGGGAACAGATAATCACGATTTAACGGGGATTTGGGCGGGTTACCGTCACGAGTGGTCATGACTGGTACGAGCGACATGTTAGAACTCCACAATCGAACGGCCGTCCTGCTGGCGCGCGGATTTGGCGCAGGCTGTTCGCCGGTTGCGCCCGGCACGGTGGGAACTGCCGTGGCGGTTCCATTGGTGTGCCTTCAGCTTGTTTGGTCAGTCGAGGTATTTCTGATCTTTTTGCTGGTGTTTGTTCTGGGCGCTGTGTATGTGGCTGCTGTGGCTGAAAAGCAGATGGACGGTACCGACGATCCTTCTATCGTAGTCGATGAGATGGCGGGATTCCTCGTTGCGATGGCGTTTGTACCCTTAACACCATGGTCCTTGCTGGCCGGATTTGTACTGTTCCGTGCGCTCGACATTTTCAAACCGCCCCCGGTTAATGCCGTTGAGCGGAGGTTTTCAGGTGGGTTGGGTATTGTGGGCGACGATCTGATTGCTGGTCTCATGACCAATGCTCTGCTTCAGTTGATCATCAGGGTTAATATATTTTCTTGACACCTGAATTTCGCTAACAGTGCATGGTCATGGATAATACGATGAACCGGTATCGGAAGCTGAGCATACGCTGGAATAGTTAGAGGAGATTGAAATGCCGTCATTTGATATTGTGAGCGAAGTGGTGTGGCATGAGGTCCAGAATGCTGTTGACCAAGCCAATCGGGAGATAAAAAATCGTTATGACTTCAAAGGCAGTGATGCCCAGATTGAACAGGCGGAATCTGTGTTAACGGTCCTTGCGGATGACGAGTACAAAGTTGGCCAGGCTCTGGATATCCTCGAACTTAAACTCTCCAAGCGTGGGGTTGATGTGGGTTGTCTTGAGAGAGGGCAGGTTGAGGAGCGGGGTGGGGGGAAGGCACAGCAAAAGATTCAGATCCGACACGGGATCGATACCGAACTGGCTAAGTCGCTGGTTAAACAAATAAAAGTCCAGAAACTAAAAGTCCAGGCAGCGATCCAGGGCCAACAGATTCGGGTTACGGGTAAGAAGCGCGATGATCTGCAGACAGTGATATCGTTTTTGAAGAACGAGGATACCCCGGTGCCTCTGCAATATACGAATTTTCGAGACTGAGACTGCTTTTTATGTTTTAACGCTATGGTCGTAGCAGCATTAATGTCAGCGCTCCAGGTATTGTAGTTTCCCAGTTACTTCACGCCACTGATCAGCGTCAGCGGGCGGGTCCTTCATCTCTGTAATGACTGGCCACAAAGCGGACAGTTCCACATTCAGAGCCATAAACTCCTGTTGGTCTTTAGGCAGGTCTTCTTCGGCGTAGATGGCATTTACCGGGCATTCTGGTTCACACAGACTGCAGTCGATACACTCTTCTGGATCAATCACAAGGAAGTTGGGCCCTTCGTGAAAACAGTCGACGGGACACACTTCAACACAATCAGTCAATTTGCAGCGGATACACGAATCGACGACTACGTAAGTCATAAAAATTCTCCGGTCTTGGCTGTCACAGCTGCCTGCTAAACGCGGGCGCCGCGCTGTTCAGGGCAATTCTAGGTAACTTTGAGTAGATCGTAAACCACTAAACGCCTGAACCGTTCTGTTCTAAAAGTCGACGAAGCTCATATAATCGGTCCAGGGCGTCTCGAGGGCTGATTGATTCGGGGTCGATTCCCTCAAGGTACTGGCGGAGACGCTTCAGTGGCTCACGGTCAGGGTCTGAAAATATCGTTAGCTGATCAGTTTGCTTTGAGATGTCCTGCAAGTGCCCTTGTTCCAGATTAGACAGTCGCTGTTTCGCGTCAATCAGGATCGATTCTGGGATTCCAGCCAATCGAGCAACCTGAAGACCATAGCTCTGGTTTGCTGGCCCAGGTTTGACTTTGTAGAGAAAGACTACCTTGCCGTCGTGTTCAATGGCATCTAAATGAACATTGTCCATATTCCCGGATGATTCAGGAAGCGAGGTCAACTCAAAATAGTGGGTAGAGAAAAGGGAGAAACTTTGAACCCTTTCAGCCAAGTCAAGTGCACAGGACCAGGCCAGGGCAAGACCATCGAACGTGCTGGTACCTCGGCCGATTTCATCTACCAGCACAAGACTGTCACGAGTGGCGTTGCGAAGGATGTAGGCCATCTCAGTCATTTCGACCATGAAGGTCGAGCGACCCCCAGTAAGGTCGTCAGACGCCCCTATGCGTGTAAAAATTTGGCTGACCGGGCCTATTATTGCCTCATCTGCGGGTACGAAACTTCCGGTGTGTGCAAGTAGAACGATCAAGGCGGTCTGTCTCATATAGGTGCTTTTCCCACCCATGTTTGGTCCGGTAATCATCAGCATCCGGTTGTGCGGGCCCAGTTCGAGATCATTGTTGATAAATGGTTCATCCTGGCTGTGTTCGACTACTGGATGGCGCCCTGCCTTTATCTGCAGTACAGACTCAGAGGTCAACTGAGGACGGCACAATCTAAGTTCTTCTGCTCGTCTTGCAAACGTATCCAGAACGTCTAGCTCTGAGAGTGCCTGTGCACCGCGCTGTAGCCGCGATATAGCCGGCTGCAGTTGGGTTAATACTCGGTCGTAAAGCAGACGCTCACGGGCCAGCCCTTTTTCTTTGGCGCCCAGCAATCGATCTTCGAACGACTTCAGTTCGTCAGTCGAATAACGTTCAACGTTTTTGAGCGTTTGCTTGCGGTGATAATGAGCTGGCGCATCATCGGTTCGGGATCTTGGTATTTCTATGTAGTAACCGTGTACCCGGTTGAATTTTACTTTCAGACCACGAATTGCTGAATTTTCCTGCTCCATTTTTTCGAATTCAAGCAGCCGCGCTGTACTCGAGGTTTGCAACTCTCGGAGTTCATCAAGCTCCCGGTCGAATCCGGTACGGATCACTCCGCCATCGCGCAATTGTGCCGCAGGTTCGTCATCAATGGCTCGGTCTAGCAGCCCGAGAGTTTCGGGTTCGGGACCAGCCAGTCTGGAAATTTGAATCAGTCGCTCACTGTTGTAATTCTTAAGCTTATCGACCAATTCCGGCAGCGCGCGGTAACCTTGCCTGAGCCTAACCAAGTCAAACGGCCGTGCCGAGCCTATGGCAACTCGTGACAGAATTCTCTCTAGATCACCAATTTGCCTGAGTCGCTCAAAAATTTCTGCTGTACGGTTGTCGAGGAGCTCCTCGACTGAGTCATTCCTGATATTAAGTTCGTGACGATCTCTTGTGGGTCGGGTTATCCAACGCCGGAGTTGTCGGCTACCCATGCTGGTTGCACAACGATCAAAAAGATGGAGCAGCGATTGGCCGCCGGCTCCATGGGATCTTTCAACTTCTAGGTTTCTGCGTGTTGAGGCATCGAGCAGAACATGATTGGAGTAGTTCTCTATTTTTAAGCCGTCGACATGTGCCAATGCATTTTCATGGACATCTTGTACGTATTGCACCAGCGCGCCGGCAGCTGATGTTGCAGTCGGATAATCATTGCTACCAAAAGCTTTCAGGTCATGAGTGCCAAAGACCTCACACAAGCGTTGACTGGCACGGTTCAGATCATAGTACCAGGAGGGGATGTTGCGGGAAGAAATTGACTTGATCCGGGGGTACAGATCGGGATCAGCCTCTTCTGGGTATAGCAATTCAGCTGGTGCCGTACGTTCAAGTTCGTTGGACAATTCCGTGGGATCTGGCAGTTCACAGGCGTAGAAACGCCCGCTTGAGACTTCCAATACTGCTAAACCACATTTGGACCCGTCTACATAGACTGCTGCAATGCTGTTTTCCAGCCGTTCATCAAGCAGGTTCTCGTCGGTCAGTGTACCCGGCGTTATGACCCGAATAACCTTTCGCTCCACAGGACCTTTGCTTTTGCCTGCAACACCAACTTGCTCGCAAATGGCGACAGGCTCACGCTGTCGAAGCAGGCGGGTCAGGTACTGGTCAACACTGTGGGCAGGTACGCCAGCCATGGGAATGGGCCGGCCTGCTGATTGACCTCGGGTTGTTAGCGTAATATCGAGCAGGCGGGATGCTTTCTCTGCGTCTGCATAGAACAGTTCGTAAAAATCACCCATACGATAAAAGACCAGTGTATCGGGGTGTAACGATTTGATCTCCAGATACTGGCGCATCATGGGTGTATGCCCACTCTGGGTCGAGTCACGAGCTTTTACCATTGGAGTGTCTATGGACGTAATGATTTCAGCAGGTCGTCAAAAATTCGGGGGTTACCTGCCGTTACGTTTCCATTTTCGAGAAATTGCTGGTCGCCGTCCATGTCAGACACCAGGCCACCGGCCTCACGAATCAGCAGCGCCCCTGCGGCACAATCCCAGGGCTGCAATCCGAATTCCCAAAACCCATCGAGCCGCCCTGCAGCAACATAAGCAAGATCCAGTGCTGCTGATCCTGCTCGCCGGACTCCGGACGTTTTCATAGTTAGCTTCCGAAACGTCTTCATCCAATGGTCAAAGTTTTCTATTTCCCGAAAAGGAAACCCAGTGCCGAGCAAGCATTGCTCAAGTCGGGCAACAGAACTGACGCGTATTCTCCGTTCGTTAAGCTGAGCCCCTTGGCCTCGAGTTGAGGTAAACAGCTCATTTCTAAGTGGATCATAAACAACCCCATGTTCGATTGTTTGACCGCGTAGCACAGCTATGGAGACCGAAAACTGTGGGAACCCATGGAGGAAATTGGTGGTCCCGTCCAGTGGGTCAACGACCCATGTGTAGTCACCTCCTTCCCGTATGCCGCTTTCTTCGGCAAGGACACCATGCTCTGGATACGCGCTGGTTAGGATTTCTAATGCGGCTTCCTCAGCTTCGGTATCGGCCTGACTGACATAGTCATTACGACCCTTGGAGGTTACCTCGAGGCGATCAAGGCGATTGTAGTGCATTAGAATAATACGCCCCGATTGTCGTGCAGCTCGGATGGCAGTGTTGAGCATTGGATGATTAAGCCTTTGATGCATGGATTGGTTTCCTTTAATTGCTGACTGGTCTCTGTAGACAGCAATTTTGGCCGGGAGGGCTGATTGTTGCTGATGAATACAGGATAACGGATTGTAGCCCTGGCGGTATATGCTCTAAACATCAAAAGAGGTGGTATATGAGACTCGACCGAATAAGAATCGTTCTGGTTAACACGACCCATCCTGGTAACATCGGTGCCACTGCCCGAGCAATGGCGAACATGGGTCTTGATCGCCTTTATCTCGTTGCACCACAAACGTTTCCATCGGGCGAAGCTACGGTTCGCGCCGCCGGCGCCGATCATCTACTCGAACGTGCAACAGTCTGCGAAAGCCTGGATGATGCGGTGGCCGACTGTGGACTTGTGATTGGTACGACCGCACGGCAACGATCGGTGGGTTGGGTTGAGTTTTCCCCCAAAGCTGTCATGGCCAAAGTAAGAGAGCGAGTCTTGACAGATCAAATAGCCTTCGTATTCGGTCAAGAAGCTTCTGGTTTGACTAATAGTGAGCTTGAACGTTGCCAGTATCATGTTCGCATTCCGGTGGAAGAGGGGTTTGCGTCAATTAATCTGGCAGCGTCGGTTATGATCATGGTGTACGAGCTTAAGAAAACTTTTGAACCGGATGCTCACAAAACAGAATTAGTTTCCGATCAAGAACGACTGGCTACCTCGTCAGAGGTTCAAGGATTTTACAAGCATCTGGAAGATATGCTCATTGAAACAGGATTTCTAAAAACGCCTTCCCAGAAACTGTTGCGCAAGGTAAAGCGTATATTCAGTCGTACGCCTCTGCGCGAGGATGAGGTCAATATTTTGCGTGGCATATTGACCTCGATTCAGTGCTACTGTCGTAAGGATTAGGGACCATGAGGCAGTCGTTGCATGTTAGACTAACGACTGTAATGCTGGGAAATATGCGAGTCCGAGGCAAATTGGCTCTCAGCAACAAAGAAGAAAATTAAGCCATGACGATAACATTGACCAAAGCAGCTGCAACGCGTGTACGGGAATATCTCAGCGTGCGCGGCTACGGCGAAGGACTTAGATTGGGTGTAAAAACGACAGGTTGTTCCGGTCTGGCCTATGTTGTGGACTATGCGGATAAAATCGACGAAAAGGACAGTATATACGTGAGCCAAGGGGTTAACGTCATCGTAGATAGTGACAGTGTCAAGTACCTCGACGGCACGGAGATAGATTATCAGGCAGACGGTTTGTCAGCGGTTTTCAAGTTCAAAAACCCCAATGCAAAAGATGAATGTGGCTGTGGCGAGAGCTTTACAGTCGACTGACCCAGTATCCGCTCCGAATTCTTTCGTTGAGGGCGCCGCGGCGCCCTTTCTCTTTACGGTATTACTGTCATGACGACGCGGGTTGAATCTGCTGTGCCTGATAGTCTAAACGCGACCGGTCGCCGCGCGGCTGTGAAGACCTTAGGTTGTAAAATCAATGTTTACGAGTCTCATATTATCTCGCAGGGGTTGATTCGTGATCACTGGACAATGGTGGATTCGAGCCAGGAAGCCGATTTATATGTCATTAATTCCTGTACCGTAACTCGAGAAGCCGACCGCCAGACCCGCCAAGAGATACGGCGGGTGCTACGGCGTAACCCCAGTGCCAAAGTCGTTGTAACAGGGTGCTACGCGCAACTCGCCCCAAACGAACTCACAGAAATCGATGGGGTTGATCTGGTCGTGGGAAACGACGCGAAATTCAGCATCCCTGAGATTTTGCGTGCAAACACGGTAAGCAGCGATCTGCAGGACCAAGCGGACAAGTATTCTGACTACGGTCTGGGTAACGGGTCTTGCATGCCGCCGGAGTTGGTGCCCCGTTATGATGACCAGACGAGGGCCTTCGTTCAGGTACAGCAGGGGTGTGATCATTCATGTACTTTTTGCGTCATTCATAAAGCGCGGGGTCCTAGCCGTTCATTTGAGGTTTCTGCAGTACTTGAGCAGGTTGAGCAGCTCATATCCCAGGGGCACCATGAAATCGTAATTTGCGGTGTTGACCTGGGATCGTTTCGTACTTCAGAGACAAATGATCCGGCGGAAGTTCAAGGTGCTGGGCTGGTAAGACTGCTCAAGAAAATAGATGATCTGAGCGGGGATTTCAGAGTTCGACTGAGCTCGATTGACCCTCACCACATTACGGATGAACTGCTAGAACAATTGTCGTCTGGCGGGAGATTCTGCCCTTATCTTCATGTGTCGATTCAAAGCGCCAATACGTTGATTCTCAAACGTATGAAACGGCGTTACAGTCGAGAACTATTGTACGAGCGTGTAATAAGGGCACAAGAAATGGTACCGGATTTGGTGCTAGGCGCAGACCTGATGGTCGGATTCCCGACCGAAACGAATGAACAGTTTCGGGATACTGTCAACGCAGTAGAGGATCTGCAGATCCTCTATCCCCATGTATTTCCCTATTCGCTCCGTGACGGTACACCTGCATCACGCATTCCTGCCCAGGTGCCTCTCGAGCTGCGACGTGAACGCGCCAGTTTGATCAGGGTAGAGAGCGCGAAATGGCGCCATCGCGCACTCCGTTCATGGTCTGGTCGATCGAGCGAGGCTTTGATTGAGCGTTCGTCAACCCGGCCGATGCCTGGTTATAACGCACGGTTAGCCAACTATATGCCGGTTAAAGTAGATGTCTGCACCGGCGACATCGGTGAATTTGTCAACGTTAGTGTCATCGCAGTGCAAGCCGATACTTTGATTGCCGAGGTTATACGCAGGTAATAAAATCATAGAGTTACGCGATGCTGTCAGTAGTGCCCGCTAACGACTTCTGGTTCCGTGTTTTGTGTCGGTAAACTTGGATGGAAGCGCAACACAGTCAGCCAACCCAATTTAACCCAATTCACCCCACCAAGCCGGAGTATTCAATGACGATTGAGCAGACCCTATCCATCATAAAACCTGATGCTGTTGCTAAGAATGTAATCGGCAAGATTATGGATCGTTTTGAATCGGCAGGACTCAAAATCGTTGCCTGCCGAATGATGCATTTGAGTCGTGAGCAAGCAGAGACCTTTTACGCCGTGCATAAGGATAGACCGTTCTACGGTGAACTGGTTGAGTACATGATTTCGGGTCCGGTAATCGTTCAGGTCCTAGAGGGTGAAGCGGCCATCCAACAAAACCGCGGCGTGATGGGTGCCACCAATCCGGCAGAAGCCACGGCCGGAACCATCCGTGCCGACTTTGCAGAGTCAGTACAGGCGAACGCTGTTCATGGATCTGACGGGCTGACCACAGCCCTACAGGAGATCAATTACTTTTTTGATCCGTCTGACATTTGCAGTCGCAATTGAAATGTAATGACTGAGCCTGAACGTCAAAACCTGATCGGCATGGCTCGCATCGAAATGCAGAGTTTCTTCGCGAGTCTGGGTGCTCGTGAGTTTCATGCCCGCCAGGTGCTGCGGTGGGTCTATCAACGCGGGGTAAATGACTTTTCTCAGATGACCGATTTGAGCAAGGTTTTGCGGGATCAGCTCCAGCAGTTGGCGCAGATCTCTGTTCCTGAAACAGTTACAGTCCGGCAATCTTCAGACAGCACTCGAAAATGGTTGCTGCGACTTGAAGATGGCAACTGTATCGAGACTGTCTTCATCCCTGAAGACGACCGCGGTACCTTATGTGTATCTGCCCAGGTGGGTTGCTCGCTTAACTGCACGTTCTGTGCCACCGCCAGGCAGGGATTTAGTCGGAATCTTACCACCGCCGAAATCATTGGACAGCTGCTGGTCGTTAAGACGGATTTGCAGGCACTTGGCTACGGGGATAGGCCAGTAACCAATGTTGTGATGATGGGGATGGGAGAGCCTTTATTGAACTATGACGCGGTTGTTGCCGCGTTGCATTTGATGCTGGATGATCTTTCGTTTGGCATGTCGCGCCGGCGAATCACTTTAAGCACGGCGGGCGTGGTGCCCGCGTTAGAGAGACTTGCTCTGGACTGTCCTGTAAGTCTGGCAGTGTCGTTGCATGCGACAAATAACAAACTCCGAGACGAGCTTGTTCCATTGAACCAGAAGTATCCGATAGAACAGCTGTTGCAAGCTTGTCGTCGTTATGCAGCTGGCGGAAACAAACGCCAAGTAACTTTTGAATACGTAATGCTTAAGGGTGTCAATGATTCAGCAGGGGAGGCGCAAGCACTGGCCCGATTGTTGTATGGCCTGCCAGCAAAAATCAATCTTATTCCTTTCAATAAATCGGCTGGAATAGAATATGAATGTAGTGATCAAAGTACAATAGATGCTTTCCGGAGGATTCTATTATCCTCTGGTTTAATGACGGTCACACGACGCACTCGGGGTAAGGATATCGAGGCTGCCTGTGGGCAGCTCGCTGGCCATTTTACAGATCGAACCAGAAGACGCTGGAAACACGAACAGGCGATAGCACAGTGCTGAAGTTAAACGTTGCAGCCTTGACCGTCGTCATCATCCTCACAGGTTGTGTTACTGACGACCAAGGATCGAAAACATGGAGCGTGCCTCAACGAGTTGATCTCCATACACGCCTGGGTCTTGCATATCTCCAGCAGGGGCGTTTGGCTGCTGCGCAAGAAGCGCTGGAATATGCATTGGCGCTCGGTCCGGGTCATTCGGGTGCACACCACGCGATGGCCTTGCTGAAGTTGAAACTCGGGCATACAACGTTGGCCCGTGAACATTATGAACACGCAATTGTTGCTGATCCAGGTAACTATCGGGTCAGAAACGACTTCGGCAGTTATCTATGCACCTTGGGGCTTCATTTGGAGGGCATAGACCAACTGACAACTGCGTTGAATGACCCGTTCAATCCCAGTCGATATATCAGCCACTACCGGATAGGGGTGTGTATGAATCTAAGTGGTCGGCATGAGCAGGCTTACGAGCATCTCGCCAAGGTTTTGCGGGTTCAACCAGTAAATGGCCCTGTGTTGTACGAAACTGCTGCCGTGAGTTTTAGACTGGGCCGGCACCTGTCGGCGCGTGGTTTTCTGGAACGGTATTTTGAACTGGGTAATCCCACCCCGGACAGTTTGCTGCTGGCAGTGAACAACGAGAGGGAGCTTGGGTCCGACTCGCTGGTGGAGCACTATGCGTACCTGCTGCGTACGTCTTATCCCGATAGCCCGCAAGCTGCTGAATTGAAACAGCTGATTTCGGGTGCTCAAGGTGGCTGATATGGGTGACAGGACTGGCTCTACACCCGGTGAGCTATTGCGCAGTGCTCGTCAGCTTTATGGCTGGAGCGAGAAAGAGGTCGCGGATGAACTTAATTTGCTGCCCTATATTATTCAGGCGCTTGAAAACGACGACTACGATCAGTTGGCTGGATGGACGTATGTGGTCGGTTATTTACGCAGCTATGGAAAACTGGTCAACGTCAATGTCGAAAGTGCCATACAGCAGCATGAAAAGTTTCTGCCGCCGACCCAAGATGGACCGGGTACGATCACAGAAAATATTAACCACCGGCAGCCCATTGCGATTCATTATCGCTGGGTAGTCACTGTCGTCGTGATGATCGTTGTTGTGGGTGGGCTTTATGGTGCCTATCTAAAGAGATCCGGCGATGTCGAGAGAATTGATCTCGCCAGCAACGAACTCAACGATGAACTGGCAAAGATTCAGAAGGAACCTGTTCCAGTCGACACGCGATCTGAGAAAACCAGTGAGGCTGAGTCGGTCTCGAATAAAGGCTCGACGGCCACGGAGGAGGGAAAAGTCATTGGCGTGATACAGGTTGCACCATCTTCTGTGACAAATAACAACAAGATTGGCGAAGCTGAATCAACTGCTGGTACAAGGTCGGGCGAGTCACAGCAGACAGTGGGTGATGATTCAGTAGCGATGCGTAACGACCAGACTGTTTCCCCGACACCGGATTCTAAACAAATAGCCGTACGCCCGACTACGACTGATCTATCGCGGAATACAAGCGTAAAGAAGAAACAAAGCAAAAAGCAGATTTTACAAACAAACGTGGCTCCGGAGCGGTCGGCAATCAATCCCGTTGCAGACGTACTGGTGCAGACGGGTTTTGTAGCGCAGGTAAGATTGTCACGAGCAGAATCCACTCCTGCCGGCAGTAGCGGATTCGACACTTCAGAGACGCCAGTAGAGGGGATTAAGCTAAAGCAGTCCAAAGTCCTCGCAGGTCGGGAGTCCGGTTTGCCCGGAGTCGTGGCTCAGTCGAGGCACAAGATCACCATTGTGCTTAAACGCGGTAGTCAGGTCATAGTGTATGATGGTGAAGGTGATGAACTCCTTCGGCGCTATTTGCCATCGGGTAAAGTAGTCACGCTATCTGGAACGCCCCCATTCGATGTTCGCTTGCGTGTGTCCGAAGGCGTCCGGGTGCTCTATGACGGAAAGGTGGTCGAGATCCCATCTCCTGATAATGGTGGGCAAATCCGTTTTCAAGTCGGCATCACTCAGATCGGTGGCAAGCATAGGGCCATCACAAACCAAGGTCGGGGAGAATAGCTCCAGGTGGAGAAGATCAATTCTGTGCGCGGTATGAATGATCTGCTGCCAGGGCGATCCGATGTCTGGTACCGGGTAGAAAGCGCAATTCGTGAGGTTGTCAATTCATATGGGTACCGAGAAATACGGACGCCACTGCTTGAGCGGACGGAGCTTTTCAAGCGATCAATTGGTGAACAGACCGATATCGTTGAAAAAGAAATGTATACGTTTGATGATATCAGCGGCGACAGCTTGACTCTGAGGCCCGAGGCGACCGCGGCCTGTGTGCGAGCTGGAATCGAGCACGGGTTCTTGCACAATCAACACCACCGGCTTTGGTACATGGGGCCGATGTTTCGGCGGGAACGACCTCAGAAAGGTCGCTATCGGCAGTTTCAGCAGTTTGGAATCGAGGCCTTGGGATGGTCAGGCCCGGATATTGATGCTGAAATCATGATGGTCGGGACTAGGCTTTGGCGGCAACTCGGACTCAGTCGGTTGACGCTCGAGATTAACACCCTGGGAGACCCGGAGGCGCGTGGGTTGTACCGTGAGGCGCTCAAATCCTATCTCGATCGACACCGAGATGATCTTGATCCAGACAGCCAACGGCGACTTGATCGAAATCCGCTACGCATACTGGACAGTAAGGTCCCGCAGACCAGGCAGATATTGGCTGAGGCTCCGGATCTACTCAGTTTTATTGACGGTCAGTCGAAAGACGACTTTTCGCTTTTGCAAACTATTTTGTCTGAGAACGGGATTGAGTTTGAAGTCAACAGCCGATTAGTTCGGGGGCTGGACTATTACACGGGACCTGTATTTGAATGGACAACTGATTTGCTTGGAGCACAGAACGCCGTGTGTGCTGGCGGCCGCTATGATGGTCTGGTGTTGCAACTGGGTGGTCAACCCGTACCGGCTGCAGGATTTGCGTGTGGTGTTGAACGTTTGGTCGAGGTTTACGAGAACATTGCGGGCTCCACCGTGAACAATCAACCCGATGTCTGGGTGTGCGTTATTGGGAGTCATACGATGAGTTACGCCTTGAAGACTGCCGAGAAGCTTCGCGATACTGGAATACATACTGTCGTTAATTGCGGGGGTGGGGCGGTTAAACGTCAACTTCGGCGGGCGGATCAGAGTGGTGCTCAATTACTCGTTGTGATTGGCGATGACGAGTTTACGAACGGCTATGCCACCGTTAAATCATTGCGTGAGTCTGGTGACCAGACTCAGGTCAACGAGTCGGAACTCGCTAATTATGTTTGTTGTAGGTTGAGTGAAGCAAAAGTAACGAGCGAGGGTGATGATGGCTGAGAACGACAAAATACTGGAAATTCATGTTGCCGAAGATGATGACACTCAAAAACTAAGAGCGTGGTGGAAGAAGAATGGCATGGGAATGGTGGCGGGAGTCGCTATCGGTGTCGCTGGAGTTGGCGGTTTCAAAGGTTGGCAGGTGTATACCGAGAATCGTGCTTTATCGGCATCTGACGTGTTCCAGGAAATGCTGGCATACGATGAATCCGGTTCGGTCGAGCAGGCACAAGATCGAGCACAGATGCTCGCTAAGGACTACCGGTCCACACCATATGTCGATATGGCCTACCTGATGATCGCAAAACTGGCGATAAAAAATAACGAGCTTTCGAATGCCATGGAAGCACTCACCCATGTCATGACAAAGTCAAACGATCCAGCGATGCGTCAGCTCGCTCGGCTTCGGCTGGCCCGAGTGACATTGTTAGCGGGTGACCTGGTTCGGGCACAAGAGTTGGTAACCACAGACGATGTCGGTGGTTTTGAGTCCGAGTACCCGGAAGTTCTCGGCGATATTCTTGTTGCGCAGCACAAGTACTCTGACGCCGCGGAGGCCTACGATCGAGCGCTTCAGGCACTTGCACCGGCATCTTCCTCCAGGGCCTTACTCACGTCCAAACGAAACTATGCGGGTAGTATCGGTAGCAACCAGTGATTAAGCAGTTGTTAGCCGTGACCATTGTGGTCACAGTGGTGGTCGGCTGTGCACCGCGCCCGATTCATTTTATGCGTGAAGGCCCGCCACCTGCAGTTGTACCCGAGCAATCCTCTTTCAAGGTGGCACCCATCTGGCGATTTGATACTGGGGAATCCTACGATTCGGCCAATATTCTGCTGCAGCCATTAGTCGAGGGGTCACGAATATTCGCGGCAGAACCGGGGGGTAAGGTTTACGCCTTGGATGCTGCTACGGGCATTGTTGTCTGGCAGGTGGATTCGGAATTGGAGATTTCAGCAGGGGTCGGGTTCGGACATGGAATTGTGGTCGTGGCTTCGACGGAGGGGCAACTGCTGGTCCTAGATGCGACTGACGGAAATTTGCTGTGGCAGTCTACTGTTGGCGCAGAAGTGCTTGCGCGGCCCATCGTCGCAGACGAGCGTATCATTGTTCGGACAGGGGACGGCCAAGTTATCGGTCTGGACAAGAACTCCGGCACGGTTAGTTGGCGTTTAAGAAATAATGTACCTTCGCTCAGTGTTCGAGGGCTGTCTGTGCCTGTCCAGGTTGATGAAATTGTAGTGGTTGGTTACGCCAGTGGTCACTTGTCCGGGATAGACACCGAATCTGGGCGGGAGCTCTGGAAAACGCCGATTTCCCGTCCTCGGGGGTCCAATCAGATAGACCGCCTGATCGATATTGATGCAGATCCTCTGATAGCAGGTAACCGGCTGTTTGTGGCCGCCTACCAGGATAAGGTGTATGCGATTTCCTTAACGGCTCAAAAAGTAGAGTGGAAGATGCCAAGATCTACCTTAAGGAACCTGGCTGTCAGTGACAATGAATTGCTAATAACACTGGATGACGGTGTTGTGGTGGCACTTGACCAAAAGACTGGTATCGAGGTATGGAAGCAGGATCGACTCAAGGGCAGAGGGGTAACGAATCCTATCGCGATTCCAGGTTCTAAGTATTGTGTGGCCGGCGACTATCAGGGTTATGTTCATGTAATGGATGTAAACACAGGTCAGCTAAAGGGTCGAGGTCGAGTCCGTGCTGGCGCAATTATGGCAACGTCAGTCAGTCAGGATTTCGAAGGATTTTATACATTGTCAGAACAAGGTACGATTACAGCCTGGCTGCTTGACGAGGGCAGCTGAGGAAAACAATTTTTAACACCTTCCACTTGGTGAAGGTGAAATACGATGCTCCCGGTTATCGCACTCATTGGCCGACCCAACGTGGGTAAGTCGACGCTGTTTAATCGACTGACCCGCAGTCGCAAAGCATTGGTAGATGATCAACCCGGTGTGACTCGAGACAGGATTTATGGAATGTGTCTTCAGGGTCGTTTACGGTGCTTGGTTGTTGATACTGGCGGTCTTACGACCAGAGGTGGTGCGATCGAAATCGCGGTTCAAGAGCAGATCGAGCACGTATTAGGTGAAGCCGACGCTCTGCTGTTTTTGACAGATGGGCGTGCTGGTGCTGTACCCGAGGAATTTGAAATAGCGAAACGGTTGCGGCAAAGTGGCCAAAAGGTTTTCGTGGTCGTCAACAAAGTGGAGGACCTGGAGCCGGACATCGTTTCAGCCGAGTTTAATGAACTTGGTTTAGGGATCCCAAGAGCGGTATCGGCAAGAACAGGTTTTGGTGTTGTCGATCTTCTTATGTTGCTGGAGACTGAGTTTCCGAGCGTAGAACATAAGCCTGAACAATCTGATCGTCCGCGTGTAGCGCTCATTGGGCGACCCAATGTCGGTAAATCTACGTTAACGAATGCGTTGCTGTCGGAAAAAAGAGTAATCGTCACTGACGAACCGGGCACCACGCGGGATAGTATCGAAGTTGCCTTAGATAGATTCGATCAGCCATTAATGTTGATTGATACGGCAGGTGTACGTCGTCGCTCCAGAGTCACACAGTCGCTGGAGAAATTTTCTGTGGTGAAGACCCTTCAGGCGATAGAGGATTCGCAGGTTGTCGTGCATATTCTTGACGGCCGGCAAGGGGTACTAGAACAGGACCTCACAATCGCTGGCCTGATCCAGGCGAGTGGCCGGAGTGTGGTGCTGGTTGTCAATAAATGGGATGGAATGGAACGTCGGGACAAAAATTATCTCCGTCGGACGTTGGATCGGCGATTTTCATTCTTGCCGGAACACCATACACTCTATATCTCCGCGTTGTATGGCAGTGGAGTTACCGATGTGGTCAAATCAGTGATGGCCGCTTTGCGCTCCAATTGGATTGAGATGCCAACTTCCCGGCTCAATGCTGTGTTAAGAGAGGCCATGACACGTCACGCTCCACCTTTGCGGCAGGGCCGTCCGGTAAAGATCAAGTATGCCCACCAGGGCGGCAAAAACCCACCAACCGTCGTGTTACATGGCAATATGCTTGAACAGTTGCCAGCGAACTACCTACGATACATCGCAAGTACTTTTGGTAAAGCATTTGAACTGGTGGGTACACGGGTTCGGCTTGAACTGCGAACATCAAAGAACCCTTATTCCGCTGGTAGGCGGACATCCGGAAGACAAAAATCATCCAGAATTCGTGGTCAAGCAAGGTAAAAGAAGTACAAGCTAGAGCCTGATTTACCAGTTCAGTCTGAGTCCGTGTGGTGACTGGTGGGGTCGGTCAAGTCTGTGCTGATGCCTGTCACGGTGCTGCTAACGCTACCCTGGCGTAACTCCGTAATTAGCGCATCCCCAGGGGTGGTATCAGCCGCTGAAGTCACTATCGTACCATCGGTTAGACGTTTTACGATCGCGTAGCCCCGCCCTAGTGTTCGTCTTGGGTTGAGAATCTCAAGTGCGCCTTCAGAGGTACCGACCTGTTGCCGATGTAAGGCTGTGATGGTTGTGCCCGAACGTTGCAGACGGCGTAAAAATGCCTGAAAGCCAACTTGATTTGATCTGATGGTAGCAACGGGTGAATTGACGTGCAGTCGCTGAATTATCTGTGTCAGAGCCAAGCGGTAGCCGTGGAGGGGTTCGCGGACAGCCGACTGAAGCCTGGCCTGTTGGGCAAGAAGTTGGTAACGCTGGCCGTTGAGACGAGTCTTGGGGTGGTGCAGTCGTCCTGCTGCGGCATCTAGTTGCTGTCCGCGATCCTGTAATATTCTGAGCATCGTCAGAGATATTCGATTGCCCAAACCAGCTAAACGAGCGGATAACTCGTTTCTATCGGGCGTCACTGCTTCTGCAGCCGCTGTCGGCGTTGCGGCTCGAAAGTCGGCAGCAAAATCAGCGAGTGTAAAGTCTGTTTCGTGGCCAATTCCAGTAACCACAGGAACGGGGCAGGCGCGAATCGCGTGAACGACAGTTGCTTCGTTAAAAGCCCACAGGTCTTCAAGACTGCCCCCGCCTCGAGCAAGGATCACAATTTCACAACTCCGAATTTGTCGTATTTGATTCAATGCGTTGACGATAGCAGGAACTGCATTATCGCCTTGCACAGCAACTGGCAGCACGAGAACTTTTGCCATCGCAAACCTGCGTTCCAGTGTCGCTAAAATGTCGTGTACTGCTGCGCCGGTAGGAGACGTGATTACGCCGATCTTGTTGGGTATGGAGGGCAATGCTCGCTTTATATTTTCATCAAATAAACCTTGTCGTTCGAGTTCAGCCTTGAGCTGTTCGAATCGCCTTCGAAGTTCTCCCTCGCCGGCAGGTTCGACGTAATCGACAATAATCTGGAAGTCGCCTCGACCAAGATAGATCGAAGGCTTGCCTCGGATTAACACAGCAGTGCCTTCCTCAAGTGGCAAAGCAAGTCGAAGTCGGTGAGTGCGGAACAAAGCGCATCTCACTTGTGAGTCCTCGTCTTTCAGTGAAAAATACGCATGGCCTGACCTTGGGGTTGCAAGATTCGAGATCTCACCCCGTACCCAGACTTCTGGATAGGATTCTTCTAGAAGGTCGCGGATTGATCGAGTGAATTCGGAAACACTAAAGACATGGTCGATCAACATTGGAGCATTGTGAATTGTTGATCGATGAAACTCAACAAATAAAAAAGCCGGCTTTGCCGGCTTTTTGGCAACAACTGATCAGTGAGGTTAGTAATGTGGTTTTGCCTGTTCCTGTGACTTGGCCTGGCTGATTCCAGACAGCGCGGCCCACGATACGAGAGCAGCCAGTCGTTTTGCTTCATCGTTATGGCCTTCATCAAGCTTCTTTTTGGCAAGCTTCAGGAGTTTATCAATCCCTACAGCGCCAGATCCAGTTGCTTTGTCAACGAGACGCCATACCGCACCGGCGCGAGTGGCAGATTTCAAATCCTGTTCTGCCTGGGTTATGGTTTCAGCAGCATTGCTGCCGGCGTATACCGGTGTAAATACCAGGCTCAGTGATGCAATGAACGAAACTAGGAGAAGATCGCGTAATCGATTCATTCAGTAGTCTTATCGAGCAGATAACTGCTGCTTGGCGTCGGTATTGAGTTACACAGACCCCGCAAGGTTTACCCGTGGAAAGTCAACTCCTATAATCCGCTGATGGAAGACATGGAACTTGCGCTTACCTTTGACGATGTCCTCCTTGTCCCTTCTTTTTCGGAAGTTCTACCTCGGGACGTCAGTTTGAGCACGCCATTTAGCCGCAATATCGCCCTCAGCTTGCCACTGGTCACCGCGGCGATGGACACGGTGACCGAATCGGAAACCGCCATATGTATAGCTCAGCAGGGCGGGATAGGTGTTGTGCACCGGAATCTGAGTCCTGATGCACAAGCCGCCCAGGTGTCTATCGTGAAAAAGTTTGAAAGTGGGGTGATTACAGACCCTATCTGTGTCGCTGAGACAGTGACCGTTCGAGAGGTTATAGATCTTACTCAGAAAATGAAGATATCGGGTGTCCCGGTTCTCGATGCTTCGGGGCGGTTGACGGGCATAGTGACCAGCCGAGATCTCAGATTTGAAACACGTTTTGACCAGCCGATTACGGCGGTAATGACGTCCAGAGATAAACTGATTACTGCGCCGGAGGGTGCCGGTAAGGGTGAAATCAAACACTTGCTGCATGAACACCGAATAGAAAAAGTCCTGCTGGTAGATGATGATTTCGAACTAAAAGGCCTGGTCACAGTTAAAGACCTACAGAAGCAGACCGAATATCCAACTGCGAGTAAGGACGGGAAAGGTCGATTGCGCGTTGCCGCTGCTGTAGGCACAGGCGCAGATACACAGGAGCGGGTAGACAAACTTGTGGATGCGGGTGTCGACGCAATCGTTGTGGACACGGCCCATGGGCATTCCAGAGGTGTGCTCGATCGAATAGCATTAATTAAGCGGGAATATCCCCAAGTCGATGTTGTTGGCGGAAATATAGCGACAGCGGATGCAGCGCTGGCGATGGCCGGAGTTGGTGCGGATGGTGTAAAAGTAGGGATCGGTCCAGGATCTATATGCACCACGCGTATCATCGCGGGCGTAGGGCTTCCCCAGATTACGGCAATACAGGATGTGGTCAGAGGGTTGGTAACGTCAGGAATACCGCTGATCGCCGATGGGGGTATTCGTTATTCCGGTGATATCGCCAAGGCAATTGCTGCTGGTGCCCACTGCACGATGATAGGCAGTCTTTTCGCGGGTACAGACGAATCTCCAGGGGAGATTGAGATGTATCAAGGACGCTCCTATAAAAGTTACCGTGGGATGGGGTCTCTGGGTGCTATGGAACAGGGGTCAAAAGACCGATATTTTCAGGAAGGTGAACCTGATGTTGCTAAACTCGTACCGGAAGGAATTGAAGGTCGCGTGCCATACAAAGGTCCGATGGCATCAATCGTTCATCAACTTGCGGGTGGTCTTCGCGCAAGTATGGGATATACCGGCTGCCCTGACCTTAATAAAATGCGAACCAGATGTCGTTTTGTGCGTATCACCCATTCAGGTATGCGAGAGAGTCATGTGCACGATGTCGCCGTGGTCAAAGAAGCGCCAAATTACAGTAGCGATACCTGACACGTTCGGGGTAGACCATAACTGACTGATGGTCTGATGAACCACTCCAGCGACCCGCATGCCCAGCAAATCCTGATTCTGGATTTCGGTTCACAGTACACACAGCTGATTGCTCGGGGTATCCGTGAACTGAATGTTTACTGTGAAATCTTGCCGTTTGATGCAGACATCAGCAGGATAAAAGCTTTCAGGCCGGCCGGTGTCGTTTTGTCAGGCGGTCCGGCGACGGTCACAGAAAGTGACACACCGCGTGCCGATCAGGAAGTATTCAACCTGGATTGCCCGATTCTGGGTATTTGTTACGGCATGCAGACGATGGCTGCTCAGCTCGGCGGTAAAGTCGAAGCCGCAAAACAACGAGAGTACGGATTTGCAGAGATCCGCTTGACATCGACGAATCCTTTGATAGACGGTCTTCATGATCGCCTAGATTCCGACGGTACAGGTGTTCTCAAAGTCTGGATGAGTCACGGCGACCGAGTGAACACCCTGCCCGATGGTTTTAGGGTTCTGGCTGTGAGCGAGAACGCACCGATGGCTGCGATCGCAGATTCCGATCGCAGGTTCTTTGGGGTCCAGTTCCATCCTGAGGTGACCCATACCACACAGGGTCGGGCAATGATGAAACGTTTTGTCCGGGACATCTGTGGCTGCGGCGGTGATTGGACGCCGGCAAATATCATTGATGACCTCTTGTTCAGAGTCAGAGACCAGGTCGGTGAAGACGGGGTGGTTTTGGGGTTATCCGGTGGTGTGGATTCTTCAGTTGTCGCTGCGCTTCTCCATCGAGCGATTGGAGATCAGTTGACTTGTATTTTTGTGGATAACGGACTGCTACGTCAGGGTGAGGTCAAGCAGGTTATGGAGACCTTTAGGGACGATTTCGGTATGCGCATTGTTCAGGTGGATGCTTCAGAGCGATTTCTAGAAGCCTTGTCTGGAATAACGGATCCCGAGTTCAAAAGAAAGATGATAGGCAGAGTATTTGTGGATATTTTCCAGGAAGAGGCAGACAAAATAGAAAATATTTGCTGGCTGGCGCAGGGTACTATCTATCCTGATGTGATCGAGTCGGCAGATACGGGCACTGGTAAGGCAAAGGTAATCAAATCGCATCACAATGTGGGTGGCATACCGGATACTCTAAAGCTTGAGCTGCTGGAACCGCTGCGCGAACTGTTTAAAGACGAGGTGCGCGCGGTGGGCGTAGCACTGGGACTGTCGCAACCTATTGTCCATCGGCATCCGTTCCCGGGACCTGGGCTGGGGGTGAGAATTCTGGGTGAGGTCCGGCGAGAATATGTCGATATCCTTCGCCAGGCGGACGCTATATTCCTTGATGAGCTTCATAGGAGCAATTTATTCGATTCCACAAGTCAGGCATTTGCAGTTTTTCTGCCAGTACGGTCAGTCGGTGTTGTTGGAGACAATCGGTCATATGAGTACGTGATTGCTCTTCGTGCGGTTGAAACCACTGATTTCATGACTGCGGACTGGAAGCGACTTCCATACGAGGTGTTGGCGCGTGTTTCCACCCGTATCATTAACGAGGTCCGTGGTGTGAGTCGAGTGACTTACGATATCTCATCTAAGCCCCCCGCAACTATAGAGTGGGAATAGGTGTTGAAGATTCGATGGTGACCTTGAGTGCTTTTCCGCGGCAGTTTTGCGTGATGTTTAACAAAATCTGGTGCTGATGCAAATCTCCAAAGGGTAAAGTTGACTGGGTCAATTCTAGAAGAATCGATTATCTGCAATACAACAATGGCGGATGGGTTGACCAACAATTCAGGCGGTACTCGATGATACATGTCGTGATAAAGACTAACTTGTTACCCTGTAAGGGAACAGACCTGATCCAGGATCAGGCGTTCGGTCTATTCAGGACCATCAATCGTTGTGTCTACTTTGATTAAGCCAAACCATGAGTCATGGATGCGGGTTGCGCTCGAAGAAGCTGCTGTGGCCTCAGTGAATGGGGAGATTCCGGTAGGCGCTATTGTGGTAGCCGGTGATCGGATTGTTGGTCGCGGTCACAACCGATCAATTGGATTGTCAGATCCGACCGCACACGCAGAGGTGATGGCACTTCGTGATGCGGGCGCTCGCATCGGAAACTACCGATTACCTGAGACGATAATGTACGTTACCCTTGAACCATGCCCCATGTGTGCTGGTGCTCTGTTGCACGCCCGCGTCGGTAATCTGGTTTTTGGTGCGCGTGATTCGGAGATCGGTGCTGCGGGTTCGGCCATGAACCTCCTTGAATCACCCTTGACTAACCATCGATGTCAAGTTATTGCGGGAATACTAGAGACCGACTGTAGTGAGCGACTGGAGCAGTTTTTTGCATTGCGGAGACGATAGGCATTCAGTTCCGGAGTGGTCACATCGAATTAAACCGTGGAACTGGTGGAAGCCGGCCTGTTGTTTGTACTGGACTGAGATTTGGCTTGTCGTTCTTCGCGCGGCGGTTTTCCGAAAAAGTCCCGATAGCATTTGCTGAAGTGTGGTGCGGAGACGAACCCACAGGAAAAGGCGACATCGACGATTGATCTTGGAGTCCGTAATAGCAGTTCACGTGCTCTACGTAGACGGAGGTTCAGGTAGTAACGGGTGGGCACGCAATTTAGATGTTTCTTAAATATTCGTTCCAACTGTCGGCGGGAAATTCCGACGTGGTGAGCGAGTTCATCCAGGCTCATGGGTTCTTCAATGTTGCTTTCCATCAGTTCGACCGCGTCGACTAACTTAGGTTGGCTAGCTCCGAAACGTTGGCGAAGTGGTATCCGTTGCCGATCCTTAGAATCACGTATTCGCTCACAGATAAACTGCTCAGAAATTAAAGTGGCCAACTCGGTACCATGGTCACGGGCGACGAGAGTCAACATCATATCTAGTGGTGCAGTACCACCCGAGCAGGTATAGCGTTCCCGATCGAGTTCAAAGAGTTCCGAGGACACAATCAGTTCTGGAAATTCATCGTGCATATCAAAGATGTTTTCCCAGTGGATGGTGCATCGGTAGCCGTCAAGCAGTCCAGTACGGGCCAGAAGATAACTCCCTGTACAGATTCCACCAATAATAATCTTGCGTCGGGTCAGAGGGGTTAACTGAGAGACGACGATCTGGTCCCAGGCGCCATCGAGTGTTGTTCCAGCGCAAAGAAACAACGCATCGAGGTGTTCGCGATCGGTTAGTTTTGAAACCGGCGCTAGATCTAATCCGCCACTCGATCTAACCTCCTTGCCATCGAAGCTAAAAAGAGTGTACTCGTAGAGGCTGCGTCCACTGATTCTGTTCGCCATGCGCAATGGCTCTACAGCCGAAGACAATGCGATCAGGGTGAAGTTCGGACACAACAAAAATCCATATCTGGTCGGCGTGGGGTGCGTGCTCATCGAGATTCAGGACTGGCGGCCTAAAGATATAAGAGTAGTGTGGTATTTAACGTATCGAGATCGGAAAATACAAGGCTCAGAAGGAAGTGGTTCGATCATGAAGCTGTTATTATTCGTTGGTGGATGAGTCAGAGAAGGGCAGATGAAACTACGAGACGTTGCGCTTGAGGATAAGTATACGCTCGAAAAGGGTCAGATCTTTGTGTCCGGGATTCAGGCCCTGGTTCGGCTGCCAATGCTTCAGTCTCAGAAAGATCAGCTTATCGGGCTGAATACCGCGGGGTTTGTGACGGGATACCGTGGTTCTCCCCTTGGTGGCCTAGACCAGCAACTATTCCTCGCCCAGGAATACCTGACCCAACACCGGGTTAAGTTTGCGCCAGCAGTTAATGAAGACCTGGGAGCAACGGCAGTCTGGGGGACGCAGCAGGCCGGTCTGGGAGGTGATGGTTTATATGACGGTGTGTTTGCGATGTGGTACGCAAAAGGTCCTGGCGTGGACCGTTCGGGTGACGCGATACGACACGGTAATTTAGCAGGGACCTCCCGCCACGGGGGTGTCCTGCTGTTGGTGGGGGACGACCATGCCTGTGAATCGTCGACCACCGCCCACCAGAGTGAGTATTCGCTGGTCAATGCGATGGTACCAATCCTCAATCCAGCTGGAGTTCAGGATATTCTGGATTACGGACTCTACGGTTGGTCATTATCTCGCTACAGCGGTTGTTGGGTAGGTCTTAAGTGCGTACATGACACAGTAGAGGCATCCGCCTCTGTCTCGGTGTCGTTTGACCGTATTCAAACCGAGGTGCCCGAAAACTTTGTTCTTCCCAGCGGTGGGCTGCATATTCGTTGGCCCGATGGATTTCTGGAACAGGAGGAGAGGCTGCACCGATACAAACTCGAGGCAGTCGAGGCGTTCGGTCGCACCAATCCAATCGATCGCCAGATTTTGGGTGACTACGATGCCCATACGGGGGTTGTGACGACGGGTAAATCCTATCTGGATGTTAGGCGTGCGTTATTAGAGCTGAATATCGACGAAACTCGCGCAAGGGCCCTGGGCTTGAAACTCTATAAAGTCGGAATGTCCTGGCCCCTTGAGCCACACGGACTTCGCGACTTCACGCAAGGCCTGAAACGACTTATCGTTGTTGAAGAAAAGCGAGGTCTGGTCGAACAGCAAATTCGAGAGATTCTCTACGGTGTCCCCAATGCCCCGGTTATCGTAGGTAAACGAACTGAAAACGGGCAAACCTTATTTCCGGCGCACGGGCGACTGGAAGCCATGGATATAGCCCTGGTGATCGGCGAGCGATTGGCCAACATCAGTGGCAACGAGGATCTCAGCACGCAGATTCAAACTCTCAAAGAAAGACAGCGACGCGATTGTTCAACCTCTCCGGCGATGATACGGACACCATACTTCTGTGCGGGGTGTCCTCACAACAGTTCTACCGTGGTGCCCGATGGAAGTCGGGCAATGGCTGGTATCGGTTGTCATTTTATGGCCGCATGGATGGATAGAAACACAGTTGGGTTTACTCAGATGGGGGCGGAAGGGTCCAGTTGGATCGGGGAGAGTCCATTCAGCGAAACGAAGCACGTCTTTCAAAACATCGGTGATGGCACTTATTTTCACTCAGGAATTCTAGCGATTCGTGCCAGCGTTACGGCAGGTGTCAATATCACATACAAGATACTGCACAACGATGCGGTTGCGATGACCGGGGGACAGCGCGTTGACGGTCAGGTTGATCCGGCGACCATTACTCGTCAAGTCCATGCGGAGGGTGTCAGGCGCATCGCTGTGGTGTCCGATGATCCGCAAAAATACTCCAAAACCAGTCAATGGGCACCGGATACCACAATTTACCATCGTGACGATCTTGATCAGGTACAACGCGAAATGCGTGAGGTTACTGGTACCAGTGTGATTGTTTACGACCAAACCTGTGCGGCTGAAAAACGTCGGCGTCGTCGTCGGGGGGAGATGGCGATTCCTGATAAACGGTTATTTATCAATGAAGCCGTTTGCGAAGGCTGTGGCGATTGTGGGGTTCAATCGAATTGTGTTGCCTTGGTGCCTGTCGAGACAGAATTTGGGCGAAAAAGGGCGATAAATCAATCGACCTGTAATATGGATTATTCTTGTCAGTCCGGTTTTTGCCCGAGTTTTGTAACGGTGATCGGGGGAACTCTAAAAAAAGAGCGTAGCAATACTGGTTTTCAGGCGCTGGCGGAGTCTTTGTTACTGGAGCCAGAAGTGACCGCTATTAGCGGGCATTACAGTATTCTGCTTACGGGTATAGGAGGGACGGGTGTCGTAACTGTCGGTGCAATACTAGGTATGGCGGCTCATCTCGCGGGTAAGGGTTGCTCCGTGTTGGATATGGCTGGACTGGCGCAAAAAGGGGGTGCCGTTACCAGCCATATTATCCTGGCAGAGAAGCCCGAGGATATCAGCGCCACCCATGTTGCTGATTGTGGCGCGGACCTTCTGCTTGGTTGCGATATCGTGACCTCTGCTTCTGCTGAAAATTTAAGGAAATTGAGGACGGGCACAGTAGCTGTCGTGAATACCCATCAGCAGATGTCTGGTGATTTTATTAAGGACCCCGACACACAGTTCCCACTAGAGAAACTGTTATTCTCCATTCGAGATTGTGTTGGCAGATCTCTTCATACGGTCGACTCAACGGCGGCCGCTACAGCAGCTTTTGGAGAATCGATTGCTGGAAACTTGATGATTCTGGGATTTGGATACCAGCTTGGGGGTATACCCGTGCCTTCCGTTGCGATTGAAAAAGCTATTGAGCTCAACGGGCAGGCAGTCGAGATGAATATTCAGGCATTCCGAATGGGCCGGGCAGCAGTAGCAAATCCCGATGAAGTTGCCCGTTTGCTGGGATCTTTCCCTGCCAATCAGCCAGCTGCTATCGACGAAACTGTTGCACAAACGGTAGAGCGGCTGGAAAGTCACCTGGTGACTTATCAGAGCAAAGGATATGCCAGGCGTTATCGTGCGTTGGTGGATGTCGTGCAAAATGTGGAATCCGGCATTGAACGAACTGATTTGCGACTTACACTTGCGACTGCACAGGCCTATCACAAATTGCTGGCTGTTAAAGACGAATATGAAGTCGCTCGCTTGTATACGGATAAAAGCTTCAAGGAGAGCTTGAAGCGCACCTTCGAGGGGCCCTATCGACTAAAGCTGAATTTGGCCCCACCTATCATCTCAAAACTCAGTCGTAAAAACGGTGCGATTCAAAAAAGAGCGTTTGGCGGTTGGATATTCTCGCTATTCAGGTTGATGACTTCGTTGCGCCGAATACGCGGAAGCGTGCTAGACCCGTTTCGGTACAGCAAGGAGAAGTTGCTTGATCAACAGTTGATTAAGGATTACGAGCAGACAGTGAATAATCTGTGTGCAGGACTGTCTGCTGCCAATCTCGAAGTCGCGATTGAAATCGCTTTACTGCCGTTATCTATTCGAGGTTTTGGGCACATTAAAAGCGCTAACGCAAGCAAAGCGCAGACAACGGCAGAAAACCTCTGGTTAAAGTTTCAGGCGCAGCCAGTTGAGGTGGAGCACGCTGCCTGACGAATAAATTTTCGTAATCAGGACCTAATGGCTTAAAGCGTGTCGGAAAGCTTCTACTGAGCGATAGATCGCGGGCTTATCGATATCCAGATGTGTTACCAACCTGACGGGGTTACTCTCGCAGGTGATTAGAATGCCGGCCTGGCGAAGTCGGGGTGTTAGCTCGGGTACAATCACTTCGGGCACGGTTACAAAGACCATATTTGTCCGTTCTTTGGGCTTGTCGATAGCCAAGCCATCGATTTCCTCGAGCAGTCTTGAGAGGAGAAGCGCATTTTCGTGGTCGTCGACCAGTCGTTCAATATTGTGCTCGAGTGCGTAGAGTCCAGCCGATGCCACGATTCCGGCTTGCCGCCACCCGCCCCCCAGCATCTTTCTCCAGCGCCTGGCATCTTGAATGAATTTTCTGGTTCCGCAGAGGACTGATCCCATGGGGGCACCCAGGCCTTTCGAAAGACAGGCTGATATAGAATCGAAGTGTTGGGAAATTTCATGTGCTGGCGTATTTTGTTTGATAGCCGCATTGAATAAGCGGGCACCATCTAGATGCAACGACAATCCATGGTGCCGGGCCAGAGTGGCCGCCTCTTCCAGATAGGTAATGGGTAGAGGTTGGCCATAAAAAGTGTTTTCCAGGCAGAACAGTCGGGTCGTTGCGTAGTGAAAGTCATCTGGTTTGATCGCAGCTTCGACCTTGTTCAAATCGATGGTACCGTCGTGACTGTTTTCAATTGGCTGTGGTTGGATACTGGCCAAAACGGCTCCACCCCCACCTTCTTCGAGGTAACTGTGTGCCTGGCTACCCGCAATGTATTCGTCCCCACGCTGGCAATGGCTCAGCAGAGCCAGGAGGTTGCTCTGGGTACCGCTTGTCACAAAAAGTGCAGATTCCGTTTTCAATAGTTCGGCTGCTTTCTCTTCTAGAGCGGTGGCCGTCGGATCTTCCCCATAAACGTCATCGCCAACATCAGCATTAAGCATAGCTTGACGCATGCCAATACTAGGCTTAGTGACAGTATCGCTTCTCAGGTCAACTACAGAATCCAATTCGAAACACCATAATTTAGTTTTGGAGGCGGTAAACAAGCTGATTTCGAAAGGTAATTTATCATAGCGGTGGTGCCATCGCATGGCGTTCGGAATCCATAGATCCAATTAAGATGTCTGTTGGCAGGCGGGGTGGCAATTGTGGATACTATGCGCTAATAGGATTTTTTACAGAAAGGGGGGCTTAATGGCAATACAGATTGGTGCACCAGTTCCAGATGTAGAACTTAAGGTTATGGGTGAAGAACGGCCGGAGTCGGTTCGTACTGGTGAGCTCTTTCAGGATAAGCGGGTGGTGTTGTTTGCGCTACCCGGTGCATTTACGCCTACATGTTCGAAGCTTCATCTGCCAGGATATATTGAGTTATCCGACCAAATTCGTGCCAACGGTGTGGAACTCATTATCTGCCTTTCAGTGAATGATGCATGGGTGATGGCCGCCTGGGGAGATGTTCACGGGGCAGGTGAGGAAGTGATGATGCTGGCGGATGGTAATGGAGAATTTACCAGGGCTATCGGCCTGGACTCCGATATGTCCGGTGCGGGCTTTGGTGTTCGCTCATTGCGGTATGCGATGGTCGTGAACGACGGCGTTGTTACACACCTGCAAGTTGAGGAACCCAGAAAGTTCGAAGTCAGCGATGCAAAAAGCATTTTGGCGCTGTTGTAGGAAAGTCCAGAGTTGTTTTAAAAGATTTACCAATCCAAGGAACTGACGATGAAACTGGTTACCGCAATAATCAAACCCTTCAAGCTTGATGATGTACGTGACGCTTTAGGTCAGGTCGGGATCAGAGGTATGACCATTACCGAGGTAAAAGGCTTCGGTCGCCAAAAAGGTCATACAGAGCTATATAGGGGAGCAGAATACGTCGTAGACTTTATTCCAAAAATGAAAATAGAGGTCGCGGTCGACACGGCCATCGTCGACCAGGTGGTCGAAACGATAATAAACGCGGCTCGCACAGAAAAAATTGGAGATGGAAAAATATTTGTTTACGAGCTTGAACAGATACACCGCATCCGCACGGGTGAGACCGACCAAGATGCACTTTGACTGTATTGTGCGGGATACGGTTAAAGGCCAAACCAGTTGTTTTCGCGGTGTGTACGTGATTTTTTGATCCCTTGATCCCTGGAAATATTGATGATTGAACCGGTAAAGATCGGAGTAGTCGGGGTTGGATATCTTGGCTCTATACATGCTCGGATCTACGCCCGGTTGCCCGGTGCGGCCCTGATTGGTGTCAACGACGTGGACTCAGATGCGGGAAAGCAGGTCTCAGCTGAATGCGGCTGTAGCTTTTATAGCAACGTAGATCAGCTGGCCGATTCCATAGATGCTGTCAGCGTAGTCGTGCCAACCACCTGTCATCGGGAGGTCTCGCTGCCTTTCTTGTCAAGAGGAATACCCGTATTGTTGGAGAAGCCGGTCGCGCACACCCTGGGTGATGCCCGATCAATTGTGAATGAAGCCCAGCAGACTGGCACGATACTTCAGATAGGGCACCTCGAACGATTCAATGCCGGGGTTACCCGACTCCATCAGGAACTGGATCGCCCACGTTTTATAGAAGTGCATAGGTTGAGCGAATTTGTGGAGAGAGCCACAGATGTTGACGTGGTAACTGATCTCATGATCCATGATATTGACATCGTGCTCTCACTGGTTCAATCAGAATTGAAGTACGTTTCTGCAGTTGGTGCCAGGATTGTGACAAATCATGTTGATATCGCGAACGCGCGCCTTGAATTCGAGGATGGTGCTATCGCGAACGTCACTGCAAGTAGGGTCTCAGCAAAAAGATTCAGACGGATTCGGGTATTCGCTGATGCTTGTTATCTTGCTTTGAATTTTGAGGATCAACAGATCGAGATATCTCGTCCTGGGGAACAACCACCAGACGGAGGGTTCGCGCCGATTATTAACTCTTCTATTCAGGTTGAACCGACTCCGCCACTGGATGCTGAGTTGGCCCACTTCATAGATTGTGTTAGAGAAGGTGCGCAACCGCTGGTGTCGGGCAGTGACGGATTACGAGCTCTAAAGGTCGCCCACGACGTACGTGAAAAGATCGAGCGATCGCTTCATTCGCTTGTTTAGGCGCAGAGCAATTATAGGGCTGTATGTCGTAGTGGTTAGCGGTGTTGCTGGGCAAACGATCGGCGCAGGCTGCTCTGACGACGCCTCGTTTTGGACGCCAATGAAGCAGGTTTGGGTGGAATTTTCTGCCGAAGAGGAGAAGCCGTTAGTCTTTGCGGCGTGGGTGGCAAAAACTCCAGAGCAAAGAGGACGTGGATTCCAAGGGGTCTGTCCTGGCCTTGTTACTGAGCGGTCTCTCCTTTTTGTTTTTCCAGCGCCGGTTAAGGCGAACTTTCACATGAGTGGCGTAGCACTGCCGTTGGATATTGTGTTTATAGACGTGTTTAGGCAGGTGATCAATATTCAACGTATGGCGCTCCAAGAATCTGACCGGTCGACGACATATTATCGTTCCGACACAGTTTTTCAATTCGCACTTGAGACAGCGGCGGGGCGCCTGGACCAGCTCAGGCGAAACCCACGTCTATGGCGTATGCGGGTATCGAACAGAAATCAGTGACAACCACCGATTATGGTGGACAACAGCTTATTCACGAGATGGGCTGTAACTGGAAATTGAGACGATTTTCGCACAGGATTTCCGCATCTGGGCCATAAGACCGCTCAACGAGTTCAACCTGGTTCTGTTGGTTCAGCAGAAGTACCGTTGAACTGCGGGTTCCGTAAAGTGGCCCTTTGACAAAAATTGGGGACTGTGCTGCTGTTAGATCGGGTAAAAAGCCAGAGCCCCTGGTAGCAGTTCCTCTAGCCGGTGTGCGGTCTGACAGGAGTTCAAAAAACGTATCCAATCTGAAACTGCGGCTCAAGATATTTTTGAAGACCTGTTTGCCATAGGTGATTTTATGCCACGGTTCATCTAAAAGATGATTACTGAGCCCTGTGATTCCAGCTGGAATCTGACGAGGGTCACTGACCCGGTTTGAATCCCACCACAAGGTAGCAATGTTACCGAAAATAACGTTGACGCCCTGGTAGCGTTGAAGTTGACCAGGATTCTGAAGGCGACAATCTGCTGATTCGGGCTTTTGTCGAAGCCAGTCGAGCACCAGCATGCCACGTGAATAGTCGGATTTCACGGCAACAGTTGGTTCGTGAAAATTCGTAACCGCTGCGAACAGGCCCTGGCGATTAAGGCCAAACCAGGTTCCACCTGCCGTGAGATCCCTCCCCGCAGCGATTGTGGGATGGTCGTGCCAGAAAGATAAGCTTTGCGTAGGCCGGGAGTGATACTCCTCCCTATTCGCAATGATAATCAGCGGATAGCTTGGGTGAGCACCTTTTGCGACCAGGATCAGGCACATTGACTGTCAGCTTGCGATGGTGGGGTTACGCCCCGGTAACAATATGACCGGAGGTTCCCCGGATCGGTAGATAATGCCGATTCGACCGATGAGTTGTATCGATGTCGCAGCAGTACTGGTACACATCTGCTGAAGCACAGCTTGTTTTTCTAGACGATTGCCTGTCGGCAATCGTATTTTTACGAGTTCATGCGCCTTCAGGGCCGACTCTAGTTCTCCGATGACGCTCTCGGTAAGACCTGAAAGTCCAACCGTGACGATCGTCCGCTTGTGGTGAGCCAGGCCTCTTAAATGTCTGATTTGGTTTCCAGTCAGTTTCATTACTGGGTTATGGTATAGGCTTGACCGAGTTTCGACTACCTCAGTGAAGACTTGTTTGTGGCCAGACGGAAATTGAAAAGCAGACATTGGCTAGACCGGCAGCAGCGTGATCCATTTGTGAGGGAATCCCAAAAGGAAGGCTACCGTTCCCGGGCGGCGTATAAACTGTCAGAAATCGATCAGAAGGATCGACTGATCGTGTCCGGTGACACTGTTCTCGACCTTGGTGCAGCGCCTGGAGGATGGTCGCAGTATGCAACGAAAAAGGTAGGTGTTGAGGGCACAGTCTTTGCGGTAGATTTGCTGCCAATAGTGCCCATAGATGGTGTGGTTTTTATTCAGGGGGATATCGGTGACGATGCGTTGTACTGTGAACTTGAATTACGGTTAAAAAACCAACCTGTAGGGCTTGTATTATCTGATATGGCCCCCAATTTGACTGGTATAAAAACGGCCGATCAGGCAAACAGCCTGGTTTTGGCGCGACTGGCATTGTCGGTCGCGCTGAAATCGTTGGGGCCCAACGGAAGGTTTGTGGTCAAGGTGTTTGAAGGCGAAGGCACGGCTGATTTCCGTCGCGAGTTAGCATCTTCATTTGGAAAAGTGGTTGTGCGAAAACCGCAGGCATCACGTCTTGACAGCGCTGAATATTACCTGCTGGCTTCAAGGCCCACGGAAAAGTGTTGAGATGAGCAGAAATCAGGACACTAGAAGTTTGGATATGGTGGCCTAAACAGTTGTAGAAACGGGTGAAAACCCTCAAAATTCGACTTCAGGCAGAAAAGCGTAATGATCGACGCGGGCTTTATTCGCTTTGAGTCGTTCTTTTCTAAGGATAACGTGAACCTTTCATGGGCAATCTGACAAAAAATCTTATACTTTGGCTGGTTATCGCAATGGTACTCATGGCGGTGTTCAACAATTTCACGCCCCGGGACAGTCGTACCAGTGCGGAACTGGATTATTCTGAGTTTTTGCACGATGTAAAACAAGGTCGTGTCGAGCAGGTAACAATAAACGGCAGTTCGATCCAAGGCCGGACTCGAGCTGGCCAGCGTTTTGTCACCTACTCACCCGGTGACCCCGGACTGGTTAACGATTTGCTCGAGGCCAATGTCACCATTAAGGCCCAAAAAGAAGAAAGCACCTCCTTGTTGATGCAGATTTTCATCAGTTGGTTTCCGTTGCTACTGCTGATTGGTGTGTGGATCTTCTTTATGCGTCAGATGCAGGGTAAGGGGGGGGGCGGCGCGCTGTCGTTTGGGCGAAGTAAGGCCAAAATGCTGACCGAAGACAAAAACAATATCACCTTTGCCGATGTTGCAGGTGTCGACGAAGCTAAAGAAGAAGTTCAGGAGCTGGTTGAATTTTTAAGTGATCCTTCTCGATTTCAAAAACTGGGCGGTCGAATTCCTAGTGGGGTGTTGATGACAGGCAGTCCAGGCACGGGTAAAACATTGCTCGCTAAGGCTATTGCGGGTGAAGCAAAGGTTCCGTTTTTTACGATTTCTGGTTCTGATTTTGTTGAGATGTTCGTCGGGGTTGGTGCGTCCCGCGTCAGAGATATGTTTGAACAGGGCAAGAAGAACGCCCCTTGCATCATATTCATAGATGAAATCGACGCAGTTGGGCGGCAGCGCGGTGCAGGTCTCGGTGGCGGACATGATGAACGGGAGCAAACCCTTAATCAATTGTTGGTTGAGATGGACGGTTTTGAAGGCAATGAGGGTGTCATCGTTGTTGCAGCTACAAACAGGCCCGATGTGTTGGATCCCGCGTTGTTAAGGCCTGGCCGATTTGACCGGCAGGTGCATGTGTCGTTACCGGATATCCGTGGCCGAGAAGCAATATTGAAAGTACACATGCGTAAAGTGCCCCTCGCAGAAGACGTTAAGCTGAGCATCATCGCGCGAGGGACACCTGGAATGTCCGGTGCTGATCTCGCTAATTTGATTAATGAAGCTGCACTGTTTGCAGCTCGGGGGAGTAAAAAGCTGGTTGCGATGGAAGAATTTGAGCTGGCCAAGGACAAGATTATTATGGGGGCTGAGCGCCGTTCGTTGGTGATGCCGGAGCTGGAGCGGAAGAACACCGCCTACCATGAATCCGGTCACACGATCGTTGCCCGGTCGCTTAGGCCGCACACAGACCCTGTCCACAAGGTCACTATCATTCCTCGTGGTCGAGCCTTAGGGGTTACGATGCAATTACCTGAAGAAGATCGGTACAGCCACAATCGGGAGTATCTTCTTGCCAGAATTGCTGTGTTGATGGGCGGCCGGATAGCCGAAGAAATTTTTATGGGGCAGATGACTACTGGGGCGGCCAACGATTTCGAACAGGCCACCGATCTTGCTCAAAAGATGGTCCAGCGTTGGGGTATGAGTGACTCGCTCGGCCCGCGTGTCTATGGTGACAATGATGCGGAGGTGTTCTTGGGCAGGGACGTGATCACCCATAAAAACCTAAGTAACTCGGCCGCAGAACTCGTCGATAAGGAGATTACAAAGATCATCGAAGATCAGTATGTCCGAGCACGTGAGATCGTCGAGGCGAATCGGGAAAAGATTATAACGATGGCAGAGGCCTTACTGGATTGGGAAACACTGGAAGCCGAACAGATTGATCAGATTATGCGCGGTGAACGGCTAGGTCCACCATCAGTCGATGACAATAGTTCAGGTGGTGATGCTAACGATACGCAGGAGGATGTTGCGGATCAAACTCCGCTGGACGGGGATGCTCCATCATCTGATCAGCCGAAGGTGAAGCCTAAGATGGATTCGCCGGCAAGCGATTCTGCCTGACCTCCGAGAATCCTGTTCTGTTATTGAGCATAGACTGCTTGTCGCTGCCGGCCGGTGCGGCGTTGATGGGAATCTTGAACGTCACACCTGATTCATTTTCTGATGGTGGTCGGTATCTGTGGATCGAGGATGCAGTAAGACAAGCGCACCTAATGGTGGATGAAGGTGCTGATCTGATCGATGTTGGCGGAGAATCGACTCGACCGGGTTCGGAGTCGGTGACCGTTGAAGTAGAATTAAAAAGGATCATTCCGTTGATTCGCCAACTGTCCAGGGAAGTCTCCGTTCCTATTTCGGTTGATACCAGTAAGCCTGAAGTTATGAAGGCGGCTGTTGAAGCTGGTGCTGCAATGATCAATGACATTTGGGCTTTAAGGAGGCCTGGCGCCTTGGAGCAGGCTCGTGCTCTGGATGTCCCGGTCTGCTTGATGCATATGAAAGGGATACCAGCCACTATGCAGCAGGCACCGGACTATATCGATGTAGTGCACGAGGTGAAAACATTCTTGCAACAGCGGGTCGACCGATGTCTTGCAGCTGGAATCTCGTCGGAGAAGATCGTCGTAGATCCAGGTATTGGCTTTGGTAAGCGACCGGAGCACAACCGAAGATTGATTGATGAGATTGGAGAACTTCAGGAGCTCGGTCAGCCGGTTCTCGTAGGCATATCCAGAAAATCGTTTCTACCGAGCAAAGTGACCGGACCGGATCGTGACCGGTTGAGCGCGCAGTACGCAGCGCAGGCGGTCGTAAACGGAGCCTCGCTTATTCGTGTGCACAATGTCGGCATGACCGCGCAGGTTCTTAAAGAAACCCGAATGGCCGTATAGCGTCTCATTTAATGAATAGCACGGTCAATAAACGCTACTTTGGGACGGATGGTATTCGCGGCAGAGTCGGTGAAAAGCCAATCACTCCAGAAGATATGCTCCATCTTGGATGGGCAACGGGAAAGGCATTGGCGCTGCACCCAGGTGGTGAGGTTCTGATCGGGAAAGATACCCGCGAGTCCGGGTACATGATGGAATCTGCACTTGAGTCAGGACTGTCGGCAGCTGGTATGGGCGTGGTTTTAACGGGTCCCTTGCCAACACCAGCAGTCGCTTTTCTGACCAGAACCTCAGATGCGGCGGCAGGTATTATGATCAGTGCATCCCACAATCCCTACCATGACAATGGAGTCAAATTTTTCTCGAGTGATGGCCAGAAACTTAGTGATGAACTCGAATTTAAAATCGAGACGTTACTTGCTAAGAATCAAACCGTTGAGTCAGGGGCGTTGGGGAAGGCAAGACGCCATACTCGGGCCGCTGATGACTATGTGGATTATTGTCTGGAACAAGTTGGTGCTGATCTTGATCTGAAAGATTTTACAATCGTCCTTGATTGCGCCCATGGCGCGGCCTATGAAGTCGGCCCCAAACTGCTGAACAAACTAGGTGCAGAAGTCGTCTTGGCTGGCGCTCTGCCCGACGGTAAAAACATCAACGATGAATGCGGATCGGTCCACCCTCAGCATATCAGCGAGTTAGTAAAGAAACACAATGCTGACCTGGGCATAGCACTTGACGGAGATGCGGATCGAGTCGTGCTTGCGGATGCTTCTGGGAAAATTGTCGATGGTGATGGGATACTTTATGTGCTGGGGGTCTATGGGCAAAGGAATCTACGGGTAGCGGACGGAATAGTCGGGACTGTTATGAGCAATCTTGGCCTGGAGCTTGCATGTCAAGAACGTGGAATTGCTTTCGAGCGCTCCAGTGTTGGCGATAGGCATGTACTGGAAAAGATGTACGCCAACAGTTGGACCCTAGGGGGTGAAGCCTCCGGGCATATTATCCAGCTTGATAAGAGTACAACCGGCGATGGACTACTGACAGCGATCAGCGTCCTTGAAGTGATGCACTCGACTGGCCGGACGCTGGCCGAACTCGTGTCGAGTATGCAGATTTATCCGCAGTCCATGATCAATGTGCCGATAAACGGTTCTGTTTCTGCGGCCATAGTGCTGGGCGATGAAACGGTCATCAACGCAGTTCGTGAGGTTGAATCCGTGCTGGATTGCAATGGCAGAGTTGTCCTGAGACCTTCCGGGACCGAACCTGTTATTCGAGTCATGGTTGAGGGGGTCGATGCCGAGCAGGTAGAGACGTTAGTCGAGCAACTGAGGATGGCTGTCGTGAGCTCGAGTGCGAAGCATTAGTGCATCTTACGCTACCATCGAAGTGGTTGCGTCTAGCGCCTCGCCTCGGTAACATCGCCGCCCCGCGTTGGCCGATTTACAAATTTACGGATCTTCAGCAGCAGGAGAAATGATGCGTCGTCCATTAGTTGCCGGAAACTGGAAGATGAATGGATCAACCGCGATGACGGATGCTCTGTTGATTGGGCTGAAAGAAGGTCTTGTCCGATCTGTGCCGGACCTGGATGTTGTGGTCTGTCCACCGTTTCTTTATATACCCCTGGCAGTTCAGACGTTAGCTGGTTCCACGATAACAGTGGGTGCGCAGAATCTAGATATACACGGGCCCGGGGCATATACGGGCGAGATCGCTGCTGAGATGCTGAAAGAACAGCACTGTGGTTATGTGATTGTCGGACATTCGGAGCGGCGCGCCCTTTATGGTGAGTCAAGTGATCTGGTGGCGGAAAAAGCCAGGGTCGCTGTAGCTGCGGAGCTTAAGCCCATCATTTGTGTGGGTGAGACACTGGAGGAGCGGGAACGCGGAGATACTGACCGGGTGATTCGGGAACAACTCATGAGCGTACTTGATTTAAACGGAGTCGATATATTCCCGTTTGCGATCGTAGCCTATGAGCCAGTTTGGGCGATTGGTACTGGTCGTACCGCAAGTCCGGACCAGGCGCAGGACGTGCATGCTTTGATTCGTGAAACGATAGCAGAACTTAACCCGGTTGCTGCAGATCACACTCGATTGCTTTACGGCGGCAGTGTAAAACCTGACAATGCACAAGGGCTTTTTTCCTCTCCAGATATCGACGGTGGGCTGATTGGAGGTGCCGCGCTGGTGGCAACCGATTTCCTGGCGATCTGTGAGGCAATGGAGTGATGAAATGATTATCAGTATTATCACAGTGGTTCACCTCGTAGTGGCTGTGTCGATAGTGCTCCTGGTACTTTTGCAGCGGGGTAAAGGCGCCGATATGGGCGCCGCATTCGGCGGCGGCTCTTCCCAGTCGGTATTCGGCAGTCAAGGGTCAGCGACCTTTCTGAGTCGTATTACTGCAAGTTTGGTGGCCGTATTTTTTATATCTGGCCTCAGTCTCGCTTATCTGTACACCCAGCAGAGTGCTGGGCCAAGAAGTGTCATTGAAACCACCACTTCCCCGGCACCAGCCGCAGAAATCCAACGAGTAAAAGACTCGACTGACCTACCGGCTGTCCCTGGGTCGCAGGATTGAGGCTGTATTAAAGTAGACTACACTTTAAGTGATAGACCTAGAAATATGCCGAAGTGGTGGAACTGGTAGACACGCCGTCTTGAGGGGGCGGTGGCGTAAGCCGTGCCGGTTCGAGTCCGGCCTTCGGCACCAAACATCTGGCACGAGTGAGTTGTTAGTGTCTTTTTTTGGTTGGCGTTGGCGGCAAGTTTGTTGACCGTATGGGGGGTCAGTCACTAGAATTTAGGGCATCGATAGCCTTGAGTCATCCATCTGAAGCGACAGCTGCATGCTAGCCAACTACTTGCCAGTGTTGCTGTTCTTGATTGTTGCTTCAGGGCTTGGGGTAGTCCTCCTTGTGGCTGGTAAGTTGCTAAGCCCACACCGACCAAATCAACGAAAGCTCTCTCCATACGAATGCGGATTCGAAGCCTTCGAAGACAACCGCATGAAGTTTGATATTCGTTATTATCTCGTCGCGATTTTGTTTATTATTTTTGATTTGGAGATTGCTTTTCTATTTCCATGGGCAGTCGCCTTGGACGAAATTGGCATCTTCGGTTTTTTGGCAATGATAATTTTTTTGTTAGTGCTGGTAGTCGGTTTTGTATATGAATGGATGAAGGGCGCTTTGGAATGGGAGTAGTGTTCGGATGGCATTAGAGGGCGTTTTAGAACAGGGTTGGGCGACTACCAGGCTGGATGACCTTATAAATTGGGCCCGTACGGGGTCGATGTGGCCAATGACATTTGGACTGGCGTGTTGTGCCGTAGAAATGATGCATGCGGGCGCATCACGTTATGACCTAGATCGTTTCGGCGTTATTTTCCGTCCAAGCCCGCGTCAGTCGGATGTAATGATCGTAGCCGGTACGCTGACTAATAAGATGGCGCCCGCGTTGCGTAAGGTCTATGACCAGATGCCCGAACCGCGCTGGGTAATTTCGATGGGATCTTGTGCTAATGGCGGCGGTTATTACCATTATTCGTATTCAGTGGTTCGCGGATGTGATCGGATCGTCCCGGTCGATGTGTATGTGCCGGGATGTCCCCCTACGCCACAGGCGTTATTGTACGGTGTCATCCAGCTTCAAAAAAAGATTAAGCGCACAGATACGATAGCGCGCTAGAGTCCGATAGCCACATGAGCGCCACACAAGACCTGCACAGTCAGGTCAAAATCATATGCAGTGGATTTGATGCATCGATCACTGGGGATTCATTGGGTTTCACGGTAACGGTCAGTCGATCATCATCGCTTGAACTGTTGAGAAAACTTCGAGACCACCAAAATACAGCATTCGAACAACTGGTTGACCTATGCGCTGTCGACTACCAGACCTATGGCCAAGAGGCGCAACGGAGTTGGGATAACGAAAGGTTTGCTGTGGTTTACCATTTGCTTTCGATCAGTTTGAATCATCGTCTACGTGTAATAGTGCCCGTTCCTGAAGATGATTTAACTATTGATTCGGTCATCGAGGTGTGGCGTTGCGCGAACTGGTACGAACGGGAAGCTTTCGATCTTTTCGGGATCCGATTCCCTGGTCATCCGGATCTCCGGCGGCTATTGACTGATTACGGGTTCATTGGCCACCCGTTCCGTAAAGATTTCCCGTTGTCAGGTCATGTGGAAATGAGGTACGACGAAGGGAAAGGTAGAGTGGTTTACGAACCTGTGTCGATTGAACCGAGAGTGACGGTGCCTCGGGTTATCCGGGATGAATGGTCTGATGACTGAGATCCGCAACTACACCATGAACTTCGGGCCGCAGCACCCCGCAGCACATGGTGTATTGAGGGTGGTTATGGAGATGGACGGGGAGGTTATCGAAAGACTAGACCCGCACATTGGGTTGCTGCACCGAGCAACCGAAAAGCTGGCAGAAAGTAAACCTTACAACCACAGTATTGGTTACATGGATCGTCTAGATTATGTTTCCATGATGTGTAATGAGCATGCGTATGTTTTAGCGATAGAGTCGTTGTTGGGTGTCGTGCCGCCAATTCGTGCTCAGTATATAAGGGTTATGTTTGATGAGATTACCCGAATTGGAAATCACCTGATGTGGCTTGGTGCGCATGCTCTCGATATTGGGGCGATGGCTGTATTTTTGTATGCATTTCGGGAGCGAGAAGATTTAATGGACTGTTATGAAGCAGTGTCCGGTGCACGTATGCATGCGACCTATTATCGGCCAGGTGGGGTCTACCGGGATTTGCCCGATAAGATGCCACTGTATCAAAATAATAGCCGGGAGGACGAAAAGGATATCGCCAGTCGGAACAAGAATCGGTCTGGCTCCTTACTTGACTTCATAGATGCATTTACGGGACGGTTTTCAGCGTGCGTTGATGAGTACGAGACCTTACTTACCGATAATCGAATCTGGAAACAAAGAACCGTCGATATAGGAATTGTTACACCTGAGCAGGCACTGCAACTCGGTTTTACAGGCCCAATGCTCAGGGGATCCGGTGTTGAATGGGATTTACGAAAGAAACAGCCCTACGAAGTATATGACCAAGTTAGCTTTGACATACCAGTTGGAGTTACGGGGGATACCTACGATAGATACCTTGTGCGTATGGAGGAGTTGCGACAATCAAATCGAATCGTCTCTCAGTGTGTGGACTGGTTAAGGAAGAATCCGGGTCCAGTTATGCTGGACGACTATAAGTTGAGTCCACCGCCGCGGGAGGAAATGAAAGAAGACATGGAGTCTTTGATCCACCACTTTAAGCTGTTTACTGAGGGTTACAATGTGCCTCCTGGGCAAGTGTACAGCGCTATAGAAGCCCCCAAAGGGGAATTCGGGATATTTCTGGTATCAGATGGCGCCAACAAGCCCTACCGAGTAAAGATCCGAGCACCTGGATTTCCTCACCTCGCAGCCCTCGACGAAATGTCGCGCGGCCATATGTTGGCCGACATGGTGGCGATCATCGGCACGCAGGACATAGTGTTTGGTGAAATTGACCGCTGACGTTATGACAAACGACTATCAGCTATCTGACGATGTCAGGGAAAAAATAGAGGCCGAGGCCAAAAAATATCCGAGTCGTAGGGCAGCACTAAAGTCCGCATTGCGCTATGCGCAACAAGAACACGGCTGGGTATCCGAAGGTGTCGTAAATTCTGTGGCTGCATTCTTGTCTCTTCAGCCAATTGAAGTTTACGAAGTGGCGACTTTCTACGACATGTTTTACACCAAGCCTGTCGGTCGTCATAAGATCAGGGTATGCACGAATGTTTCTTGCATGCTTCGCGGGAGCGAATCTGTTCTTGACCGACTCAAAGAGAAACTAGGCGTGGATGTTGGCGAGAGCACACCGGACGGCAAGGTCACGTTATTTGAGGCTGAATGTCTAGGCGCTTGCAGTGGGGCGCCGATGCTCATCGTCGATGATCGTTACGTAGAAAACCTGACGCCAGCAGATATTGATCGGCTGCTGTCTGAACTGGATTGATCGCCATGGGACAATGCCATGTCTGTTTGCCCGCGCCAGAAGTCCAGTCGCCGTGGCTGTTAGAAAACTACTGCAAAGAGTTAGGGGGCTATCAATCCTGGTCGAAAATCGTTGATGAATCAATACCCCCGGCCAACGTGATCGAGATGATTAAGGCGTCCGGTCTAAGAGGACGGGGCGGTGCTGGATTTCCGTCGGGACTCAAACTCAGTTTTATGCCTCGCGATGTTCATGGTCAGAAGTATATTGTGTGTAATTCCGATGAGAGTGAGCCTGGATCATTTAAAGATCGGGAAATTCTATACCTCAACCCACATCAATTGATCGAAGGTATGGCGATCGCCAGTTACGCGACTGGTTCCACTGTCGCATACAACTATATTAGAGGGGAATATCACCAGCCGTGGGTCCGATTTGAGAATGCGCTTAAGGAGGCCTACCAGGCAGGTTACTTGGGGCAAGATATCCGGGGGTCAGGGGTGGTATTCGATCTCTATAGCCAGCGAGGCGCAGGGGCTTACATCTGCGGGGAAGAAACAGGATTACTTGAATCATTAGAAGGCAAAAAGGGAATGCCGCGGTTTAAGCCGCCGTTTCCCGCGCAAGTGGGTGCATTCGGTAAGCCGACCACGGTCAACAATACAGAAACACTGGCCTCGCTACCGCCCATTATTCGCAAAGGCCCGGCCTGGTTCAATAATTTGGGCCAAGAGGGTAGTGGCGGCAGCAAGATATTTTCAGTGTCCGGTCATGTACAGCGTCCAGGCAATTACGAAGTCACATTAGGGACCCCGTTTAGCGAATTACTGAGTCTCGCCGGTGGGTTGCTCGAAGGGCGTTCTTTAAAGGCTGTTATCCCCGGAGGATCCTCCATGCCAGTAATGCCTGCAGAGGCTATCGTGTCCTGTGAGATGGGCTACGATCAGCTTCAGCAGGCAGGATCGATGATCGGTTCCGGCGGGGTGATTGTGATGGATAACACAACCTGTATGGTCGAGGTATTGGAGCGTATTGCGCTTTTTTACTTTCGAGAATCCTGTGGACAGTGTACGCCGTGTCGAGAAGGGACAGGCTGGTTACATCGATTGATTCATCGTATAAGAACCGGTGCCGGTACGCCCGAAGATTTGGATAAGTTGGTCAATGTTGCTGACAAGATTGAGGGCCGAACTATTTGTGCTTTGGGAGATGCGGCTGCCTGGCCTGTCCAAAGTTTTCTCAAACATTTTCGTGAAGAGTTCGAGGCAAAAATCTCGTCTCGAGTTGCGGCTTGACAATAGGTCCTGAACATCATGCTCAAAGTTGAGATCAACGGGCAGCAGTTCGAAGCAGAGCAGGGCGCGACCATTATTGAAGTGGCTGACAATGCCGGGATCTATATTCCGCGATTCTGTTATCACGAAAAGCTCTCTGTTGCCGCAAATTGCCGCATGTGCCTCGTTGAGGTTGAAAAAGCACCGAAGCCCCTCCCTGCCTGTGCCACTCCAGTAACCGACGGTATGGTTGTACAGACCACGTCGGAGATCGCGAAACAGGCACAAAAGGACACGATGGAGTTTCTACTGATCAATCACCCTTTGGATTGCCCGATTTGTGATCAAGGAGGGGAGTGTCCTCTTCAAGATCAGGCGATGGGATTTGGCGGGAGTAGTTCAGTATTCGATGAGGTTAAAAGATCTGTCGACAATGTGGATCTTGGGCCTCTGATAGCGACTGAAATGACACGCTGTATTCACTGCACTCGCTGTGTAAGGTTTGGACAAGAGGTGGCTGGAGTCATGGAACTGGGTGCGATCGGGCGCGGTGAAGATATGAAGATCACGACCTTCCTTGGTACATCGATGGATAGTGAGGTCTCCGGAAATGTGATTGATTTGTGTCCGGTGGGGGCACTGACCTCCAAACCGTATCGGTTTACGGCGCGAACCTGGGAATTGAACGGACACAAAGGCATTAGCCCCCACGACTGTTTGGGTTCAAATCTTGAAATTCAGGAAATTGGGGGTGTGGTCAAGCGAGTATTGCCGCGAGACAACGAGGCGGTTAATGAATGTTGGCTTTCGGATCGAGATCGATACAGTTATGAGAGTGTTAATTCTAACGATCGGTTAACGATGCCGCTCGTTCGACGGGGCGACAGTTACCAGGAAGTCGAGTGGACTGAGGCGTTAGAACTTGTTTCGTCGAGTTTGTTGCGCATCAAACAGACTTGGTCCGGTGAGCAAATCGGGGCAATTGCGTCTCCAACTGCGTCGTTAGAAGAATTCTTTCTTCTACAGAAATTATTGCGTGCGCTAGGGTCATCTAACGTTGATCACAGATTGCGACAACAAGATTTTCGAGATGATTTGGCAGCACCGATTTATCCAGGTATCGACACTTCTATATCAAAGCTGCAGAAACTCGGCAGCGTTTTAATCGTGGGTTCGAATATCCGAAAAGAATTGCCGTTGATATCACTGAGGCTCCGTCGTTTAGTTCAAGAGGGTGGTGAGATAGCTGTTCTTAACCCAATGTCGTTCAATCATAATTTTGTGACGACGCAAGAAGTAATTATAAAGCCTTCGATGATGGCTGGCATTTTTGCGAGGATCGCCCAAAATGTCGCGCTCGCTGCAGGGAAGGCGGACCTGTTGCCTGTAAATCTTGTTGAGCTCGCCAGACGACATGAATCTGTAATAGATGTTAGAGCTATCGCCAACGTCCTAATTGCAGTCGATGCAGGTGCTCTTATTCTCTTAGGTCAGATCGGAATGAACCACCCGGATGCTAGTGCGCTTCGGCAGATTGCATCTTGGCTGGGAGAGAACTGTGGTATTCGGATTGCCTTGCTGCCAGACGCTAATGGCGCTGCGGGGTGGGTCGCTGGGTGTGTGCCGCATCGTCTTCCTGGAGGACGTTCGATTGATTCGGGGGGGTTAAATAGCAAAACAATGATCGATAAGCGTCTTAAGGCTTATGTTTTGTATGGTGTGGAGGTTCGCAACGATTATGCTGACCCAGTGGCGTTGGAAACCGCATTGTGCGAAGCAGAGTTCGTTGTGAGCTTTTCGACTTTTCGTTCTGCGGTCCCTATGCAAGCGGATGTTGTGTTGCCTCTTGCGGCTTTTACGGAAATCGATGGTGGTTATATCAATTGCGAAGGCGTCGCCCAGTTCGCCAGTGCCGCTGTAAAGCCGATGGGTCAGTCGAGACCGGGGTGGAAAATCCTACGGGTGCTTGGAAATTTCTTAAAATTGGACGGTTTTGACTACGTTAGTTCGGATGACGTCATTGCTGAGCTTGAAGAGGTCTATGATTTATCAGAGCCAATAAGCGTTCGCTACAAATCTGATCTACAAGCAATTAATCATGTTTCTACTCAATCCGCTGAACTAAAGAACGGCAAACAACTGGATCGAATTGTCGATGTGCCAGTGTATAGCGTAGATCCCACAGTACGTCGTGCCACAGCGCTGCAATCGACCAAGGATGCAGAACCTGTGGCATTGCTCGCTTGTAGAGAAGAACTGGACGAACTGGGACTTAAACAAGGGGATCGTTTAGCGGTACGCTCAGAGACAGGCGAAGTTATGCTTCCGGTCCAACCCGATGATCGCGTGCCTCGTGGCGCTGTATACGTGCCAACGGGGCTTTCTGAAACGTCGGTTCTCGGTTCTTTTCCTGTGGTTGTGGTTCAAGCTGTGGAGTAACAGATGAGCTGGATTGCGACAACTTGGGCCTCTTTGCCGTTGATCTTACAACTCGGCTTTAAGATCGGTTTTATCGTTGGACCTCTCATCATTGCGGTCGCGTACTACACACTGGCAGAAAGGAAAGTGATTGCTTATATGCACGTCAGGGTCGGCCCGAATCGGGTGGGCCCTAAAGGTTTGCTGCAGCCGATAGCAGATATTATAAAGCTGATGTTTAAGGAAATGATCATACCCACCAAGTCCGATCGATACCTCTTTCTTATTGCCCCGGTGCTTGCTGTGACTCCCGCTTTCGCCGTGTGGGCAGTGATACCGTATTCCAAAACTCTGGTACTGGCTGATATCGATGCCGGATTGCTTTATGTGTTGGCGCTGACGTCGATGGGTGTTTATGGCGTCATCATTGCTGGTTGGGCCTCGAATTCAAAGTATGCGTTTTTAGGTGCAATGCGCTCGGCAGCACAGATTGTTGCTTACGAAATTGCAATGGGTTTCGCATTGGTTGGAGTACTCATGGTGGCGGGCAGTTTGAATCTCAATACAATCGTTCAGGCACAATCGGGTGGTCTGCATCAGTGGTTCTTCCTGCCTCTATTGCCACTCTTCCTGGTGTTTTTCATTTCAGGAGTGGCAGAGACCAACCGGGCGCCGTTTGACGTCGCGGAAGGCGAATCCGAGATTGTTGCGGGGTTTCATGTGGAGTACTCAGGAATGGGATTCGCAGCTTTTTTCCTCGCTGAATACGCAAACATGCTGATGATCTCAGCATTAACGGTAGTTTTATTTCTGGGAGGGTGGAACCCCCCGTTTGAATTCCCTCCGTTTACCTGGCTGCCGGGCTTGTTCTGGTTTTTAGCCAAACTGTCGATAGTGGCGTTCTTGTTCTTGTGGTTTAGGGCGACATTTCCAAGATATCGGTACGACCAGATCATGCGCCTTGGCTGGAAAGTGTTTATCCCGGTGACCCTTATCTGGATAGCGGTTATAGGTGGGGTCAAGTTTTTTACTCCCTTCGGCGTCATTTTTACATAGTTAGAAAAAATGTCTTTAATAAAGCGTTTAATAAATACTTGGGCGCTGTCCGAGCTTGTACGAGGCCTCGGTCTCACGGGTCGTTATTTCTTCAAAAAGAAGTTCACGATCCAGTATCCAGAAGAAAAAACACCAAAATCACCACGCTTCCGAGGATTGCTTGCACTTCGACGCTATCCAAACGGCGAAGAGCGCTGTATCGGTTGCAAACTCTGTGAAGCAGTATGTCCGGCGCTCGCTATCACCATCGAATCGGAAGAAAGAGAGGACGGAACACGCAGGACAACTCGATTCGACATCGACCTTTTTAAATGTATTTACTGTGGATTTTGTGAGGAGTCTTGTCCCGTTGATTCGATAGTTCTTACGGATATCGATGAGTATCACTTCGAGTCGGGTGAGTCCGGCGTGGTCTCAAAAACTGATCTCTTGAATCTCGGTGATCGGTGCGAAGCGCAGATTGCATCGGCTCGTCAGCAAGATTCAGCATATAGATAGACCGTGTAAGACTGACTCGCCCTATGACGTTGCTTTCCATACTGTTCTATTTATTCGCAACCGTGCTGGTCGTCTCTGCGGCAATGGTGGTAACAATTAGAAACCCAGTAAAAGCCGCATTGTTTCTCGTTTTGTCGTTTTTCAGCGCGGCCTGTATCTGGATGACTCTGGAAGCTGAGTTTTTGTCCATTGCTTTAGTACTCGTTTACGTCGGTGCGGTTATGGTTTTGTTCCTGTTTGTAGTCATGATGCTGGACATCGATATCGCAAGTATGCGGGAAGGTTTCACACGATATTTACCCGTCGGTGCCGTGGTTGCCGGCGTCATGGTTGTCGAGTTTGTTTTGGTGATGATGTCAGATCGATTCAGCTCCCAATCGTTACCACGACCAGCTGGGCATGGGCCCGATTACAGCAACACACGAGAATTAGGTCTGGTTTTATACACCGATTATGTTTTTGTCTTTGAAGTTGCTGGTCTCATTCTTCTCGTAGCAATCGTATCTGCGATAGCGCTGACGCTGCGCCGACGCCAAGGTACACGCTACCAGTCTCCCTCCAAGCAGGTCAAAGTCAGCAAGTCAGAACGACTTCGAATTGTCAGTATGCCGACAGAAAAACGGTCGGAGATGAACAAATGATTTCGCTATCACATTACCTCGTTCTTGGGGCTATTCTTTTTGCCCTTAGTGTCGTTGGGATATTTCTGAATCGGAAAAATTTGGTGGTCATTCTTATGGCCATAGAGTTGCTTTTATTGGCAGTCAATACGAATTTCATCGCATTTTCTCATTATTTGGATGATCTGGCCGGTCAGGTTTTCGTTTTCTTCATTTTGACGGTGGCTGCGGCGGAATCGGCAATCGGGCTGGCGATACTGATTGTTTTATTTCGTAACCGCCGGTCTATAAATGTTCAAGATCTGGATCAGTTACGCGGATGACAGCTAATTAATGAAGTTAATCTATTTGCTGGTCCCGTTGGCCTGTCTCGCCGCTGCCGTTATTGCCGGGTTTTGGGGAAATATAATTGGTAACAGCGCAACACACCGTATCACGATAACTGGTGTTGCTCTTTCGTTTGTGCTCTCAGCTGTCGTGCTGTTCGATGTGCTGGATGGACACTCATTTGACGGTCCTGTTTACATCTGGGGAACAAGCGGGGGCGTATCTTTTGAAATCGGATTCCTGATTGACCATCTGTCAGCCGTCATGATGGCAGTCGTTACCTTCGTCTCGCTGATGGTTCATATCTATACGATAGGCTACATGCGGGATGACCCGGGATACACCAGGTTTTTCTGTTATATCGCATTGTTTACTTTTGCCATGCTCATGCTGGTTATGGCGAACAATTTTCTACAACTCTTTTTTGGCTGGGAAGCGGTGGGCTTGGTGTCTTACCTGCTTATTGGATTTTGGTTCAAACGCGAATCCGCTGTTGCAGCAAACCTCAAAGCGTTCCTGGTCAACCGGGTGGGTGATCTAGGATTTATCCTGGGTATCGCTGCAGTAATGTACTTGTTCGGTACCCTGGACTATAGCGCGGTATTTTCTGCGGCGTCCGGCAAACAGAATGCAGTGGTAATCGGCGCGTTCGGTTATGAATGGCACTGGATAACACTGATCTGTCTCTTGCTTTTTGTTGGGGCAATGGGCAAATCCGCACAGGTGCCACTGCACGTCTGGCTACCTGATTCTATGGAGGGTCCAACACCGATTTCGGCTCTGATTCACGCGGCCACGATGGTGACCGCCGGAATTTTTATGGTTGCACGAATGTCTCCGTTGTTCGAACTTTCGACAACAGCGTTATCTGTGATCCTGATTATCGGTGCATTGACCGCCTTTTTGATGGCCCTGGTTGGACTCGTTCAGAACGATATTAAACGCGTAGTCGCCTATTCAACGCTGTCGCAACTGGGTTACATGACGGTTGCACTGGGGGCATCAGCCTACTCGGTCGCAATCTTTCACCTCGCGACCCATGCTTTTTTTAAGGCGCTTCTTTTCCTGGCCGCAGGGTCTGTCATCATTGCGTTGCACCATGAGCAGGATATGCGGCGGATGGGCGGGCTTCGCCGCTACATGCCCATTACCTACATCACGTCAGTCATAGGTAGTCTTGCGCTGGCGGGGATACCGCCGTTTGCCGGTTTTTTCTCAAAGGACGCGATCATCGAAGCGGTGCATCACTCCAACATACCCGGTGCTGGGTTGGCCTATGCTGCGGTCCTTGGGGGTGTTGTTGTGACAGCGTTCTATTCATTTCGGCTGATATTTATGGTGTTTCATGGGGAGCCACGTATGGGTATCCAGGCACGCTCACAGCTGAAAGAAAGTCCGTGGGTGGTTACAGTGCCGCTGATCCTGTTGGCAATTCCTTCTCTTGTGTTTGGCGGTTTTTTGGTTGAAGGTGTGTTGGACGGGCGCTTTTTGGGAGACGCTGTAGCCCCTACTCGGTCAACAAATTCCAGTGATCCTCTCACTGCTATGGGATTGATTGCTCATGGAGTCTTTACGGCTCCATTCTGGTTGGCTCTGGCGGGTATTGTTCTGGCGTGGGTTTTCTATGTAAAAGCACCGTCGCTACCGGACAAATTTGCCCAAAGACTGAAGTTTGTCTACAAAATACTGGAGAAGAAGTACGGTTTTGATGAATTTTATCAGTGGCTATTCGCATCCGGCGGCATCCGCCTGGGAGAGTGGCTGTGGCAACGGGCGGATGTCGCGCTGATAGACGGGTTAGCCGTAAACGGCACTGCAAACATGATCGGGTGGTTTTCACGCATCTTGAAGCGACTGCAGACCGGTTACGTTTATCACTATGCATTCGTCATGATCATCGGTGTGGTCGTATTTTTATCCTGGAACCTATGGTCGTGAGATCAGCAGAAGATCAATGGACAGCGTGACTCCCAATATTCTCAGTGTTTTGATCTGGCTGCCTGTTGTGGGCGGGATACTCATTTTGTCGACCGGCGGAGATCGCAATGCTCAGTTAGCTAGAAAGATGGCGCTTGGGTTTTCCGTGGGTACATTTTTGTTGTCTTTATCGATATATCTTGATTTCGACGTCACCACATCGAGTATGCAGTTTGTCGAACGCTACAAATGGATTGACGCATTTCACATTCAATACTTTCTTGGTGTTGATGGTATTTCTGTGCCGCTGATTGTTTTGACTGCCTTTCTGACGGTCATTGTTGTCATAGCTGGCTGGGAGGTGATTACCAAAAGAGTGGCTCAATACATGGCGTCCTTCATGATTATGGAAGGGCTGATGATAGGAGTGTTTAGTTCGATGGATGCTATTCTTTTCTATCTCTTCTGGGAGGCTATGCTGATACCGATGTTCCTGATTATTGGGATCTGGGGTGGCTCCAATCGGGTATATGCGGCAATAAAGTTTTTTCTGTACACGTTACTAGGATCTCTATTGATGCTCGTGGCAATTGTCTATTTGTATTTCTCATCAGGCCACACCTTTAGCATAGAGTCGTTTCATTCAGCACCGCTGACCTATGGAACCCAGGTGCTGATCTTTTTGGCATTCTTCGCGGCTTTTGCCGTAAAGGTGCCAATGTTTCCGGTACATACCTGGTTGCCCGATGCTCACGTGGAGGCGCCCACTGGCGGGTCTGTAATACTGGCAGCCATTACCCTGAAAATGGGTGCTTACGGGTTTCTCCGGTTCAGTATTCCAATTACGCCGGATGCTTCTTCAGAGCTTGCTATATGGGTTATAGGGCTGTCATTGATTGCAGTGGTCTACATCGCGCTGGTGGCTCTGGTGCAACGGGATATGAAGAAATTGATTGCGTATTCGTCGATTTCTCATATGGGGTTTGTGACGCTGGGGCTCTTTATATTCGATACGCAAGGTATGGAGGGTGCCATCGTACAGATGATCTCTCACGGCTTTGTTTCGGCTGCTCTGTTTCTGTGTGTCGGTGTTCTCTATGATCAGATGCATTCCAGGGAAATCGACAGCTACGGTGGTGTGGTCAATACCATGCCCGTGTTTGCGTTTTTTCTGGTGTTTTTTGCGATGGCGAATGTCGGATTGCCGGGCACGTCGGGATTCGTGGGTGAATTTCTGGTTATCCTAGGTAGTTTCAGGGTTAACGGCTGGTACGCAGCTGTGGCAGGTCTTACGCTTGTTCTAGGTGCGGCCTATACGCTGTGGATGATCAAAAGAGTTGTCTATGGTGAGATGACCAGCGACAAAGTAAAAGCACTGGTTGATGTCAATCGGCGAGAGAAAGCTGTGTTAGGCGTATTGGCGGTATGTGTGCTTGGGCTGGGTGTTTATCCAATGCCACTTCTTGAGGTGATGCATTCGACCGTCGAAAACCTATTGCAACATGCTGCGATCTCAAAACTCGACTGACCATGACTAAGCAAGAAATTCTAATAGTTTTGCCTGAGATCGTCGTATCGCTCATGGCTTGCTTTATTCTCGTCTTGGATCTGTATTTACCCGCAACCCAAAAGCAGAAGTTTGGATATGGCTTGTCGTTGGTCACGCTAGCGGTAGGAGCCACCCTGAGTCTGGTTTATTCTGAGTCAGCTCCGGTCTATGGACTCAACGGCCTGGTGTTAATGGACGGTGTGTCAGCTATTTTGAAAGCAGGCATCTGCATTCTGACGGGGTGTGCGTTGGTCTACAGCCGCAGTTATGCAACTGCCAGAGGACTGTGGCAAGGGGAGTTTTTTACGCTGGCGCTATTTGGAGTTGTTGGAATGATGGTGATGACGGCTTCAAATCATCTGCTGTCTCTCTACGTAGGCCTGGAATTGCTCGCGCTGTGCCTGTATGCGATGGTGGCATTGCGGACTACCTCAACGACTGCTTCGGAAGCGGCCATGAAATACTTTGTACTGGGCGCACTGGCATCCGGGATACTGCTGTATGGCATGTCGCTGCTGTATGGGCTCACCGGGACGCTGTACCTAAACGAACTGTCGGAATCGATGGGGCATTACGCCGGAAGTACGTTGCCGAGAACCATGGCACTGATACTGGTTCTGGTTGGTCTTTTGTTCAAGATAGGTGCAGTGCCTTTTCATATGTGGGTACCCGATGTTTACGAGGGCTCCCCAACCTCGACAACGGTTTATCTGGCTACAGCACCAAAACTTGCGGGCTTTGCGATGATACTCAGACTTCTGGCAGACGGACTTGAATCGCTCGCCACAGAATGGCAGGGGATGCTGCTCGTAGTCTCCATTTTGTCTTTAGCTCTAGGCAATGTCATTGCAATTGCACAAAAAAATATCAAACGCATGCTGGCCTATTCAGCAATTGCCCATGTGGGCTTCTTTCTACTGGGTATCCTGACAGGCGAGGGCTTCGGCTATGCGTCTGCTATGGCCTATATATTGATCTACGCAGTGGTTACCTTGGGCGCATTTGGTGTGATACTGGTATTGTCGAGCGAGGAGGTGGAAGCTGATCTGATCGAAGACTATTCGGGGCTGAGTCGATCCCATCCGTGGGCTGCGTTCATTATGCTACTGCTGATGCTCTCCCTTGCAGGGATACCGCCTACCGTCGGGTTTTATGCCAAACTGTCTGTATTACAGGCGGTAGTCAATGCTGAGTTGACCTGGGCCGCAGTTATTGCTGTTGTTTTTTCAGTGGTAGGCGCGTTTTATTATCTTCGGATCGTCAAAGTGATGTATTTTGACGAACCCAGAACGGAGCAATTGAGGTTGCAGTTCAGTCCGAAGCCAGATGCTCGAATTCTGCTGACGATAAATGGCCTTGCAGTTGTTGTGCTGATGCCATGGATCGGCGGTCTCACCACCTTGTGCGAGGCGGCAATTGGGGTGCTTTTTTGATGACATTTCAGGCGCTGACTGTGGTTTTCGCCGCAGCTAAAAGCCCGTAGGCTGAAATTTGTTTATTGGGTTAAGTGCCCTGTTTAAGGCACGGTAAAGCCGTGTTTTGTGATAAAATCAGCCTTTGATTTCGGGTTCGATTAGGGCCCGAATTCTTTCGTAAATTCAATCGTTTTCGGCCTTTAGGCCGGTATTCATGATGCTGTCGCTTGAAGCTCAAACCCAATAGTACAGATGAATGATATTGCCAAAGAAACTATAACTACGAATCTCGAACAGGAGATGCGTCAGTCGTATTTAGACTACGCAATGAGTGTCATCGTAGGCCGTGCCCTACCGGATGTTCGCGATGGCCTCAAGCCCGTTCACCGGCGAGTTTTGTATGCGATGTCAGAACTGGGTAACGACTGGAACAAAGGTTACAAAAAGTCAGCACGCATCGTAGGTGATGTTATTGGTAAGTATCATCCGCACGGCGATACTGCGGTTTACGACACGATTGTTCGTATGGCTCAGCCATTCTCACTGCGCTATCCCCTTGTAGATGGTCAGGGAAATTTTGGTTCAGTAGATGGTGACTCTCCTGCCGCGATGCGCTACACAGAGATACGCCTGTCCCGACTTGCACACGAGTTACTTGATGATATCGACAAAGAAACCGTCGACTTCCATCCAAACTATGATGAAACCGAGACACAACCCGCGCTACTTCCGGCACGTCTCCCCAATCTCCTGGTAAACGGTTCTTCTGGGATTGCGGTCGGCATGGCGACTAACATACCACCGCATAACCTTACAGAAACCATAGAAGCGTGCCTGTTGCTTATTCGCGAACCTGACGCCTCGGTCGACCAACTAATGGAGATATTACCGGGGCCGGATTTTCCCACAGCAGCCATTATCAACGGGCGTGGTGGCATTAGACAGGCTTATGAGTCCGGAAGAGGCAGGATTCATATACGCGCCAGAGTCGGTGTTGAGGACCAGAAAGACGGTCAACGTTCAAGTCTTGTGGTGACAGAGTTACCCTATCAGGTCAACAAGGCGAGGCTGCTTGAAAAGATCGCCGAACTGGTGAAGGAAGGCAAGCTCAGTGGCATCAGCGGACTTAGGGACGAGTCCGACAAATCTGGAATGCGAATGGTTATAGAACTCAAGCGCGGCGAGGTGCCGGCAATTGTTTTGAATAACCTGTATCAGCATACACAATTGCAGACGGTTTTCGGCATTAATCTTGTCGGGCTGAGTAACAACCAACCAAAACTATTCAGTTTAAAGGAACTGTTAAACAGTTTTTTGCGACATCGTCGCGAGGTCATTACCCGCCGAACCATATTCGACCTAAGGAAAACAAGAGCAAGAACCCACGTTCTTGAGGGATTGGCGGTAGCTTTGGCGAATATTGATCAGGTCATAGAAATAGTAAAAGCCGCATCCGACCCAACAGTTGCGCGGAACCAACTCGTTTCTACGTTGTGGAATGCTACGCTTGTGAGCGAACTGACCAGTCTGGGTGATTCGACGATCTCTAGTCCAGATGATATGGATCCTGAAAAAGGATTGAGGAAAGACGGTTACCGCTTGACCGAGGCGCAGGCGCAATCAATTCTAGACCTCAGACTGCATCGTTTAACAGGGCTCGAAAAAGAAAAGATAAAAACCGAATACGAGAAAAATTTATTAGTAATTCGAGAACTGCTGGATATTCTTGAACATCCCGATCGTTTGGTGGCTGTTGTTGAAAGCGAGTTAAAGGAAATTCAAGACAGCTATGGCGACAGTCGGCGTACTGAAATCTTGGCGACTCATCTCGATCTGAATGACGAAGACCTTATCGCCCGCGAAGAGATGGTAGTGACACTATCTGGGGAGGGGTATGCAAAGGCGCAACCGTTGTCCGATTATCAGGCCCAACGTAGAGGCGGCAAAGGTAAGGTTGCGACACGAACCAAACAGGATGACTTTGTAAAGTCGATGTTCGTTGCAAATTCGCACGATACGATTCTTTGTTTTTCAAACTATGGGAAAGTCTACTGGTTGCGTGTCTATCAACTGCCTCAGGCAGGGCGGCAGGCACGAGGGCGCCCTCTTGTCAATCTTCTACCTCTGGGCGCGCAAGAACGCATAACGGCTTTTTTGCCTCTGGACAACAATCAGCAAGGGCTATTTGTATTTATGGCGACAGCGGATGGTATTGTAAAGAAATGTGACCTCGACGCCTTTTCAAGACCCAGGCCGTCAGGTTTGCGAGTGCTCACATTGTCTGAGGGTGATGAGTTAGTGAGCGCCGGTATGACTCAAGGAAACTCCGATTTGCTTTTGTTCAGCTGCTCGGGGAAGTCAATGCGCTTCGCGGAGAGTGATGTCAGGGTAATGGGGCGGTCGGCTCGGGGGGTAAAAGGGATATCCCTAAAACCCGGTCAACGCTTGATCTCAATGCTGGTTGTTGGCCAAAATGAGCTCGACAAATGTGTGCTAACGGCAACAGCCCGCGGGTATGGGAAGCGTACTGCCGTAACTTCATTTCCGCGTAAACGCAGAGGCGGGCAAGGTGTGATAGCTATTCAGAACGGTAGCAGGAACGGATCGTTGATCGGCGCTGTTTTGACCTGTCCAGAAGATGAGCTGATGTTATTAACTGATGGTGGGCGACTGGTCCGTACCAGCGTTGAAGGCATTTCAGAGCTGGGACGCAATACCCAAGGGGTTCGACTGATTACGCTGGCCGACGGTGAAGATCTGATTAGCTTAAGTTTAGTCGTGGACTCAACAGATGATGAGCCAGACGCGGAAATCTAGCTGAGGAGCAGAGAGCATTTCAGTTTTCGCAGGCAGTATCGGATGTAAATGAACAATCTGGATAAACCAGCTTTCAACCTGATACTCATTGATCTATGACTGACGACAAAGACATCGCAGACCTGCGTGGCAAGATTGATCAGATCGATGACAGTTTACTGGCGCTGATTAATGAACGCGCTCGCAAAGCCATGAAGGTAGGCAACAAAAAGCCTGGTCAGAAAGCCGATATCGTTTATCGACCAGAGCGGGAAGCGCAGATTCTTCAACGCCTTCAGCAGGCTAATAGCGGGCCGTTGGAGTCAGTAGTGGTCGAACGCCTGTTTCGGGAGATTATTTCAGCCTGTCGCGCTATTGAGGCAAAGCCTTCGATCGCGACACTTGGTCCGGATGGCACATTTTCGGAACTCGCAACCCGGAAGCAATTCGGCGCTGAAATCAATCTGGAGCTGACATCGAGCATTGAAGAGGTATTTCGCCTGGTCGAAGCCGAGCACTGTGACATTGGCGTCGTCCCCGTTGAGAACTCAGCAGAAGGCGGTATACATCTGACGCTGGACAGGTTGTTGACGACCTCTCTTAAGATCTGTGGCGAGATTGATCTAAGAATAAAGCACTGCCTCATCGGTTCTGCTGAGAGTGCTTCTCCAATCAGGGTGCTGGCCCATCAGCAGGCCCTGGCGCAGTGTCGCCAATGGCTAGACGTTAATCTCCCGTCGATAGAGCGGGTCGCTTGTGCGAGCAATTCAGATGCGGTTCGTCAGATCCTCGACGATCCGACCAGCGTAGCGATAGCCTCTGAGGAGGCCGCAGAGGCTTATGGGTTGCAGGTATTACACGCGGATATCGAAGACCAACCAGGGAACACAACCAGGTTCCTTGTGCTCGGTCGTCATACAGTCCAAGCTTCAGGACAAGACAAAACCAGTTTGGTGATGAGCGCTCAGGAAAGGCCAGGCGCACTTCACACGCTGCTCGCTCCACTTTCAGAGCACAATATCAATATGACCCGCGTAGAATCCCGACCCTCCAGAACAGGACTGTGGGAATACATGTTTTTCATCGATCTAGAGGGTCATGTACAGGATGCCAACGTCGATAGCGCATTGTCACAGATAAAAAGGAATGCGGCGATGTTTAAGATCTTGGGTTCCTATCCGAGGAGCGTCTGAACAGGATGGTGTTCAATGCCGAGGATCTGTCCGTCGACGGGGTACGGGCACTCCAACCCTACCAGCCCGGCAAGTCGGTTAAAGAACTAGAACGTGAGCTTGGTTTGTCCAACATAGTCAAACTCGCATCCAACGAAAATCCAAGAACTTCGAGTGACGTCATTGCGAAGGCACTGGCACAACAAGAGTCAGATACCAGCCGGTACCCTGATGGTTCTGGTTGGGTACTTAAAACCAGGCTTTCCGAGTTACTCGGGGTATCTACAGACCAACTGACACTCGGTAATGGATCCAACGATGTCCTCGAACTCCTGGTGCGCGCGTTCGTCGGTCCAGGCCAGGGAGTTGTTGTGTCTGAACATTCGTTTGCTGTTTACAGCTTGGCTGCATCCGCGGTTGGGGCTGATTTAAAAATTGCCCCAGCGAGATCGTGGGGCCATGATCTGGAGGCAATGCTATCTCTAGTTGATCGAAATACGCGAGTGGTCTTTATCGCAAATCCCAATAATCCAACGGGCACCTGGGTCGAATCTGAAGCCCTGCTTTCTTTTCTCGATCGTGTCCCGGAAACAACCATAGTAGTGGTTGACGAGGCCTATTATGAATATTGCGAGGGTCCTGAGTTCCCTAATGCAATAGACTTTTTGGAAGAGTACCCGTTTCTGGTTTCGACCAGGACATTTTCTAAGATTTATGGACTGGCCGGAATGCGGGTTGGTTATAGCGTATCATCGACTGCCATAGCCGACCTGCTAAATCGGGTGCGACAACCGTTCAACGTCAACAGTTTTGGTCTTGCGGCGGCGCGACTTGCGCTGGATGATGCTGTGTTTCTTGCTGAGAGTCGACGTCTCAATACACAAGGTAGAGCCAGGATCTATGCCGGCTTTTCCGAGCTTGGCCTTGAGTATATTCCCTCCGCAGGCAACTTTATTTGTGTCAACGTAGCGCGTCCGGCTATTTCGGTCTATGAAACGATGTTAAAGCAAGGTGTGATCGTGCGCCCCGTTGCAAACTATGGCCTACCGAACCATCTGAGAGTAACGGTCGGACTGCCAGACGAAAATGAAACGATGATCAGTGCGATATCGGTCGCGCTGACGTCGTAGACCCGCACGACCAGTGTATTTACTGTCCTGATTGAGCATGTAGTTGATCCATCATCTTACCATTATCGGTGTCGGCTTGATCGGCGGATCTTTAGCCAAGGCGCTCCGTTTTGAAAATGCCGTGGGACATATTACGGGGTTCGGCCGTACAGAGAGCTCCCTTCAACGAGCACAGGCGCTCGGGGTCGTAGACAGTTGGTCACTGGATTTAGGTACGGCAGTTGAACAGGCAGAAGTGGTCGTTATTGCTTCACCCGTAAATGCGATTTCATCGACTTTCCAAAAACTCAAGTCGTGTCTGGGAGACAATGCGATTGTTACCGACGCCGGTAGCGTAAAAGGGCCTATTGTTGATGCGGCAGTGAGTGGGCTTGGCGACAAGATCGTTAATTTTGTACCCGGCCATCCGATTGCGGGCAAAGAACAAAGCGGAGTAGATGCAGCCTCAGCGACCCTGTTTAAGGGCCATCGAACCATACTTACACCGATAGCTAACACGGGTACAGAGGCTATATCGACGGTAAAAGATATGTGGGAGACAATCGGCGCTGAGGTTGTTTTTATGGAGCCTTCCGTCCACGATGAGCTGTTGGCGTTGACCAGCCATCTTCCACACGCTTTGGCATTTATTTTAGTAGACCTGTTGTCCAGGCAAACAAATCCGGAAGATAGTTTCGATCTATCTGCAGGTGGATTCTACGATATTACTCGAATCGCATCGGGCGACCCTGTGATGTGGCGGGACATATTTTTAAGCAATCAACAAGCGGTATTGCAGCGGCTGACAGAATTTTCGACTGCTATAGCCAATTTGGCCGAGTTGATAAACGACTGTGACTCACATGGGCTAGAGCAAATGTTTAAGCACTCAAATGAGGTACGCAGACAGATCAAGGATAGGCGCTCGTAGCCGCTTCCTGAGTGCTGAACATGAAGTCGTTCATCATCAACGGTCAAGGTGTATTGAGAGGGTCATTCTTTGTGCCGGGTGATAAATCGATCAGTCACCGAGCAGTAATCCTCGGTGCGATTGCTCAAGGACGCACGACGATTAAGGGACTGTTAGAAAGCGAGGATGTTTCTGCGACTGTCAACGCGTTTCGTCACATGGGAGTCAAGATCGATCAGCGGGAAGGGGGTGGAATGGTCATCGACGGCGTCGGCCTATACGGACTGAGGGATCCGGGGCAGCCGTTGAATATGGGGAACTCTGGTACCGCGATGCGTCTGATGGCGGGTGTTTTGGCTGGACAATCTTTCCCAGTGACGTTGATTGGAGATGACTCTCTCAGTCAGCGACCCATGGCTCGAGTTGTTGAACCGCTGCGTGCCCTGGGTGCCGATATTACTACCCAGAGCAATGGCTATCCGCCGATTCAAATACAACCGGTTGAACAACTCGAGGGTGTTAATTATGTAATGCCAGTCGCCAGCGCGCAGGTAAAGTCGGCGTTCCTTCTGGCGGCTCTATGTGCTGATGGAACCAGCCAGATAAAAGAACCGGAACAAACACGAGACCATACGGAGCGGATGTTAACAGGTTTTGGGCATACTATTTCCCAACAGGGTGACTGGCTTAGAGTGATTGGTGGAAAGGAGTTGGCAGGAACGAAGCTGGTGGTACCAGGGGATTTGTCATCTGCTGCATTTTTTATAGTCGGTGCGGCAATCGCAACTGGATCTGAGATTATTCTAAGGAATGTAGGTGTTAACCCGACGCGAACAGGCGTGATTGAAATTCTTCAACAAATGGGGGCCAGTATCGATTGTCTCAACAGAAAGACGGTATGTGGTGAACCTACAGCGGACCTGATGGTTCGTTCCACACCGCTAAGAGGTGTTGGGATTGGAACGCATCAGGTAGCCCGGGCGATTGACGAGTTTCCTATCTTATCGATTGCTGCTGCTTGTGCCCATGGAAAAACAACACTGCATGGAGCAGAAGAACTCAGGGTTAAAGAAAGTGATCGGATTCGATCGATAGTTACTGGATTAAGCGAACTGGGGGTCTCGGCAGAAGAGAAAGCCGATGGTTACTCAGTAACAGGAGGGCAGATATTGCCGGGCGAAGTAGATAGCCGGTCGGATCATCGTATCGCAATGGCATTCGCGATTGCTGGGTTGGTTGTATCCGGTTCGATCTGTGTCAAAGACACTGAAAATGTAGGAACGTCATTTCCAGGATTCGTCGAACTGGCGTCATCGATAGGGATGCTTATACAAGAACAAAGCGGGCCTGATCGTGGTTGAGGTACCAGTCTTGGCTCTGGATGGGCCAGGGGGAAGTGGTAAAGGGACAGTTGCCAGCCGGATTGCTATTCTTCGAAACTGGCGGATCCTCGATAGCGGCGCACTTTATCGAGCGTTCGCTTTCAGCGCCCATCAGTTGGAAGTGTCGCCCGATGATCTGCCGGGCATCCAGCGGGTTCTTGCGGAAAATGATTTTGATTTTGTCGTTGAAGAGACCGGAGAGGTCGGTATCTTTGTCAATGGGAAAGATGTCACAACAGTTGTACGAGGGCCCGATGCCGGCTTGCTGGCCTCCACTTACGCGTCACAGCAGATGGTTCGAGAATGTTTGATATCCAGACAGCGGTTTGAACGACAGGCCCCAGGTTTGGTCGCAGATGGCAGGGATATGGGGACCGTGGTGTTTCCAGATGCGACACTCAAGGTGTTTCTGACAGCGACACTCAAAATCAGGGCACAAAGGCGCTATAAACAGTTGTTGGAAAAGGGTTTTAGTGCTACCCTAGCCGGCGTTGAAAATGAAGTTTCAGCTCGCGACCAGAAGGACAGCACGCGAGCAGTTTCGCCTTTGGTACCCGCGAACGATGCTGTCGTTCTCGATACAACCGAAATTGGAATTGATCAAGTCGTTAAAAAAGTTGATGATCTACTTACAGCCAGACTCGTCCAGGGTGGTAATGGATAAAACACTTGTGCCGCGGAAATTTAGTGGCTACGTTTTGTAGTTAGATCAGTAACACTCTAATAGATCATGAATGTTTATTCGAATTGAAACGTACGGTCGAATCGCAGATCTGGTGCACCCTCGCAATGACCGGGGCTCCAGTTAAATACTAACCATTAACTCGTCGGAAAGATTGGGCGAAAGCCTGGAATTCACACACTATGTCAGAAACCTTTGCAGAACTATTGGAAGAGAGCTTAAACAGCTCTGAAATGAAGCCTGGTGCAGTAATTGAGGCTGAAGTTGTCGATATCAACGGTGATTACGTCATTGTTAATGCAGGCCTCAAGTCGGAGTCTGAAATCCCTGTGTCTCAGTTTAGGGATTCTGAAGGTGCAGTCCAAGTCAACATCGGTGATCGGGTTGAAGTCGCTATCGAAACAGTCGAGGATGGCTATGGAAATACACGCTTGTCTCGAGAGCGTGCACGAAGAGCGAAATCGTGGGAAGTTTTGGAGAGTGCTTTCGCCGAGCAATCAATCGTAACGGGGATTTTGACTGGAAAAGTCAAGGGCGGGTTTACGGTCTCTATCGACGAAGTAAGGGCTTTCTTGCCTGGTTCACTGGTGGATGTCAGACCAGTGACAGATACCTTGTTCCTAGAGAACAAACAACTTGAGTTTAAGGTGATAAAACTGGATCGGGTCAGGAACAACGTAGTTGTTTCGCGCCGGGCAGTCGTGGAAAAAGAGATGGAGGTCGAACGTGCTGAACTGCTCCAGAACCTTGAAGAAGGTCAGGTAGTCAAAGGCATGGTGAAGAATCTGACGGATTATGGTGCGTTTGTTAATTTGGGCGGGTTAGATGGACTTTTGCACATCACCGATATTGCCTGGAAGCGGGTCAAACACCCATCAGATGTCTTGGAGGTGGGGCAAGAATTGGATGTCCGGGTGCTGAAATTCGATCGGGAGAGGAACCGGGTTTCGTTGGGACTGAAGCAACTCGGCGAAGATCCCTGGTCGGATATAGCGCGGCGTTATCCTGCAAATACCCGAATTTTCGGGAAGATTACAAATCTTACGGACTACGGTGTTTTTGTTGAATTGGAAGAAGGTGTCGAGGGCTTGGTTCATGTGTCTGAAATGGACTGGACGAACAAAAACGTTCATCCCAGCAAAGTATGTCACTTGGGGGATGAAGTTGAAGTCATGGTGCTCGAGATCGACTCTGAACGGCGGCGGATATCGTTGGGAATTAAACAGTGTACGTCCAATCCATGGGAAGAGTTTGCGGCCACTCACAATAGAAATGACCGCATAACGGGTCAGATCAGATCTATTACTGACTTTGGCGTGTTCATAGGTCTAGCTGGTGGCATAGACGGCCTGATTCACCTTAGTGATCTGTCGTGGGACCGGTCTGGTGAAGACATCGCCAGGGAATTTAAAAAGGGCGACGAGGTAACTGCAGTTGTTCTGTCAGTAGACCCTGATCGGGAACGCATATCCCTTGGCATTAAGCAGGCTGAAGACGATCCGTTTAGTGCTTATGTTTCGGCCAATCCCAAAGGGTCGGTAGTGAAAGGCGTCGTTGGCACCATCGACGAAAAAGGTGCGGTAATACACTTGGAAGATGGCGTTGAAGGTTATCTTCGGGCAGCTGAATTGTCGCGGGATTTTGTTGGGGATGCGCGTAACGCATTGCAGCAGGGTGCCGAAGTCGAAGCACGAATTACCAGCATTGAACGAAAGAGTCGACGTATTACACTGTCTGTAAAAGCGCTGGAGATGGAGATAGAAGGGAAGGCAATAGAGGAGTACTCGGCCAGACCTTCAACTACAATCTCGCTAGGGGATAAGCTGATAGAAGAGTTGTCTAAGAGGGAAAGCTGAACTTTGATCAATATTGACTAGGAACCGAAACGATGCGGTTGACTGGGTTGTGTCGATGACTAAATCTGACTTTATTGAACGACTTATGGCGGGGCAGCTTCATTTGCCAGCGCGCGATATAGAAACTTCTGTCAACGCCGTACTTGAGCACATGAGCAACTCCTTGGTCGATGGAGATCGTATTGAAATACGGGGATTCGGGAGCATCGGACTAAGATATAGGGCGCCTCGCATCGGTCGGAATCCAAAGACTGGGGAATCAGTATCAGTACCGGGAAAGTATGTTCCACACTTCAAGCCCGGTCGATTGTTAAGAGAGCGGGTCAACAAAACCAAGACAGATGTCGAAACTTCTACCAGGTGATCAGAGCGTATGCGGATCAGCTACAGGTAAAGCCGGTAACGCGTTAGGTGGCGGACCCAGCAGTCGCAGAGCGAAATGAAGGTCGTATTCTATGCGTTGACTTCGATTGTGCTGTTTCTCTTTGTATTTACTTTCATGGCACAGAATCCGCATGATATTCAAGTTCACTACTATTTTGGAATGGTCTGGAACGGACCCGTCGCAATACTTTTACTGCTTACTCTTGGTATGGGTATCCTGTTTGGTGTATTCACGAGCAGCTTGATTCTTCTAAGTCTGAAAATACGTCTCGTAAGAACAGCGAGAAAGCTGCGGGCTTTGCAGTCAAACGCTCTAGCGGCACAAGAAAAATTAACAAGGATGGGTAGTTAGTAAAATGGATCCAGTCTGGCTCCTTCTGCTTTTGCCATTGGCGGCCGCTTCTGGCTGGTATGCTGCCTCGAGAGGACGTCGCTCCACACGCAGCGTAGGCGCGGACATACCTCAGGCGTATTTTAAAAGCCTTAACTTGCTCTTGAATGAACAACAGGACAAGGCTCTGGATGTGTTGATAAGCGCTCTGGAGACGCACGAGGAAACAGTTGAGATCCAGCTTGCGCTCGGAAACCTGTTTAGACGTCGAGGAGAGATAGAAAGGGCGACCCAACTTCACCAGAATCTGATTGCGAGAAGCGGCCTAGATCCTGAACAGCGTCTTCATGCTCTGTATGAACTAGGTCAGGATTATTACAAGGCAGGACTGTTCGACAGAGCAGAAAGTTTGCTGCTTGAGGTGGCAGAGGCTGCTCAATATTCGGAATCAGCCTACCGTCTGTTATTGCAACTCTATGAGCAGGAGAAGGAATGGGAAAACGCCATAGATGCCGCGAGGAGGCTCTCCTTGGCCAGTGGCGAAGACTTAGATGGCCTACTTGCGCAATATAACTGCGAGCTTGCAGAGGAGCGAATGACTGCAGGGTTCTATCAAGAATGTGCGGGGTTTATCCATCAGGCGCTGACTTTAGAACAAGAGTGTACGCGAGCGTTGATGCAGTCCGGGAGGCTCAGGGCGATCAAGAATGAGCACGTAACTGCAATCCGAGAGTGGACGAGGATAGTTAACCGGCATCCTGAAATGCTGACTGATGTTATCGGCTTGGTACGACAGAGTTACCAGAGTCTAGGACGCCTGGCTGACTACCGCAATTTTCTGGAACGATGCCTCGAGCATAACAATGACTTTCGATTGGTGATGACATTAGTCGATTTTCTTGTAGAATCCGGACAGCCTGAGCAGGCCCGTAGTCGTTTGCTGAACTGGATGCGTAACACTCACTCTTTAAACTCATTAACTGACCTCATCGAGTCGGCCGACTCTGGCAATCGTGGACTTCGTTCAGATCGCAGTCTGGATTTTTTGATCGATCTGGTTTCAGTCCTTTTTGGAACAGCGAGAAGCTATGAATGCCGTAATTGTGGCTTCAAAGGAAAATCGATGCACTGGCAGTGCCCGGGATGCAGAAAATGGAACAGCACTGGACCCGCGAAGATAACACCACACCTACAGGAAAGATAAATTAGTTGCAAGTGACGTATGCCCATTGAACGTCAATTGAGTGCTTGGCGATACTCGTAACCGCTGCAAGGATGCAGTGAAATCTTTCGTACAATTCTACAAGGAGCGTAGGTGATGAAACTAAAAAACTATTTCTTTATCATGTTAGTGGGTATGCTGTGGTCGACGGGTGCTATGGCCGGTACAGTCAACATTAATTCGGCTGATGTCGCTGAGCTCGTCGACAGCATTCACGGAATCGGGCCCAGGCTTGCCCAGGCGATCGTGAATTATCGGAGCCAATACGGCGATTTCGATTCAATCGACGACCTCATGGGCGTTAGTGGAATCGGCATAGCGATCATTAACGCTAACCAAGGCGTGATTGTCGTTAAGGATGTGCCGCTGCAAACACAGGTCGATGATTCATCTGACTGATAAAATAGCGCCGCGGTGGAAAGGGTGCCTGCAGGCACCCTTTCTTTTAGTTAACCACAATGCCTGGAGCACGCAATGAAGGTGTCAGTTATAGGGGTGGGGTATGTCGGTCTCGTCAGTGGCGCTTGTCTGGCCGATGTCGGTAATCACGTCACATGTGTAGATATCGATGAAAACAAAATCAAGGATTTATCAGATGGAAAGCTTCCTATTCATGAAGCCGGTCTGGAGCAAGTCGTTGCTACCAACCTACTTGTAAAGAGACTGGGTTTTACCAGTAGCGTTGAGCGCGGCATCCGTGGGGCAGAGGTAATTTTCATTGCCGTAGGCACGCCTCAAATGGAGGACGGGTCTGCAGATCTTGGCCACGTACTTACTGCCGCCCGGTCGATCGCTCAATGGCTCGAGGATTACTCGGTGGTGGTTGTGAAGTCGACTGTGCCGGTGGGTTCATGTGATGCAGTGCGTGACGAAATAGACGGCGTACTCGCGCAACGCAACTGTTCGGTGGAGTTCGATGTAGTCTCGAATCCTGAATTTCTTAAAGAAGGGGCTGCGGTTTCAGATTTTCTCAAACCAGATCGAATCATTATTGGCTCAGACAGTCTCAGGGCCAAAGAGAAGATGGACCGCCTGTATTCGCCGTTCAATCGCAGTAATAATCGTATGCTGTTTATGGATGTCCGCTCTGCCGAATTAACCAAGTATGCTGCCAACGCGATGCTGGCTACAAAAATATCATTCATAAATGAAATAGCGAACTTGTCTGATCGGGTTGGCGCAGATATCGAGTCGGTAAGGCAGGGCATAGGCTCGGACCCGAGAATTGGTTATGACTTCATCTATCCTGGATGTGGATACGGGGGCTCTTGTTTCCCCAAAGATGTGCGTGCACTTTACCAGATTGGTAAGGCTCACCAATACGACAGTCGCCTGCTCAGGGCAGTTGATGAAGTCAACACCGCCCAAAAACGAGTTCTGGTTGAGAAAATATTACGCTTCTATGGGGATGATATCCAAGGACTGCATTTCGCATTGTGGGGTCTTGCATTTAAGCCGGATACAAACGATATGCGGGAGGCACCAAGTCAATCGGTCATTGAACAACTTCAGTCAAATGGATCTACGGTTTGCGCCTATGATCCAATATGCATTGCCCGTGCCCAGGAGATTTTCCGAGACAACCCAACAGTCACCTTTTCCGCTGACCCTTACAGCGCACTGAACGATGCAGATGGACTGATCATAGTGACCGAATGGAAAGAATTTAGGAGTGTGGACTTCACCGAAGTCAAGAACCGAATGAAGGGCGCTGTTATATTTGATGGTCGAAATATTTATGATCCGAAGGTGCTAAATGAAACTGGGCTCACCTACTGTGGGATTGGCCGCGGTGATCGCATATAAAGCCACTAATTGATCGATCCTGAGTGCATGAATGAATCGTTGACAACACTGATAGACTCACACCGTATTCTCGTTGTTGGGGACATCATGCTGGACCGTTACTGGTCTGGGTCCGTCACAAGAATATCTCCTGAAGCACCCGTGCCGGTCGTCTCGGTTGATTCAGTGACTGAGTGCGTCGGTGGGGCGGGTAACGTCGCTGCCAACATCAGGAGTATAGGCGCTCAGTGCTGCCTACTCTCGATAGTCGGTGACGATGCGAGTGGCAGATTGCTGAACAGTCTACTGGCAGAGTCAGGCGTCGACAGGCACTTGCACATTGACACCGAAAATCGGACTACCGAAAAACTTAGAGTTGTATCGCAAAATCAGCAGTTGATCCGAGTTGATTTTGAGGGAGCGCCTAGTGTGAGTCTCACTGAGTGTGTTTTGGATGATTACGAGAGGTTACTGGCAGGTGTGTCTGTTGTGGTTGTTTCAGACTATGGGAAGGGAGGCCTTTCAAATGTTCCTCAGATCGTAAGTCTCGCACGTAGACATGAAATTCCTGTTGTGGTTGACCCCAAAGGGGCTGATTTTTCGGACTATTGTGACGCCTCCATTGTCACGCCGAATACAATGGAATTTGTTCGGTGCGTCGGAGACTGCCAGACGACCGAGGAATTCAACAAAAAAGCTTATTCGCTGGTCGAAAAGCTCTCACTTCAAGGACTTCTCGTCACCCGTGGATCAGAGGGCATGACGCTGTTTACTGAAGATGGGGAATGTATCCACCAGTCTTCTAATGTTAGACAAGTCTACGATGTCAGTGGCGCGGGCGATACGGTAGTGGCCGCTATTGCAGTATTCCTGGCCTGCGGTATGAGCTGGAACGAAATTTTGAAATATGCGGATACTGCTGCGGGTATTGCAGTCGGTAAATTCGGTACTGCTACGGTGACGCTGCCCGAAATTCTTTCTCAGTTGGAAAGAGAAACGGTGTAATGTACATCGTTACAGGCGGTGCAGGATTTATCGGGGCGAATATTGTTGCTGGCCTCAATGACAGAGGCCTAAACAACATTATTGTCGTGGATGATCTTGAAGATTCTGCCAAGGTTTCGAATATTGTTGACCTCGAGTTTGTTGATTACCTGGACAAAACACAGTTTCTTAAAGACCTGATCAATAATGGGCTGCCTCAACAGACCCGCATTGTTTTTCACCAAGGCGCGTGTTCGGATACGATGGTAACGGACGGCCATTTCATGATGGAAAACAATTTCTCTTATTCAAAGCACTTGTACGAAGCTTGTCGCAGTAACTCTGTGCCCTTTGTCTATGCTTCCTCAGCTTCGGTATATGGAGAATCCAGGGTGTTTGAGGAAGTCAGCGACTATGAAAAACCATTGAACGTCTATGCGCTCTCTAAGTTAATCTTTGACCGCTATGTTCGAGTCCGAGAAGAGTCTCGCACTAGCCAGGTTGTGGGCCTGCGCTATTTTAATGTGTATGGTGCGAGAGAACAGCATAAAGCTCATATGGCGTCTGTTGCGTTTCAATTGTTCCATCAATATCAGACGACCGGCCAGGTGCGATTGTTTGCGGCATCGGGTGGGTACGGCGATGGTGAGCAGCGCAGAGATTTTGTGTCAGTTGAAGACGTTGTTCGAGCCAACCTGTTTTGCTTGGACTATCCTGATTTCAGCGGTATTTTTAACCTGGGAACTGGTGTCAGTCGCAGCTTTAACGATATGGCTCTGGCAGTTGTTAATAGCTGTCGGGCGCTATCGGAAAACAAGCCTCTGTCGTTGGGAGAATCCCAGATTCAGAAGATTATTGGCTACTTTGATATGCCCGCCACCCTGGCAGGCAAGTACCAAGACTATACCCAGGCAGATGTCGGCAGGTTGCGCTCGGCGGGTTATGACAGGGAATTTACAACGCTAGAGTCAGGTGTACGCCGTTATGTTGACTGGCTTATGCAGCACATGCAATCCAATTCTCCGAAGTCCAAACGGCCAGAACCAAACTGATGAGCACTACGCTTGGACCCGAATCAGGTACGATCATTGTGACCGGTGGAGCCGGCTTTATAGGCTCAGCAGTCGTTCGAGAACTGCTGGCCAGTACAGAGTGTCGGGTGGTCAACGTCGACTGTTTGACCTATGCCGGGAACCTGGAGACTCTCGATGATATTGCTGGGTCCAAACGTTACGTTTTTGAACAGGCGAATATATGCGATGCGGATTCAGTGCGGCGACTTTTCCACAAGCACAACCCAACTGGGGTTATACATCTTGCCGCAGAATCCCATGTTGATCGATCGATCGATTCTGCGGGCGATTTTGTTCAAACAAATATAATAGGCACCTATACACTGCTGGAAGCCGTCAGGACCCATCAGCTTAAACAAGGAAAACCCGATGGATCTGGCTGTCGCTTCCTGCATGTTTCAACAGATGAAGTTTTCGGATCTTTAGGTGCAGACGGCATTTTTTCCGAACTATCTCCCTATGAGCCGAATTCACCGTATTCTGCGAGCAAAGCCAGCGCCGATCATCTGGTCAGGGCGTGGGGCGAAACCTACGGCCTGAACGTGTCGATATCAAACTGTTCGAATAACTATGGGCCGTATCAATTCCCCGAAAAACTTATTCCGGTTGTGATTGAGAAAGCTATGGCTTTTGAACCCATTCCTGTTTACGGCGCAGGGGAGAATATCCGAGACTGGTTATACGTCGATGATCACGCGCGAGCACTAAAGAAAATTCTGTTCGAAGGAAGGACCGGAAGACGCTATAACATTGGTGGCAACTGTGAGAAAAGCAACATTGATGTGGTCAAAGCGATATGTAGTATCCTGGATGAACTTAAACCGCTAGAAACACTGCCCAACCGGGAGAGCCTCATTCAGTTTGTTGAAGACCGCCCTGGTCATGATTTTCGATATGCGATAGATAGTCGTCGTCTGCAGGAGGAACTGGGGTGGTCAATTCGAGAAACTTTTGTCACCGGACTTCGCAAGACCGTTGAGTGGTATCTATCGACGCGCGGGCTGGACTGGGTCCAAATAGTTCGCACAGATTCTTGCCGCAGCGAGCGACGAGGGTTGGGAGTCTAAGATGAAAGGCCTTATTCTAGCCGGTGGCGCGGGTACTCGACTGGCACCTGCCACAAATGTTTTGTCGAAGCAGTTACTGCCAGTTTACGACAAGCCGATGATCTACTATCCAATGTCGGTATTAATGCTCGCGGGTATAACGGATATTCTCGTTATCTCGACACCCGAGGACGTGCCTCGATTTGAAAAGCTGCTGGGCGATGGCAGTTCCTGGGGGCTGAATCTCTCTTACGCGATTCAGCCGTCGCCAGATGGGCTTGCTCAGGCTTTTCTTCTCGGCGCAGAGTTTATTGCGGATTCCGACTGCGCCCTGATCCTGGGCGATAACATCTTCTACGGCCATAATCTAAGCGATATTGTGCAACGGGCAGCTGAACAGCCTTGTGGTGCTACGGTTTTTGCTTATCCCGTCCAAGATCCAGAACGTTATGGGGTAGTCACCTTCAACAAAGAGGGTGTGGCGATAAGCCTGGAAGAAAAACCAGAACAGCCAGTGTCTAAGTACGCTGTGACAGGGTTGTATTTCTATGACACGCAGGTTGTTGATTTTGCACGTTCTCTTAAGCCTTCGGCACGAGGTGAACTGGAAATAACAGACCTCAACCGTATGTACCTGGCAAGCGGACAGCTGAACGTCGAGAATCTGGGGCGTGGAATCGCATGGTTGGATACCGGTACCCACCTGTCTCTATTACAAGCGGCGGTATTTATTGAAACCATAGAGTCAAGACAGGGACTGAAGATCTGTTGCCCAGAAGAAGTCGCCTATCGAATGGGGTACATTACTATCGAGCAACTCGAAGGGTTGGCCGCTACGTTGATAAAGAGCAGTTACGGCCAGTATCTCCAACAGGTCGTCAGCGACGAATACGACAACTAGCCTGTTTGCCTGGAAACAGTAACCATGCCACAAACCGTTTTCCGAATTGATTACACACAATTGAAGGTGTCTTTTGGCTTTGTTCGGTAGTTACCGGTCGAACCGTTTTGTCATCCATCAGCTCACCCGCCGCGCTGTTCTCACGCGCTACCGGGGTACAGCGTTGGGACTTATCTGGTCACTCCTTACGCCAATGCTTATGTTGGCGATCTATACGTTTGTATTCGGCCTGGTCCTAGAAATTCGCTGGCCTGCCCAAGAGGGTGGCTTAGCGCGATTTCCAGCAATATTGTTTTCAGGAATGATCATACATTCCTTACTGTCGGATTGTCTTATTCAGTCGACCACCGTCATCGCAGATAATCCACAATACGTTAAGAAAGTAGTTTTTCCACTGGAGGCGCTCCCCTGGGTGACGGTTTTGTCCGCTTTATTCCAGGCTGGTATTAGCCTCTTTGTATTAATCCTGTACTTGCTCGGCTTACTTTTGTTGGAAAACGACCATTCATTTGGCTGGTCTGTAGTTTTTATACCGCTGCCATTTGTAATGATCTCAATTGTGTGCTTAGGAATCGGTTGGTTTGTGTCTGCGGCAGCGGTTTACTTTAGGGATATTGGCCAGTTGATGGGCGTGATTAGTACAGTACTGTTTTTTATGGCACCAATCCTGTATCCCAAGAGTGCGTTGCCCGAGAGCATTCAGCCCCTTCTCTATCTAAATCCAATAACCTTTCCGATAGAGCAGTTACGAAACTTTTTATTGAAGAACGCCGCACCGGATATATTGGGAATCGGTATTTACACAGTCGTTGCGCTGGTGTTCGCCTATCTGGGATTCTTGTGGTTTGAAAGAGTGCGCAAAGGATTTGCAGATGTGCTCTGACACTGTATCGGCGTTGACAGTGACTGAGTTGGGGAAGGTCTATAGGATCTATAACCGACCGATGGACAGAATAAGGGAGCTGTATTCGATACGCGGTCGAAAATATCACCATGAGTTTACGGCGTTGGATAATATTTCGTTTGAGGTGTTTCAAGGTGAGACAATCGGAATTATCGGACCCAATGGGTCTGGAAAATCGACCCTGCTTGAGATTATCTCGGGTACCTTGTCTCCCACGCATGGTGAGGTCGTACGACAGGGCACAGTGTCTGCTCTGTTGGAACTGGGTGCAGGGTTCAATCCCAGATTCACAGGCCGTGAAAACGTCTATCTCAATGCTTCAATATTGGGTATTCCAAAGCATAGCCTGGAGGCTAAGTTGAACGAGCTTCTCCAATTTGCTGATATCGGAGCATTTATTGATCACCCCGTCAGCACCTATTCCAGTGGGATGTACGTGAGGCTGGCATTTGCAACAGCTATCAGTTCAGATCCAGATATTCTGATCGTTGACGAAGCGCTGGCCGTAGGTGATATCCGGTTCCAGCGTAAATGTTATAGGCGGTTCCAGGAGATGCAGGCATCTGGGAAAACAATACTGTTCGTCTCACATTCGGTCGAACTGATCCAAAATCACTGTTCAAGGGCTGTTTTTTTGAATGCAGGCAACATAGAAGCTATTGGAGAGCCCAAGGCCGTGATCCAGGCCTATCTGGAACACCTGTTCGGAAGTGAGGTTCAGCAACCGAGGAAGGTTGGCCCCAGTGAGGAAGCTACTGAAGGCGATCAGACGGATGCTGACACCAGCCCAGCCTGGGCTGCGCCAGCGTCATCCGATTTAGCTCAGGACCACTGTAAGCAGCGGCGATCATACAACCCTAACGAATATCGCTGGGGAGACCGGCGAGCAGCCATAATGGACTACCAGCTTAAGTCTAACTCTGGCGACGACCAGGTGGTATTCGAGTCCGGAGAAAACCTAGAATTGATGGTCCATGTTCGCTTTTTCCAGGAATTAACTGACCTGATCTATGGCTGCACTGTTAAAACTGTCGACGGCCAGACGGTCTATGGGACTAACACTAGGGAACGCGCTATAGATGTCAGCCATGGTAAGGCTGGAATGACCGTCGTCGTCCGTTTTCAGTTCGATCTAAACCTGGTGCCAGGTGAATATTTCATATCACTTGGTGTCGCGCTGGATGACGGAGAGCGTGACAACATCGCGATAGACCGTCGATACGACCTGATACATCTTACTGTCAGAGGTGACTATGGCGGATTTGGACTTGCTCAAATGAACATGTCCATTAGTGAAGTTTGATGGGCGGCCCACGGGTTGTTTCGGACCACAGGAGAGGATCACAGAGCAAAACGTATTTCAGGTCGAGCAGTGGTGATGTTACAGAATTCAAGCAATCCGCGCGGTTTACGACTATTCCCGGCAGAGATTGTTGGCCTTTACCAAGATAGGCGATCGATCAGGGGGCGGTTTTGAAACTGTCGAAATCGCGTTGATATGAACCCATACACCTGTCCGGCTGTTTCTGCCATCGTGGTTAATTACAATGCGGGTGCGTTCCTTGGGCTATGCATTGAGCGAATCAGAAAATCGACCCCAGCAGTGGAGTTGATCGTGGTCGATAATCACTCAAGGGATATCAGCAAAATTTGGGCACTGGGATGTAACGGGAGGCAAAATGAAAAATACATCCAAAACGATCGAAATCTGGGATTCTCTGCGGCCGTCAATATTGGCGCGTCGGTCGCATCAGGGGATATTTTGGTCGTCATCAATCCAGATTGCTTGGTGTGGCCACACACCATTGATCGACTGTGCAGATTGTTAAAGGATCAGCAAGAAGTCGGTTTAGTGGGTGGATTGGTATTTGGAATTCACGGGCGCGAGCAGGCAGGTTGTAGACGCCACGATGTGACGCTGATCCGAACTATTGGCAAGATGTTGGGCAAATTCTTCCCACTCAGGAATATGCCAACAATAGATATGACAAACGAACCAATGCCACAAGATAGCATTGATGTGGATGCGGTGTCAGGTTCTTTTTTTGCCATCAGGAAGTCACTCTACAACGAGTTGGGCGGGATGGATGAAGACTATTTTCTTCATTTCGAAGATCTGGATCTTTGTCGGCGGGTCAGGGAAGCGGGGTCTAAAGTTGTGTTCAATCCAGGCGTATCGGCTGTACATGTGGGGGCTGTATCAAGCGGCGTTAATTCGGTTGAAATTGCCCGCCATAAGCATCACTCGCTGATGACTTACTTTAGGAAACATTCAAACCGGCATTCCTTCGTCGCTTATGCGATATCGTTGATGTCGCAGTCACATTTAAAGGTAAAAAGTTTGGCCGATCTTGCTAAACCCGAGGCGAGTTGCGGTAAAGATCCAGGTCAGTTCGAAGGCTCCTGGCCTGAGACAAACGGTAACGGTGTGCTCGTCATCGGAGCGCAGTCCCGATTAGTGCGTTCGGTTGTGATGCGACTGGCAGCCCGGGGTTACGTCGTATTTGTAGAAACAACCGACCCTCAAACAGCACCCCGAATACCTCGGGTTACCTGGATTACGTCAGAATACACTGCAAAGGTGCCTGACAGAGACTGGCCTGAGTTTAGCTGCATCATATGTTTAGGATCCGCTGATCGACTGACGACCTATCAACAGCGATTTGCACATCGAGCCTTCAGCTTACAGCTGCTGCTGGAGACCAGAGTTGAAGCCAAGGCAGTTGAACAAAACAGCACTGACGAGAAACCACCAGTGTCCGAAACAACAGCTGGCTGGCTCGAACGAGGGCCATTCGTCTTGCAGTCGTGGCTTAATCATGTCAGCCATAAAAACTATACTAATCTGCATAATAACAACATGTTAGATTCTATTTCTGATTCGAACAGTCAACATCAGTTTCTGATTGATGGTCACCAACGAGTCCATGTTGATGATATTTCAGAACTGTGTCTTGATGCCCTCGTCGGCATCAATGAGCAGGTGGCAGAAGCAAGCACCCACCATATCCTGAAGGACTGTTTGGGGCGGTTCAGTCGACGTATCCGACCTCTGTACAATTGAAAGATGGCTGTTGTTGTTTGTCACGACCTAAAACCGACATAACCTTATGACGCCTGTCTCCGCGCTGTTGCTGCTACTGAGTAGCCTCGCCACTTATAGCCTGCTGTCTTATCTTTTACAGCACAACTCGAGTATTCTGGTTCCAGATCGACCTAATACCCGCAGTCTGCACAGTCAAGTTGTTCCCAGGGGTGGTGGGATAGTGATTATTGTTGCGACAGTATCACTGATCGCAATTTATCAGTTGATCCTCGAATCGATCACTGTGTTGGATGTATTGATCGCACTGTTACTCGGGTGCATCGCAGTACTGGGATGGTTTGACGATCGGCGTAATTTGACGATCCGGTCGAGAATTTTCATACAGGTTGTGATCGCCTGCATCATGGTATATCTACTTGCGCGCTCACAGGGTATTCATATTGCCGGTTATCGTCTGGAGCAGCCCTACTGGCTGCTGTTTATTGAACTCGTGGTCTGGGTCGTGTGGATGACTAATCTGTTCAATTTTATGGACGGTATTGATGGATTGATCGCGACGCAGTCGACGATTGCGACAATCGTCTTGGCGTTCTGGTTCCACCAGGCAGGTGCCCCCAACCTTGTGTTGTTGAACCTGACGCTTGCGGGTGCTTTGATCGGTTTTTCTATCCTTAATTGGCGACCTGCGCGTGTTTTTCTCGGTGATATTGGAAGTCTTACATTGGGAATGTATTTTGCAGTAATGGGGATCATCGGCTGGACTTCATATCGCTTGCCGGTCGAAGCGTTTGTGCTTCTCTACGGTGTGGTGTTCTGTGATGCGACTCTAACACTTTCTGCCCGCATTCTAAGGCGTGAACGCTGGTGGGAAGCGCATTCGAGTCATTTCTACCAGCGACTGGTTCGTCTTGGCTATAATCACGCACAAGTGACATTGTTGGCTGTGGTGATTACGCTATGCTTGTCGATTTACGCTACGTTTCTGATCCACGGGTTCGGTCCACAATGGTTCTGGATCATGCTGGGCCTTGTGACACTGGCGGGCTGCGGACTGGCAGTGCGACGAAAAGAACGGGCGCGCCTTAGTCAAAATGAAGAGCAGTAACAGCGAAAACGCAGTCGAGGAGTTGAGGTACTACGCCGGTCGCTGGCCAGTGATCCTGCATGACGCGTTGATGGTCATCATCGCCTGGTTAGTGGCCTACTGGTTTCGTTTTAATCTCGATACTATCCCGCAGCCTTTTCTAGACCAGGCAATCGCAATGCTGCCCTTGGTGGTCCTGCTCCATGTGGCGATGTCGCTTGCATTTGCGGTTCCTAGAGGTGCATGGCGATTTACATCTGCGCCGGACGTCTCTGCCATCGTTAAGTCGGTATTCTTTGGAACAGCCTTGATCGCGGTTGCGATTTTTCTTGCAACCCGGCTTGAGGCTGTGCCGAGGTCTGTCTTTCCACTACATAGTGTGCTGCTTATCGGATTGCTGGTAGCCAACCGGTTGATTTATCGCGCTTATCACACACGCGCTGGACCGAGTGGGTCCGGTAAGCGGGTTTTAGTAATTGGTGCTGGTGTGGCTGGCGATATGTTGGTCAGGGATCTCAGGAACTCAACACCGGTACTGTACGAGCCGATAGCCTATCTAGACGACGATCCGAATAAGAAAGGACGCCATATTCAGGGAGTTCGGGTGGTTGACGCGTGTTCAGCGTTACCCAGAGTGGCCAAAGAGTTACGCATCGAACTGGTATTGCTTGCGATACCCAGTGCCGTGACACAGGACATGCGGCGTATCGTAGATTACTGTGAGCAGGCGCAGGTCTCCTACCGTACCTTGCCTAAGGTGCAGGACATACTGGATGGAACTGCCCGCAGTCGGGATCTGAGACCAGTCGCGTTGGATGATCTATTGGGTCGAGATCCGGTGTCGCTCGATATCGACCTAATTTCAAGCGGCCTGACCGGTAAGAACGTGCTCATAACGGGTGCGGGAGGGTCCATTGGCAGTGAGTTATGTCGCCAAGTGGTTCGATTGAACCCGGCATCGCTGATATTGCTGGACCAGAGTGAATTCAACTTGTATAGGATCGGTCACGAAATAGAGAACAAGCACCCGGATATAGCATTACATGCGCGGCTGGGAGATGTATGTGATGAACCCGGGGTCAGAGCAGTATTCAACCAGTATATGCCGAATATCGTGTTTCATGCGGCAGCCTACAAACACGTCCCTTCGCTGCAAGAGCAAGTCCGGGAAGCTGTCCGAAATAATGTGGTTGGGACAGATGTAATGGCGCGAGTGAGTTGTGAAACTGGTTGCGAAAAATTTGTTCTGATTTCGACCGATAAAGCGGTCAACCCGACGAGTATCATGGGTGCAACCAAACGCATGGCTGAGGTCCTGGTTCAGGCTCGAAACATACAGTCCGGGGTCGCTTTTATAACCGTACGTTTCGGTAACGTACTGGGGTCTGCGGGCAGTGTGGTACCGCTATTTGAGAAACAGATCGAAGAGGGCGGACCAGTCACCGTCACCCATCCCGATGTGACGCGATTCTTTATGACAATATCGGAAGCGTGTCAATTGATCATGCAGGCGTGTGTTCAGGGACAGGGCAGTGAAATATTTGTGCTTGACATGGGGGAACCGATCAAGATTTCCTATCTCGCAAAACAACTCATTCGTATGGCCGGCCTGATACCCGGCCGAGAGATTGAAATTGTTTATACCGGCCTTCGACCAGGCGAAAAACTGGTGGAGGAACTGTTTCATCACGAGGAGATACTTGGGAAAACACTGCACCAGCAGATCAATCTAGCTGAAAGTAGGGTCCTAAACAGCGATTCAGTTGTGAATGCTGTTAGGTTGCTGACTTCTAAATGTCAGCAATCCGACACTGATGCAATCGAGCAGATCATGAAGGAATTAGTGCCGGAATACATGCAGAGAAAACTAGTGGAGGAGACTGACTCTGCCCAAGTGATCAGTTTCTCGCGTTGATAGTTCACCTCTGGTACAACGGTATAGCCGTGAACCTGGCAGAGTCTGATTCAAACCATAGGTCTGGGTTAGCCGCTAAAACAGGCACTAGCTCTGATTCATGAGTTATCCCCCAATAGAGCCAACAACTTTTTTGTGTAGGTGATTTTATCTTGTGGCAGGGGCACAGATGTAGTGATCTTTAGCGTATAGGTGCCTTGCATGCGGATCTCACCGTTGCTGGATTCAAGAAGGTCAACGATACAAATTGGATTCAGCAAGGTATGTTCGGAAAATTTCACAAAGCCACCTTTGTGTCCCAGTTGAATTTTCTCTATCCCAAGGCCGGTCGCTATCAACTTGATGTCGCTGACAGCAAAGACCGACTTTGCGGCCTCGGGCAGCAGGCCAAATCGGTCGAGTGTCTCCAACTGCAAGTCATACAGTTCTTCGGCAGTTCGTGCATTTGCGATTCGCTTATACAGCAACAATCGGGTATGGACGTCGGGCAGATAACTGTCCGAGAAAAGAATTGGCAGATCGAGGTCGACCTCGGTTCGAACTGATTCGTAGAGAACGTTTTCGTTGTCGTCTGGGAGTTTCGTTAGATCCCTGACAGCACGATTGAGGTAATCAGCATAAAGGCTAAATCCAATATCATCGATTGTTCCGCTTTGTTCCTCTCCGAGGAGTTCTCCAGCACCTCGGATCTCGAGATCGTGGGATGCCAGTGCAAATCCTGCACCGAGTCCTTCTAGGGAAGCGATTGCTTCAAGACGTTTTGATGCACTCTCAGTTATCGGTATTTCATCGGGTATAAGTAGGTAGGCAAAGGCCTGTCGACTTGACCGGCCGACACGCCCTCTGATCTGGTGCAGTTGTGCAAGCCCCAGACGATCGGCACGATCGATCAGTATGGTGTTGGCGTTGGGAATATCGATACCACTTTCTATGATGGTGCTACACACCATCAGGTTGAATCGCTGTTGTTGAAAGTGTCTCATCACGACTTCAAGTTCCGATTCCGGCATCCGGCCGTGCGCGATTCCAATGGTTGCTTCCGGGACGAGAGCCTGAAGCGCATCTCTTACGCGTCCGATAGATCTGACCTGGTTGTGTAAGAAAAAAATCTGTCCGCCACGGTTAATCTCTCTCAGGCAGGCCTCCCGAATAAGACCATCGTGCCTGATTCGGATGAATGTCTTGATAGCGACGCGCTGTTCGGGTGGTGTAGCAATCAGTGAAATGTCACGGACCCCGGCCATGGTGAAATTCAATGTCCTGGGAATCGGGGTTGCGGTGAGTGTCAAGATATCCACGACCTTTCGAAGTTTTTTGATGTGTTCCTTTTGGCGTACGCCGAACCGGTGTTCCTCGTCTATGATCAACAGTCCTAGATTCTTAAAAGATACATCGGGCTGTAACAGGCGGTGTGTTCCGATTACGATATCTAGGGAGGCGTTATGAAGATTTGCCAGGGTCTTTTCAACTTCTTTGGTGGTCTGCAGGCGGGAGATACATCGGATACTCACAGGCTGGTCGGAAAAACGATCGAGAAAAGTATCAAAGTGCTGTTGTGCCAGTAACGTTGTGGGCACCAATAATGCAACCTGTTTCCCATTGTGAACCGCTACAAACGCAGCTCTAAGTGCAATTTCGGTTTTGCCGAATCCAACATCGCCACAGACCAGCCGGTCCATTGGCCGATCGGATACCAGGTCACTCAGAACATCCTCCATCACGGTGATCTGGTCAGGCGTCTCTTCGTGAACGAACTTTGATACGAACTCCGAGTATTCCGGCGTCGGTATAGCGAGGGCGTTGCCGGTTCGAGACGTCCGGATTGCCTGTATTTCCAACAGTTCGGCGGCTGTGTCGCGGGTGCGCTTGACGGCTCTGTCTTTAGCTTTGGCCCATTGTTCGGACCCTAGTTTATGCAGTGGCGCAGTCTCGGAGTCGCCGCCCAGGTATCGGCTTACCAGATGCAGGTTCAAGATCGGCACGTAAAGTTTGTCGCCACCCTGATAATCGATAACCATCAGTTCGCTCTCGTGCTCCAATATGCGCATGACCTTCAAGCCCCTGTAGCGCCCTACACCGTGATCTTCATGGACCACCGGATCGTCAATCTTCAGTTCGGCAAGCGACTGGATGATACTTTCAGGATCACGTGATCGGGCGGCACGCCTCGGTTTGTGAGTAATCCGCTCGCCAAATATCTGGGTTTCGGTCAAGACCTCCAACCCCAAGGCCCGAAAAACAGCACCGCGTTCGAGCCGACAGATTATTGTCGCGAGTTGGGGGCCATCCTCGTCCGCAAATTCAGTCCATGCATCCACTTTAGTCGGGTACATGTCACGACTTCCAAGAACCTCGTTAATGATGTCCTGTCGGCCCTGGGATTCAAACGCGAGTAGAGTCCTGCAACGCGTATGTTGAAGATGTTGAATTACAGCACTGTACGGTTCGTTGCTTCGCGGTTCGACCCAAAAAATACCAGGTTTAACGCCCTCCGATTGCTCATGTGATTTTGTGTCTAGAAAGGCCCTGGTCTCAGTATCCACTCGCTGGATTATTTCGGTTGGCGAAGCGTACAGTTGTTCGGGTGGCAGGGGGAGTCTTTCGGGCACGAGACATGCCAGTTTATGACGGTCAATGATCGATGCCCATTGTCTGTCGACGCTGTCTCGAAAACCTTTGTCCAGGACCCACGTGACGTTAGAGGGCAGATGTTCAAACAGGGTATTGGTCTCGCCATAAAATAATGGCCAAAAGAAATCCAGACCCGCGGGTAGATTGCCTTTACTGATTTCTCGGTACACTAGATGCTTCTGTGGATCGCCTTCAAATTGACGCCGAAAATTGGCCCGGAACCGAGTGATCGCGTCGCTGTCTGTGGGATACTCCCGAGCAGGGAGGAGTTCTATGGAACTTCTGGTAGCAGACGATCTTTGTGACGCTGGGTCAAACAAGCGGATGGTTTCTAATTGGTCCCCAAAGAGGTCGAGCCTGAATGGGGCGCTAGAGCCCATGGGGAAAATATCAACGACTCCGCCGCGAACTGCATACTCTCCCTGGTAAAGAACTTGCGATACAGATAGATATCCAGCCTCCTGAAGTCGTTTTCGAAGATTCTCTGGAACCACTGTCTGACCAGTCTCGAGTAAAAAGCTGTGGCCCAAGAAGTAGTCAGAAGGGGGGAGTCTTTGCATCAGTGCGGGTACGGTTGAAAGCAAGATGCCCCGTTCGAGATGCGGGATTTGAGCAAGTGTTCTCAGTCGGTCCGATATGACCTCTGGCTGAGGTGAAACAACATCATACGGCAGGCACTCCCAGTCTGAGAGAGACAATAGGGGTGGGGTAGAATGGTCCTGAATGAAGAAAGCTATTTCCTCCTGCAGGAGTTTCATCCGCCGAGAATCGTTGGCGATGACAACCACCGGCTTTTCCAGCCGATCAGCTAAGCGCGTTATCGCAAATCCCTCGGCGCTGCCATACAGATCAGGCCAGGGGGTGGCCTGGGTCGAATCGGAGCTTGGCTTGAATTCGTCTGGTAACGGGCGCATCGGGCAGCGTTTGCTTGGCCGCGGTGAGGTTATGGATTCTATCCTAATGACGCGTACGTGCTTGAATATCCTGTTAGAAAAAAGACATTATGGCGTTTAAGAACGGAGAGAGACTTTGGGCCGTTGTCCCTGCAGCAGGTCAGGGCAAGCGTCTCGGTGGCGCTGTTCCAAAACAATATCTAGAAATCGCCGGGTTGAGTGTTTTGGCACATAGCTTGAACAGGCTGGCTGCGGTTGAACAGATCGATGACATTTTTGTTGGAATTTCTAAAACTGACAAACACTGGCAGAGGCTACCGTTGCCGGACGACACGCAGGTAGTTTGTTATACCGGGGGTCAATGTCGGGCGGAGACCGTGTGGTTGGGACTTCAAGCGCTACAGGGGTGCGCGGCTGCAGATGACTGGGTCCTTGTGCATGATGCAGCACGCCCTTGCGTGCGAATCGAGGACATTGACACCTTAATTTCAAAGGTAGTACCGTCATTCCAAGCTGGGCTACTGGCTGTACCCGTAACCGATACAATCAAGATTGCAAACCAGGATTCAACCGCGGACCAGACGATGGATAGAAGAATGCTCTGGCGTGCCCAGACTCCCCAATTGTTCCGGTTTCCTGTGCTGTTCGCCGCGCTACAGGCAGTAGCGCATAATCTGGAGTCGATCCCGGATGAATCAGCAGCGGTAGAAAGGTTGGGTCTAAAACCCCTGATCGTTCAATCCGCTGGGCAGAATATCAAGATCACAAACAGCAGGGATCTACAACTGGCAGAATTTTTGCTTGGTGAGCAATCATGAAGGACCTGATCAGAGTCGGTCATGGGTTCGATGCCCATCAACTGGGTGACCGGCGGGTGTTGATTCTTGGGGGGGTGGAGATACCCTATCACCAAGGTTTGCAGGGGCACAGTGACGCTGATGTTCTGATCCATGCGATTTGCGATGCGTTATTGGGTGCTTCAGGACTGGGAGATATCGGGAACTTGTTTCCAGATACTGATGATCGAAACCTAAATAGAAACAGCCGGGAGTTTCTGGTCGAGGTTCGCCGGCTACTCCAATCGCATTCAATTCGAGTGGTTAATGTCGATGCGACACTCGTAGCCCAGGCGCCAAAATTAGCACCATTTATCGATGCGATGCGATCAAACCTGTCTGCTGACCTTGAATTAGACCGAAGTCTGGTCAATGTAAAAGCGACCACTACCGAAGGGTTGGGGTTCACCGGACGCGCTGAAGGTATAGCGGCGCACGCGGTAGTTCTGGTTGAACAATCTATAGGTTAACGTCGAAGCAGGATATAGAAGGCGCCATAACCACCATCGACCGGTTGTGAACAGCAATAAGCCAAAACACGAGGGTGTTTTCGAAGCGTTTCAAGCGCGGTGGTTCGAACGACCGAGACTCGATCAGGAGAATTTCTCCCTTTCCCAGTGATTATCATAACGCACTGGTTGTCCGGGTTGTTACAGGACCCTATGAAGCTGGTGATCGCAGCGGGGGTGGAGGTCTGCGTGTACCCATGAAGATCAAGAACTTCATCGATCTTCAATCGACCTCGCTTAAGCTCCCTCAATGTTTTTTTCTGGACTCCGCTTCGGTAAAACAGATCACCATCAAGATCCACCTTTCCAGAACTGGATATCGCACCTGCCTCAGGCGGCGCGCCGGTACTTCGTGGCTTGTTTGATACGACCGGCGAGCCTTGATTACGAAGGGGCGTGACCCCCGTCACTGACTTTCTGAATAAACGATCGGGATCGTGCATCATAAGGCCGTCCATCAGTTAGATTGTTCGGTTAAAAAACGTTCTGCATCCAGAGCAGCCATACAACCCGAACCCGCCGAGGTTACGGCCTGGCGATAGACGTGATCCGTGACATCTCCCGCTGCAAAAACTCCCGGGATACTTGTTGCCGTAGCTTCTCCATTCAGTCCTCCGTTGGCCACAATGTACCCGCCATCCATCTCTAGTTTATCTTTGAAGATATCTGTATTGGGATTGTGACCAATCGCGATGAACACCCCATGAACGTCGAGCGTTGATTTCTTGCCCGAATTAACGTCTTTTATTCGAATACCAGTTACGCCTGCCGTGTCTCCCACTACTTCATCAAGTGTGTTGTTCCAGTGGATGACTACATTTCCATCACCATCGGATCGGGCAAACAGTTTATCCTGCATGATCGCTTCAGCCCTGAGTTGCTCACGGCGGTGAACCAACGAAACAGTAGAGCAGATATTTGAAAGATAGAGAGCTTCCTCAACAGCTGTATTCCCACCTCCAATGACGGCAACGGGTTTGTCTTTGTAGAAGAACCCATCACACGTGGCGCATGCCGAGACGCCTTTTCCTTTGTAGGTTTCTTCTGATGGCAGTCCCAGGTACCTTGCCGATGCACCGGTCGCAATGACTAGTGCATCACAGGTGTACGTCGCCGAATCGCCATGCAGGTGGAATGGCCTATGGTCCAATTCGGCATCATGAATATGGTCGAATATAACGTTGGTATCAAAACGTTCCACATGCGCCAACATACGTTGCATTAACTCGGGTCCCTGGACACCAGTCGAATCTCCCGGCCAATTGTCCACATCTGTGGTTGTCACGAGTTGACCGCCCTGTTCAATACCCGTTATGAGGACTGGGCTCAGATTTGCCCGGGCAGCGTAGAGGGCAGCGGTATAACCCGCGGGACCAGATCCGAGGATCAACAATCGGCTGTGGTTTTCTTTTCGCATGGCGGGTGGTTTTAACTGGTGCGGTCTAGTCAAAGTAGGGGGAAATTAATCAATGCGAGATCATCAACGAATCCGAAGGCGCTATCATAATGAGTTTAAATCGATACCGATAGGGGAGCATTACCCAGATTAAGCGCTGCTCTTGCATATTTCGATATAATTACACCGCCTCATTTTTTTACCAATCTGCTTATCGATCACTGTGGCCCAGGCGAAGTCGCCCAAACAAGTGGAACGGACTCATGTCCGTGTGTCACCAAGACTGTTGCGTTTGGGCAAGGAGGTGTTGGTCATTGCTCTGGGTGCATTCACAGCCTATCTATTGGTTTGTTTGGTGAGTTATTCAAGCAGCGATCCTGGTTACACGCACACGGGAGTCAGTAATGACGTCCAGAACCTTGGCGGCAGATTCGGCGCCTGGTTTTCAGACTTGGTGCTGAATGCATTAGGTTACTCCGCCTACTTTTTACCGATCCTGTTTGGTGTGGTGTGTTGGCGACTGTTGCGTGGATCGGACAGTGAAGGTATGGGATATTCCAAGCTGGTTCATGGGGCCGGTATGATATTCGTGCTTCTGTCAGCGTGTGGTATCGAATTCCTACATTACTTCTCCTGGTCCCGCACTATGCCGTTCGAGTCAGGTGGCTGGATCGGCATGTTGGCGGGGGCGTGGGCTTCTGATTCATTTGGGATAGTCGGTGCAACGGTTGTATTTCTGGTGGTCTTTATTGCTGGGATTTCCTGGTCTATGGACGTCAGCTGGTTCACGATCATGGATAAGGTTGGAGAATTGACCTGCAGGTGTTCTGAGAGGATATGGCAACGGGTAACGATTTGGTTTGATGAGGTACGGGGATCCAGGCTCAAACGAAAACGACAAGATACAGTGGCAGAAATCAACCGGAATCGTGCCAAGAAACGTCCCCCGCGTATAGAGCCTAAGGTCACTGAAACCAGGGAGAGCGCCCGTATCTACAAGGAGAAGCAGGCGCCAATCCCTATGTTTACAGAGGATAAGGTCCCGCAGGGGTCACTACCGGCACTAGGCCTGCTTGATAAACCAGATGCGAAGGTTCAGGGATACAGCAAGGAAACCTTGGAAATGATGTCCCGGTTGGTTGAGAAAAAGCTCATGGACTTCAACATCGATGTGCGAGTGGAATCAGTTCAGCCAGGGCCCGTGGTCACCCGTTTTGAAATCGATCCGGCACCGGGTGTTAAGGCAAGCCAGGTGGTGAGTCTGGCTCGGGATCTTGCCCGTTCATTGTCGGTGATCAGCGTCAGGGTGGTTGAAAATATTGCCGGCAAAACATACATCGGACTGGAGATTCCTAATGAGCTGAGGGAACCCGTGTGCCTGCTTGAGGGATTGGCTTCTGAAGTCTATGAATCGAGTAAAAGCCCTTTGACGCTCGTGCTGGGTAAGGACATTTCAGGGCAGCCCGTAATCGATGATTTGTGCAAGATGCCGCATTTACTGGTAGCAGGCACCACGGGATCAGGAAAATCGGTCTGCATCAATGCGTTGATTTTAAGCATTGTTTACAAGTCGACTCCAGAGGACGTTCGACTGATCATGATCGATCCCAAAATGCTTGAATTGTCTGGTTATGACGGAATACCTCACCTACTGACACCGGTTGTCACTGATATGAACAAAGCCGCCAACGCGCTTCGCTGGTGCGTGGGCGAAATGGATCGCCGATTCAGGCTGATGGCGTCCCTCAGTGTCAGGAACATTATGGGGTACAACCGTAAGGTTCTCGCTGCGATAAATTCCGGAAAGCCGCTTCCGGATCCTTTCTATGAGCCAATCGGTGGCGAGGGAGACCGCCAGCCACCGACGCTGGCAAAAATGCCCTACGTCGTGGTGATCGTAGACGAATTTGCCGATCTCGTGTTGGTGGTGGGAAAGAAAATCGAGGAGCTGATCACCCGGATCGCACAACGTGCAAGAGCAGCTGGTATACACCTGGTGCTGGCGACTCAACGACCTTCTGTGGATGTTGTGACAGGCCTGATCAAGGCAAATTTCCCAACCCGCATAGCATTCCAGATGAGTTCGCGTGCCGATTCTCGTACCGTTCTCGACCAAATGGGAGCGGAGCAACTGCTGGGGCATGGCGATATGCTTTTTCTGCCACCTGGTACCGGCTATCCAGTCCGAGTGCATGGTTCTTTTGTCTCGGATCAGGAAGTTCTGCGAGTCACACAACATTTACGCCAGAGTGGTGTACCCGAATATCTAGATGCTGTGATTCATTCGGAGGCCTCCCAGGAACTCGGCTCTGGACGAGACGACGCTATTGGGGGCGAAGGTGATCCGCTATACGACCAGGCGCTTGCATTTGTTGCTGAAACAAGACGCGCTTCAATCTCGTCGGTTCAGAGACACCTCAGGGTTGGGTATAACCGCGCGGCGAGAATGATAGAAGCCATGGAGGCTGCGGGCGTGGTCGGGCCACTCGAAAGTGGAAAACGTGAGGTCTTTGCGCCGGCCCCGGTTGAATAGATGACTCGACAAGAACAAGTGGCCACAATCCGCCAGGCTGTACGCTGGCTGTTTCTTTTCTTTTCGATGGGTGCCGGGCTGTCACCGGCATACGCAGGTGCAGATGGGTTTGACCAGCTTGATCGGTTTTTTGAGGAGGTCAGTACGCTCAAGGCCAGTTTCACCCAGGTAATTCTTGACGAAAATTTACTGGCACTTGAAGAGTCCAGCGGACTGCTCTGGATCGCTCGCCCAGGCCGATTTCGGTGGGATTATGACTCTGTTCACTCGCAGACGATTGTGGCTGATGGTGAGGTGCTCTGGGTTTACGATGTTGAACTGGAGCAGGTCACTCGCAGGGGGCAGGAGACTGCGATTGGACAAACTCCCGCGGTGTTGCTTTCCGGTGGGCAGCAATATCGGAAAGACTACAAAGCAACAGTTCTGGGGAGACAAGGTGCGGTTAACTGGATCTCACTAGTCCCCAAGTTAAGCGATGGAAGTTTTGCAGAGATTCAATTGGGTTTCGAGGGTGATACGCTTCGACTTATACAATTGCTGGACGAACTCAATCAGATCACGCGAGTAACACTGTCCGATGTGGTCGAAAATGAACCGATCCCCGATAGCGTATTTCAGTTTATTCCGCCTGCTGGCGTCGATGTCATAGGCGATGTTGAATAGATAGGATGTTGCAGTTACTGGTCATAGGATGCGGTGGTGCTGTCGGAGCGCTGATGCGCTATGGATTAGGATTGCGTATCACTCAATTCGCGGGAAACGGCTTTCCGTGGGGTACGTTAGTCGTCAATATAGCCGGGTGTTTTTTTGCCGGACTGGTCCTAGCGCTGTTTGTCACGCGAATACCTTTAAGTGACCTCTTAAGAAACGGGCTACAGATCGGGTTGCTTGGTGGATTTACAACGTTTTCGGCATTTTCCGTAGACGCCATCACTCTATTTGAACAGGGTTTGTGGCTACGTGGCTTGTTGTACATTGTTACAAGTGTTGTTGTATCCATACTGGGTGCCTATCTGGGAATGGGTGTAGGTCGGAACTTTTGATAGCAAAGTCTTGAGGTAAGTCGAAGATGCTTGATCCGCAACTGCTCCGAAGTAAAACAGAGGAAGTGGCAAGACTGCTGCAAGCCCGGGGGTATTTGCTTGATACTGAACGGTTCCAGAGACTGGAGGAGGACCGAAAACAGCTCCAGATCAAACAGCAGGAGCTGCAACATTCCCGTAACCAAATCTCAAAAGAAATCGGCAAACTTAAGGCATCCAAAGAGGATGCATCTGAACTTATCAAGACAACCGAACTGCTCGGAGGAGAACTCAAAACTGTCAGCGATCGCTTGCAACAGATACAGCTTGAACTCAATGACCTGACTGCAGACGTGCCAAATATTCCTCATGAGAGTGTGCCGGCCGGCGAGTCAGAGGATGATAATGTCGAACAAAGGCGATGGGGTGAACGCCGTGAATTTTTGTTTGAAATATTTGACCACGTTCAACTTGGCGAGGACCTGGGGATGTTGGACTTCGAACAGGCTGCGAAGCTGACCGGTTCGCGCTTTGTCGTGATGACAGCAGGTCTCGCTCGACTACATAGAGCGCTGATTCAGTTTATGTTGGACCTTCACACCCAGGAGCACGGGTATGAAGAGACCTATGTGCCGTATCTGGTTAATGCCAGTTCCTTATTCGGTACAGGACAGTTGCCAAAGTTTGAGCGGGATCAGTTCGCAACCGATACCGACCCTCGGTACTACCTCATACCCACCGCGGAAGTGCCAGTTACTAATCTTTATCGAGACGAAATACTCGAATCGACTCGGCTGCCCGTTCGACACGTGTGTCATACACCTTGTTTTCGAAGTGAGGCAGGATCTTACGGAAAAGATACCCGCGGTATGATCCGACAACACCAGTTTGAGAAGGTAGAGCTGGTCCAGATTGTTGAACCTTCGACATCATGGGCTGCCCTAGAGGAATTGACTGGTCATGCTGAGACCGTGCTACAGCTCCTCGAACTGCCATACAGGGTTGTTACCCTCTGCACTGCAGATCTTGGTTTTTCTTCTGCTAAAACCTATGACCTGGAAGTCTGGCTTCCCGGCCAGCAGAGATATCGGGAGATTTCCTCGTGTAGTAATTATGAGGCATTTCAGGCAAGGCGTATGCGGGCTCGATGGCGTAATCCTGAAACCAGTAAACCAGAGTATGTGCATACATTGAATGGGTCGGGTCTTGCTATAGGCAGGACGCTGGTGGCAATCATGGAGAACTATCAGAATGAAGACCGAACAATATCGGTTCCAGATGTACTGCGGCCCTATCTGGCTGGATGTGACAGGATCCAGAATGTCTGAAAGAGATGCGCTTAGTAGATCTGCCCCGGCGATGCCAGAGCTGGTCATTTAATCGAGCAAACTATCTCTCAGTCGTCACCGCCAAATATACCCAAGATGTGGAGCAGGCTGAGGAACAGATTGTAAATGGCGATATAAAGTGTGATGGTCGCCATGATGTAGTTTGTTTCACCACCGTGTAAGATCTGACTGGTCTGAAACAGAATGAGTCCGCTCATCAGCAGGATAAACATGGCGGATACCGCTAAAGACAATGCGGGAATGCCAAAAACTATGGCGCCTACTCCAGCGATAAATGCAACCAGGATGCCAGCAAACAGCATTCCGCCCAAAAAGCTGAAATCCTTGCGGGAACGTAAGGCGTAGGCTGAGAGGCCCAGGAAAATGACACCCGTACCGCCTAGGGCGGTCATTACCACCTGCTGGCCGTTCGGGACAGCGGTCAAATAGAAATCGATGATCGGCCCCAAGGTCAATCCCATGAAGCCTGTCAGAGCGAACACGAATAACAGCCCAAGAGCTGAGTTTCGAAATCGACGGGTCAGATAAAGTAACCCGAAATAGCCTATCAGGGTAATCACAAGGCCTGGATGGGGCCAGTTAAAGGCCATAGACAGTCCAGCGACGGCGCCACTGAAGAGCAGGGTCGCAGAGAGCAATCCATAGGTATTCCGGAGGACCTTGTTGTATTCCACAGCACTGGAGGCTGGTCGGAGAGAGACAATCTGTTCTCTGTTAAACATAACGTGCTATTGCTCCAATTAGGCGTTAGTTCACAAACCTATAATAAGCATTAGGATAAGGCCCTTTCTCAAAAAATCAAGCTTTTGGAAAGTCTAGTCAGCATAATAGTCATGCAATCTACTGAAGGGATCGAGTAGATAAGGAGGAATAGAACATGGGTCTACAAAGATTTAGTCCAACTATTACCTTGACCTATGAAGATCAAGAAGACGTGGTGTTCGAGTTAGAAGTTATTACAGATGTCGAGTTGTTAGATGAACCCGAGAACACCCGTGCATTTTCTGATGAATATAAGTTAGTCGAAGATGGTATACCGGAAGGGGAAGAGACTGACGAGTTGATGGAAGAACAGAGTGAACTGCTGGGTCAGTTATGGGAGGACGATTCCCACTGGTCTCATGCAATAGAACAGTGGTTTCTATCCGATGAGGAGTTTGCGGTGCTCGGGTTTGTTATCTCTCCTGCAAGAGATAAGTTGATAAGAGAAAGGAAGGTTCGACAGTTATTCCCCCAGGGGGATGGGTCTGAATCAGAGATTAGATTGATTGAACTGAAAGGAGACTACAACCATCTCAAGATGTGGGATAGAAGCAAATACGAAACCGGGTTAGGGGGAATTCTACAAATGAAGCAAGGAGTTCGCATACCGAATTTAGTAGAGGCATATGAATATCCGGAAGGTGTAAATCAAAAAATTAAACTTGCTGTGGCATTGTCCTATGCGGGTCACAAAGACGTTGTACTGAATTTAGAGTTGTACACAGATGAGTATGAGGACGAAGATGCAATGCTACAAGATGATGACGGTGATGGACCTGTAGTCGAGATATTTGTAAAGGAGTCTCTCACCAATATTGGAGTTAACCCGAAAACAGGGAGGTGGGATGATGATTCGATTCCATCGGTTTTAGATAGGTTGCTTTCTCATGGAGAAACAATTGAGAAACACCATATGCACGTTGTTCCTAGAATAGAAACAAAAAGTTATATACGAGAAGAACAGATTATTCCTGCATGTAACGAGAGGTGGGTATTGGTTAGTACAGATGGGGAAGTCAATGCAGATTGGGAGAAAAGAAATAACTGGAGAACGGACTGGAAAGATATTGACGTTAAGTTCATATCTACAGAACGTGTTGAAAATAGTTAAGAGAAATCAGTGGTCGTGATCTCGATTTCATACGGTTAAACAAATAGAATTGACCCTGCATCATCGGTTACTCAATACCGTAACGAGAACAACTCTGAGAACACTTCTAAGACGGTTTTGACTGTTGCAGATGGTTACTTCACTAAACACGGCAAAAACAAACAGTTCTTTGCACATAAGTGAAAAGTCACAATCTTTGAGTAGATGGGGATGCTCAGTGATCTGAAATGTCAGGAAAGAGAATCTACTGAATCTGTAACCATTTGGAGTCAATTCAAGACTCCTTGAACTCCCTAATTCCCGGTAGTATTGTGTGGATAGGACTAATGAAAGTCCTGGGGTATTACAACCATGAAACTAAAACAATCATTCTCTGTTGTCGGTCGCCTCCTCTTTTTGACAGTGGGTATGTCGTGGGAGGTGGGTGCGTTTGATAAGAGATTTGAACAAACTCAAGGTAACTTCCGAATCATCAAACTAGATTTATTTGGAAACGGGCTATTCTGAAAACAAGTGATTCCAGAACAGCTGGATCGACTGTTCGGAAACGCGATAAAACAAGGGTTTTCTAGACCCACTTTCTGCTACCTTTTCCGAACCCTCTCCTCTGGGTATGATCGCCCCGTGAAAGTACTAGTTTCTAAGCTCGATCATCATCCCCTCAACAGGAAGGTCTATATCCTGTCAGACATCGATGATCTGGCCTCAAGTATTCAGGAAGTAGGTCTCCTCCAACCCCTGGTCATCGATGAAAAGAACAGGGTGATCTCAGGAAATCGCCGATTGGTCGCTATTCAACAACTCGGGATCAAGACGGTCGAAGTCGAGAAAGTCAAAGTTTCGAACCAGGAAGTTGGGAAGTTACTCGTTCATCACAACAAACAAAGGGCCAAAACCCACCGAGAACTCCTGAACGAATATCATCTCCTAAAGAGATATTACTCAGTGGGTCAGGGACGGCGAACGGACCTCAAATCAACTTCTGTTAGGCCTAACAAAAGTTCCTCTAGGGACCAGATCTCCCAAGAACTCGGTCTTTCTTCTGTTCAGTTGGGACGTTTGATCTTCATCGAATCGGAAAACAAGGACTTGGTTGATCTGATCGACAAAGGAATCTTGACGGTCAACCAAGCCTATCTACAGGTCTCAAGAGATAAGAAGGAACGAGAATCTAGAGTCTCATCCAAGGGTCGACGAAAGAAAATTGGAGAGGACAACTACATCTTCTATCAAAATTCCTCGGGCTGTATGGAGGAAGTCGATGATGAATCGGTTCAACTGGTCTTCACTTCGCCTCCCTACTGGAACAAAAGGAGGTACTCCAATAAGAAGAAATGGCTAGGAAATGAAAAATCGCCAGATGACTATGTCGATCACCTGATCGAACACCTTGATGACACCTATCGGATCTTGAACCCCAGGGGCAGTTTCTTTCTCAATATTGGAGATACCTACTTGGAGGGGAATCTACTCAATATTCCCCATAGAGTTGTAATTGGACTACAGGAGGAAGGTTGGATACTCCGAAACACGATTATCTGGTCAAAGACCAACCCGAAACCGTCCTCGTCCAAGAACAACCTGTGTCCGACCTATGAATTCATCTTTCACTTGGTGAAGTCCAATCGGTACTACTACAACCACACCTTTACCCCTCTAAAAGACAAGACCAAACCATCTCTTCCGCCAAGACACAGAAATGTGAATGGGAAGTCATCAAATGGTATGTCTCCTTACATCCCAAGAAATGGGAAGAATATGGGAGACTTCTGGACGGAGGACATTATTCGAACGGCGGTCGCGACTCAAAAAGGACTCAATGGAAAAGAACATCCCGCCCCGTATCCAGAAGGGATCGTGATTCTCCCCCTCCTACAAACGACCAAAGAAAATGACCTGGTCCTAGATCCGTTCCACGGATCAGGTACAACAGGTAAAGTCGCTATCGACCACAACAGAAAGTATATCGGATACGATCTAAAGACCTACTGAAAATTCTGACTATCATAGCCATCAACCTAACCGCAATCATGGTAGAGAAATAATGACAGACATCAACAAACTACCGGAAAACTTGCCAGTACCAGAGGATGATGGCGGATCATCGCACTTGATAGGGGCAAAGATCGCAAGCATAGAGTTACGTTCGACTAATGGTCTGAAAGTTGACTTAGGTTCGATTAAAGGGAAAGTGGTCATTTATTGTTATCCAATGACCGGCAGACCAGATGTTCCTTTGCCAGACGGTTGGAATGAAATACCTGGAGCAAGAGGTTGTACACCACAGAGTTGTTCATACAAGGATCACTACAAAGAATTTCAAGAACTTGGTGTGGAAGTGTATGGATTAAGTACTCAAACAACCGATTATCAAAAAGAGATGGTTGATAGACTTTCTCTTCCATTTAATGTTTTGAGCGACAGTCAGATGGAACTGACACAAGCCATAAATCTACCTACATTTGTAGTAACTGGAATGGTATTGTTAAAGCGACTTACCATGGTTGTTGAAGATTCGGTGATCAAGTCGGTTCATTATCCTGTCTTTCCAAGTGATAGTGACCCTGACTGGGTATTAGATTACCTTGGGAAGATGTCTACTTGACTACAAAGAAGAAGAAAATGAAAGTCGCACGGAGGGTATTACCTTCCTATAAGTTCGTAAAAAGGAAGTCAGGAAAGAGAAGGTAGTTAGGATGAAGGACTTATGGTGACGGACAAAGGATTTCAACAAGTGGATCAGTTGATATCTTCAATACAAAAACATCTAACTCCTGATTTATTGAAATCAGAATACAGGGAACACAATAAGACCAATCGTATGTTTGGTCATAGTTATGTGGCTACGGAAACTCTTTATCACTTACTCAAACAAGATCATGTTATCGGTAGTAATTTTCCGATCAAACAAACGGACAAGTTTCAGCCTTATCACGCTCAAGATGAGAATGGGATTACTCATTGGTGGCTACAGGATGAATTGGGTAATATGTTAGATGTAACTATTGATCAATTCTTATCTGAAGATAGACAGCCACCATATAAGACAGCTCGGAAAAAGTGGTTTCTGACTAACCAACCGTCAAACAAATCAAAAGAATTGATGAGCAGGGTCTTATCGGATCTAAAGTAAATGGACATAGCGTCATTCATATGGATTTCCACCTTTGGTATCGTGATCGGTGCTTCTGTAAGATGATCGAATGATTCCGAAGACGATGAATGCCGTGGTCCTGACTGGTCATGGGGGTCTGGATAAGCTGGAGATTCGTGCCGACTATCCTGTCCCCGATGTTGGTTCTGGTGAGGTGTTGATTGAAGTACGTGCCTGTGGCCTGAATAACACCGACATCTGGGTCCGTCAGGGAGCCTATGGTACGGATGAGAATCCAGACGAAGTCGCCAGTTGGCGCCGGGGGCAGCCGAACTCTCTGAGTTTTCCCCGCATCCAGGGGGCTGATATTGCCGGGTATATTGTTGCTGTCGGATCCCTTGTTTCCGAAGATCGAATCGGAGAACGGGTCATGGTGGATTTCAGCCTTTACAACACCGCAACTGATTCTATGGCTTTCATTGACTACATTGGTCATGGCCGTAACGGTGGGTATGCGGACTACTGTTCAGTACCCGCCGAAAATGCCCACGCTGTTGGCACCGAACTGACCGATCCGGAATTGGCAACCTTCTGCTGTGCCTATATCACCGCTGAACACATGCTTGATCGGGGCCGAGTTGAACAAGGGGAAACGGTACTCGTCACTGGTGCGTCTGGTGGAGTAGGGTCTGGGTTGATCCAGTTATGTCGTGCGCGTGGTGCTGTGCCTGTAGCTGTCAGTAGTGAAGGATATGAGGCGGCCTTGAAGGAAATTGGTGCGGAGGCCGTGTTACTACGCGGTGGTAAATCATTAGCAATGCAACTCGACGCAGAAGTTCCAGGAAGGCCAGTTGATGTTGTCGCCGATCTGGTCGGGGGTAAGTTGTTCAACGAGTTGATTAATCTTCTAAAGCCGGAGGGTCGATACATCTCGGCGGGTGCGATTGCCGGGGCGGTTGTGCCTCTTGATCTGCGCACGGTATACCTGAAACATTTGGAAATTCACGGTTCATCTCAGGGAAGTCGAAAGGCATTTGCCACCCTGCTGTGCTACATCAAATCGGGAAAAGTCCGGTCTTTGCTTGATGGGGTATATGCTTTGAGCCGAATCCATCAGGCACAACTCGATTTCATGTCAAAAAAGTTCTTCGGGAAGCTAGTGGTTGTGCCCGATCGATTTTGTCTTGATTCTTGATTTCCAGGCTGTACTGTGGCATTTCTATCTATCGGTTTATTCGCGCCTATTGGAACACTGACGGTGACTAATGGACGGTGATTATGGTGGTGACTATATGACTATAAAAAAGAAAAAGTCGGTTGTAGATTTATATTAGGCCATAAGTCGTCATAATGAATAGAAGTGTGAAATCTTAAATGTTAAATGAATTTCAAAATAGAGATGGCTGGTGGAACAAATACATTAAGAACACTGGGCCGGTAGAATATAAGACACTACATTGTCGGCCTCATTGGCAGTGTATTAAATGTGATTTTAATGATGAAGATATAGAAACAATTCGGAAGCACGTTTTTACAAAGCACAAACACCTGGCACATTAAGACAGAGAAATAAGGAAAATATAGATGAAAGAGCGAGGCATGGACCGTTTTACTGTTATAGCAGCTTCAGTTGCTGGAGCAGTAATGTTACCAGGAGCAATTGCCCTTGGTATATATTGTGGACTTTATGTATGGTGTGCCCAATGCTAACTAGAGATGAAGCGTTGGTAATCTGGAAGTCAGGAAAAAGAAGGTAGTCAGATAGTCAAACAAAAAGGGGATCGTAATGA